>Ga0163200_1000917_pt1 | contig 11615 bp, 5 predicted proteins | sample PL_2010_200m_FD_113535 | JGI IMG/M metagenome (GOLD analysis project Ga0163200, IMG submission 113535) | Freshwater microbial communities from Powell Lake, British Columbia, Canada to study Microbial Dark Matter (Phase II) - PL_2010_200m | ecosystem: Environmental > Aquatic > Freshwater > Lake ... | reverse complement strand
TTGCATTTCTACTCGAACCTCATCGAGAATTACGGCTCGAAACTGGCGCCGTCGGACACGCTCGACGACTGGCCGGGGTTGTCGGTCATTTACCTGCGGGTACCGTGGTCGTTCCTGGAGCCGCGCGAGGGCGAGTTCAACTGGGCGTTGTTCGACACACCCGCACAACGCTGGATCGCCAAGGGCAAACGCATCGCCATTCGTGTCAGTTGCTCGGAGAGTTGGCTGCGCTGGGCCACGCCGAAGTGGGTTGCCGACGCCGGCGCGAAGGGGATCGAGTTCGAGTTCAGCAAGGGACCGCGCCCCGGCGGGCCGCTCTGGGACCCCGATTACCTCGACCCGGTCTTTCTGGAAAAGCTCGACCACTTCCTCGCCGCGTTGGCGCGCCGCTACGATGGCAACCCGAACGTCGCGTTCATTGACGTCGGCTCGTTCGGCATGTGGGGCGAGGGGCACACCGACTACAGCAGCCGGCTCAACGAGGAGCAGACGCTCGCCGTCGTGAAGCGCCACATGGACCTGCACGTGAAACATTTCAAGCGCACGCTGCTCTGCATCAACGACGATGTGGCGGGCGCGGGGCCGGGCCGGCATTTCCCGGCGATGGATTACGCGCTGTCGCTTGGCATCACGATGCGCGACGACAGCATCCTCGTCCAACCGCCGCCGCGTTCGTGGTATCACGCCGAGATGGCGCAGGAGTTTTGGCCGAAGCTGCCGGTCATCCTCGAACATGAACATTACGGCAGCTCGAAGAAGCGCAACGCCTGGAGCGGCGACCTGCTGTTGAAATCGGTCGAGGACTACCACGCCAGCTACATGAGCATCCACTGGTGGCCGCGCGAGTTGCTCACCGAGAACAAGGACACCATCGCCCGCATCAACCGACGGCTCGGTTACCGGCTCCAGTTGCGCGAAATCCGCTGGCCCGCCACCGTCGCGCTCGGCGAACCGTTCACCATCGAGACCCACTGGGCCAACGCCGGCGTCGCCCCCTGTTACCCCGGCGGTTTCTGGGCGCTGACGTTGAAGGACGACAAGAGCGGCATCGTCTCGGTAAACGTGGATGAAGAGTTCAACGTCCGCGACCTCAAGCCCCACGCGCCGGAAGAAAACCGGCAATCGCGTTTCGTCGTCGCCCGCCGGCTCGAAGGCGGTCACGCGCCGCCGACCGCGCCGGGCACGTACGACGTGTTCGTGTCCGTCGGCCAACGCGACGGCACACCGGTGATCGCGCTCCCGTTGCCCGACGGCGACGGCCAGCGCCGCTATCGTGTCGGACGCATCAAGTTGACCGGCAGAAGCACGCAGGACGGACGGGCGGCGTCGCAGTAGAGATGGTTGGTCTGGCGGACACGCTGACCGTTGTCGGTCCACGATTTGCCGGTGCCGGGGTTCACGTCGAATCGCGGATAATTGCTCGAGGTCACGGTCACGCGGACGCAGTGGCTTTTATTGAAAATAATGCTGGTAGACCAGCAATCCACGGTGACTTCCTCGACCTTGCCGGGCGTGAGCGGCTCGGGTTTCCCGAAGGATTTCCGGTAGCGCAGCCGCAACATCCCCTCGGCCATCAGGTAGCTCTTGCCGTTGGGATAAACGTCGCAAAGCCGGACGGAGAGATCAGTGTCGGCAGCGGACGACTCGACGAACACTTTCGCCTTCACGCGCCCGGTGACCTCCACCGGCTCCGTCAACGGCTCGCTCGTGAACAACACAACATCGGAGCGCGACTCGACCGGGTTCTGGTTGCGCGGGCCGCGCGGGATCGTAAGGTTGCCGCCGCCGATGGTCGGGCACGGATCGGCGGGATCGAACGTGTAGGTCACGCTGGCAGCCGTGGCGGCAGGTTTGTTCGGGGCGAGTTTGCCGTCGCGCTGAAAATAGAATGCCGTGTCGGTGGCCGGCACGGGCCAGTCGTTGGCGAACCGCCACGTGTTGCCCGGCGCGCCGGTCGTCGCGGTGTCGCCCATCACGTAGTAGGCGACTGCCGGTTGCTTCAGCACACCGTTGTCGCGGCCCAGCAGGAAAAACTCAAACCACCGGGCCGAATCGAATTCTTTCGGCGCGCGGTTGTTCGGGAAAACAAGGTCGCCGACGCCTTCCTTGCGGGCACCGCCGTGTTCCCACGGTCCCATCACCAGCTTCTGCCGGCCGCGCGCGCCGGGGCCGCCGTGGTGTTGGCGACCGACAAACTCGTCAATCGTTCCCTGTGCAAACATGTCGAACCAGCCGCCGACGTGGATGGCGGGCGCATTCATCACGGAAAACTTCAGCGCAGTGTCGAGTTGCCGCCAGTAATCGTCGTAGCTGGTGTGCGTCCGCATCAACAGGAGCGCCTTCGGGTCGAACTTGTTGCCGGTCGTCCAGTTCTCGATGTCGGCTTTGCGCAACGCGCCGCCTGTGTACACGGCGTCGTGGAAGAGGCTGGCGGCGGCGACGGTGATGTGTTGTGCGGTGACGCCATTCGTGGCCGCACCGGCAAGCAGGTTTTGTGTGATCCCGCCGGCGGAGCCGCCGATGGTGCCGATTTTGCCGTTGCACCACGGTTGCTGGCGCAACCATGCCAGCGTGTCCACGCCATCCTGATGTTCGCCCCAGCCGCAACCGATGAACGGCATGTTCTCGCCCTCCGAGTCGAACCGGCCACGCATGTCCTGCACGACGCACGCAACCCCGGCGCGCACAAGCCCCGCCGCGCCGCCGCCGTGACCGACGCGTCCGTACGGCGTCCGCGAAAGCAACACGGGGAACGGCCCCTTGCCTTCCGGCAGGTACACGTCGGTGGCCAGTTTCACGCCGTCGCGCATGGCGACATGGTGGATTTGTTTCGGCAGCGCCGTTTGTTTGTTGTCCGCGCAAACGCCGTGCAAACACAGCGTCAACGCCACCAAAGCAGCAAAGAATGCAGAACGAAGTCTCATGGGGATTGACCTTACCAGCATCAGACGCCGGCGGACAGAAAAAGGTTACCAATTCCAAACCGAATGTTCCGGTGGCATTTCCGTCTGAGAATTTATATGATGGCAAACACCATGAAGCGATTCTTCTTCCTGCTGCTGGCGGCCGCCTCGGCAACAGCGGCGCCAACCAGCCTCGAACAAAACTTCCGCAACGTGCCCGACGCCGCCAAACCGTGGGCCTATTACTGGTGGCTCAACGGCAACGTGGACGAACGCACGATCACCCGCGACCTCGAAGCGATGAAGCAGGCCGGCTTCGGCGGCCTGTTGATGTTCGACGCGCGCGGCTATCACGACGACACCAGCCACGTGCCGGCGCCGCCGCCCAAAATGGAATTCATGAGCAAGGAGTGGCGGCGGTTGCTGAAGTTCTCGCTCACCGAAGCGAACCGGCTCGGGCTGGAGGTCAGCGTGAACCTCAGCAGTTGCGCCGGGGCGTTGAAAGGACCGTGGGAAGTCGGCGATGACGCGCCGAAGAAACTTGTCTGGACCACCACTGAGGTGCGCGGGCCGCAGAAGTTCAACGCCGAGTTGAAACGCGCGGAAGGAAAACGCTACTGGGACATCGCCGTCATGGCAGTCCGCCGCAACGCCAACCCGGAAACCGTGGACCTCTCCAACAAAATGGACCCGAAAGGCCGGCTCACGTGCGATGTGCCGGCGGGAGAGTGGACGGTGTTGCGGTTCGGCTGTGTCACGATGGACGGGCACGAGTTTGATGTGGACATTCTTGATCCGAAGGCGGTCGAGGGCCACTTCAACCGCATGGGCAAGGCGATCCTCGACGACGCCGGGCCGCTCGCGCGCAAGACGCTGACGCATTTCTACAGCGTGAGTTGGGAAGGCGCTACGCCGACGTGGACGCTCACGCTGGCGAAAGAGTTTGAAGCCCGTCGCGGTTATCCGCTGCGGCCGTGGCTGCCGGTGCTGGCGGGGTTCACTGTGAAGAAGGCCGAGGACTCGGAGCGGTTCCAACGCGACTACTACAAGACGCTTGGCGAATGTTTCCGCGACAACTTCTACGGCAAGATGCAGGCGCTGTGCGCGCAGGCCGGCTTGAAGTGGCACTCCGAGTCCGGCGGGCCGTGGAACCGCAAACTGGCGTCGTTTGCCGAGGCCGACCAACTCGCGTTTCTCGGCCGCAACGACATGCCGCAGGGCGAGTTCTGGTTCACCGGCGCGCCGATCAAACAACGAAGGGACATGAACCGCCCGCAGGCGATGGCCGCGCACATCTACGGCAAACCGCTCGCGGCGAGCGAGGCGTTCACGCACATGATGCAGCATTGGTCCGCCTACCCCGCCGCGTTGAAACCGTTCGCCGACGCGGCGTTCTGCGATGGCGTCAACCACTTCATCTGGCACACCTTCACCGCGTCGCCCGCCGCGTTCGGCAAACCGGGCATCGAGTATTTCGCCGGGACGCATATCAACCCGAACGTCACCTGGTTCCCGCAGGCGCGGGCGTTTCTCGATTACCTTGGCCGCTGCCAGTTCATGCTGCGGCAGGGATTGCCCGTCAACGACGTTTGCGTGTACACCGGCGGCAAGCCGTATCAACACTGGGGCCGCGGCACAAGCTGGAGCGAGCGCGCCACGCTGCGCCTGCCGGCGGGCTTCAACTATGATCTCCTCTCGACTGAGGTGTTGGTGGATCGCTTGACGCTTAGCGATGGCAACTTCGTGTTGCCGGAAGGCATCAGTTACCGGATGTTTATCGTGGATCTCGACGACGAAACCATTCCGCTCGCCGCACTGCGCAAGATCTCCGGCCTGCGCAGCAGCGGCTATCCTATGATACTCGGCCAGCGCAAACCGGAACGCTCCTCCGGCTTCGGCGGCGGCAACCCGGCCCTGGACAACGAAGTGCGCAATCTCGCCAACTCGCTCTGGGCAAAACCATCGAGCATCGAGGAAGCGATGACCGTCAAAACCATCCTGCCCGATTGCGAAGGCCCGTTTGAATACGCCCACCGGCGCAACGACAAGACAGACATCTACTTCGTCTCGGGTAAAGGTACGGCAGAGTGCACGTTCCGCGTGAAAGACCGGCGACCGGAACTGTGGGACGCCGTCACGGGCCGGATAAGCAGCACGGCCAGTTGGCGCTACACTCCCGACGATCGGACAGCGGTCAGCCTCACGCTGCCGGAAAACGGCTCGGTGTTCGTCGTCTTCCGCACGTTCGACCAACCGCGCCAACTCGCGCCGCCGCCACCGTCAACCGAACTCGCCTTGACCGGTCCGTGGAATGTCCGCTTCGACTCAAAGTCCGTTGTCTTCGAGGAGTTGATCGCATGGGACACACATACCGACCCAGCCATCAAGTATTTCTCCGGCGCGGCCACCTACCGCAAGACCTTCGAGTTGACCGACGTGCAAGCCGGTCAGCCTGTTCGACTCCGACTCGGCGACGTCAAATACATCGCTCAGGTTCGTCTCAACGGCAAAGACCTTGGCATCGTCTGGACTGCTCCATGGGCCGTCGAGTTGACCGGCGCCGTCAAGCCGGGCCGCAACGAACTGGAGATCGTTGTTGTCAACACCTGGGTCAACCGGCTAAGAGGCGACGCCGCGTTGCCGCCGGAGAAACGAACCACCAAGACCAACGTCGGCCTGCAAGCCGGCAAGCGCACGTTCAAAGCCTTCCAAGGGTTCGCGTCCGAAGACCCACTCATGCCCTCCGGCCTGCTCGGCCCGGTGCGTCTGGAATTTTTCTAGGAACTCATGAAAACACAACTGTGTTGGGTGCTGATGCTGCTCGGAGTTGCGTCAGCACCGGGAGAAGACTTTGTCACGATCTGGGAACGAGCGGCTACGAAATCCGCCGACCCGTCGCGCACGATCAAGCGCGTGGCGCTTGCCAACGAGGGTGGCAACCGCTTTGTCTGGCGCGTGGATTTCCTCGCGCCGTATCCGGTCGAGAACTCCAGCCTCATCCTCTACCTCGACGCCGACGACAACCCGGCCACGGGCCGTGCGGGTCACGGTTGCGAATTCATGCTCCACTGCCGCGATGGGGCACCCGGCATCAGCGCTTACACGCCGGACGGCAAGACGCGCGTCGCGTCCGGCCCCCGCGTGGCGGTGACCAACGGCAGCGTGTTCGTCAGTTACGACGTGGATCTTTTGCAGCGCGACGGCGCGTCGCGGTTCCGGTTGAGCGTGCTGTCGGAAGCCGTCCAGCCGCATCGCGGCGTGCACGGGACGGGCTACTTCGAGGCGAAGGGGCCGACGGTCAGCGACCGGCCAAAGCTCCGGCTCGACAGCGATCTCACGACGAGCGTCGGCGTTGAACAAACATGGGGCTTGGACCGCATCAACGCGCTCATTGACAATCCGAGGAACGTCCCGATCTGGATTCGCGACTGCAAGCTTGACGGGTTTCGTTTCGACCACAGCGAGTACCGCGCCGACTGCGCGCTGCGCAGGCCGGGAGCGGGCACCATCACCGCCACCGTGCCGGCGGGCGCGTCGGGCCGGTTCCACGTCGGGTTCATCTTTTACGACAGCGCGGGCTGCGAGCAGATTGCCGTCCACGTCAACGGCCAGCGCCGCGGCGTGGCCTTGGCGGACTTCGATGACAACAACCAGCATCTGTTTTTCCTGACCGAGCCGGTCGAGTTGAAACCGGGCGACAGCATCCAACTGCGTGCGCTCAGCGTCGGCCCGACCTACCGCACCGAGGACCTGGTGTTGTTACGCGAGAAACCAAAGGCGCGTCTGCCGCTCTACGAGTTCCGCGAGGTCGCGGTGACGGAAAACCGGTTGACGTGGATCACGACGTGGCCGGTGCAATGCACCGTCGAACTGGACGCCGGCCAGAAAATCACGGAGCCGCTGGCGGTGCAGAACCATCGCGTGACATTGCCCGGCAATCCGACGCGCTACCGCATCACGGCGCTGGCGCGCGACGGGCGCGAGGTCGCCACCGACTGGCGCAAGTTCGCGCAGAAGCCGTTCGCCAAGCCGCGCACGAAACAGACCGGTCGCGTGGTGCTGCGCGTCGAATCACCGGCGAATGTTCGGGATTGGCCGGTGACGAGTGGCGTGCCGTTTCCGAAAGGCACGCTCGGCTCGGCGCGCAATGTCCGGCTGCTCGATACGAAAGGCGCCGTCGTGCCGTTGCAGGCAGCAGTGACGGGGCGTTGGGCCGACGGCAGCGTGAAGTGGGTGTTGCTCGACTTCCGCCACAGCGGCGGCCCGGCGGATTATGCGTTGGAGTTCGGGCCAAAGATTTCGCGTGACGAACCGAAGCAGGAGGCCGCACTGCCGTCGTGTGGTGAGTTGGTTCTCACCGATGCCGCCGGCAAGGAACACAGGGCGAGCGTCGCAGGCTTGGCGCAGGAAGACGGCGGCGGCTTGCGTCGCGGCCTGCGTGCGGCAGGGAAGATCGGCGAGTCGGCGTTTGCATACGAGGCGCGCGTTCATGTTTATCCCGGCTTGCCGTGGGCGCGCGTGCTGTTGACGACCGGGCACGCGGAGTCCACGAATGAGTTCACCACCATCCGCAGCCTCGCGTGGCGGCTGCCGGCTGCGCGCGGGCCGTCGCGTTTTGTGCGTCAACACACCGACGACCGCTATGAGTCTTCCGAAGGCGGCGGCAAACGGTTCAGCGGGCCGGTCGGCGCGATGTTCGTGCGCGACTTTTGGCAGAACTATCCGAAGGACATCGAAGTCGGCCCCTCTGGCACGACGCTCTGGCTGATGCCGCGATTGAAAGCCGACGAATACGATCTGTCGAAGAAGAATCACGACTGGCACAAGCTCTACTTCTGGTTCGACGCCGGCGGCTACAAGATGCGTCAGGGCATGACCAAGACGCACGAGGTCTGGCTCGGTCTTGATGGCAGCACGCCGCCGCTGGACCGGCCGTTATTCGCCACCGCGCCGCCGGGCTGGTATGCGGAATCGAGCGCGTTCGGCGAGATCGCGGTCGCCGATCCGAAGCGCGCGGTCGTGCAGGACTACGACAAGAAGGTCAGCGAGACGCTCGATGTTTATTTGAAGAACCGCGACAAGATTCGCGAATACGGCGTGTTCAACTTCGGCGATTGGTGGGGGGAGCGTATCATCAACTGGGGCAACATCGAATACGACACGCAGCACGCGTTCCTCCTGCAGTTTGTGCGAAGCGGCGACCTGCGTTTTCTCCAGGCGGGCGACGAGGCCGAGACGCACAACCGGGACGTGGATACGGTGCACTATCACACCAGAGCCGAGCGCATCGGCTGCGCCTATTCTCACTGCATCGGTCATGTCGGCGATTACCTTGCGAAAAGTCCGCTGCCGGGCAAGGACCAAGGCACTGCCCGTGGCGGTTTCAGCGTGTCGCACACCTGGTGCGAAGGCCACATGGATCACTACTTTCTCACGGGCGACCGCCGGTCGTATGAGACGGCCATCAAGATCGCCGACCATTACGGCATTTACCGGTTCGTCAACAACTACGACTTTTCCAACTGTCGCGACTCCGGCTGGCATCTGATCCTGACGATGGCGGTGTATCGTGCCACGGGCGATCCGTTCTATCTCAACGCGGCACGGATCATCGTCGAGCGCGTGCTGGAACGGCAGACGCCCAAACCGAAGTTCAACACGGCCGGCGGCGGCTGGCGGCGGATGATGGTGCCGGGCCATTGCCTGTGCGAGCCGGCTCACTACGGCAATGCCGGCTTCATGGTTGGCGTGCTGCTGACCGGCTTGAAGTGGTATCACCTTGAAACGGCCGACCCGCGCGTCGCCCAGAGCATCATCATGGGGGCGAACTTCCTGGCGGACGACATGTGGGTCGAAGAGATCGGCGGGTTCCGTTACACAAGCTGTCCCGTGTCGTCGAAGGGGCCGTGGTCAAACTTTCTGCATTTCGACGGCATCGGTTACGCGTACCGACTCAGTCAGAACGCAGGGCATCCTGACGCAAAACTCGCGCACGTGTTGCGGAAAGGCACCGACCCGGCCATCGAGAACATGCGTGGCATGGGCAAGAGCTTCAGCCAATTCATCCGCGTCGCGCCGCACTTCATCGGATTGCTCTCCGAACTGCGCGAGTCGCCCTAGGGAACATGAATCGCCGCCAATTCCTGCAAACCGCCGCCGGCCTGACCGCCGGCATTTGTTGCGCGGAACCGGCACCGCTCCGGCCAGCGAAGATCATTGATACTCATACGCATTTCTACGACCCGTCGCGCCCACAAGGCGTGCCGTGGCCGCCGAAGGACGATGCGCTGCTCTACCGCACCGTGCTGCCGAAGACTTACCGCGCGCTGCTCGTGCCGCAGCGGGTCAATGGCACGGTGGTCGTCGAGGCCAGTCCGTGGGTCGAGGACAACCAGTGGATTCTCGACATCGCCGCGCGTGAGCCGTTCATTGTCGGGTTGGTCGGCAACCTGCCGCTCGGCACACCGGAGTTTGCCGGCCAACTGAAACGGTTCGCAGCCAACCCGCTGTTCCGCGGCATTCGCACCCGCACCGCATCATTGGACGACCCAGCCGTCGTCAACGACTTGCGCGCAGTGGCCGAGCGCGGGTTGTGCTTCGACGTGCACTCGCCGCCCGCGTGGGTTGCACAGACCGACCGGCTCGCGCGGCTCGTGCCAAACCTGCGCCTCATCATCAACCACGTCGCCAACGCCGCCGTCACCGGCCAAACGCCGCCAGAGGATTGGCGGCGATTGATGGAGACACTCGCAGGTCATCCGAAAGTGTTTATGAAAGTGTCCGGGCTGGTCGAGGGCACCAAGCGTCGCAACGGCGACGCCCCGGCAGACGTGGAGTATTACCGGCCAGTGCTGGAGTTCTTATGGCGAACCTTTGGTGCTGATCGCCTCATCTACGGCAGCAACTGGCCCGTGAGCGGACGGTTCGCGCCGCTGGATCGCGTGCAGCAAATCCCAATGACTTTCTTCGCCGAGAAAGGCAAGGCCGCGCTCGACAAGGTCTTTTGGGAAAACGCGCAGGCGGCGTACCGGTGGAAATGAACTGCTTCTTGTCCTGTCTGATGGTCGCCGCCGCCGCAACGTCAGCGGAACTGCCCGACCTGCGCAGCGTGCCGGCCGATCTCACCGTGCCGGCGTTGACGGACGGCCTGCCTTCGGCGGGTAAGCGCGTGAAACATTGGCTGACGGAATACAAAGGCACGCAGGTCTATCACGTTCTCTACCTGCCGACCGATTGGAAACTGGGCGCGCGGTTCCCGGTGATCGTCGAGTACGCCGGCAACGGCGGGTACTCGAACAAGTTCGGCGACATCTCGCTCGGCGTGCCGGAAGGGAGCAATCTCGGCTACGGCATCTCGGCGGGCAAGGGATTCATTTGGATTTGCGTGCCGTACGTCGAGGTTGGTCGCCAGAAAATCGCGACGAAGTGGTGGGGCGACGTGGACGCGACGCTGGATTACTGCAAGAAAGCCGTCCGCATGGTGTGCGACGAGTACGGCGGCGATTCGTCGGCGGTTATCCTGACCGGGTTCTCGCGCGGTGCCATCGCGTGCGGTTACCTTGGCCTGCACGACGACGAGATTGCGAAGCTCTGGCGCGCGTTCATCCCGTACAGCCATTACGACGGTGTGAAAATGTGGCCGTACCCGGCATCTGACATGGCATCAGCCGTCACGCGGATGAAGCGCTTGAACGGCCGGCCGTCGTTTGTCTGCCACGAAGGTTCCGTCGAGAAGACGCGGCAGTTCATCGCGGCCAGTGGTGTCAAGGCGCCGTTCACGTTCGAGGCGGTGCCATTCCGCAATCACAACGACGAATGGGTGCTGCGCTTCTCGCCCGCACGCGCGGCGTTGCGGGCGTGGTTGAAGGAGGTCTTGGCGAAATGAAGATGGTGCGCGCCATCCTGGAGTGGCTGTTGAAGGTGCTGGGGTTCTTTGTCATCTTGGAGCCGGTCTGGATGTTGCTGCCGTTTGCCGGGTTCCTGTACGGCTCGGTGTTGCAGATCGAGAACCTCAACCGCAATCCGAAGACGGCGTGGCTGACGCATTTCGTCTTCCCGATCCTGACCGGCGGCTGGCTCGGTCCGGCGCTGGTGGCCGTCGGGCTGGTGCTGTTCTGCATCGGCGCAGGCCAAATCTACTGGGCGAAATGGCGGCGGAGCGGATTGGTCACAAAAGGTCTTTACCGGTTCGTCCGTCATCCGCAATACATCGCCCTGACGTTTCTCGGCCTCGGCATCCTGTTGACGTGGGGCCGGGCCATCATGTTCCTGTCATTCTTCCTGATGATGTTCCTATACTACTACCTCGCCAAGAGCGAGGAACGCATCTGCCTCCGCCTGTTTGGCGCCGACTACGAACGCTACCGCGAACGCACCTCCTTCATCATCCCCGGCGACCGCGCGCTGCGCCGGCTGCGGGGCGCGTTGCCGACGCTGGGGCTGCCCGCGACGGTGCGCGTGACGGCGGCATTCGTGGCGACGCTGGCGTTGTGCTTCGGGTTGATCTGGTTGATTGACACGATCAAGGTGCGGCCGCGGCACGTGCCGTTCTTGACGGCCACCATCCATCTCCCCGCCGTCGCAACCGGCGGTCCGGCGTTGACGGCTGGCGAAGTGGGCGGCATGCCGTTTGTGCGGTCCGACAAGGTGCTGGTCACGCGCGGGCCGTATCGTAACGCCGCCGTCATCGGGTTTGCCGAGACGGTGCTGCGC
>Ga0163200_1000916_pt1 | contig 11616 bp, 10 predicted proteins | sample PL_2010_200m_FD_113535 | JGI IMG/M metagenome (GOLD analysis project Ga0163200, IMG submission 113535) | Freshwater microbial communities from Powell Lake, British Columbia, Canada to study Microbial Dark Matter (Phase II) - PL_2010_200m | ecosystem: Environmental > Aquatic > Freshwater > Lake ... | reverse complement strand
TATTTATAGTTATCCAATATAATCATAATATAAAACCCTCCTTTGTCAACCTAAATTATACCTTGACAAAGAAGGGCGGGCGCATTATCATAATTCAGGCGCTTAAAAATTGATTTCGGGCCATAAATAACCTATACTTATCTTAGGGACTGTCCCCGCCAGAGCTATTGATTGCCTGCCCAAGGGGACTGTCCCTAAAAATACTTCAGGAGGTGTAAAATGAAGCTTTTAAAAGTTTTTTTGTCGGTAGGCGTAGTCCTTGCCCTGCTCGCCAGTAGCACATTTGCTGCAGAGACCAGGCGTGTAGCGACTATCGCGGAAATAACCGGTACGGCAGAGGTAAAAATAGGCTCCGGTAAATGGGCCCCGGCTAAAGTAGGCATGAGCCTGACGCAAGGAGATACTATCCGCACCAAAGCAAAATCTATGGCTATCCTGGATTTAGACGGCAAAGCCCGCAGCGCAAAAGTAGAACTTAAAGAAAACAGCCTCCTTACCTTAGCTGAGCTGGCGGAAAACAAAGCGAAAGATACCCAGAAGACGCTTTTAGATTTATCCTTAGGCAAGATTTTAATCCAGGTCCATAAGCTGCGCCAGGATAACTCTAAATTCGAAGTAAAAACCCCCACCTCTATCGTCGGGGTAAGGGGAACCACTTTCTCCGTAGCAGTAGAGGCTATCGAATAAAGCTTGAAATTAAAAAAATCCCTTCTCATAAACCTGTACTTAGGCCTTGTTGTCGCAGCAATCATCACCTCCCTATCCCAGCAGGGCCTGCTTAAACGCCTTGAATTTTCCGGCCTCGACACTTTCTTCCGCCTTAAACAAAACACGGCTTATAATGACCGCATCATCATCATCGAAATATCCGACTATGACGTAGTCAAGGTAGGCAGGTGGCCCTGGGAAAGAAAATGGGAGGCGGCCATTGCGCAGGCCTTGGCCAGATTAGGGGCAAAATATATTTATTTTGATATGATTTTTTCGGAGGCCGCAGGAGCTGCAGACGATTCCCTCCTGGAAGAAGCGATACGCTCCAGCAAAAACGTGTACCTGCCTTTCGTATTCCAGGATACCTCCTTTGATATCCAGAAGGCCTTCCTGCCATTGCCGCGTTTCGAAGGTTCATCCAAAGGCACGGGCGCCTTTAATATCTATCCCGATATCGACGGGACTACCAGAAGAATCCCCCTGATATTTGCCGGCAAAGACAAAATATACCCTCATGCCGCGTTAAAAATTGCCCTGGACGATATGGGGCTGGAGATAAAAAATATCGCGCCGCAGTACCTTACCCTTTCCGGGCCCGGCAAAGAAGTGAAAATGCCTCTGGTTGAACGTAATAATATGCTGATCAACTGGGCGGGGAAATGGAAACATACTTTTAAGCATTACAGTTTCACCGATGTCCTGGCCGCTTATAAGGATTATCTGAACGGGGAGCCTGCGAAGATAGACCTGGCGGAATTCAAAAACAGTATCTGCCTGGTAGCAGTCACCGCTATCGGGCTTTATGATATCAAATCCGTGCCCCTGGAGCCGGAATATCCGGGTATCGGCATCTTTGCCACTGCCCTGTCCAACATCATGGAGCAAAACTTCCTTTACCCTGTGGCAAGGTGGGTGCCCATCCTGCTGCTTTATCTTCTGGCGATGCTGCCGGCGTTCCTTATCTTCGGGGAAAGGCCGTTTAAGGAAACCTTTGCCGTGCTCCTGGTAGGCGTGGCTTATTTTGCCGTGGATTTTTCTCTCTTCAGAATAAATATCTGGCTGGATTCTTCGCTGCCGCTCTTAGGGCTTTTCGGAAGTTCTCTGGCAATAGAAACCTACAATTTCATCCGGGTCGCCCTGGAAAGGCAGAGCTTCTTCAATATGTCTATTACCGACGGGCTCACCGGCCTTTACAATATCAGGTATTTCCGCATGCTCCTGGATACGGAAGTGCTGATGGCTAAACACGACCCCACCAAAAAATTCGCCCTGGTCATGGCTGACGTAGACCACTTCAAGCATTTCAATGATACCTACGGGCATCAGGTGGGAGATTTAGTACTGAAAGAAATAGCAAGTATCCTGAAGAATTCAGTGCGTTCTTCCGATATTGCGGCAAGATACGGGGGAGAAGAGATGATCCTTTTATTGAGGGGCTCCTCCTTAAAAGACGGCTTAAATGTCGCAGAGAAAATAAGGAAGGTTGTAGAAAATTCTCCCGTCAAAGGCCAAAACGCCTCTTATAAAGCCACCGTCAGCTTAGGCGTATCTATATTCAGGCCAGGCGATAATTCAGATATGCTCATCAAGCGCGCGGATGAAGCCCTCTATCAAGCCAAAGAGTCCGGAAGAAACCGCGTAACGAGCCTCGAACAGGGACACCCCTCCACCTAAAGCAGGGACACCCTGCGTGCCAAAGCCAAGGGTGTCCCCTCGCAGATTTAGCCGATAAATTTATTGTTAGAAAACCCGCCTCTCTTCGTCTATTGAAGTAGAGAATGGGGGTGATAATAATGCCACGGGGAGCAAGGATTATTTTAAATAATGCCTGTTACCATATCATCAATCGAGGGAATCAAAAACAAAACATATTCTTAGAAGAAGCTGATTTCGAAAGATACCTGCGAGTTTTAAAGCACTATAAGAAAAAATTTGCCTTTAAGTTATTCGGGTACTGTCTTATGCCCAATCACATCCATATGATACTGCAGCCAAAACAACCAGATAAATTACCAAGAATTATGCAGGGCCTGACTCAAACATATACTACTTGGTTTAACAATAAATATAAAAAGGTAGGCCATCTTTGGCAAGGCAGATTCAAAAGTATGGTAGTCCAAAAAGATAATTATTTTATAGAATGCGTATATTATGTTGAGGCAAATCCTGTAAGGGCGGGTTTAGTCTCTTCGCCAGCAGATTATGCCTGGAGTAGCTATAGAGATAGGGTATTTTTCAACAAAAATTTCCTTCTAGACCTGCCTGATTCAACTTGAGAATACAAAGGGGACACCCTCCCGATTAGCACAAGGGGTGTCCCTTAGGTTAAGGCTATTTCGTCCCCCTCCCGGGTCCCCGACGATGAAATTGTGCCGCAGGGCAGTTCCACGACGAATTTCGCCCGCCAATAAATAGGGCTTACCTGCCAGGGTTTTATGTCAATCCCCTGTGCCACAATCTTATTATCCGTATCCACAAATAAAACGTCTATGGGAAAACGCATGAAAAAAGTGTGGATGGAATTGCAGGAAGTGATAATTAAAGCTTCGCCGGGCGCAAAATTTTTCCTGGCCATCAGGCCCTTCATCCTTTTAAGGGGGGTATCGGCAACAGCGGCGCTTTGGGCGATTAAGGTATCCCTGGTCTTATTGAGGATGCGCATTAATTTTTAGCGGGGTTTAAAGATATCTTCGGGAAGGGGTATGCCTTTTATCCTGATTTCTTCGATAAACGAGGGGATGTAGCCGGTAGCCTGGAAATTCCCCAGGACATTGCCTTTTGTGTCTATGCCGCTCTGTTTAAAGGCAAAGATGTCGCGCAGGTCAATGTGCAGCTCATCTTTCATCCCGGCCAGTTCGGTAATCTGGATGATTTTACGCGTCCCGTCGGATAACCGGGCGGTATGCACGATTAAGTCTATGGCCGAGGCGATCATCTCGCGTATAGCCCTTATCGGAAGCTCCACTCCGGACATTAAAATCATCGAGTCTAACCTGGATAAAACATCATGCGTAGAATTGGCGTGGATTGTAGTCATCGAGCCGTCGTGGCCGGTATTCATCGCCTGAAGCATATCCAGGCTTTCCAAGCCGCGGCATTCGCCGATAATAATCCTGTCCGGCCTCATCCTTAAGGTGTTCCTGAAGATATCCCTTACCGTAACCGCGCCCTTGCCTTCGATATTCGGCGGGCGGGATTCGAGCCTTATCCAGTGCTGCTGATGCAGTTTCAGTTCGGCGGCATCTTCAATGGTAATAATCCGCTCACTCTCGGGGATAAATGCCGACATCACGTTTAATACCGTGGTCTTTCCGGAACCTGTCCCGCCGGAGATAATCATATTTTTGCGCGCTAATACTGAAGCTTTAAGAAAATCCGACATCGGCCCATCAAGGGTATTGAATTTTACTAATTCTTCTATTTTAAACCTTTCTTTGCGGAATTTTCTTATCGTAACGCTCGGCCCGGTCAGGGAAAGAGGCGGGATGATGGCATTAACGCGCGAACCGTCGCTGAGGCGGGCATCCACCATCGGCACGGATTCATCCACCCGCCTGCCGATAGGGGCAATAATACGCTGTATAACCGTCTTTACCTGTTCGTTGGAAATAAATTTTTTCTGGGTAAGCTCTATCTTGCCATACCGCTCTACGTATATTTCGTCTTTATTGTTGACCATGATATCGGTTATCGTCGGGTCGGCCAATAAGTCTTCCAGAGGCCCCAGGCCCAGGGCCTCATCCAGGACTTCTTTAACCAGCCTTCTGCGTATCTCGGCAGAGGAAATAAAGCTGCCTGCCTCTTCGGCTAAAATGTTGGTGATCAGCGCCTCGGCCTTGGCCCTTAATTCCGCGATATTCTTGGTCTCGATGAAAGTCTTTAAATCCAGCCGCTTCAGGTTTAATTCGTCTATCAGCCGGCTGTGTATGCGGCGCTTCAGCAAAGTCATCTTGTCCGCTTCTTCGCTTACCACCGCCTCGGCTGATGCATCTGCCAAGCCCTGCTTCTGCCAAAAATCCGCGCTTTTTTCCAGGCCCGCCTCTTTAAGCTGCACCTGATCTATCTCTTTATGTTCGATAAATAAACCGGGAGTGGTGGCGATTTCTTTGGCAAGCTTATCAATAGCCAGCGAGACTTTTGTTTTCGGGCTGTCGATGACTACCGGTACGCCGCGGTTTAATGCTAAACCCACCGTCCTTCCTTCGGAGGGTATACTGGAAATAATGTCCACGGGCAAGATCACCCTTACCTCCTGCCAGCTGATGCTGGAGGCAGATTCCGCGCGGTTAAGGATAATTTTAATCATCGCCAGAGGGAAAAGCAAAAATTGCAATACATCCAGGGCCCACTTTGCCTGATTTACGGAGAGGGTATCGGGCGTAACCACTAAAAGGATGAGGTTGGCCTGGTTTAAAGTAGTGACGAAAAATTCGCTGAAGTTTTTTCCCGCGTCTATAATCACATAGTCGTAATGTTTATCTAATAGGTTAAAAACTTCTTTAATGCCTTCGGGATTAAGGCCAAAGGCCTGCTGGGGTTTTAAAATGGCGGGGAAAAAATCTAGTCCGAAAGGGGTCGGGGTGACAAAATCTTCTATCTTTATCTCCAGCGACCCCCTTTTAAGCAGCGAAGCCAAATCTATAATCGCCTTCTGGGGCTTAAGGTTTATCATCCTGGCCATATCGCCTACGACCTGCAGGTCCAGGTCGACTAAGCAGACGCGCTTGGCATAGCTCTTTACCAGAGAGACGGCTAAATTAGTAGCGATTAAAGTTTTACCTACGCCGCCTTTTGTGCTAAATACTACGATATTCTTAGCCATGCGTCTTTTAGTCCAGGCGATAGCTTATGGGTATTTCTATCCAGAGCTCTTTCAAATCCACTGAGGAAGGAAATGGGGGGTAAGAGGCGATATTTCGCGCTACAGAAATTGCATTATCATCTAAAATTTTATATCCGGAGGATTCCTTGATCACGGCATCCAAAAGTTTACCTTGAAAAGAAAGATGAATTCCCACTTTTACCGTTCCCTGAAAACCCGCCTCCTTGGCCAAGGAAGGATAAATTAGGTTTTCTAAGATGCGTTTTTGTATCAGCCTGGTGTAGGCGGCAATGGGAGTAGGAATATTATCCACTATTGTAGGCATGGTGATCATCGACTTACTTTCCGCTTTGCTTTCTTTCTTTGCTGGCGTTACTTTTGCTTCACTAACTATGGTGGGAGTAAGAATAATGTATAGCTCCGTATCCCCTCTTTGGCCTTGCCCGCCGCCGGTGGTCAGAGACCTAGATTTAAAGAAGTTGCCTAATACGGGGATATCCCCCAGCCAGGGATACTTGGTGATATCTTCCGTGCTTCTTTGCCTGATCAGGCCGCCGAGGGCCAGGATTTTGCCGTTGTCCACAATTACCTCAGTATTCACCACTCTTTTTGTCACCGGATACGCCTCGGCAAAGGCGTCGGCAGTAGTAATAGTCCTTACTGTCCCCAGCTCGCTGATATCTACATTTAAATTCAGGTGTATGCGCCCGGATTCAGAATCTACCCTTGGTTTTATATTTAAAATAATCCCGTATTCCTTATAATCTACGTTTCCGGCTGTGGCAGCACCGCCGGCCCCGCTAATCACTGTGCTGCTAAAGATAGGCACTTCACCGCCCACTAATAACTTTGCTTCTTTGCCGCTCTGGCAGGAAACCCGCGGACGGGAAAGTACGCGCGCCTTACCCTCCTGAACCAAGGCATCTACTCTTAAACTAAATGCTGTTTGGCTCAAATCAGCAAGTTTGATTAACGCCGTGATCGGGCCGGTAACTGTCTTTGGTCCTGAACTTATAGTGATTTGACCCGGCCAGGTCAATCCTAAGGTAGTGGCGCTATCTTTGTCTAACTCCAAGACCTGCACATCAATCTCTACTATCGCCTCTTCTTCTCTGACATCGATGAGGTCAACTGTTTTTGCCTTTAACGGCCCTAAGATAGTGTTAATCCTGTCTTTGTCCCGTAATTCTTTAACCTTGCCTAAAAGCAAAACCTTGCCCTCGTCTTCTGCTGCCTGAGTATAAACCGTGGGCAGTTTAAGGCTTTTGAGCAGGTTATCTATGCGCCGCTTAGCTTCATTGATATCTTCTGCCAAGACCTTTAAGCGATAAGACTGTTCACCAAAACTATCCCATAATACCAGCGTGGTTGTCCCCACGGCTTTCGGGTTGAGCGTAATTTCGGTCTTGGTGGCGCTGGTGATATCGGCTATGGCCGGATTTCCGATAGCTGCGCGCGTAGGATTATCCACGGCAATGACTTTTGCCTCGCCCAAATATATTTTTATTTCCTCACCCACTGCACTATCCAAAGAGTAGCTGTTCACAAAAAAGGCGATTCCGATAAGAGATAACAAAATACTCCTTAAAAATATTTTCTTCATTTTCGTTCCTCTGATAAAGGCAGCCTTTCTTTGTTCAGGCCGCGGTATATCTCTATGTATTCTTCTTTTTTGGACTGAAGCGTAGCTTCCTCTCCCTTAGCCGGAGATAAATACTGCAGAAGAGTATCCCAAGTAATGAGGCTCACCGGCTCTGTACGCCCGTCGGCAGGAGAACGTAAAACCAGCTGGATTTTCCCCTGCTGCTCCTGGATAAAGGAAATGATACTTGCTTCCTGCGGGCCAAGAGATAAAGTAATCAGCGGAGAAAAAGCGGGTTTTTCCTCTTTATATCTGGCACTCCCCGGTTCTGCTGCGGGCGCAGCTGCTATCTGTTGGCCGACAGCTAAAACTAAGACCCGCTGGAATAAGGGTATGATTGTCGTCTGCATTGCTTCTTTGCCGTCGGCAGTGCGCACCGGCAGGCCTACGATAGTAAGGACATCTACGTAATCGCCGGCTTTAGTCATCCCCCCTACAGAGGTAATTTCATCTACCCTGATAGTGATGGCTCTTTTACCGGTGGGAGTAACTTCGGCTAAACCGCCCGCGCTACCTTGTTGTTTTTGATAGGCAAGCTTTGTCAGGGTAATCTGCTCGTCTTTGACAATGGGGGCAACCGTAAACATGCCCGTAATCCGGTTAAAAGAAGTGACTGCCTGGGGTTGCACAAATTGATTCGGGACAACCTTTACCTCTAAGCTTTGCGGTTCAAGGGCAACGCCGGCCGGGATATCTTCTTTTGCCACCAGTACCGGGGTTTGCGCAGCCTCGACCTCCCGCTGCATGCGTTCATATTTTACCTTAGCGACCTCCTCAGCGGCCTTTGAAGCATTTCTGCTCTGCTGGTCTAAATACATCTTCACCAGGAAAGTAGCAATTAACGCCAAAACAACGCCAATGATTAAAATGATACGCTGCTTTTGCATTATTTTACCTCTCCCTCGTAAAACTCCAATTTGGTGTTGGGGCTATTGGTAAGGTTACCCACTAAATCATCTATCCTTTGCTGTTGTTTTAGGAAAGTAAGTCCTCTTTTTACATCGTCCCACATCTCGGAAAGAGACCTTTCCTTCCCGCCTTTCTTGGCTTCAAGTTTTATTATATACCAGCCGTCTGGGCCCTTAAAAATATTACTGATTCTACCGACCTCTAATGTTTTAGAAAAAGCCTCCTGGTCGAACGGTGGGAGCTTCTTCCCCGGCTTAATAAACCCTAAATCTCCTGCGTCTTTGGCGCTGGCAGCCTTGGAGCGCTCTTTAGCCAGTGTCGCAAAATCTGCGCCCTGATAATATTGAATGACAATATCCCTTGCCTCCTGCTCCGTGGGAACTATTATCTCGCGTATCTGCCTCTCCTCCGGCTCTTTCAGCTGTTCTTTGTAGGCATTGTAGGCATCTTCTATCTCTTTTGAACTTACCTCTACTTTTCCTGCCTCTTCCCGCACCAGTTCTACTACTAAAAGTTCCTGCTTGGTCTTGTCCAAAGCCCTGACTACATCTTCTTTCCGGTCTAAACCCTTATCCATGGCGCTCTGGTATAAAAGCGCGCGGCGCACCATTTCGTTCTTTAAATAATCCAGCTTCTGGTCGCGGGTGGTAATCTTTGCCTCCGGCTTATCCGCCGGCACCATAGAATTATAAGCCTCTATTTCCTGGTTAAGGTCTTCCAGGGTAATCGGCATATTGTTCACCTTGGCGATCACCGTGCCCCTAACTACTACCGGCGCAGCCTGCGGCCTGCCCTCGGTCTTTTTGGGGCCTAAATTTAGCTTATCGCAACCCACCAAGCCCGTAAATAAAAACCCTAAAAAAATTAATAACGTAATTGAGCGTTTCAATTCTGCCTCCTGTTTTTTATTCTTTTTTAATTTCGTTGATTATCTTTACCAGCAAATCCGCAATCTTGGCAATGAGATAGAAGAAAAAGAAAGAAAATGCATAAATTATAAATAATATAATACCCATCCAGCGGGGATTGCCCGGAACAAGGCCCAAAATTACCGCGATACCCCCCATAATACCCAGCAATAAAAAAATCCAGGCAGCAACTTTTACTACTGCGCTGGATACCTTTAAAAACCCCAAATATTCCCGCATCGAACCTCCCTCTAATTAGTTATATTTCTATCATAAAGTATATCGAATTGCAAGAAAAATTTTGCTTAATAACCCGGGGGGTTGCGCCCCTGCTTAGTGGCTACCTCCGCTTTTTAGAGAAGGAGCTCCCGCCGCGCTAGACCGTGTTCTTTTGCTCTAAAGGATAATTATTTTTTCATTTTGCATTTTATTTTCAACTCTTCTAACTGGACGCAATTCGGCTCAAAATAAGGATTGCTCCTGTAAGAAGCTAATGCGAAACCCATTGCCTTATCAAACTGGCCAAGCCGCATATAACAGGAACTTACTTTATGGGAAGTCAAAAAACTCTTTATAAGAATCCTGTTGTAGTACTTAAGGGCTGCTTCGGGGTTGCCCGTATAGAAGAAATAATCTCCCCAAGATAAATACAAAAGCGGGCTTTCTGGATAAAATTTCTCTAGTTCTTTTATCTGCTTAAGCGCCTCCGCGCTTTGGCCGCTACGTAGATACGCGTCAATAAGGTTAGCACGTAAAATATTCCTCTCGGCGCAGAATTCCAGTATCCTCTTATAGAGATTAATCTCATTATTCCAGTACTTATTATTAATGATAGTGGAAATTCCTAATAAAATGACTAGAAATATCATTGTCGGCCGGCCGTATTTCTTAAATAAACTTAACAAATAAAAAAGTAGCGCGGAAAAACCTAATATCGCAGGATAAGCCCAATTTTCCGCCATCATTGCTCCTCCAAAGTGAAGAAATCCGTCCAGGCAAAAGAATACCGGAACTATTGTTATTATAAACCATAATAAACTAAAAATAACTAAACGGTTATTCCTGAATCTAATTGCCGTCAGGATACACAGCAAAATAAAAATAAGGGGGACCCAAAATATATTTTCTACAAAAGGAGTAACGTGGAACATGCGTAAGCTATGGGGGAATAATAACAGCAAAATATACCGCGGGATTATATTTAAGAAATTAATCGCGCGTAACATAAATGATAGATGGTGACCGGGGACCGCTAAACCATTATAACCAAAGATAAAGAGTCTTAATAAAAGGTAAAATAAATTTAATAATATAAATGGTATTAACAATAAATACGTGGCGACCTTCTGTTTTTGGACAAAAATAATTAACGCTATAAGCATAAAAATGGACAACGCATTCTCGCGCGACAATAATGCACAGGCGGCGCATAAAAGACTAAAAAAATATAATTTAATAAACCTCGCCTGTATAAATTTCAAGAACGTAGCCGCGCTTAAAATCATAAAAAGAAAACTTAATAGGTCTGCCCTGCCCGATATATAAGCTACCGCGGATGCTTGTATCGGATGAATTAAAAAAAGGATTGAGCTAAATAGGGATATTTTATTATCCTGGAATAGGAGGAGCAAGAAATAATAAACTAAGAGGCCGTTAATAAAGTGCAAGATAACATTCACTAGGTGGAATCCAAATGGATTCAATCCCCATACTTTGTAATCTATGGCGTAGGTAAATGCCTGGAGTGGTCTGTACATAAAGCTACCCGGCGTGTTTGCAATCAAATGGTAATAGAGGTTATGCGTAAAAATATTCGGTAGAAACTTCAGAGATTTAATAAAAGGGTTGTTTACGATGACGGCGATATCATCGAAGACAAAGCTATTGCCCAGAGATGGGAGGTAAATTACAAAACAGATAATAAACAATAGCGGCATCGCTGCCCTAAAAATACAACTATTAAACATAATTATTCGAATCTCTGAAAGTCAAAATGGGGGTTTTACCGTTCCAAGTGGTAGCCCCAACGAGATTTGAACTCGTGTTTAGTGGCTGAGAACCACGCGTCCTAGGCCAGGCTAGACGATGGGGCCAAAATCTATATCAGCTACCCCATCGGACATCGAAGGCTATCCCGCATACGCACTACGTGCTTCTGCGGGACCCCGCAGAAAGCCGAAGGCTGGATGCGGGGGACGATGGGGCCGTATCTTAAAAAGTCAAAAGCCAGAAGTATTGTACTAATATAGCTGGTCATAGTCAATAAATTTATTGACCCTGGCGCCTTTAATGGTATATACTATTCTTTAAAACTAGAGGGATTTTATAGATGGCCATAGAGGCGGCGGTAGGCGTGGGCCTGGCAGAAGATGCCGTGGAGGCAACCAAGGAAGCCATAACCCAAGCTAAGCTAAATTTACGTAAAGAAAATATCAGCCTGGCGATTGTCTTTGGCTCCAGCGAACTGCCGCATGAGCTTATTTTAAAAACAATCTCTGGGATCCTCGGCCCGGTGCCGATTTTGGGCTGTAGCGGCGCTGCCATTATCTGTAACCAGGGCATCTTCCCGCACGGCTTAGCAGTAATGCTTCTTGCCTTTCCCAAGGACGTATACCTGAATATAG
>Ga0163200_1000911_pt1 | contig 11673 bp, 15 predicted proteins | sample PL_2010_200m_FD_113535 | JGI IMG/M metagenome (GOLD analysis project Ga0163200, IMG submission 113535) | Freshwater microbial communities from Powell Lake, British Columbia, Canada to study Microbial Dark Matter (Phase II) - PL_2010_200m | ecosystem: Environmental > Aquatic > Freshwater > Lake ... | reverse complement strand
GGTCGTCCTTCTACAACAAGCCCGATCCTGCCTGCATCGAATTCCTCGGCAAGTGAAGGGGGAGCCAGTTGTTCCATTTCTAGAATGAATGCACGCAGATCCATACAGGAATATCACCAGCAGGAGATAAATACCATATATTACCGGGGGTAATAGCAATTACTTTTAATATTCATAAAACGATATTTTTGCACATGCACAAGTCCCTCGATCTGATTAATGAACGCATTCGTGACGGGAATGCACGGGTCGTTACCGCCGAAGAAATGCCGGCGATTGTCGCTGAGCTGGGTGAGCATGGCGCACTCAAAGAAGTCGATGTGGTCACCACTGGCACATTCGGCGCTATGTGCTCATCCGGTGCATTTTTTAATTTCGGGCATGCCGATCCCCCAATCAGGATGGAACGGATCTGGCTGAATAATGTCGAAGCGTATGGCGGACTTGCCGCAGTCGATACATATATCGGTGCAACGCAACAGTCCGACACTCGTGAAGACCAGTATGGTGGGGCGCATGTAATCGAAGATCTTGTGGCAGGAAAAACCATTGAACTGCGCGCGAGTTCGCACGGCACTGACTGTTACCCGCGCCGGACCATTACCACGGAACTGGCGCTTGAAGATCTGAACCAGGCTATCATGTGCAACCCCCGTAATGCGTACCAACGCTATAATGCGGCGATCAATACGACCGACCGGGTGCTGCATACCTATATGGGCACGCTCCTCCCGAACAGTGGGAATATCACGTTCTCCGGCGCTGGTGTGTTAAACCCGATATCCAATGACCCGAAACTCCGGTTGATTGGTGGCGGTGTGCCAATCTTTTTGTGCGGTGCACCGGGCATGGTGATTGGTGAAGGGACCCAGAGTTCGCCAGCTGGGGGATTCGGGACACTCATGGTGACCGGGGATATGAAGAAGATGTCGCCGGATTATCTCGCTGCCGCAACGATGCATGGATATGGTGTAACCCTGTATGTCGGACTGGGCATCCCGCTCCCGGTGCTTGACCTCGATGTAGTGCGGGCAACTGCTGTGAGGGATGAAGATATTGCGGTTGACCTGATTGATTACGGCATCCCGAACCGGAACCGTCCCCTGATCCGGAAGGTGTCATATGCCGAACTGCGTTCCGGTAGTGTCGAGCTGAATGGGGAGATGATCCGTGCATCCTCCTTATCCAGTTTCCGCAGGGCACGGGTGGTGGCACAGGAATTAAAAGACTGGATCGAGAAAGGCACCATGTCTCTTGCACTTCCCACACGCTCCATTGATGCTACCCGGGAGGCAAAACCGATGCACCAGATCTCGAAGGGTCCACGTGTCATGGACATCATGGACCGGCAGATCGTCAGTATCAGTGAATCTGAAGAGATCAAAACAGCGGCACAAAAACTCCTGAAAGGGGAGACAAACCATCTGCCCGTCATAAATGGTGAGGGCATGCTTGTCGGGATTGTGACCACGTTTGATATTTCAAAAGCGGTGGCGAATCCCGGGAAGGCGAAACTGGTCCGGGACATCATGAAGAAGAAGGTGGTTACGACCACCACCGGTGAAGCGGTGGATATTGCTGTGCATAAACTGGAGAAGTTCAATATCAGTGCCCTTCCTGTTGTCGATGCACAACATCATGTGCTGGGGATGCTCACGGCAATCAATCTAGGGAAACTCTTCGGAGGGAGGTGGCTGAAATGAAACTCTTAGTGAACTTTTCGCGGGGGAGAGGGAGAAAGCCCATAATCGCACAGGTGGTGCGCGATACCGGTGTCCTGATCAATGTGGAGCGCGCGGTGATCGACTCATCCGAAGGCGAGGCGCTTATCGATGTCCCGGATGACCAGTGCCAGCTTGTGCGCAATTCGATGACCAGTCTAGGCGCCCGGGTAAGGATGCTCGAACACGGGATAAGTCTGAACGAACGGGTATGTATAGACTGCGGGGCGTGTATCAGTATCTGCCCGAACGAAGTTTTCTCGTTTACTCCCGACTGGAAACTGGTGCTTACAGAGGAGCGGTGTGTCCTGTGCGGCAAGTGTATTGAAGTATGCCCCCGTCAGGCACTTACCCTCCCCTTATGATCCGTGAACGATTCCGGTTTCGCCAGACCATCGCCACGATCCTCGCGGATGAACCATCGCATATAATTGCGGCAAAGAACGGGATGCTTGCCGCCCGTCAGGAAATTGAGGCGTATATCGCCCGGGATCCCTTTTTTTGTGCTACATTTGATCCGTATGTCCCGGATTCCGATGACCGGATCATCGTCCATATGGCGGCGGCAACACGAAAAGCCGGTGTCGGACCGATGGCAGCAGTCGCCGGCGCAATCGCATGTGCGGGGATTGAAGCGATGGTGGATGCCGGTGCCGGTTTTGGCGTGATCGATAACGGTGGTGACATTGCCCTTGTCAGTGACCGCGAATTACGCGTGGGGGTGCATGCCGGCGCAGCAGCGGTTTCAAACAGAATTGCGTTTGTCGTACCTCCGCAGGAGACTATTCTGGGTATCTGTACATCTTCCGCGAGTGTCGGACCATCCATCTCGTTTGGTGTTGCGGATGCTGTAACCATCTTTGCACCCGATCCGTTTCTTGCCGATGCATGGGCAACTGCGGTGTGCAACCAGATCATGTCGGATGATTATTCTGTACTCGACCGGATCAACCCTGGAGAAGTGTCGGGCGTTTTTGCGATCGTAGGAGACAAAACAATCCGATGGGGGCAGTTACCGCCGCTCGTACCGGCGGTGGTCGATGAGCAGCTGATCAGTGGCGGTGACCGTCTATAATGTAGACTCGATGAACGCGAGACCGTCTTCATATGCCGTGCAACCAGAGAAGATTTTGAGATTTATATCACCATCACTGATGATAATATAAGGGACGCTGTTTTTTACTACAAAATGCATCTCCAATAGTTCAATTTCGTTGATAAGCACACCAGAAACCAGAGATGATGCCGGCTCAAGTTCAAGCCTTTCGCGTTCCAAATCATCCGGTACTAACCGGAAAAAGTAATAAAAAACCTGCCATGCGTTCAGTATATCCGAAACTAACAGATCATTTCGGATTTCAACGGGAAGAACCTCCAGCTTCCGCATAAGCGCATCCTCATCTTCACCAACCTCATCAAGAAGGCAGTCGCCGATTGTTACCAGTTCAGGATAAGGAATGTGTACACCAGCAGGATCCATTGTATTGAATTTGGTACGCCAAGGGAAAAATGATGACTGCAGGAACGACCCTGTCGCCAGCAATAATAAGCTATATTCTCCTCCATGTGGAATGAATACAGGTGAAAGAAGAGGACGCAGACTGGGTTATCTATCATCTTATCGCGCAGAAAGAGACCACTACGGCGGAAGAACTGATAGTCGCATCAGAAATGGATGCCGATACTGTCGATGCGTCACTCGCGAGGCTTGAACGTTTTTTGTTGATTGAACGTTCTGGTGCCTCAGTTCGGGCAGTGACCATTGGTGAAGCAATCCTGAAATGCCAGCTAAAAAACACCATGGATCCCAGGTTTGAAATTGTTGACGGCATCATCAAAGCAAGGAAAGAGTGACATGTCAAAAAGCGAGGTAGTCATCCTTCGGATCGGTCATCGGCCGGAACGCGATCAAAGAGTAACTACCCATGTCGCCCTGACAGGACGCGCGCTGGGTGCAGCTGGCATGTATCTCGCTGCATCGGATAAAGGTGTTGTACAGAGCGTGGCGGATGTGGCGGAACGCTGGGGCGGGAAATTTTTTTGCGAGGACAATGTATCATGGCGCACCTGCATACGTGACTGGAAAGCGAACGGGGGTGTTGTCGTTCACCTGACGATGTACGGGCTCAATCTCCCGGATGTAATTACCGAGATTGTCCCGCACGGGAAAATTCTTGTGGTGGTAGGAGCGGAGAAGGTTCCCGGTGAAATGTTCGGACTTGCGGATTATAATATCGCCGTCACCGGTCAACCTCATTCTGAAATATCCAGCCTTGCCCTTTTTTTGGACCGCGTCTTTTCCGGAACTGAACTCCAAACTGAATTTACGGATGCAAAAATTCGTATTCATCCCTCGCGGGCAGGAAAACAGACGGAGGAACTGTGAGTGGGCGGGTCCTCGTTGCCGGGTTTGCTACACGCCATGTCGCACAATCTGCTGCGCGTGCCGGTTACGAGGTCTGCGCCGTTGATCATTTTTGTGACCAGGATCTTTTCTGGTATACAAAAGACCGCGCTAGGTTTGAAGATCTTGATGCGCTCCCGGATGCAATAGACCGGATGTGCAGGAGTCATCCATTTGATTTCATCGTACTGTTATCCGGTGCTGAAGATCTCGCTACATGCCTGCCTCTCTGTGGCACTCCAAAAGAGAAAGTTCACCGTTTTCTTGACAAACTTGACATACAACATTTTTTTGAAGGGTTGCATGTGCCGGTACCTCGTCTCTGTCTGCCGGACGAATATCCTGCGATGATCAAACCCTGTCGTGGTGCTGGCGGATGGCGAAATACCATTGTACAAAATGCCCTGCAACTTGCCGCGTGGGAAACCCTTTACCCGGATCTCCCTTTCATCCGGCAGGAGATAATTGACGGAATTCCGGCAAGCGTCTGTTGCGTAAGTGATGGCACCCGTGCACAGGCAATTGCAACAAATGAACAGTTACTCCGGGGAAGTGGAGAGTCATCCTACGGATTCTCAGGATCGATCACACCGTTCAATCATCCGTTGCGAGATCGTATGGTTGCTGTTGCAGAGCAGATTGCCGCTGCGAGCGGGTGTATTGGTACGATAGGGATCGATTTTGTTATCGGTAAAGATACCCCTTACGCTATTGAGATAAATCCACGGTTTCAGGGAACCCTTGATACTGTCGAGACGGCATATGGGTATAACCTATTCCAGTACCATGTCAATGTCTGTGCAGGGATATTACCGGAGTCTCAAAAACCCAACCAGTACGCTGCCCGCACCATCATTTTTGCAGACCGGGATATGACGTTCTCTACCGATTTAAAACACTTATCTCCCATCATTGCTGATATCCCATGGGCAGGGACCGAATTTGAGGAGGGCGATGCACTGGTGAGCGTGTATGGATCCGGCACTTCAAGGACTGAAGCATTACGCGTGCTGGATAAGAATATTAGCACTGTCAAACAATATATGCGATGATGGATCCAGTGGAAGAAGTGCTGAATGAACCGGCATTGCGTACCTATGTTCACCGGCTGGTTGGTGATGAAGGTCTTAACCTTCTTGAAAAGTTCCCAAAAGGTGGGGAACATAGTGATGAAGACCTTGCCGCAAGCACGGGAATCAACCTGAACTCCGTGAGACACACCCTGTACACACTCTACGAGAAGAGACTTGCCGAATACCACAGGATCAAGAATAACGAGACCGGCTGGCTTACGTATCTCTGGCAGCTGCGCATCGATCACATCTACGATGCAATACGGGAAGATATGGCACTCGTTCTCGATAAGCTCCAGCGCAGAGAACGATATGAAGAAGAGAATGATTTTTTTATCTGCAAGGACTGCCAGGTCCTTTTCACCTTCCCACAGGCAATGGATGGCGATTTTAAATGCCCGAACTGTGAAAAGGCATTGACCCACTTCGACAACGATATCCTCTTACGATCACTCCAGCAACGGATCAACAATCTTAAAAAATCTCTTGGTCATGCGTGAAAATCGCGAGCACTGCATCACGATGCTGCGTCAGGCCGGGTGCAGTGTAAAAGTGATCGCCCACTGTCAGGCAGTTTGTGATTGCGCGCTTGAATATGCAAACGGTGTTGATCTCGCCAATCTTTCACTTGTCAGGACAGGTGCGATGCTCCACGACATCGGGCGTGGCAGCACACACTCGATAGCGCACGGGCAGGATGGGGCTGATATCATCCGTTCCCTGAATCTTCCCGAAACTGTCGCACGAATTGTGGAATGTCATACCGGTGCCGGAATGACTGCCGATGAGTGTACTCTCCTGGGGCTTTTCCCCCGCGATTGTATGCCCCATACAATCGAAGAAAAAATTGTGACTCATGCAGACAATTGTATTGCCGGAGTGACACGGGTCAGCATCGATGAGAGTATCGCGTCGGCACTCCACCTCCCCAGAAAGATACGGAAACGGATGTACCGTCTCGCGTGCGAAGTGGAATTACTCTGCGAATAAACTTCTGTTATCAGATAATGACCTGTTTTACCTGTGGCAGGGCACGGATCTCGTTCACCACTCCTGCAGGCAGGGAATCTTCTACGATAATAACGAGTTTTGGCTCTTCGGAAAACTGCGGATCTGTCACAAAAATCTGGCGTATGGTGAGAGCGTGAGCCGATAAAACACGGACGGCAGCACCAATAATTCCTCGTTCACTTGCATTTTTCGGGAGGACGGTAATGACGGAAAAACCCAGTGATTCGGCCACCCGGCTCAGATCGGGAGTTGCACGCATGTTTAAGAAGATGTCGCGGATGGACTCCCGTTCGAGAATGTGCCGGGCTGTGGAGTCTACAACACGGCGATCAGCTCCGATCACTTTTGCTACCGCAGTTGCCGGGATCTCGATACCATTGCAGTTAATCCTGCCCTCACTGGTAACCCCGAACCCGTTCTCCAAAAGGAACCTTACTACACGGCTCTGCGAAGGAGAATCGGCGAATTCGTGAATGATATCTGACCACATACAAAGCACTTCGTATAACGTATATAAATATACACCGATGTTTATCGCGCAACATTGTAGTACTAAAAATAAATGAAATTGCATTTTTACTCCAGGGCAAAATCGATGCAATGTGTAATAGAAAAAGGAGGATTGCGCGTTCCTTCATAATACAAGGCAAACGCCGGTATTTTGCCATAACATTCTTTTAGATAGACAACCTTTTTGTTATGGCACGGGCGAGGGTAGCCAAGCCAGGTCAAAGGCGCTAGGTTGAGGGCCTAGTCTCGTAGGAGTTCTTGGGTTCGAATCCCATCCCTCGCATCCGGTTTTTGATAATTTGGTCTTAGTTCTCTTTTCCCACATGTGGGTTCATATTCAGAATTTTTTTTCAGTATATTCCCGTTTGATGATGGGAAACGTCTTGGGGCAACCGTGTGAGCAGATCACCCGGATCCCGTCCCCATTTCGGTTCCTGCGTCATAACCCTTTAATGCAAACAGATCAAAAGACCGCATATGAAAATTCTCACGTCTTTCCTTCTGATATGTGTTATCGCTACAATTCTTGTTGCCGGGTGCACAAGCCCGCAACCTGTACCGCAACCAACAGCCACCCCCACTCCAATAACAACGCCAGTTGCCACAATTCCTGCAACTCCCGCGGTACCAGTATCGTTGACACGTAACTGGATCGTCACCACCATGGGGATCCAGGATGGCACAGCAATCGCATATCCGACCGCACAGATCTCCCTTACGTTCAACCAGGATGGCACCGCATCCGGCTATGGCGGGTGCAACAACTATAACGGACCATACACCCTGACCGGACAGATCTCGTCAAAAGGAAAAGGGATCACGATCGGACCGATCGTCTCATCCCTGAGGTATTGCCGGGACTACACCGAGCAGGAAAATATGTATCTCCAGATCCTCGGTAATGCGATGGCATACAATGTGGATGGCAACCAGTTGTCAATAACGGATACAACCGGAAATGTGCTGGTATACCAGACGTAGGCATCGCTTGTGTCAACGACGCCGCTCCCACACCCGATATAACCTCTTTTTTTTATCAGTCTTATCGTTGTGATTGATACTCCGGGGTATTCCGGTTTCAAAGATACCATTCACGAACACAAGTCCGGACTATTTGGCATACCGGTAGAGTCCATAAATATCCGGTTTCCTACGGCCAGGAAAAACAAAAAGCCGAGCCCGAACAAGCGGACGGGATAGTGGATCAGATAATCCCCTTTTTCCGCAAAAGAAAACCGGTTGCACCATAGAGAGCACCAGCGTAAAGGATGCACCCGATGATCAAAAGGAATAATCCATGATCGGCGGAAAGGATCGATGTTATCACGACGTAACAAAGATAAAGCACTGCACAGGTGATGAAAAGAAGCCCTGCATAAAATATAACAAGCGCAATCGTACCCGTGACAATCAGGTCATCCATAATCAGCGTCCCTCATGTGAGATACCCAGCGAGCACTTCATCGTAGAGCCTCTGAACGTTTTCGTGTGTCTTTTGCATGGGCGGGAACCCTGCATACGTCTGTGCAATGGCAAGATCGCGGGCGAGGTCCAGTCGGTACTGGCTCTCTGAATAAAACCAGCCTTTCTCTTTATTATGCCACGAGAGATATTCCTGCTCGGTCTGCCCGGGGGTGGGAATGAACAGAGCACACCGCTTGTCCAGTTCGGCAAGTTCCATCATAGAAGTATATCCCGAGCGGCATATGATGCACTTTGCCCGGTTCATGAGATCAACTTTTTGTGCGGTTGACGCATATCCGATGACGGTGCAACCCGGAGTAATTGTACGAAGCCCCTCTTTTGCGGGACTGCCCAGCAGCACAGCATTGTTCCCCACAAGTGAAGAGACCTGTGGGAGCAGTATCTCTTCCAACCGGGTGCGCTGCGGCTCAGGGCCGGAGATCATGATCAGGTGATCGAGATCAGAAGGTACATCCAATCGCTCGATACCGGCAAGGATACCGGCAAAAAAAACACGTTTCCGGGTTGCCTCAACGGAAGGTCGGGAAAGTTTTCCTGCAAGAGCCGCAGGTCCCGGCGGGTTGTCAGGAACAATGATGTTGTCAAATTTCTCGTGGAGGTACCCGTTCACCCGGAGCGCGAGAAGTTCCACCGGCCAGAAATACAGGGGAAAGTGGAAATGGAGCTGGTGGGTAATGAAGACCGAGGGGATTTTTACAGAATAGACTCCAAGCCGGTTATCGCTAATGATGAGGTCGTACCGGTTCCGGGCGAGGATCTGCCCGAGAGTCTTTCGTTCGTTTGCTATCGCCTGCAACAGGGCAGGAAACGACGCAGCCAGTTTCGGGAGAAAGAACCGACTCGAACTGTACGGGGTCGGATAATCAGGAAATTCGATAAAGGAACATGCAGGGAACTCTTTTTTTAATACGAGAAGTGCATTTCCGCATGCAGCAATGGTTACGTCATGGTTGTGATCGAGGAGTGTGCGTATAACCGGGATGTCGCGCGTTGCATGCCCAAGTCCCCAGTTCAGTGGAGAGATGAGAACGTGCGACATACTGGACTCCTTAAAACCAGTTATTATCCCGGAACCGTATTGAATGATTCGAACTTACATCGCATTTAATCCACCCGCACGCGTGTTTTGTCCCGGTTGTCGGATGATTGCATAAAAATAAAAAAAATCATGACAACTTGTCGGGTACCTTACGTCACAACTGCCTTATTGAACCGCCACCGTGCAAACGCGTACATTATTACTGCAAATACCAACAGCCCGGCAAAGGAAAGGAGGATGTCCGTTGATGTGTACATGTAGTGTTCCCCCAACGCGAGGAAATCCGGACCAATCGCGAAGTAACGAATCCCGTTAATCAACAGCGTCATGGGGTTGTATGTTGATATCACGCGCAGGGCTTCGGGAAACGCGTCAATCGGGTAAAGTGCGTTTGAGGCAAAAAAGATCGGCATGGTCATTAGTGTCATGCCTCCCTGCATCCCCTCCGGTGTCTCCATTGACACGGCAATTCCTGCAGATAAAAAGAGAAACCCAAGCGCGAATACCCCAACGAACAGGAGGATTCCGAAGATGGATAACGTAATCTGCACCGGGTTATACCCGACAAAGAAACCGGCACCGATTGCAATGCCGAAGAACATGATGATGAGTGCCTGTATGAATGATTTTGTCGTACCCGACAGCCCAATCCCAATGATCACATGATCACGCGGCATGGGACTTGCCATGATCTCCCGCATCAGCCCCCAGTTCTTATCAAACAGGATGATCATCCCACCAAAGAGGCTTGTGAACAATGTCGTCATCGCGATGATCCCGGCTGCCATGAACGTGAGGTAGCCGACGGCATGCACCCCCGGAGGTACCGGCACACCTGCCATCAGCTGGTCGAAACTTGACGACATGGCAATACCGAAGAAGGCGAGCCAGAGCGCAGGCTGGAGGAGCGATGAGATGAGCATGGTCCTGAACCGGACAAACCGGATCATGTCGCGCCAGTAAATGTTGAGAAATCCGTAATTCATCCTAATTACCCCCGGGACGGAGGGAGAGTATTGACGCCTTCCCCACCGGTTCATCGCGGATTTCCTTACCCGTGTAATGGATAAACACATCATCCATAGAGGGCTTCTTTAAATTGACGGTCGAGATGGTGATATCTGCATCCCGCAGCCGGTCCATGATAACCGGCAGTACTTTTGTGCCGTCATCGTTGATTATGACAAGAAATCCCTTTGACTTCTGCTCTATATTTTTTACAAAAGAAAGCCCGGTAAGAGATGTAATCGCAAAGGGATTGTTACTTGTCTCAAGATAGATCAGATCCTGCCCGAGAGTGTTCTTGAGTTCCCAGTTGGTACCGGTGATGATAATCTTTCCGTGGTCGATGATGCTTATCCGGTCTGAGAGCTGGTCGGCTTCATCCATGTAATGGGTAGTGAGGAAAATTGTCGTGCCGGTTTTATTAACATCTTTTATGTAATCCCACATCCGCATCCGTGTCTGGGGGTCAAGCCCGATGGTCGGCTCATCTAAAAAGAGCACTTTCGGGCGGGTCATCAGGCCCCGGGCAATTTCAAGCCTGCGCTTCATGCCACCGGAGAGATGTTTGGTCCGCACGTTTCGCTTCGCTTCCAGCTGGACAAGGGTAAGCAGTTCTTCAATCCGGGCGCGGCGCTCTGCATGGGGCATGGAGTACAGTTTTCCATGGAATTCGAGAATCTCCCAGACAGTCATGTCCCGGTCGAGCGTGATGTCCTGGAAGACGATCCCGATCGATTCGCGGACTTTCTGCGGATCCCGCGTAACATCAAAACCGGCAACGCTGGCTTCCCCTTTCTGCAATGCAAGCAGCGTGATAAGAACATTGATCGCTGTGCTCTTACCGGCACCGTTCGGACCTAAAAAGGAGAAGATCTCGCCCTTTTTCACCGAAAAAGTGATCCCTTCTACCGCTTTCGCATCCCCGTACGCGTGTTCGAGATTTTTTACGATGATGATTTCCTGATCCTGTTCCTGTTGAGTTTCTGCCATCATATCCTCCGGTAACGGTAAACCTGCAGGTCTGTCCCCGGCTCCCTCTCTTTTGTCAATCCCGTTGCATCTGTCATGTCCTTCAAATTCCTGATAAAACCAGCTACCCAGTCCCGTTCGGTTCTCAGGTGGGCAAGTGACCGGTCAAAAAGGGCAATCACGTAATAGGGGCGTGCCTCGGCAATTCTTGATTCACGCATAGATTCAACGTGCAGGACCGTTTCATCAATCATTAAGAGCCGTTCGTTAAGGCAACCGATGAGATCTTCACGTGAAAGCAGCGCGGCATTTGCAATGCCGAGATTAAAGGGAGTGATCATTTTCGTGTAGCGCGAAAGAAATTGACGCACCGTTTCCTTCATTCCACTCCTGCCGGCAGCAGTAATGGTATACACGGTCCTCGACGGCCCTGTCCCTTCCTGTTCTGAAGAACTC
>Ga0163200_1000910_pt1 | contig 11682 bp, 6 predicted proteins | sample PL_2010_200m_FD_113535 | JGI IMG/M metagenome (GOLD analysis project Ga0163200, IMG submission 113535) | Freshwater microbial communities from Powell Lake, British Columbia, Canada to study Microbial Dark Matter (Phase II) - PL_2010_200m | ecosystem: Environmental > Aquatic > Freshwater > Lake ... | reverse complement strand
GTTCAGGACTGACCATTCACTCAGCGGGACGATTGCACTCCAGGCAGCCGCATCATAGACATCCTGGTCGAGCGGCAGTCCGTTGCGCAAACAATCAACCAGCCGCCAGTCTTCCAGCAGATCGGTGCCGCCATGACCAGCCTTGATCTGGCGGGCAAGTTCACTCACCTGACGGGTGATTTTCGGAGTGTACTTCTCCTGCAATGAATTGAATTCCTCAGGAGACACCCAAGCATGGTTTCCCACGGAAAGCCTCGGAGGCTCCGGATCATAGAGTGCGGCTCCTTTGGTCCCGTAGATGCCGTGGATAATATTGTGCGGCGATGGTGACGTGGCATCATGCTGAACCATGATGGTGCGCCCCATGGTCGTCCGGATGGTGGTGACATTCATATTGCCTCGGTAACGTTTTTCGGCAAATGGCTTGAACAAATCATCCGTGGCAGCAAGCTCCCGTGCCTTGGCATTCATCATGAAGTCATTGCTCTCGACGGATACCAGGAACTCGAATTTATCGCCCCGGTTGATGTTCATGATCTGGCTGACCGGGCCAAGGCCATGAGTGGGGTAGATGTTCCCCCGCCTTGAGGCGTATTGTTTGAGCCACCACATCTCCCAATACATGTTCTTGGAAAAGTTGTTCCGCATCTTGCTGGTGTTGTAGGCACAGTCGGCGTGCACCACTTCTCCGAAGAATCCCTGCCTTGCCATATTCAGCGTCATAACCTGGAAAGGCAGATAGCAGTCGTTTTCCATCATCATGCAATGCTTCCGTGTCCGCTCGGCGGTCTCCACCAACAGCCAGCACTCCTCGATGGTCCCAGCTGCCGGCACCTCGGAAGCCACATGTTTGCCATGGTTCATGGCATAGACGGCCATCGTCGTGTGCATGTACCAAGGCGTTGTAATCATCACCAGGTCAATATCGTCACGCTCACAAACCCTTTTCCAATCTTCCGTGCCGGTGAGAAGATCCGGGTTATGCGCCGTTCCTGTCAGCTTGTTTTTCGCCGCATTCGCCTTTTCAGGACGAATATCGCAGAGGGCTTTGATCTCCACCCCTTCGATACGGCTCATGACGATCATGTGGGCCGGTCCGCGCTGGCCCAGGCCGATAATGCCGATCCGCACTTTTTCCAGTGGAGGCGCTGCGTAGCCCGACATGTTAAAACGTTGCACGTGGGCCTTCTCCAACTGCTTGCTCACCCAAGCGGCATCGTTCTTATCCTGATGGCACTTTTGCGGTGTGCAGCCCTGAAGGAGACTGCCCCCAGCGAGACCCAAGCCCGCCAGGCCGGTTGTTTTGATGAAGTTTCTTCGGTTGGTTTTCATAGTCCCACTATCATAAACGCTGTTTGCCTCTCGCCAACATCTCTTTTGCGAAATCGCCGCCTCATCTGCGAAACACCACTTTAGGGCTTGGTTTGATTCGTGATTTCCAGTGCGACCTCGTGCTTCGCGACGTTGTTCGAGAACGGCACGCAAAGCACCAGTCGGGCGTCCTCCAGGGTGCTGCTGCCGTCTTTCTTGTAGGGATTGTGGCTCTTCTTCGGCCAGACCAACCGCGCGCCGGGCGGGACACGGATGCGGACGGCGCCGTAGTCGAACCATTCGCCGGTCTCTGCCGCCGACAACTCGAAACTTTCATCGCCGAGCTTGATCGTCTTGCCGGAAGCGCAGGTCACAACCACCCCGACATGCGGCATAAAGGTGATGTGCCCCTCGACCGGCTTGCTGGACTTGCAGGTCGCCTCGCAGGTGATCGTCAGCCGTTTCGCGTCGAAAGGGCGGACGGTGATGCGGCAATCTTCGTCGCCGTATTTCAGGTTGAGGCTTGGCACATCCCTGTCGGCGTGGAGCGTTGCAGCGACCGGGATGTGAATCAGGTCGCCTTTCGGCTTGAAGTTGGGGTTTTCGTCGCCGGGTTTGTGCTGGAGCAACGACGTGTTGCCGACAGTGAAGTTGCTCCAGAACGGCTGCAGCTTCGTGTTGCCGCCGCCAACGATCAGGCCGGCGCGGTCGTGAAAGATGCTGACGAAGTTCTGGCGATCCTGCTGCCATCGGTTCGCGGGCGATTCACAAACAAATGCCGACAAGCAAATGAACCACGGTTTCTTGCGCAGCACGAGCGCCTCGTTGTTACCGACGACGGCTATCGCCTCGTCGCGGTCGGCGGCGGCCGGCCCCGTCTCACCGTAGAGCAGATGACTCGCCGCTTCATCGGCGCTCGCAGACCAGTGGTTCAACTTGTGCTGGCGCAGCAGGAAGCCGCGTCCCGCGGGCGTGAAACTGAAACCGACGTTGCCGTTCTCGACGCCCGGATGGAACGGGTTGCGCTCGTCCACCGTCTCCACCTTGCTGCCGTCGGGGTAGGTGAACGTGGCGTGAAATGCCGCCGCGCGCCGCAACGCTTCCAGCACACTCGCATCGCGAGACATCGCGTAATAGACGCCGAGCGCATCCACGTAAACGAAGTTGTAGAGCACGACCGGCCCCTTGTGTTCCGACCACCAGCCGCCGGGCGTTTGCGCGGCCACGACCTTCGCCATGAACGCCCGCGCCTGTTGTTTCCAGTCGTCGCGGCCAAAACACTCGCCGGCACAGTAAAGCGCCATCGCGTGATGCGTCGGGATGTTGTGGAGATGGCCAAGGCAACTCTTCGAGATGCTGTTGAACCCGAGCAGCAAGCCCTTTTCCCAGTGCTGCCGCCGCTGCGCCGGCATCGCGTCCTTGATCAGCGCGAACGCGCGAATCCAACGGCTGTAGGTCCACGGCATCAGCGTCTGGCCCCACGTCGAGTTGTCCTTCTTGCGGAAGATCCACGCACCGTTCTTGTCCTGGTCGGCGATAAGCGCGTCGCCGCCCTTCATGATCGCTTCCAGCACGTCGGCGCTGTGGTAGTAGGGATTCGCCTTGTCTTCGATCGCCCACGCCGCCGCGAGCGGGAAGATCTCCTGCTGGTCGCGGCAAATCCACGGCTCGGCGCCGAACCGCCCCGTCTCACGATTCTGGCTCTTGAGAATCGCCGGCACGTCGCGCACCAGCGATTTGAGAAACCGCTCGCGCGGGTTCCATTCGGTTTTCGTTGCTGTGCGGTCTTCGGCAGCGTGAAGTGAGCCTAGCGGAGCCAGCAGCAGCACAGCGAGAAGGATGATGTGTTGTTTCATGTGATGTCGCTCTCGCATTTTATCGTCGTGATGAGGTTCATGGTTTCTTCGATAAAGGTGGTTCGGATTTGGCGGGCGCAGAGTCCGTCTCGCTGCCTTGGGCGAGGAGATTGTTGGCGATCACGTTGTCGTGCCCGCCTTCCACGCGCAGCGACGCGGCGGGTTTGCGATCGGCGCGATTGTCGCGGATCAAGCAGCCGTTAACCATGCTGCCGCTGACGTCGCGGAGCAGCAGGCCGGGGCCGTCGCTGTCGAGGATGGTGCAATTGGCGACGTTGAAACCACTGCACTTCTCCAGCAGCACGGCGGCGGGCTTGCGCTGGACCCCGTTGACGTGGAGTCCGCTCAGAGTGCAGTCCTTCGAGCCAATGAAGACCAAACCGCCGTTGGACTTGGCGGATTCGCCGCGGTTGTAGCGCGGGTTGCGGTCGAAACAGTTCGCGCCAACGATCACGTTGCTGCTGTCTTCCACCAGAAGATCATGCTCATAGCCGAACCCGATGGTGTTTCCACTGATCACGACGCCGCGCGCATGGCGGATGTGAATGTTCACACGCACGTCGCTGATTACGTTGTCCGCAATCGTAAGATGTCCCCACTGGGTTTTGTCACTGTCGGTGCGTTCGGTGCCTTTGCCGAAAAAGGCGATGTTGGCAGAACCCGGCGACACGCTGTTGTGTTGCAAGGTGCAGCCCACAATCGCCACTTCGGCGATGGAACCGCCAGTGCAGTCCAGCAGAACATTTGCCGTGGGCGGACCGTTGGGCGTCATGTTACCCTCGATGTCGCTGGTGCCGATTTGGAGATTGCGCACCCCACCGCCTCGCGACACGACACCGCCGCCCGCATTACCGCTGATGTGGCAGCCGATGATGTTCGACTGGTGCAGGTCAACGTTGTCGTAGAACACGCCGATGCCGCTATTGTGATAGAGATGGCAGTCGCTGATGATGACATTGCGATTGCGCACGGTGAGATGAATGCCATGACGCGCCTCACGCACGGTCACGCGGGTGATGGTCAGGTGCATTGTCCTTGTCGCTTCAATGCCATCCGCCTCAGGATGTGCGCCGACAATCTCCAGCCCGTCCACCATCGGCGCACGCTGGCGCTCCCAGACGTTCGGTTTGACACTCTTCGGGTCCGCTGTGCCCTCATGCGTGCCGACGAACTTGAATGCCGGTCCCGCGCCCGCCATCACGATGCGCGCCGTGCCATCGCCGACAAGCGACGTGAAGCCGGTCTTGTCGAGTTCAACGACCACCGGGCGCGTGAGCCGGTAGGTGCCGCGCGAGAAGCGAACCGTACCCATGCCGTTGTCCACCGCCTTCTGAATCGCCGCCGTGTCATCCGCTTTGCCGTCACCGACAACGCCGAAGGCGGACAATCCAGACGATGGCACAACCGTCTGCACAAACGCGGTCTGGATCGCGAAGACAAAGAAGCAAAGGGAGTGTTTCATGTTTTCCTCCAACGTTTCATTCTTGCTTGGGCGGCCGGCAACACATCAGGCGCTAACCGGGACCGAAGTAAAGCATACCATCGTGAGCGAGACAAGAACACAAGGCGTGCTTATGCGGAATTTCCCACTCGCTTTGTGCGTGACCCGGCCCACGCCGTTCGCTACGCTGGCGGCCATGCAACGACGGCTATTCTCTTCCATTCTCGCTATGTTTTTGCCCGTGACGTTCATGTCCGCAGCCGACGCAGCAAAGCCTGCGCGACCCAACATCATCCTTATCTACACCGACGATCACGACCTCGACGAGATCGGCTGCTTTGGCGGCAAGGTGTTGACGCCCCACATGGACAGCATCGCGCGTGATGGCGTGAAGTTCACGCGATTCTACGTCGCCTCGGCGGTGTGCAGCCCGAGTCGTTACAACACGCTTTCCGGCCGTTACGCGAGCCGCAGCCTGAGCACCCAGCGGCGAATGCCCACGACCGGCCCCGCAAACCTCGGCTGGGAATCAGGCGTCTATGGCGAGACGACGTGCGTCGCGCACGCGCTCAAGGCCGGCGGCTACGCGACCGGCATGGTCGGCAAATGGCACCAGGGCACCGCAACGCCTCTGACGCAATTTGCGGCGGACGACGATCCCAACAATCCCAAGATCAAACGGGCACTTGTCGCCAACTACGCGAAAGTTGTCGAGTCAGTCAAGAGTTGCGGCTTCGACTGCGCCGCGAGCGTCTATCGCGACAACGTGGACGGGGGCAGGAACCCGAAGCGGTTCTGGTTGCCGCGCGCGTTGCGGTTTCACAACATGGAGTGGGTCACCGAAGGCGCGCTGCGGTTCATCGAAGAAAATAAAGACCGGCCGTTCTTCCTCTACATGGCGCCGACGCTGGTGCATTCGCCGTCGCCGCTGAAGTCGCTTCAAGCCGACCCGCGCATCACGCCGCTGGGTTTCCTCGACAAAGCGCCCGACGTGCAGCCATCGCGTCAGAGCGTTCGAGAGCGGGTCGAAAAGGCCGGCGTGGACAAGAGCCAGATCGGCTCGACGTGGCTCGACGACGGCGTCGGCGCGGTGTTGAAGAAACTCGACGAACTGAAACTGGCGGACAACACGGTTGTCCTCCTCGCGGGCGACAACGGCAATAAAGCCAAGTTCACCTGCTACGACGGCGGCGCGCGGATGCCGTTTGTGGCGCGCTGGCCGGGCGTCGCCAAGCCCGGCTCGGTCTGCGACCAACTGGTGTCCAACATTGATTTCGCGCCGACCTTCCTCGACCTCTGCGGCATCACGCCGCCGGCGAGCGCGCGGATGGACGGCCGCAGCATCATCGCCGCGCTGAAAGGGGACGCGAGTTACCGGCGCGACTCGCTGATGCTGGAGATCACAACCGAGCGCGCCGTGGTGAGCGACGACGGTTTCAAATACATCGCCGTCCGCTACAAACCGGAAATTCTGGAGCAGGTCAAGGCGGGCAAGAAGTTCAACCACTGGTGCCAGCCGATGGAGAAGGCTTCTCACACCTTCAACGCCGATAAGCGCTATCCCGGCTACTTCGACCTTGACCAACTCTACAACCTGAACGCCGACCCGAACGAGCAGAAGAACCTGGCTGGCGACCCGCGCAGCGCGAAGAAGCTCGCCAAGATGAAGAAGATGCTGCGCGATTACTCGCAGGGCCTGCCGCACCAGTTTGGCGAGTTCAAGCCGATGGGTGAAGCACCGGCGCCGTGAAGTGACGACAGCAGCACGGCATTCAATGTTGCTTGGGCAGCTTGCAACGCATCAGGTGCGAACCGGAGCCGAAGTAAAGCATCCCATCGTGTGCGATGCAGAAGCCATAGGCGCGCTTCAACGCGGGATCGCGCGCGACCACCTTGGCGCTGTGGTCGGCTGGATCAATTGCGATGATCGCATCCTCACCGAGTCCATAGATCAGGCCGTGTGGACCGAAGGGTTCGTCAACGAGTTCCGGATAGCGCAGACTCTTCACGGGTAGAATGCCGGTGAACACAGTTTTGCGGGCGACCGGATCGAAGACGTAGAACTTGTTTCCACCGCTCGCGATACCATACACGAGTCCGTTGGCGGCGCGCACGACAGCGCCGTAGGTCTTCGTTCCCGGCAGCGGTTGAGCCGTGAACACGACTTTTCCCTTTTTGCAATCCCACAGAAAAAGACAGGCTTCCTTCTCGGTGGGAATCGCGGAGGAACCGCCGTTGATGCTCGTGACGCCGAGCACCTCTCCCGTCTGCGGCACACTCGCAATGCGGTAAATGCTTTGATTGGTGATGATGTTGGTCCAAGTCTTGTAGGACAGGTCAACGGGGTTCACGCACAGCAGCGCGCCGCCGAGCCGGCCCTTCGATGGCGCGGTGCCGGTGTAGAGCATGTCATCGGGTCCGATGATTTCCTGCACTGGCCGCTCCTGGCCATCCAACGTGACCACTCGACGCGGGTTCACGCCTTTCTTCACCGGCGCGCTGGGGTCGAAGAAATCCACGCTGGCGTTCATGTAGCTGCTGATGAACAGGCCGCGCTCGTGATTGATCGTGTCGTAGATCTGAATGGGGCCGCCCGAAATCTGGCCGAAATCCGTGAGTTTGCCGGTCGCCAAATCGTAGGAAAACGCGTTGGCCGGGCCGGCGGTGCCGCCGTAGATGCGACCGTCGCGCTCGCAACTGACGCTGAAGATTGTTTTCGGCGCGCCGGCGAAATCGGTCTGGACGTAGCTCGTCTTGCCTTTGCGCGACACGGCCAGTTTTCCCTCAGCGTTGATGTCGCCGACGACCAGGTCGCCCGCTTGGCGTGGATTGAAACGCGGCCAGGGCTTGCTCGTCTCGCCGATCACGATGTTGGTGGACGTGCAGAGAAATTGCGCGCCGGCCCACTTGCCGTAAATGCGCCCATCCTTACCGCGCCACAGCTCAGGCGCGCCTTGTTTGTGCGTCAGCGACTCCGGTAAAATTTGCTTGCGCTCGCCGTTGGCCGGATTGAACGCCCACAACTCACCGTGATGCAGTCCCACGGGGCAATACACGATGCCGTCATCGCTCACGACCGGGTGCGGCGCATATTTCTCCCGGTCGTCTTCCGAGAGGCGTCCGAGATTCTCCACCTGGCCGGTCGCGGGATTGCAGCGCACCAGCTCGGTGTTCGGCGTCGTGCCGATGTAAAACTTGCCGTCCGGTGCGACCGCCGCGCCGAGCCAGTAGCCAGCCTTCTCCGACGGCACGCCGAGATCAATCAATTCGCGGTGCGTGACATCGTATTTGATGAAACGGCCCGGCACGCCGACGAAGGCGTAGAGGTTTCCGTCCGCGGCGGAAATCATCTGCACGTGCCGCGCGCGTACCGGCGGTTCGCCGAAGCGATTGATGTCCACCCACGTCGTCTTGCCGTTGTCGAGATGCACGCCGACGAGCGCAAACCGGTCGGGGGTTTCAAACGCGGCCCACGCCTCCAGCGCGCCCGCGGAGTCGCGGGTCACGCAGCGCATGCCCAGCGTGTGCCTCACGACCGGCTGGCCGAGGTCTTCCACCGTGATGCCTGTTTGGGCGTTGGTCGTCACGCCGGCCATCAACAGGGTCAGCAGGGCGGCGAAACTGAAGATGCGTTTCATGGGTTGTTCGCGTCCGTCTTATTGGCATCATCCACATGATTCCGACCACGCTTCTTGGGACCAGCGAACGGCTTCGCCATCGCGGCAGGGCGGGTGTTTTTGCAGCGGTCGAGTGCGCCTTGCAGGAGTTTCGCGGCGGCGGCGGCTTCGCCGGTCAGCGTCGCCGCTTTGAGCGGGTGTTCTTCTTCGATGTCGTTACGCAGGTCGTAGAAGTCGCCGGTGCGGGAGAGCTTGAAGTCGCGGGTGGCGGCGAACTCGGCGATGATCACGTCCTGCGGACCGTACCAACTGTAATACCAGTCGCGTGGCCGGCCTTTTTCGCCGCGCACTTGCGGCAGGAAACTGCGGCCGTCAATTTTTAGTTCCGCCGGCACGGGCACGCCGGCGGCCTCGCAGACCGTCGGGAGAAAATCGGTGCTGTCCACGAGGTCGCGCGAGACTTTGCCCGGCGCCGCCTTGCCGGGCCAACTGACGATAAGCGGCACGTGCATCCCGGCGTCAGTGGGAAGACCTTTGCCACCGTAAAACTTCCGCTCGCCCATCAGGGTCAGCATGCCTCTTTGGGTGCCGTTGTCGCCGAGGAAGATTACGAGCGTGTTGTCGCGGAGGCCGAGTTCGTCAAGCTTCGCCAGCAGCTTGCCGGTGAGCTTGTCGGCGTAGGCGACCATGTCGGCAAAGTGCTGATTGATGCCGTCGGGACGAGCGGAATTTTTACCGCCACCCTTTTTGCCGTAGTCGGGGCTGTCGGGCGTGGTCTGGAAGGGGCCGTGCGTGAGCATCATCGTGTAGTAGAGGAAGAAAGGCTGGCCCTTCTTGCGCCGGATGAAATCGAGGGCGTAATCGCTGACGATGTCGGGGCCGTATTCCTTGTTGGTGAAGTCCTTGATGACGCCGTTGATTTCGAGGCCGGGATTCATGTAACGGCTTGGCGCGTCTTTCGCCGCGCGCAGGTGCTGCCAGAGACAATGCTCATCGAAGCCGAACGTTCTTGGTAGCGCGGGGTCGGTGCCAAGCTGCCATTTGCCGGCCATGCAGGTCGCGTAGCCGGCTTGTTTGAGGAGGTTGGCGAACGTCACGCACTTCGGGTCCATGTGGCCGAAATCGGTGTAGTTCCTGACATTGTAGATGCCGGTCATGATCTGCACGCGCGTCGGCGTACAGAGCGGTTGTACATTGCAGGCATCGAAGCGCACACCGGTGGCCGCAAGCTGGTCGAGGACGGGCGTTTTGTACGACGTGCAACCGTCCGCGCCGATACACTCGTAGCCGAGGTCGTCGGCGAGAATGAGGATGATATTGGGTTTGGCTGCCGTGGCGGCTTTGTCGGCGGCAGAGGATTGGCCGCAAAGAAGCGCAAGTAGGATGGGGAGCATAATGATGGATTTCATGCTGTCCTTTCGTTCGTTCGGCCAGTTGCGGTCAAGGCAATCATGGGAACAGAGAATAGCCACAGCCGGGCCGAGAAGCCAACGACGGAATCAATACCTCCGGAACAAAGCCGGAACATCACTTCGATAAAGACTTAACCGGTCCTCAATGTCTTCAGCACGGAGCCGCTTCTCCGTGCGGATACCGGTAGTCGGCGCCCGCGTTCGTTGACACGCGCTTGGTCGAGCCGTCCTCCAACCGGTAAACGTAGAGTTGGTTCTTCCCGGTTTCGCCGGAGTGGTAAATCACCGCGGCCTCGCCATCAATCCAGCGCGGATACGCAAACCAGATCCGCTTGCCGGCCTCGTTGGCAAACGCCTTGAGGTTCGTGATCGTGCGCTTCTGCGCGTCGAAATCCGCGATGTAGAGCGTGTGTCCGGGTTCTGTGAATTTGAATCCCGGCATGAACTCGAAACAGATCTTCTTCTCGCTGGGAGAGACGCTGACTCGATGAAACTGGCCCTTTGGCGCCAGCTCGCATTGAATGCGTTCATAGATTGGCTTTGGCCCTTCTCTGCGGGTCATCAAGAAAATGCCCCAGCCCAGCATCGGGTGGGCGGAGTTCACGACAATCCGTCCGTCCATGAGGCAGGAGTGTGCCCAGGTGTGAAAACTCTCGTCGGTGATCGCGACCTCTTCACCGGGCTTGCCGCCCACTTTACTCTGCATCACGTGGAAGCCACCGTTTTCTTCGTTCTTCCGGTTCCAGATTGGCGTGTTGAGACCGTCCCGCGTCCAAGTGGGGTTGAAATCCGTGCGAGTGCCATCGCTCAGTTGGTGAAATCCCGTGCCGTCCACGTTGATGACAAAGATCGCGCTTTTCCAGTTGACTGTGACGGGATCGTCCTTGGTTCGGCGGAAGCAGACGAGCATGTTGCCGGTTTTGGACCAGGATGGTTTGAAGTCCATGTGGCCGGTTGTCAGCGGCTTTCCCTCCGGCTTGCCGACCTCATTGACATGGATCTCGCCGTTGAAGAAATAGGAAATCCGTGAGGCACGCGGACGCCCCGCCTCGCCGGCGTGAGCTAAGAATGGTACGGCTACGGTTGCCTGTGCGACCCTTTTCAGAAACTCGCGTCGGCTCAGTTGATCGTTGTGTGTCTTCATGGTGTTTGGTTTGTTCATGTGACTCATTTCTCCTCGACTGGTGCGATCAACTCGACCTCGGCGAACGACAGTGTCGCCACGCACAGTGCGGCGGCCAACGCAGTTGCGGTCAAGGCAATCATGGGATGGAGAATAGCCACAGCCGGGCCGAGAAGCAAACCACGGAATCAACGCTTCTCGTGAGGGCGCGTGCTGAACCGAGCTTGCATTATGTTCCGGTTTGCCGCATACGACAGCGGCGTCTCCACTTCGTTTCGGCTTGTTCCGGCTTTGCCTTGCCCGCCGCAGATGGACGAACGTCGGCGAACAAATCCTCAGCGCTGGTTCACCAACGTACTCTTGGTGGCATGCTAAAGTTTTCGCATGCAACGTTTGACGGATGTTGGAGCCATGCTAAAATTTTAGCATGGCTCTGAAACCTCACCTGCTCTGTCGTTGCGCTCCTGCCGAGAGCGCGTCGGCGCCGAGCAACGAATTCAGATGCCGCGCCGTCGCTGCGAGCAGTCTGGATTTGAACGCGGGCACATCGGCAGCAGCCTTTGTTGCAGGTGCATCACCGGCGAACGACTGTGTCGCCACGCACAGCACAGCAGCTACCGCGGTTGCGATCAAGGCAATCATAGGAATGGAGAATAGCCACAGACGGGCCGAGAAGCCAACCACGGAATCAACGCTCACATAGTGTTATGTGGTGAGTCGAGCCTGTCGCCGCAGAAGTTCAAGTTTTGGAATTGGAACCACGATGCAAAACCACTTTTGCATCCTGTGGAGAGGCGGCAGCTCTCGGCTAGTTGGGTTGTCCGTGCTTAACAGTCTGTTTCAGGTTCTCGATAAAAAACTTAGGAGATGTTCCCCGAAACCACCGATCAACTAGGAGGCTATCGGCCGCAGATGCTACGAG
>Ga0163200_1000908_pt1 | contig 11689 bp, 12 predicted proteins | sample PL_2010_200m_FD_113535 | JGI IMG/M metagenome (GOLD analysis project Ga0163200, IMG submission 113535) | Freshwater microbial communities from Powell Lake, British Columbia, Canada to study Microbial Dark Matter (Phase II) - PL_2010_200m | ecosystem: Environmental > Aquatic > Freshwater > Lake ... | reverse complement strand
TAGGCTGCGCAGGCCCGTTTTGTTGTTAGCCATGATGTTCTCCAGATAGAATTTTGGACATAGTCACAGAATTATGTGCTTGAACGTGTTCCAGCCGTAGCCAAAGGGACTGTCATTGCGAGGAGCGTTCTTTCCTGCACCGAACGCAGGACGGTGTGCGACGAAGCAATCCCCACTTGCCACGAGATTGCTTCGCAAAGGACGCTCGCAATGACACCGCGTTGCAGAATTTTCGCGAATGACGCAAATCTTGGCGGTTCAAACACAGAACAAATGGTCAAGCACATAATTTGGAGACTATGTCCCATTCGCTGATGTTCATATTGATTACGCCCAGTCCCGCCAATACCTGCCATGCGCCGAGCGCGCCGATCAAGATGCTGTCAATGCGTGCACGCATATCTACTTTTCTATTCAAGCTTGACCTTTTTCGCCTTATCGAGCAGGAGAGTCTGTATCTTCGTCAGGCGGCTGGTTTCGACCTGGCTGACCGTGCAAATAAAGGCCTCACTTTCATCCATGTCAACAATCGCAACCCTGTCACCTTTGCGGAGTTTCTCTTTTGCCATGTAAATCGGCGTCGCCATAACCACCTTGACGGGTACATGGTTGACAATGTCAACGTAACGCCCGGTCGTATGTGCGGCGACCGCGCCATGCGCCTGGATTTGTTCAACGATACTGCGTTTGTTCATTTGGCGCTCCTATCTTGCCATTTTTCCAATCCGACCATCGTAAAGAACCCCGCCGCGCCTGCGCCGGCCCACAGCAGGAAATCGGCTACGACCGGCGCGAAGCCTTTTCCCCAGACGATCATCGCCTGGGCCTGGTTGTAAAGGGCCGAGCCGCCGAAGTCGCGCAGGATGCCCCACAGCGGGAAAACGACCAGCAGGGTCGCCCCGCCGCGCCAGCCGAAGCGTTTCCGCGCCCACCAGCCGACCAGACCGATAATCCCTGCGCCGTAGAACAACGCCGCGGCCAGGTAGAACGTCAGCGGGGCATGGCTCGCAGTGGTGAACGGGTAATGCCACCAGCCTTGAGAATAGGCGAGCATGTCTCCCAGCATATTAAGGCTGCCCATGATGAACCCGGTCACCAGCGAGAGACCGATGATCTTCCACGGCGGGCGGATGCACAGCGCCAGCGCGGCGTAGAGGATGGGAGGAAGGATCAACACGTAGAGTTGAACTTGTTCGAGGGACATGGAGGCTCCAGTAGGTGTCAAGAGGGCGGTCAATTAGCTTTTCGGTTGTAAGGAAAACAAAGTGCTATAATTATTCTATGGAGGCTGTCATGTTCAAGCCAAAACGCCTGACCTTCGACGAACTGAGCGAGCAGTTACGGGTTTACGAAAAAAAGTACGGCTACTCCACAATCGAATTCTATCGCCGTTTCCAGAACGGAGAACTTGGAGATGACGATGATTTGATGATGTGGGCGGGCCTGTATCATCTCTACCTGACTTCGCATCCCATCCGCCAATTCATGCAGAGCGAAGTCACGGCGGCATGAGGATTGACGAGTATTTCGTCAGCTTGGAGCGCAGCCTGCGGCAGAATACCCGCATTGGCAAAATAGAGGAGCCGGCCACATGCTCTTTCCGGGGACGAGCAGGATGAAGAGGATGGTTTTGAGGGCGGTCATTCTGGTTAGATATAGGACTTCAACGAAAATCCGCCCAAAGATGAGAGAGAATAAATTGATCGCGACGCCTTTTTAGTTTTTGGAAAAGTGTTGTAACTCCCTTGGTCATCACCGCCCCTTGCAACTGGATTACGCTCAACTCTTGCTGCTTCGCCTTCCCATTGACGTTATCTAAAAGCGCAGAAAAATCTCCCTCTTGAACATACCCCAGCATCGTCCCCATCGGTGGGTTGGATTGTGCATATTTGCCTGACTGATATCTCATCACCCCATCTTTGACATAATGAGCACAATAGTCCCAGTTTTTACCAGACCTTTTTACGCGGACGAGCTTGCACTCGATATCGTAATCATAAAAGTTGTTTTTTGTATCAACACCAACAAAGCGTATATCTGGATGTCCAACTGGGTTAGCATCAGTTTCTTCTGCAAACGATGATGACTCAAATTGTGGTACCCAACCCTTAACTTTTTTGAATTTGCAAGCGGACTTGAGAATTGGGCGTAACTGTCCAGTAATTGTTTTCTCATCATCGGTAGGCTTCACAATGCGTTTAGCGATTAATTGTTGCAAAGCTTCTGTGAGGCACTGATGGATGCGCCTTTCTTCGTCGGCCCATAGATTTAATGATTTCCACAGCATCATAGATTGCCCCTATTGCTGCCACTCTAATTTGAAGACCTCGGTCAGTAACTCTTGAGCATCCTGCCGTGCCTGCGATTTTGTCCAGAAGCGGCGTTCGGCGCGTTTGATAAGGAACACGCCTGACTCGCTCACTTCTTTGACCACTCGATCCACATAAATACCCTCGGTCAATTCTTTTCGCAAAGTTGTGCTCAACTGTCTGAACCAGTGCTGCCATTCCACGTCATCGGTTACTGCTGGTTGGTGGAGCGCTGCACCTTTTTCTTTCAACTCGAATGCCATCCCGCACAACAGGCCATGGTGGGGGGCGTAGATTCTGGTTTCCAGTTCTTGCCCTTTTGGCGACAATCGTTCGATCCAGGTCTCCAGGAAAGCCTCACGATAGGCTTCCAGCCACTCGACCGTAGGCGGCTTGGCGGCTTGTGAGTCAGTACCTTCGTAGAAGAATTCCAGCGTTGTCTGGCACAGGTCGCGCACCAGGTCGCGCTGCGGCTCGGATAACTCATACAAATCGAAGATGGCTTCATCCAACTCTCTTTGCATGGGTTGCCAGCCAGGGGTGGTGGGATCGAACAAATTGGGCGTCCCGCTCTGAGTGGTGATCTGGCGAACCGCGTTCAGGATTCGCTGTTGCAGTTCTGAATTTTCCGGGAAGCGAACAGGTAAACTCAAGTGTTCTTCTTCATGGATTTCGTAATGCCAGAATCCCCAAGTCGAACAGGTTAGAAAATGATAATATTTTGCCAGAGAAGAAAGCAGAATCCCAAGCAGAATTTGATGGTTTTCTGGACGCATCCCATCAAGACGAAATCCAAGAATTGAATTCCGAAAAGCAAATGGCTCGTAAGCCAATCTGGCTTGAATTTCGCCCAATTTATGACCAGAACGCGAGATACCCCGTTTAACGAGAAGCCGTGGACCTTTATATACTTCCAAGTTCCGTAAGCGGTGTATCTGTCTGTTTTTAATAGGTTTTATTAGTTCAGAGAAAGGGATGTTCCTACTGAATAATGTTATGTCTAATTCATGGTTAACCCCTAGATCAAGGGTTGATTTGTTTTTGGGTGTACCACTTTCTTGATACCCCATTCCATAATCGCTTATTACATCTCCCAAAACCCGATTGTTGTCTTTTAACTCCTCAACCAAATCGGCATCGGCTAAACTGCCCCACATGTACGTTTTCCAAAGCCAGTCCTTTGCCAAAAGGTCGCCCTGGCGGATTTTGTGCAGGTCGGTTTTATCAATCACCACCGCTTGCAATCGTTCAACGAACGTGCTTTGCTTGACCGCAATATACGCCACCCGATTTTGTCCAATTTTTTCTGGCGATGTTGGCGCAAAGAAGATGGCTGCAAATGGGGAAATTGCGTCTTTCTTCTGTTTACGGAAGAATACCTGGCGAACATGCGCAAAGTTATAGACCGCGCGCACCTGATTCGCGCGCAGCCATTTCTGACGAAATGCTTTGCTGTTCTCCCCATGCTTGAAGAAAACCCCGGTCGAGACCAATAAACCGATTTCGCCCCCTGGTTTCAGCAGGTGTTGGGCGCGCCAAATAAAGCATTGCGACCATTCTTTATCCCCCACTGGATAGCCAAAAGCCTTGCACCAGTCAACAGCAAATTGCCCATCCTGACCGGTAGCCTGTCCCCAGGGTGGGTTTCCGATAATCACGTCGAACTGAGCATTTTCTAACGGCAACGTATGTTCACCCGCCAGAGTCGCTTGCTCAGAGCGAGTCGGGTGGAACGTGTTAGCGCAAAACAGGCTTTTTCCACCCGCCGGTTGCTGTGGATCGTAAACTAACTTGGGGAGCTGTTTGTTCTGGCGAATATCCGGCGGCTTGCGAAAATCCAGAAAAGCCAGATAGAGACTGAACGCGGCAACCTGGATGGCCGGTGGATTGATGTCAATCCCCACAATTCGCTTGGTCAATAAGCGGGTCAGTTCTTCACCCGGCAGTTGCGTAACGTCAATAATGCCTTTTCGCTGGCATTCACGGTACACCATGCGTTTGAACGCTTCTACCAGAAATATTCCCGATCCGCAGGCAGGGTCCAGCACCCGCGCGCCGCGATCCAGTCTTTCCGGCGTCAGGCATTGGGAAAGAACAAAATCCACCAGCGTGGTTGGCGTGTAGTGGGTTCCACGGTCGTCTTCTCCCCCGTTTTCATGATAGAACTCTTCGTAGATACTGCTGATTAGCTCGACGGGAATGAAATCGAACCGATAAGCCCAGAAAAGTAAATCGGGTTGATCTCCCATGCTGCGCCCTGCCAGGAAATCACCGAGCAGGCTCAAATCGGCTTGAGAGATCAAATCCTCTTCCGCTTCGTTCAATGGAAACAAATCCCCATTGAAATCTTCACGCAATTTACGAAACAGCCGGTAGGTATCGTCTTTGTTATCAAGAACATCCACATATCGGCAGTATTTCCGTGCCGGGTTTATATCGAAATAGTCTTCTACCAGCACTCCCCGATCTTCCAGATAGAGGATGAAAATAGAGCGTCCAATCAATGCGTGAACATGTCCGCGCTTTTGGCTGTCATTGCCCCCCAGTTTTTGCCTCAGTTGGCGCAAATTTCTGAGAAGCCATTGATCTACGCGTTCCTCTGCCCTGAAACTCTCGTGCAGCGACTGAAACAGTTGGCCACTTTCTACCCCGGAGCGTGAAAACGCCTGCCAATCTTTTTCCACCTGAGCAATTCTTCTTACTTTGCCCAACCAGCGATCTTCTGACCGCCATGCGTCCAGATTCTGAACTGGTTTTTGATAGGCGCTGTAAACACGCACCTCAAACGGCAAAGCTACAAAAAACAAGGGAACGCGGCTGGTATTCCAGACTTGCAAATAAAGCTCGCGTATTCTCTCCTCGTATGCCCGGGTATCTGATTCCAAAACATTATCCAGCTTGAAAAACAGAACCGCTGGGTAATCTCCGACGAAGTAAATTGCATCGGCCTCCAGCTTACGCGCTTGCCCGATCCAGCCGATTTGACTCAAACCAGGCTGAATATCGGAGCCTGTTAAAGAGTAAAAACCAGCCCCAACCTGGAACTCGAGTTTCTCATAAACTTCTTGCAGGTATAGACTGGAATCGGTTTTCATAAAAATGCGCTCTGCATTTGAGCTTATGACATGGCTTTTCGGAAAAATCGAACTTGTGTTTTTATTATACACAAACTTGTTATTCAGAACAAGTGTTCAAAGAAAGGAAAATGGTGAATTTTAAAGATCGTGTCAATACCCCAACTCCTTCATAATCTCCGCCTCGCCGCGTTTGCCGGAGACGCCGAACAACTCCTTCCAGAAATCGCCGTCATACCGTCTCGACTTCACCGGCAGCGGCATCGGCACGCCCCAACCCAGCAGGAGCACCTCCTCCTTGGGCTGCAAGCGCGCCAGCATCCCACGCAGGGACTCGCGCCCCGAAAGGCCCGAAAGCACGGCATGGATGTCGTCCTCGTCGCCCAGCCAGCCGGAGATGCGCGTCCCCAGTTGCGACATCACCTCGTCGTAGATCTGCGACGGGCGCTGGTCAATGATCAGCAGGGTGACGTAATACTTGCGCATCTCGCGGGCGATGGTGTTGAACGTGGTCTGCCCGGCCATCTCGCGGTTGAGCAGCTTGTGCGCCTCCTCCAGCACGATCACCAACTGGCGCGGCTCGGCTTTCCCGCTGGTGCGGAAGGCGTTGGTCTTATGCTCCCAGGCATCGCGGATCTTGCGCGTCAGCAGGTTCGAGACCAGCAGGTAATCCAGGTCGCTCTCGAAATTGCCGAACGACAGGATGACGTGCTGTCCCGCCTCCAGCGCCTTGATGATCTCGCCGACCGCGTCCGCAGCCGGTTTCGCCACGATGTACGGCTTGTGGAACAGGCGTCCCAGCTTGGAATGCAGACCCTCGGCGGCCATCTCGTTGACCCCGGCCTGCCGCGCCCAAAAAGCGACGCTGTGCGGGGCCGGGACTTTCTTCCCGTCCTCGGTCTCGATGACCGCGCCGTTCTCCATCTCGCGGAAGGCGGCGAACCAGTTTCGGAGGCCGAAGGTGGCGACCAGCGCCTCCAGCGTGGTCGGCGTGGTCTCTTTGAGATTCAGTTCGCGCGTCAGCAGCTCGATGTCCGCAGGGGTGATGTCGGGCATGGCGATTTCCAGGTTGAAGTCCGGCGCGTTGCCGCGGATTTGCGCGCCCGCGCCCAATCCCACCACCCGCACCCGTGACGGGAACTTGGTCTTCAGTCCAATGACGCGCAGCCCCGTGTCCGAAGCCGTGTCATCGAAGCCGTACTCGTTGTGCATGTCGAAGACCAGCACTGAGGCTTTATTGTCGTAAACCAGCCCGGCCAGGACGATGCGCGCCAGGAAGGACTTGCCCGTGCCGGTCGCGCCGAAGACACCCGCCGAACGCTGCACGAACCGCTCCAGGTTGACGCAGACGGGATGTCCCTGCTCGCGCGTGTAGCCGATGACGAAGTTGCCCTTGTCGGATGGGTCGCCGAAGATCTCGGCGATGTCGCCCGGCCCGGCCATGCGGACTTCGGCGTGGTGCGGCGGCACGGTCTTGACCGGCTGACAACGAATGCTCCGCAGCGGGCGTAATGTTTCCCCGGCCTTTTCCTTCATCCAGGCCGCGTACTCCGGCGAACCTGGCTCGGGTCCGCGCTCGAGCATCAGGGCCGGCAGGATCTCGAGGTTGGTGTAAAGCGTCTGGCCGTGCAGGGCATGCGCCAGGGCGGGCGGCAGGCGCGTCTCGGATTGCTCGTCCGCGAAGCGCGGATCGGTCGCGCCGAGCTGCAAGTCTGTGACGAGACCGTAGAACTGCCAGTCGCCGCTGGGGATGACGACGAACGCGCCCTCCTGCACTTCCTGCGCGGGGACGGTCAGCCGGGCGCGGAAACTTTCCTTCAATCCACCACCAACGATATATCCAATCGGCCGATTTTCCATTTTGCTCTCCTGACTTGTCAGGACGGGCTCCCATGCCCGTCCGGCGGCGTGGGAGCCGCCTCTACAGAATTCTCAATATCCAACAATCTTCATCGCCTGCTTGATATCCTCGGCGATCATTTTGCGTTTAACTTTTTCCACAAAAAATGCCGGTCCCGCTTGCACGTAGGATGGCAGCGCCCGCGCCCCGCGGAAGGTGAACTCTCCGCCGCGAATTTTGTACGTGGAGCCGGCCGGGATGACGCGCGGCTCGCCATTACGTTTGGCAATCATATTGATCGCCTTGATCGCCACGTCACCCATCAGCAGGAAGACTTTGACATTGGGGAACAGGGCGATCTCTTTTTCGAGCAAGTACGAACAATTTTGGATTGTGGCAGTGGCGATGCCGTAGCCGGTCTTGCCGCACTTGACCGCTGTGGTCAGGTAGACGCCCAGGCCGAGAATATCCTGCACGGACGCCACCTTCGCCCCGGCATCCTGGAAAGCCAGCAAGGTGGTCTGGGCGAAGAGGGCGCTTTCCCCAGCATAGTAGTAATCGGCGGGATTTTCCGGCGCGGCCTCGGAGATGAGCAGGATGGAGACTTTCGCGGGGTCAATGTCTATGTTGGGGACGAGATAACTGGCACGGCGGGTGTCGAGACAGGGGAAGTCAAGGCATTGGACAAGGTTGTTGGTTTTCATAGCCCACTTTCCTATGAAACTGATTTCCATTGCCTTGGGAAATATGTACGCGCCTTTGCCAGAATGCCGTATTGCTCGACGTTCTCCCCAGGCAAAGGTTCGAGTCCGAAAACATCCGATGCCCATAAAGCATTGCTGACAAGCGGATAATATTTCAATTGACCGCCTGATTCGCCATACCACTCAAACAATGTTCCAAGGTCATCCTTCCCCCTCAAACGTCGCCCTGCGCGTGTCTCACCGTTGTTTTCCGTGCTTGGAAAATCCCACTGTAAAGCATCAGCGTCAGGCAGCGCTAGAGTGAACTTGAACAATTGGTATTGGCCGGATTTGTTCCACGAAAGAGCAAGGTAGAGACTCTTTGAAAGATCAATACTCCCACCTCTCTCAAAACCAACAGCCTCGTGCCATTCCCTGACTATATCAATAAGAACTTCCCCCGCCAAGTTCGGCGTATCTTTGTAGTTCTGTTGATTCAAGCCGCGTTGCTCAAGCGCCCTCCAAAATTGTCCGGATGAATTCGATAATTCTAACGTCACGCGCCCTGTTCTGAATGTATCACTGAGGGTTCTTCGCATCTTACACGAGATGCCATAGTGGGTATCTGGCCTCTCGGCTTCTGTGAGCAGAACGTCAAAAATGAATTTACTCTCCTGGGCTTTCCCGCCGAAAGTCGCCGCAAAGGCGCGCTCGAAGTCTCTCCACCCCGGCAACGTTTTGCCCTCTTTTGTTACCAATTGGCCGCTGCCATCTTGATAAGTGCTCAATACAAGTCTCAATCTTTCGATTTCCGCCTGTGTGGGATTGCGGTCAACGAATGCCATTTTCATAACGAATCTCCTACGAAATATCTAATTCGTCTTTCAAGAGTTGGTCGGTGGTCACATCGAAGTAACGAGCCACCTTGAGAACAAACTCAGCAGTCGGCCTTTTCTTGCCAGACTCAATCTCGCTGATATAACCGTGTGCCACATGTCCCAGGGCAAGAGCCAATTCTTTCAGGGTCATGCGTTTTGCGGTCCGCAATCTGTGCAATTTTTCTCCGAATCTTTGCATATCGTGAATCCTGTGCTATATTCCACTTGACAGCGCAAAAATGTTCTGGTATTATGTCTCTATTAGAGACATAATACTTAATAAGTAGGCGATATGGTAACAGTCAACGAATATAAAGTGGTCAATAGTCCGTTCAAATGGGTCGGCGGCAAGTCGCGGCTTCGCAAATATATTATTGCTTTGTTGCCGACACATACCTGCTACGTCGAGCCATTCGCGGGCGCGGCCTGGGTGCTGTTTGCCAAACCGCCGAGCGATGTTGAAGTATTAAACGATATTGACCAGGAACTCACCACTTTCTTCCGCGTTGTCAAAGAGAAGCCCGAAGAACTGATCGCATCCTTCGAATGGGAGTTGGCCTCACGCACCGAATTTCAACGGCTGGCATCCTTGGATCCGAAAGAACTTACCGATGTTCAGCGCGCCCACCGCTTTTATTATTTGATCATGGCTGGTTGGGGCGGCGAATTTCGCTATCCTCGTTTTCAAACCAGCATCACAGACGGCGGTCATGGCAATCGCTTGATCGGCGCACTCAAGAGATTACGCGAGCGTTTGCAACCCGTTCATGAACGTTTACGCACGGTCATCATCGAGAACCTTGACTGGCAGGCGTGCATTGACCGCTATGATACTTCAAATACAGTAATGTACGTAGATCCGCCTTATCCAGATAACGGCGTCAACTATGCCTACAACATGCGCGAGTGGAGCGACCATCAAAAACTGGCTGGTCGGCTAGGCAACGCGCAATGCAAGTGGATTCTTTCCTCATATGACACTCCAGAAGTGCGTAACCTTTACGCGCCGTATTATGTCGTTCCTGTTCAATCTTTTTCCGGCATGACAACCCGCAAAAATGGCAGCGAACGCGTGCTCAACAAAGAAGTGCTGGTGACAAATTTCCTTCCGGAAAGCGTTGCCGTACCTGGCATCGAGAACGCGCGTCAGATGCACATGGTATTTGATAAAGGTACGACCACCTATGTGGTAACGAACTGGCAATCGCTTGAAAAGTGATTTTGAGGGGCGAAAGCATCATTGGTCTGCGATGCGCTGGATTGCCAATTTCACATACTTATCGTCAATCTCATACCCAACATAACGCCGGTTGCTCTTGACTGCCGCAATCGCCGTCTGCCCGCTGCCCATGAACGGGTCTAAAACGATTTCGTTCTCGAAGGTATACAGTTGGATCAATCGCCGCGGCAACTCGACCGGGAATGGGGCCGGATGCCCCACCTTGCGCGCCGGTTCGGCGGGAAATGTCCAGACGGATTTGTTGTATTCCAGGAATTCATCACGCGTGATGGTGCTGAGGCGTTTCAGCGGGTTCTGGCGTTTGAAGGTCTCTTTGCAAAAGACCAGAATGTATTCGTGCACGTCGCGCAGCGTCGGGTTGCCTGCCGACTTCCAACTACCCCAGGCCGTGGACGGGGAGGCGCTGGCGGCCTTGTTCCAGATGATCTCGCCGCGCATCAAGAAGCCGAGTCTGATGGCCTGTTCGGCGATGTAGGCGTGCAGCGGGATGTATGGCTTGCGGCCTAAATTTGCAACGTTGACGCACATCCGCCCGCCGGGGACGAGCACGCGGTAGGTCTCTTTCCAGACGCGCTGTAAAAAGGACAGATATTCCTCCAGCGACAAATCTTCGTCGTATTCCTTGCCCACATTGTAGGGGGGAGAAGTGACCATGAGATGTACCGAGCAGTCCGGCAGTTCGGTCATCGCCTCGGCGGAGTGGCAGAAGATGCAGTCGAGAGATTCGGGCGGGAGGGGGTTCTCGACGTAAGGCACATCTTGTCCGCGCGGCTGGCCGGCGTACAACTTCCCGGCGTAGAAGGGGGACGAGTCGTGGCCGACCCTTCCAGGGGCGCCAAATTTACTGGTTCTCGTTGTTTTCCGTTTCGCGGTCATGGTTCTCCACCACCAAGTCACGAAGACACAAAGGTTTAGTGACTTTGTGCCTTCGTGGTTAGTCAATCACCTCACCCAGCGCGCCCAGCACGGACATGAGCGTCGGGTAATCGTCACGCAGGAGCGTGATCAGTTCCTGCGCGGCGGATTCGAACCACTTTTCGTTCTTCGCTTTTTGATTGGCCTGCCGCGCCTGCTGCAGGTGCGCCGCCAGGACTTCACCAATGGGAATATCCTTGGCTTGCAAGACGTGGCGGAAGTAACCGAATTTTCCCGCGCTCGTAAACTTCGCCAGTTCGGCGTCCGAGCACAAGTAGATGACATCCAAACTGAGCGGCGGACGCGGCGGCAGCAGGTGCGAAACCTTCCCGCCCGCCTCGTAGCCCACCGTCAGCACGGACATCTCGACCGGCACGATGCGCCGCTCACGGTTGTCGCGGATGACCTCCTGGCTGACGTTCTCCGCCGTGACCAATTGCCGCACCAGCCCGTCTTCGTCAATGTGGATGTCGTAGATCAACCCATAGACGCTGTAATCCTTGTCCAGTGGGGCGCGGATCAGCGCTCCGAACGCCATATTCGTTGTCGCCGGAGCTTCCAATTGCGAAACCGAGCAGCCGGCCACGAAGCCGGTCGTGCCGGCGCGCAGCAAATGACCAATTTGAATTGCAGACATAGATCCTCCATGGTTGCTAAAGACGCAACCACTTTGGTTGCTAAAGACGCAACCACTTTGGTTGCTAAAGACGCAACCACTTTGGTTGCTAAAGACGCAACCACTTTGGTTGC
>Ga0163200_1000907_pt1 | contig 11691 bp, 10 predicted proteins | sample PL_2010_200m_FD_113535 | JGI IMG/M metagenome (GOLD analysis project Ga0163200, IMG submission 113535) | Freshwater microbial communities from Powell Lake, British Columbia, Canada to study Microbial Dark Matter (Phase II) - PL_2010_200m | ecosystem: Environmental > Aquatic > Freshwater > Lake ... | reverse complement strand
TTGTAGACCATCAGCCGCACCGCCTCGATCTCGCACACCATCTGCGCGATCAGGTCCTGGTTCATCTGAAATTGTCCGATCGGCTGACCGAACTGCTCCCTCTCCATCGCATACTTCGTCACCGCATCCAGACAGGCCTGGGCCAGTCCGACGCCGCCCGCCGCCGCCGACAATCGGGACTGGGCCAGTGACCCGAAAACGATCTTCGTCCCGTCACCCGGCTTCCCCAGGATGTTCTCCTTCGGCACCCGGGTATCCTCCAGGATGATCTCCCCCGTCGGCGAGGAGCGCGACCCCATCTTGTCCAGATCGGTCACGGTGATCCCGTTGAACTTGTCCAGCTCCAGGATGAAGGCCGAGAGGCTCTTTCCCCCTCCCTCCTTCTCCGTGTAGGCGTAGTAGATGTTGATCCCGCCCACCGTCGCGTTCGAGATCCAGGTCTTCGTCCCGTTGAGCAGCCAGTGGTCCCCCTTGTCCGTCGCTGTGGATTTGATCGCCATCACATCCGATCCCGCCTGCGGCTCCGTGATCGCAAAGGCGCCCAGGATCTCGGCATTCACCAGCTTCGCGATGTACTTCTTCTTCTGCTCCTCCGTCCCGTACCGGTAGATCGTGTAGGCGCACCCGATCTCCTGCATGTTCACCTGCACCCTCAGTGAACTCGACGCCCGGGCGATCTCTTCGGTGATGATCGCCGCCGCCAGCCAGCCCATGTTGTTCCCGCCGTACTCCTCCGGAATCACCGTCCCAAAGAGGCCCAGTTCCCCCATCGGCTTCACGACTTCCTCATACGGAAAATAGTGGTTCGCATCCCACTCGTCGGCAAACGGCGCAATCTTCCCGGCCGCAAAACCACGCACCATGTCCCGCAACATCACCAACTCTTCCGACAATCCGAAATCCATGGCATTTCTCCTTTATAGTTGATTTGATTACGATCTTCCGCGATCCATTACTTCTTGGGTTTCTTCCGGACGATGATGGTCGAGATTTCCTCCACAGAAGCCTCTCCCTGGATCGCCTTCTCCATCGCTTCCCCTTTTCTCATGGGTTTCTCCCTTTTTTGACATTCTCCGCAGAGCTTATGCCTGAGATGGTCCCTCTTTGCAATCTCCAATCACAAGCAACGGGCTTTCCGATCACCTTAACCTCCTCGTTCTTTTCACCTATAACTCTCTGACGGCATCAAATTGCCGCGGATACGGCGAACAATCCATTTTCGCCTCGATCAGTTTTGGTAAACCATCGTTGGAATTCATGGCGATGGCAAGAACACCCCTTAACTCTTCTTCGGTATCCACACTCCAGGCTGGAATGCCAAAGCTCTTGCCCAACTCCACAAAGTTCGGTCGTGCAAAAACTGTCCCCCTCGGCACACTATAACCTTTTTTAATCTGCTTGACGTCGATCAGGCTCAATCGACCGTCCGAGAAAATGACCATCACGATGGGCAAACGGTATTGTACGGCCGTCGCCAATTCAGGAAGGCGCATCATGAACCCGCCGTCTCCGCAAAGCGACACCACCTTTCGATCCGGATGAAGCAGTTGCAGGGCCAATGCGGAGGGGATCGCATACCCCATCGTCGCCAATCCATTGGACATAAAGAAACGGCCCGGCATGAACGCATCCCAAAGTTCGATCACCAATAGTTTGTTTGCGCCAACATCGACCGTCAGAAATGCGTCCGCCGGGGTCAGTTCACGGGTAGCGCGGATGATCTGGACAGCCGACAGACCGTCAACCTTGAAATCGAGAACCTTTTTTGTATTTTCCCTGTATGCGCCCACTTCTTCGATCCGCCAAAGGGATTCTGCATCCGGACATTCATCATGAAGCCTTTGCAGGGTCGAACCGATTTCACCGACCAATTCAATATCGGCATGGTAGTTTTCTTCCATATTCGGGACGCTGTCCAGATACACGATGGGCTGTGGATAACCCCATTTTTTCGGAAGCAATTCCACCGGGTCCAACCCGATGGCGATGATCAGGTCACTTTTTTCGATAATCGACTGTTCCAGGCTTCCGCCCATAAAAACCCCTGGCGCCCAGGGATGGTTGTCCGGCAGCGAACCTTTGGCTTTCGCCGTCTTGAACGTTGGAATATGGAACCGTTCCACAAAACTTTTTAATGGCCCAAACACTTCACCCTGTGCCGTATTGATGCCCAGTCCGACAATGGCGACCGGTCTTTTTGCCCGGCCGATCCTCTCCGATCCCAACTTTATGCCTTTTGCGTTGGCCTCCGGCAAGAATTCTTCGGGACCAATCCCACTTCCCGATCCAGCTATCTCCACTTTCGACAGATCATTCGGAAAATCGATATGGACCGGTCCTTTTCTCGGCATCCTCGCCATTCTGAATCCCCGGGCCAGCATTTCGGACCAGTTTGTTTTCGTCAGTCCGGCCGAGAGTTTTGTAAACGGTTTAAAGAGATCATTGTGATCAATTTTTTGCCGGTAAGCCAGATCGACCATCTCGGACCCGTACCGATCGGTCAATGCCACGACGGGCGACCGGTCCAGCCAGGCATGACCCAGACCATTGCAGAGGTTTAAAGCGCCCGGTCCCAACGTGGAAAGGCAGACGCCGGGAACTCCGGTCACATCCCCAACCACACCCGCCATAATCGCCGCGGAAGATTCATGCTGCGTGAGGATAAATTGCATCCCCTCATCTTCCGCCCCGTTGATCAGGTCGGCCGTGCTTCCGCCGCCGGGGATTCCAAAGATGAAATCCACCCCGGAACCCTTCAACATCTTGCTTACCCCTTGATACATTTTCATGATAACCTGCCGTTAATTTTTAGAATCATAGATGTTCTCTGAAACGTAGACCCGCCCGTCCAGGATCTTCCGGGCCGTCCGGCCGACCGTGTGACTTCTTCCATCGGGTCTCTCCGCTATAATCCCTTAAGCATCTTCGGTTTCTTGAACAAGGGATAGACGATGGAGAAAACGGCGGCCGCCAGCAGGATGGCGCTGATGGGCCGACTGACGAGGATCATGGGGTCCCCGAGCGAGAGCAGGAGCGACCTTCGCAGGGCAAGCTCCGCCATATCTCCCAGGACGAGGGCCAGGATCGCCGGGGCGACGGGGATGTCGAATTTTCTCATCACATAGCCGATGATCCCGAAAGCGAACATGATAAAGAGGTCGTCCATGCTGTTCTGCAACCCGAAGGCCCCGATCACGCACAGGATGATGATCGCGGCTGAAAATACCGAATAAGGCAGCCGGTTCAACTCGAGAAAGAGCCGGATCGCCATGATCGTCAATACCAGCAGGAACAGATTGGAGAGGAGCATCGCAACAAAGATCCCATAAACGATGTCGGGACGGGTGGAGAGCAGCAGCGGTCCCGGTTGCATCCCGTGGATCATGAAGGCCGCGATCATCATGGCGGTTGTGTTGCTGCCCGGAAGCCCCAGCGAGAGCAGGATGGTCATGGAGCCGCCGGTGGAGGCATTGTTCGCGCATTCGGCGGCCATCAGACCGTCCACGGCGCCATGGCCGAATTTCTCCGGTTCTTTCGACGTTCTGGCCGCCTCACCGTATGCCAGAAAAGAGGCGATCGTCGCCCCTGCGCCGGGCAAGGCGCCGACAACCGTTCCGATGATCGGGGAGCGGATCAGATTAAACCAATTTTTTCGGAACAGTGAGAATTTCGGCATCTCCGCCTTCATGCCCCGATATCCAACGGAGCCCTTGTACTTCTTGAAGGGCTCCTCCGCCTCGATGAGGATCTCCGATACGGCCAGCAGCCCCACCATCGCCGTCACGAAATTGATTCCCCCCAGCAGGACCATCGTATCGAAGGTGAAACGTTCCCCTCCCGTGATGCCGTCGGTTCCGATCGTCGCCAGAAAAAGGCCGAAGAAGCAGGAGAGGAAGCCCTTCAGGAGCGAGCCTCCCGACAGACCTGAAACGACGCTCAGTCCGAGGATGGTCAGGGCAAAGAACTCGGGGGGGCCGAACTTCAGCGCAAAATTGGCAATCAGCGGCGTTGCCGCCATCATGACCAGCACGCTGAAGATTCCGCCGAAGATGGAGCAGAGCAGGAAAGTCCACAGTGCGTAGGCGGCATGACCCTGCTTGGCGAGCGCATGCCCCTCGATTACGGTGGGGACCGAGGAGGGTTCTCCCGGAATGCCGAAGAGGATCGAGGTGATGGAGCCCCCCGTGATCCCCCCGCAGTAGGCGGCCACGAGCATGCAGAAGGCCGTTATCGGCGACATCGTGTAGGTGAACGACAACAGCAGGACGACCCCCATCGACGTGCTGATACCGGGGAGCGCTCCCGCCAGCAGACCCCAGAGACCTCCCAGGCACATCGCCAGGATGTTCTGCGGGAGAAGGACGGTCGCAAAGGCATTCCAGTAATGTTCGAACATGTTAAGGCACCTCGGCGGCTAATAGAAAAGGCGGCTGAATTCGGCGAAGATACCCACACCCTTGGGAAAAGGGATTGTGATGAACTTCGCAAAGACAAGAATCGTGATGGCGGTGATCAGAAACGGCGAGATGATCAGGACCATCTTTCTTCTCTCTTCAAGGGCAAGGGCGAACGAGGGAACGAATAGAAGGGTCGACAGGATAAAGCCGATCCCGGGCATGATGACGATATAAACCAAGATACAGACGATGCTGAGCGCGACCTTCTTCCGGCGACTCCCCGCCGCAGCGATTGCCTCCGGCGTGGGTTCTTCAACGGCCTTGCCCTCTGCCTTGGAGAGCGTTTTGAGGGTCGAAACAAGCCAACCGAGACTGAGGATCACGGAGACCCCGAGAGAGAGCATGGGCCAGAAGCCGCTGCCCACTTCCCCGAAGCGCCCGACCCCATGCAATTTGACCGCCTCGTAAAACATAAACGAAAAAAAAGCGACGCAGAACGCGCTGAGAATGATTTCACCTTTCTTCATGGTTCCCCTCGATGATTCGGCGCCGTGCGGAGTCAAGAGCCTTCTCCGCACAGCGCCGATTGATGTTGAAAAGGGAGAATTACTTCACGTAACCCAGCCCCTTAAGGATCTCCGTGAAGAATTTGACCTCGTCGTCCCAGTATTTTCTCGTTTCCTCGGGGCCCAGGTATCCCGGACGGGCATAGAGATGGTTGTCCTGAACGAATTTCTTATAGACGGGGACATCCAGGGCCTTTTTGATCACATCGTGAAGATATTTAATACGGTCCGGCGGCGTGCCCTTCTTAACCCCCCAAGCCCTCATCAGGCCGTGCGTATAATTGATGCCCAGCTCCGCCGTGCACGGCACGTTCGGGAGGGCCGGATGCCTTTTTTCCATGATCACCGCTACCGACCGTAGTTTGCCCGCTTCGATCAGGGGCAGAGTCTCGGCCAGCTCCTCAACAGCGCCATGAATATGTCCCCCCAGGATCGCCGCCTTGATCTCCGCACCGGAATCGAACGGAACGAACGTCACATCGACACCCACTCCCTTGAAAAAGGCCACCGTCTGGATCTCAGACCATCCCCCCGGCGAGGTACCGGCAAACTTCAGCATCTTGGGATTTTTCTTTCCGTATTCGACCAGATCGGCAAGCGTCTTGAACTTAGAATCGCCGGAAATCGTCACCGCGGAAGTATCCCATTGGATCCTCATGATGGGATCAAAATCCCTCAGCAGTTGTGAACGGGTTTTCGGTTTGACGGCGTCGATGAGATGGGATGTGGTAATGGCGAGAACTTCATAACCTTCGGCAGGCTGCTGCGAGACATAGAGCATCCCCTTGGTCGCGCCACCGCCGGGCATATTGGTGATCACCAGCGGAACTTTCAGAAGCGGTTTCAACCCTTCCGCCACGGCCCTCGCCGCCGTATCGCTGCCGCCGCCTACGCCGAACGGAACGATGATTTCAATGGCCCGTTCGGGATACGGGGCCGCTGAGACGTTCCCGACGCCCGCCATAAGCCCCATGACAGCAAAGACCGCTAAAAAAAACATAGCCTTTTTCATACCTTTTCCTCCTTTTTCGGTTTATACGATTATTGGGTACGGTCTGAATCTCAGAGGATCCAGAAAGCCTGCTTTGATCCGCGCCACGGTGATAAAGTGCGAAAACCGATGCAGTATATGGACTTTCCCCGGGGCCGTCAAGCACAATCGTCGGGCAATGTTCTGTCGCTTTTTCTTGACCATAAATGCGCCGTTCATCACGCTGCGCTGACGGCACGTTACGGATCCGGGCTCTCTTGTCTCGGGAAGATCGCCCACCCCGGTCTGTTGCAGATCGCAGTGCCAGTCAATGCCATACTTGTAATATATTGTATTTGAATGCGTATTTGCATCGCAGGCCCAACTGAGACCTCGGCAAATATCACTTGAACTTGAGCAGGAAAGGGGATATAGACCGCCATACTTCGTACAATACAAAGGAGATCAGCCGGCATGGCAACGGTATTGAAAGATTCATTGCAGACGATACAAGCACACCGGGCCCTAAGCCCCCATTACACGGAACTTCTCGATATCCTGGAGGAGATTATGATCCTCCGCGAGGAATACCGCCGCCGGATGCAGAGGGAGACATTCCCTGTCGATGAAAAGTTGATCCCTGCCAAGATGGCCGGGGGATTCCCTCTCGTCGATTTCTCTTCGGTCACCGGCGACCTTACCGAACCTCAACAATATTTTCTGGCCCTGCTGGAAATCGCGGAAAAGAGGGCGCCCGGCGAAACCGATGAAATGGCAAGGAAGATCATTGAGGGTGAAATCCGTTTCAACGACCTCATCTACGAATCCTTCAACCCGCTGCCCGAGGAGGAAGAAGCGGCACACGACGAGGAGAATCCCTCCTTCGATCTTGTGGAGCTCTTCATCGAAGAGAGCTTGAGGCCGGCCCTGGAGATGGTTGTCACACGCTACGGCGCCGCCGCCGCAAAGGCAGGCTGGAAGGAGGGTTACTGCCCCATCTGCGGCCGCGAACCCAAGATCGGCGAGATTCGGGGCAAGGCGGAAAACCGTTACCTTTTCTGCAATCAGTGCAGCTTCGAATGGAACTACCGGCACATCAAATGCCCCTTCTGCGGCAACGAGGAGCAGCAAAGCCTCGCCTACTTCACGATCGACGGGGATGAACGTTACCGCGTCGATGTCTGCAACGAGTGTAAGCGTTACATCAAGATCGTCGACTTCCGGGGGGCGAAACAGAAGGCGGACCTGGACGTGGAGGACATCGCCACGCTCCATCTGGATATGCTGGCCAACGACGAGGGCTATGACTGACGCCTTCGTAAAAAGGCCGCAGGCAAGGCGCGCGAATCCTGAGGAATGAGGCGTACTTTGGTGTACGTCGCAATGACGAAGGATGAAGCGCAACGCAGCATCCGGACTTTTTGCGAAGGCGTCATGACTGACCTTTTCGCAGTCGGAGCAGATGGATGGACGACGGGAACATGGCGGCAATCATCCGCCTTCTGGAGCGGGAGTTAGAGAAAAAAGAGCTTCCCATCGTTACGAAGCTGGCCCTGGAACACCGCGACCCCTTTGAGATCCTGATCGCCACGCTCCTCAGCCTCCGGACCAAGGATGAAGTGACGGCGGCGGCAACGGAGCGGCTCTTCGCCCTCGCCTCCACGCCGGAAGAGATGGCAGCTCTTCCCGAAGAGGAGATCCGGAAGGCGATCTACCCCGTCGGATTTTACCGGAACAAGGCCGAAACGATTCGGCATGTCTGCCGGGAGCTCATCGACCGTTTCCGGTCCCGCGTACCGGACAGCATCGAAGAGCTTCTGACCTTCCGGGGGGTCGGACGAAAGACGGCCAACCTCGTTGTCACCCTTGGTTTCAACGGGGCCGGTCTCTGCGTGGACACCCACGTGCACCGGATCTCCAACCGGCTCGGCTACGTCCGGACGAAAAACCCCGACGAGACGGAACGCGCGCTGCGGGCAAAACTGCTCCCGGAACACTGGTCCCGCTACAACACGCTGCTCGTCGCCTTCGGGAGGAACACCTGCCGCCCCGTTTCTCCTCTCTGCAGCGGCTGCACGGTGGCGGCATATTGCGATCGTGTCGGCGTAAAAAAAAGCCGCTGAAGGATCGATTTTTTAGCTTCGGTCGCATCGATATCCCCGGGAAGATCATCTTAATGGGTTGACACTTATTTGTATGGTGATACAATCGGACCCACATGAATAATGCCCATGTTCCGGTAGCGGGCAAAGAGAAGGGGGGAACGCTTAAATGGCCATCAAAGTGGGCGTCAACGGCTTTGGAAGGATCGGGAGAAACATCATCCGAGCCGCGGAAGGCGATCCGTCCATCGAATGGATCGCGGTCAACGATATCGCGGAGGCGAAAACACTGGCCCACCTTTTCAAATATGATTCCGTGCACGGAATCTTCAAGGGCGATGTCCAGGCAAAAGACCATTCGATCATCATCGACGGCAAAGAGGTAAAGGTGTTTGCCGAGAAGGACCCGGCCCGGCTGATCTGGAAGGAGATGGGGGTCGATATCGTGATCGAATCGACCGGTCTTTTCACCTCCCGGGACAAGGCGCAGGTGCACATCTCCTCCGGCGGCGCCAAAAAGGTGCTGATTTCCGCCCCCGCCAAAGACGAGGACATCACGATCGTCATGGGGGTCAATGACTACTTATATGATCCACAAAAGCACCACATCATCTCCAACGCCTCCTGCACCACCAATTGTCTGGCGCCCTTCACAAAGGTTCTGCATGAGAACTTCCGGGTCAAAAGAGGGTTGATGACCACCATCCATTCCTATACGAATGACCAGAGAATCCTGGATCTTGCGCATCAGGACCTTCGCAGGGCCAGGGCCGCCGCCATCTCCATGATCCCGACGACCACCGGGGCCGCAAAAGCCGTCGGTCTCGTGCTTCCGGAACTGAAGGGAAAGCTCAACGGATTCTCCATAAGGGTTCCAACACCGGACGTCTCGGTCGTGGACCTTGTTGCCGAAATCGAGAAAGAGGCGACCGCTGAAGAGATCAACGCCGCATTGAAAGAGGCGGCCGAGGGTAAGATGAAGGGGATCCTCGCCTATTCGGATGAACCACTGGTCTCGATCGATTATCTGGGCAACCCGCATTCCGCCATCGTGGACGGAAAATCGACCATGGTGATCGAGGGCAATCTGATCAAAGTCCTTGCATGGTACGACAACGAGTGGGGCTTCTCCCGCCGGATGATCGATCTGCTGAAGCTGGTAGCCGGAAGCTTCTGAGCGGGGGGACGTCTTTGGTTTTTTGAAGAGCGGTATTCGCAACTGTTTCTTGAAAAGAAGGGAGGATGGCGTATGAGTCAAGTGGAGGTTTTTGAATGCAGGCGACCGGTTCTCGGCGTCAACAGCCTGGGGCGAATAGGAAAGCTTACACTTTGGCACCATATCGGCAGAAAATATTTTCAGGAAATCGTCGTCAATGTCGGCAGAGGGGTTGGCACCGGACTTTCCGCCATCGCTCAAGTGATTGAAAAGGATGCGACCTACGGAACCATCCACCGGTTCCTGCACGGCGTCAAGGCGGAAAGGATGATCCAGATTGTTGATGAAAAAAGGGGCGCGCTCCTCATCGACGGCATTCCCGTCACCATTCTGCGGGAGGCGCGAAACCCCGCCGATATCGGCTGGCGGAACCACGGCGTCGATGTGGTGGTGGAATGCACCGGAAAATTTCAGGATCCGACCATCGCTGCGGATGACAAAAACGGTTCCATTACCGGACACCTTGCCGGCGGTGCAAAAGTCGTGATCAATTCCTCGGCGTTCAAAATAAAAAACAAGGCGTTGGCCATGCCGGACGAGGCGATCACGCTGATCTACGGGATCAACCACACCGCATTCGACCATAAAAAACACCCGATTGTTTCAGCGGCTTCCTGCACGACAACCGGCCTCGCGCACATGATCAAGCCTCTCCTCGAAGATCAGGCGACCAGCAAGATCCTCACCGCATCGATGTCAACGGTTCATGCCGTCACAAACTCGCAGAGCATCCTCGACAAGACGCCGAAGGCCGGTGAAAAGGATCTGCGCAAGAACAGAAGCACGCTGAACAACATCATCCTCACCTCCACCAATGCGGCCGAAGCGCTCAGCCAGGTGATTCCCGAGGTGAAAAATATCGGTTTTATGGCGGATTCGATCCGGGTGCCCACGAATACGGAATCTTTGATCGTCTTGAATGCAACTTTTCAAACACGGGCAAACAAGGACGGCGCCCATGCCCCCCTCAGCCGGGACAGGCTCAACGACATCTACAAAAAGGCGGCGAACGATCACGACCATATGGTGGTCTATTCGGAAGAGCAGAACGTATCGACCGATCTGATCGGAATGGATGCGGCCATTGTGATCGAAGGACAATTCAACCATACCCGGACCGCATTCATTGATGTGGACCTCTCGAATGTCCCCGATCTGCCGGAGGCGTTTCTCAAGACGCTGTCGCAATCGACCATGCGGATCCCCGTTGTTCACGCCAAGATATTCGGCTGGTATGACAATGAATACGGCAGCTACACGAACAGGCTTGGCGATTTGACCACATATATCCATCAAAACCTGTTTCGTTGATGATTGTGGGGGCCCACCTTACCTCGCATCCTAAGCTGCTATGTGGGGTCTGACTTCCCGGTCAATGCTGGACGCCGATAAATCGCGCGCCGATTCAAGCTCGTAACGTGTTTGAAGATTCATCCAAAATTGAGCAGAATTCCCGAAAAAACGAGACAGCCGGAGCGCGGTATCGGCGGTTATGCCACGCTTTTCAAGCACGATCTCGTTGATCCGCCTTGCCGGCACGTGGATGTTTTCGGCCAGGCGGTACTGACTGATGCTCATCGGCTTCAAGAACTCTTCCAGTAAAATCTCTCCGGGTGATCTATCGCTATCTCGATTGCGGTAATCTGCGCAACGGGTTTGCCCGCGTGAAATGCAAAGACTGCGGCCACGAGTACCTCCTGGCATTTTCTTGCAAGCGGCGTCATTTCTGCCCATCTTGCCACCAGAAGCGCGTGGTGGAATTCGGGGAATGGCTCTGCATGGATGTACTCAAGAAGATTCCTCACCGGCATTTCGTATTCAGCATCCCGAAGATCCTCCGCCGTTACTTCCTCTACGATCGAAAGCTGCTGGCCGATCTCAGCCGCTGTGCCTGGGAATCCCTGAAGGTCTTTCTCCAGGATGCGGTTCCCGAAAACGATCCCGTCCCCGGCGCCGTCATCGCTGTCCAGACCTTCGGCGATTTTCTCGGATTGAATCCCCACTGCCACATCCTGGTGACGGACGGCTGTTTTTATGGCGACGGCGGCATGTTCCGCGTTGCCCCGCCCCTGGAGCTGAAAAAGCTGGAGGCCATCTTCCGGCACAAGGTGTTCAGGATGCTCCTGGACAAGGGAAAGATTTCAAGGGAGATGATCGCCATGCTCTCGTCGTGGCGGCATTTCGGCTTCAACGTCTTCTGCGGCAACCGCATATCGCCCACTGATGATACGGCTATGGAGAACCTGGCCCGCTACATTATCAGGGCGTCCTTTTCCCAAGAGCGTATGCAGTACCTGGATCAAGAGGGGACGGTCGTTTATACATCCAGGGACGGCGAGACAATCAAGAACTTCCCGGCGCTGGAATGGCTGGCCGCGATGTGTTCGCACATCCCGAACCGGGGCGAGCAGATGGTGCGTTATTACGGATACTACAGCAA
>Ga0163200_1000906_pt1 | contig 11692 bp, 12 predicted proteins | sample PL_2010_200m_FD_113535 | JGI IMG/M metagenome (GOLD analysis project Ga0163200, IMG submission 113535) | Freshwater microbial communities from Powell Lake, British Columbia, Canada to study Microbial Dark Matter (Phase II) - PL_2010_200m | ecosystem: Environmental > Aquatic > Freshwater > Lake ... | reverse complement strand
CCGTACAAGAGCCACCCAAAAAAATTTCAGCGGACAAGAAAAAGAAAGCCGTCGCGATAAAAAAGTTCGTGAGCACCCGGATCATCCGTACCGATGAAGACGGCGGAACCGATGCCGTTATCCCCAAAGATGAACTCTACCAGAGGTTCGAGCGCTGGTGCCGGGAACACGCGGTAAGCCCGGTCCCGGATCGCCGTTCGTTCACTATCGCGCTCAAAAACCAGTGTGCGATCCCGGAACGCTCCATTGGCGGCGTGCCATACTGGGTAAACATCCGGTTGAAGTGAATTTTCACTTCCCGAACCTGCGTATCCGCGACTGGTAGTCCCGCAGGATGCGCAGAAAATCGAGCTTCCGGAAATATTTCCAGTTGACGTCCGAGAAGAAGAGCTCTGAATAGACCGACTGCCAGATCAAAAAATCGGTCAGGTGGTCCCCTCCACTCTTAATCACGACATCCGGGTTGTACCGGAAAGTGAGGTGCGATTCCAGCACTACATCATCAATTTTTTCAGGAGGGATCCCCTCTTCTGCCAACCGGCGAATGCACGCGGTGATCTCCTCACGCCCGCTCTTCCCAATCGCCACCACCACCTCCATGCCTTCACCGGATACCTTCTCGGTATCCCCGTAGTGCAGGATGAGCTGGGCAATGGTGGATATTTGCCGAATTTCAGGTAAATACATTTCCGTGTCTTCAAGAGAGAGTGGGTTGATATGGAATGTCAAACCTGAAATAGCGGCATTATCCCCCGGGGTTGATGCATTTTCTGTTTGAATCAAACCCTCCGAAATCTCGATGCACCACCGGGTAATCTCAACGATCTTCTCCGGCGCCACCGCCATGTCAGCGCCGCTGATCATGAAACAGACCTGCCGTGGCACTATCTGGATTTGCCGGCGGAGCATCCGTTCGTATAACCAATAGATCATTGCATATTTTCTTTGGTATGCCAAGGATAAGAGAGTTAGGACTCCGCGAAATGGAGATCCGGTATTATCTCCCCACCCAAATCAATAAACTCATCCCACGCCCAGCTAAGACTGAGAACTCATGCTGCCCTCCCTACGGGAAGATTACCTCGAAGCCATCCTCCTATATACCAGCCGGCATCCCGTACCCCCCTCCTGCCAGGATATTGCAACAGCACAGCATCTCCCGGAACCGGATGTCAGCGCCCACCTTGCCGAACTTGCTGCGGCAGGTGACCTTACTGTATCAGCAACCGGTGCGGTTGTGCTCAGTGAAACCGGACGGGAAACCGGACAACGGGTCATAAAAAAACACGAGACGCTTCAGTGTTTTCTCACTGAGATCCTTGGCATGGATTCATCGTTTGCATCGAATGAGGCGTGCAGGATCGAGCATGCGGTTTCAGATGAGACGATCGGCCGGCTCGGCAATTACCTCCGTCCATCCGGGATACAGGTGGGAACACCGGGCAACCTCTCTGAAAACGCAGTCTATCATTCTTCCTGCATAACAAACGATCCAAAGGGGATCTCCCTCACGCTTGCTGACTGTGAAGAGGGTGATCGGGTGGTGGTCCGCGCAATCTCCGGGCGGTCATGCGCAAAACGCCTCCTTGACCTTGGGGTAGTCCCCGGGCAGCAGGTATCGATCAAACGGAAACTGTCCAACCGGTCGCTTGTCGTGCAGGTTAAATCCTGTGATGTGGCACTCAGCCCGGAGATCGCATCTGCAATCTTCGTGGAGCGTGGTTGATGAAGATCGCACTTCTGGGGAATCCGGGTGTAGGAAAATCCCTGATCTTCAACCAGTTGACAGGTCTTGGCGTTGAAGTGAACAAATACCCGGGCTCCACGGTCACGCTCGAGTGTGGAAATGTCTGCTACAAGAAAGAGAAGATCGAACTTATTGACCTCCCCGGGGTTTACTCACTTGACGGCAACTCTGAAGAGGAGGTGCTGGTCCGGCGTTTCCTCGAAAAGAAGGGTGCGGATATCATCATTGCAGTCCTCGATGCGACAAAGCTCGAGCGAAACCTGTACCTGCTCGCGCAGGTGGCAGAATATTCCCAGCCGATGATCGCCATTGTAAACAGGATCGATGATGCTGAGGGCGAGGGACAGGTTGTCGATACCGGAAGACTTGCCGAGATCATAGGGATTGATGTTCTCCCGACGGCCGCTTCTCTGGGAAAAAACATCGACCGCATCCTGCCGCTTGCCCTTTCTTCCGCTCGCGAACCGGTGCTCTTTATCCCGTACGATCACCATGTTGAAGCAGCGACGCGGACGCTTGAAAAGACGATGGGCACCCCTCGGTACAAAAACCTGCTTGCTTTGCAGGAAGAGGGGGACGAACTGGCGCTGCGGGATGCGGCGTTGTCTATTTCGAGAGAGATCGAGCAGCGCCACCGGATGTCAGTCAGCCAGATCATCGCCACAAACCGCCATAACTTTGCGAGGACTGTTGCCGAAGAAGTGGTGAAGAAAAGTCCGGAGAAGCGGCAATTTGATCTTGACCGTGTCCTCACCCGTTCCTTCCCGGGAATCCCGCTGCTCTGCCTCATCCTCTTTTCGCTCCTGTTAGCCGTTTTCGTTATTGGTTCGGCGATGGAGGCGTTGATCGTCCAGACATTTACCGCATACATAATCAACCCGTTTATGACGCTTGCGTTACCCCCGTTATTCCAGAAGCTGGGTTTTTCTGTTCTTGTGGCGCTGGAAGCGGGTCTCGGGATTGCATTTCCCTTCGTATTCACGTTCTACGTCGGTCTTTCCATCCTTGAAGATACGGGATACATGACCCGGGCTGCATTCCTCGCTGACCGTGCAATGCACCGGATCGGGCTGCATGGAGAAGCACTGATCCCGATGGTGATCGGATTTGGCTGTACAGTACCGGCGGTGTTGAGTCTCCGCCTCTTAAAAACCCGGCGCGAGCAGACGATCGCTGCGTTCCTGATCACGATGGTGCCCTGCTCCGCACGAACGGTCGTCATTGCAGGCATCGTCGCTGCATTTGTCGGTATCTTCTGGGCGTTCTCTATCTACCTCGTCGTCTTTGTCCTGATCATCATCACCGCGGTTGTCATTTCCCGGATGACCCCGGGCGACCAGTTCGGTATGATCGTCGAGATGTCTCCCTTGAAAATGCCCCGTGCCCGGTTTGTCCTCCAGAAATCATGGCTCCGGATCAAGGAGTTCCTATTCATTGCCATGCCACTACTTATCGTGACGAGCATCGCGCTCGGTCTGTTCCAATATTTCGGGTTGATCGATGTATTCCAGCAGGCGGTTGCCCCGATCACCGTCTCGCTTCTGGGTCTCCCTGCGTACGCATCCACCGCACTCCTGTTTGGGATCTTCCGGAAAGAACTTGCCTTTGAAACCCTCGCGGTGCTTGCCGGGACTGCGGATCTTGGCTCGGTGATGACGTCAGTCCAGCTCTATACGTTTGCCCTCGTGAGTGTGCTCTTTATTCCCTGTATATCGACAATTGCCGTTCTGTACCGGCAGATGGGTGCTAAAGTAACTATCCTTGCATCCGTTTATACCGTTTTCCTTGGGATGATGATAGGAGTGCTTATTAACATTCTGATGAAATGATCAAACTATAAATGTACATTTACAAGACGGGAATCGCACAGATTGACGGGGTTTCCGGGGGAATTGAGGCAGGATCAAACATTCTCATGCTCGCACCCGCCATGAGCTATGCGGAACAGCTCGCATATGCAATCATCAAACCTGTTCCCGGGGAGTATTCCCTTGTGCTGTCCACCAATGAACGGGCAGCGGAAGTGGTGGATTTTTTCAAATCTGCCGGGTGCGACAAGAGGTTTATCGGTGTGATTGATGCGATCACCAAGAGTTCAACCCCGTCAATTTCGGATACCCCGCGACTGATGTTCGTCTCGAGTCCCACGGATCTTACCGGCATCGGGATCAAGTTCTCCAACATGATCGAGTCGATCTTCGAGGGGACGTTCGCCGACGGGGAGACCGGGCTTTTTCCTCCCCCTATCCGTTTCTGTGTCAACTCGATCTCTACCTTGTTGATGTACCGCAAACTCGAAGTAATGTACCAGTTTCTTCACATACTCACCGCAAAACAGAAAAAGATCGAGGGGCTTGCCATCTACCTCCTCAACAACGAATCGTTTGATGACAAGACGCTGTCTCTTATCAAGCAACTGATGACTGGTGTGATTGAAGTAAAAGTGGAGGGAAATGCCAATTATTTCCGTATAACAGGTATCAGGGGAACCAAAGCAGACTGGCAGAAATTTACTGTCACTAAGGGACAGGTGACGATAGTACCATGATTTCAACGGGAATGACCGGGATCGATGATATGCTGGGTGGGGGCATACCGAAAGGAAGCAAAGTCCTCTACAGCATGGAGCCCGGTGTGAACGGACAACTCTTCATGATCTCGACGATTTATGAGGCGCTTACAAAGGATCTTTCATGCCTCATAATCCTCCCGCACACGACTGTCGATGCATTCCTGCACGATGCGGCGAACATGCATGGCAGTATACTGCAGACCACCGGCAAGAAGATTGCTTTTATTGATATGATCGACAGGGAACGGATACAGCGGAGTGCCACGACCCGAGACACAGCTGAAAACGAATGGCGGGCGAGAATAAACAAGCTCTGCAAAGAGAACCAGACGGAAGTGATCTTCGGGTATTTTGATGTAATGTACGAAGAATTCGGGCTAGAGCGGGGATTTAACCTGCTTGAGTCCTGCCCCTCTGACAAAACCCCCACAATCATCATCGAACACCTCAATTTCGAGGGAAATCGCCTCCTTCTACAGTTCATTGAGAAGTTATCCTTTGACCTTGTCATATCGATCAGGGCAACCTTCGGTCTGCTCCCCCATTTCAATTTCTTCACTCTCGTTCACACTTCATGGGCCCCGCTGCAGAAGCGCTCGGTTCCTTTCATCATCTCCAATGGCCGAATCGTCCCCTATATCCCGAAAATTGTGGTCATGGGTCCTCCGGAATCCGGTAAATCTACCTTTGTGGCAGGTGCATCCGAACGTGTGTGTTCCATCGACAAGAAAGGACTTTCCGGTGACACGACAACGGTTGCGATGGACTTTGGCTGGATGCACTGGAAGGACTTTGATATCACCCTCTACGGGACACCCGGTCAACCCCGGTTTGACCTTATACTTCCGATGCTTCTTAAAAATGCGATGGGTGCCGTTATTGTTATTGATGTGACAAAACCTGACAGTCTCGCACGGGCAAAACATCTCATCAGCCTCATCTCGGAACGGCGGATGCCACTTGTCATAGCTGCAAACAAGAATGATCTTCCCAACCGGATGAACGAGGTGGAAATCCGAACTGCCCTCGCCCTTAATAAGAACACGCCCGTCTTCTTCATTTCTGCAAAGCGAAACGAGGATGTCCGGTTTGTACTTGAATCACTGGTGGATTTCATCACCCAGTTTTCCTATTAGGGGGAGATGAGCCCCGTGATTCACGCTCCTTTTTCCCTTGCACCGGAGGGCTGTTTATGCTGACCTTCGTCGGCTTGGGGCTCTACGACAAAGAGGATGTCTCGGAAAAAGGGCTTGTCCGGATCAGGAGTGCCGATGAGATATTTTTAGAGTGTTACACGTCGCGCCTGATGGGTACGACCATAAGAGAGCTCGAAAAATATTATGGCAAGCCGGTACACCCGCTTTTCAGGGAGGATGTGGAGCAGCATCCTGAAGAGGTCCTTGATTGTGCAGCACGGGGAAACGTCGTATTCCTCTGTGCGGGCGATCCGATGGTCTCAACAACCCATGCAGATCTCCGCATGCGTGCCGGAAAACGAGGTATACAGACAGAGATCATCCATGCTGCCTCCATCGCAAGTGCAGTCTGCGGGCTCTCCGGGCTCCAGAACTACCGGTTCGGTAAAGCGTGTTCGGTGCCGTTCCCGCAGAAAAATTGGTTCCCTACCACCCCGATTGATGTGATTGCCGAGAACCTGAAGCACAATCTTCATACTCTCGTTTATCTTGACATCCTGGATGACCGGTACATGACGGTGAACGAAGCGGTGGAGATCCTTGAGGTGCTGGCGCGAAAAAAAGAGATTGAAATCTCTCTCTATGTTGGTATCGCCCGTGCAGGTTCGGGTGCACCGGTAGTCAGGGCAGGGACAGCAAAAGAGATCAGTGCCAGGGAGTTTGGTCCACCGCTCCACATCGTCATCGTCCCCGCAGAACTGCACGACATGGAACGGGAATACCTGGAGATGTTTGCCGGATTATGAACCTTGTTGACTGCGGAAAACTTCTCTCCACCGGGATTGAGAGTACAGTCATTGCCAGCCCGAAAAAAACACCTCTCGCTCTTACGGCAGGAACCGTTCTTGGCATGGCACGTGCCTATTCAAAAGACGGGGATACGTTTTATGCTGCAGGCGACTATGTCAATGCGCTGGCGAGCTACTGGTACGGGTTTGGCTGGTTGCATTTCGGTTGTGCTTATGGGGTTCTTGCTCTGCCAAGAACGGATACGAACTGCTGCCCGTTCCAGGGACCGTGCGACAGACTCCCCGTGACTCTCACAGTAAAACTTACCGAAAAGACCACCCGGTATGCACACTTGCTCGAAACCGCACGAACATCCATCGTCCCGTCTCCTGATCCTGCGACAAGCACCTACGACTTCTGCTGCCGCGTCCTCGTGATCGTGGAATGTTACGCTTCGCAGGGCGCATATTACCAGAAAACGGGTTTTTTTGAGGATGCACTCTCCTGCTTCAGTTACGGGCATGGCTGGCTGGACGCAGCGGTACGATCCGGCTTGTTCCGGATCACCCGGGAACGTCCCCTGTTTACAGTCTGATCAGTCAGTGCAGGTGAAATCCTCACGTGATTTCTGATCTCCCGATGCGGGAAAGAACTCTGGTGCCGGCAGATATCAGGCAAACAGGATAAGAATTGCAGAGCCGGTTCTTTTAAAAACAGTTGGTGAGCCGGCGAGGGCACAGTCATACATGAGGGAAATACCGCACGTCATATCCGTTTAAAAAAAGGGTTTATAGTATGCCCAATAACCAGTTAAGGTAAAAAGGATAGTTTATTCTCATCTGTCCGGGAGGACACTATGGAGAGCTCGCAAAGGAAATGGCTATATATATCCATCGGGTTCTCCCTCCTCGTCCTCATCATTATCCTGTTTTTAACCATCAATGAGAACACGCTCCTTTACCTGCAGAAGATAAATCCGCTCTTTTTGATCCTCGCGTTTATCACTCATATCATTACTATGTGTTTCTGGGCATGGCGTGTCCAGAAGATGACCGGATCCCTCGGGTACCGGATCGGGTTCTTTTACTCCTTAAATCTTGTCTTTGCAAACCTGCTCGCAGCGGCAGTAACCCCGGCACAGGCTGGAGGGGAACCGGTACGCATCCACGAACTCTATAAGGCAAAGGTGCCGCTGGGTGATGCAACGGCAGTCGTGATTATGGAGCGGGTGCTCGACGGTATTGCGCTTGCGGGTCTTGCTGCTTTTGCCATGCTCGTTCTCACCGACCAATGGAATAGTTTGGGAACCATCTCCGAGATCATGGTGTTTGTTACGTGGATATTCGTCGCCGGGTGTCTCATTTTATTCTACCTTGCAATGCGGAGACCGGATGTCATAAAAAGGGTCGCGAACCGGATTGCCCGCTTTTTCACCCGAAAATGGGAAGGGGTGGAAATTGAAGAACTGATTGCGAGGATCGATTCAGAGATCGGGAACTTTCATTCTTCTGTGGGAAAGTTCGTTCATACCGCCAAATCAGGGTTGTTATGGGGACTATTGTTTACCCTGCTGTACTGGGTTTCAGAGATTGTCACTGCCTCTTTGATCCTTGTCGGACTCGGTCAGCCCCCGCTTATCCTTGAGTCTTTTGTGATCCAGCTCATCCTTGCGATCCTGATGATGCTCCCGCTCACCCCGGGCAGTTCCGGCATCGCCGAGATTGGGGCGACTTCCATGTATGCCATTTTCATCCCGGCATCGATTGTTGGTATATTCGTCGTGATCTGGCGGATTGTCCTTTATTACTTCAATATCGCCCTTGGGATCCTCGCGAGTATCATCATTGTCCGCCGTGAAGCTGAATCCCCGTAAGTCAGGTTCACCTCAACTCTTATCAGGGATGACGGCAATCTCTCTCTCACAGGCATGGCTCAGGTCAGGTGCGAGGTAAACGGGGTATTTATCGCAAAAAACGAGGTCGCTACGGTACCGGTAGTAATCCTGAACGACAAGGATGATCACCTGTTGCCGATCTTTATTGGGTTGTGGGAAGCAGTTGCCATCAACAGCGCAAAGAATCGGGAAGTGCTGCCCCGTCCGTTTACCCACGACCTTTTTTCCGACCTGATGGGAAAATTCGGCATCACTCTTATAGCTCTCCGGATCGACAGTGTTGAGAACGGGGTCTATTTTGCAGAACTTGTCTGTTCCGGAAACAATCATGAGGAGTGTATCGACTGCCGCCCGAGTGACGGGATTGCGGTTGCCCTGCGCGGGAACGCCCCCATCTTTGTGGAGGAAAACGTGCTCGCCGCTGCCGGGCATGCATTCGCAGATCTTCCTGACTTAATCGACCTGTCCACGTTCCTGCAAAAATAGGCGTTTTTCTCGTGTGCAAGGGACACTCGTAAACCATATGCAGTCGTGATGCCGGGACATCTTGCCCTCATCACCTGACTGAGATGGTGCCCGGGTTTATGAGAGAATTAATCGATTACCGTATCAAAAAAATATGAAACCGAAAAAAATAGTGTGAATGGTCACTTTCGCCGCTTTTCGAGTTCAACGATAACACAGGCTAGATCGACATCCGCCGCGCGGAGCGCAACGAGGATGTGAAACAGGAGATCCGCCGCTTCTTCCGTGGTGCGTTCCGGCACACCATTTTTTACTGAGAGGATAAATTCTGTGGCCTCCTCACCCACCTTCTCGAGCACCTTGTCGATCCCTTTCTCATCCCGGAGAAGCCGGCTGGTGTACGAGCTGTCTGTAGGATGCGCCGCCCGTTCGCAGATGATCTCCCAGAGCTCTGTTACTATCGCCGGATCGATGGCTTCATTCATACTGCCTCCAGCGTGAGGAGCACTTCGCCTATCTCAAGCCCGTGGAACCGCCGGCAGAGGATCCGTGCTTTTTCGATGTTGCAACCGGCTTTTCCTATGGCGATGCCGAGATCACTCTTTTTATTCACGAGCACGTTCACCGGTCCGTTCTCCGCCGCCCGCTCGATGCCCACCACCTCTGCCGGTTTGAAGATGTTCGCGATGAACGCATCGGGTATTTCAGCATACTCCACCATCTCGATCCGTTTGCCAAGCACGTTCTGGAGCCTCTTGATGTTCTCCCCTTTCTTACCAATGGCAAGCCCCATGTCGCCCTGCCGGATCACGTAGATCACCCGGTCGAACCGGTCATCAATCACGCAATCAAACGCGGTTGCCCTGGTCAGGATTCTCAACTCCTCAATGTACCTTCGCTCTTTAAAGCCGATATTGCGCTCCATATCAAAATCAATCCTATTGTATCCGCAGTTTTTGGGATATTCGATACTTACTGTATATTGTGTCCGGGTATGCCAGACCCTGTACTGTGATTTAAGAAATGATCACACACTGCTAATGTAAAAAAGTTGTGAATAGATCCTGACAATTACCGGAACGTGTACTTGATGGATACCTGTGCGGTTACAGTGACGTCGCCCGGCTGTATGGGGGTCGGGACTGTTGCTGATTTCATTGCGACTCCGGCATCGTTCTGGTAGTTCTGGTAGAGGACTGGCGAATACCCTCCACTGATATCGGCGTTTTTCACTCCCGTGATGTTCGTTCCCATCGCTGCTGCTACTGTATCGGAATCGGCTCTGGCGCGGGTAACGGCTTTCTGGAGTGCCTGGGTCCTGAGCACCTGGGACTGCTCGTCCGAGAGCATGAACTGGATGGAGCTTGCTTGGTTGATGCCATTTGCCACCGCGATGTCGATGACTTCCCCGGTTCTGCTCACATCATGGAGCGTGACGGTTAAGGTGTTTGTCACACGGTAAGCCTTCACTTTCTGGTCGAATGGAGTCATTACTTCGTCGTAGACCGGGTAGATGTTGTAGCCGGTGGTCTTGAGTGCGTCCCGGGGGATGCCGGCGCTGACAAGAGCGTTGATCACGGTTGCCATCTTCTGGGCATTATTAGTCTGGGCAACTTTCACGTCAATATCCTCGGTCTGGACCGAGAAGGTGACCTGTGCCCGGTCGGGTGTACCGATGATGTTGCCGGTACCGGTAGCAAGGATCACGTGGTCGTTGCCTGTATCATCCACGGCTGCAACGCACCCGACAAGGGCTATCGCGATTACCGCGACAGAAACCATACAGAGAGAGAGTCTTCGAATCATAATTGTCACAGGATCTTGCATGGAAAGGGGATTAAAGATTACTTTGACTGCGAAATTTTTCGCAATTATCCCCCAGACAGTATTCCCCCAAACTAAATGTGCCGGAAATGCGTATAGTACCCCTGATAGCGCATGGGACAGACAATCGTAGAAAAGATATTTTCACGGAAATGTGGCAGGGACATAAGGGAAGGCGAGGTAGTGATGACGCCGGTTGACGGGGCGATGATTCACGATATCACCGGACCCCTTGCCATCCAGAAGTTCTACGAGATGGGTGGATCAAAGGTGTTTGACCCGGAACGTGTCATCATGCTTTTTGATCACCAGATACCGGCAGATTCGATCGAAGCGGCACAGAACCATGTGTACATGCGGAAGTTCGCTCTCGAACAGGATATCCACAACTACGATATCAACGAGGGGGTCTGCCACCAGGTTGTCCTCGAAAAAGGACGGGCAGCACCCGGGGAGATCGTTGTCGGCGCCGATTCCCATTCCTGTATGTACGGGGCGGTCGGGGCGTTTGCGACCGGAATTGGTTCGACCGATATGGGATTTGCCCTGAAGTTCGGTGCACTCTACTTCAAGGTACCTGAGGTTATCCGGGCAGAAGTGTCAGGAACATTTCCTACCCGGGTCGGGGCAAAAGACCTGATCCTTGCCATCGCCGCAGATATAGGGGCAGATGGTGCGACCTACAAGGCGATTGAGTTCTGCGGGGATACGATGACCCACATGGAAATACCGGGCAGGATGACCTGCTGCAACATGGCGATCGAGATGGGTGCAAAAGCGGGTATTGTTGCCCCTGATAAAATAACCTGGGACTACATGAAGAAGCGCCGGAAGATGAGCCCGTTTACGCTCAAAAGCGACAGCGATGCACAGTTTGCCGAGATCCGTTCATATGATGTTTCAGATCTGGAACCACAGGTTGCGATCCCCCACAACGTCGACAAGGGAGTCCCGGTCTCAAAAATTGCAGGGACGCATGTCGACCAGGTCTTCATCGGATCATGCACGAACGGCAGGTTCGAGGATCTTGCCGAGGCAGCCGAAGTGCTCGGTAAAAAGAAGTTTAATCCCCGCGTCCGCGTTATCGTCATCCCGGCATCACGGGATGAATACCTAAAGGCGCTCTCATCCGGGCTTATCGAACAGTTCGTCAAAGCCGGTGCACTGTTCGAGGCGCCCTGCTGTGGTCCCTGCATGGGGGGGGCATTCGGACTCCTTGCGCCTGGGGAAGTGTCGCTCTCGACATCGAACCGCAACTTCAAGGG
>Ga0163200_1000905_pt1 | contig 11696 bp, 8 predicted proteins | sample PL_2010_200m_FD_113535 | JGI IMG/M metagenome (GOLD analysis project Ga0163200, IMG submission 113535) | Freshwater microbial communities from Powell Lake, British Columbia, Canada to study Microbial Dark Matter (Phase II) - PL_2010_200m | ecosystem: Environmental > Aquatic > Freshwater > Lake ... | reverse complement strand
GTCATTAGGTCAATAAGTCATTAGGTTAGGAAGTCATGGGGTCATGGAGGTCATGGAGATCATGGTCATGTGAGTCATTTGAATGAGAGCACCACTTTCCCTTCCTTGATTTTATTAAATGTGATTATTGTAGTCCTACGCTGTTCCAATAAAAGAGGGGACTTGCGGTCCCCTCTTTTCAAAGCTTTCAAAATCAGTGCAAAGATACGACTTATTTCGGCATCCACCAATTTTTTATAAAAATTGTTTACAACGGAATGTTTCCGTGTTTTCGCGGGGGTCCCGATTTTGTTTTGGTCTGGGTCATCTCCAGCGCCTGGATCAGCCGGAACCGGGTCTCCTTCGGATGGATGATCTCATCCACGTACCCCAGCTCTGCGGCTTTGTAAGGGCTGGCGAAGGTGTTTTTATAATCGTCCACCGCTTTCTGGCGATCCGTAGCCGAGAGGTTATCTTTTTTAAAGAGGATATTGACTGCACCTTCGGGCCCCATCACGGCGATTTCGGCGGTGGGATAGGCAAAATTGACGTCTCCGCCGATGTGTTTGCTGTTCAGTACGTCGTAGGCACCTCCGTAAGCTTTCCGCGTGATCACGGTGATCCGGGGAATAGTAGCTTCACAATAAGCATAGAGCAGCTTCGCCCCATGCTTGATGATTCCACCCCACTCCTGGGTAGTGCCGGGCAGGAAGCCGGGGACGTCCACGAAGGTAATCACCGGGATGTTGAAAGCATCGCAGAACCGGACGAAGCGGGCCGCTTTCATGGACGACTGGATATCGAGCACGCCAGCCAGGTGGGCCGGCTGATTGGCCACGATACCCACAGAGCGGCCATCGAACCGGCCAAATCCGATGATGATGTTCTGGGCAAAGTGGGGCTGGATTTCGAAGAAATTGTTGTGGTCTACCACAGTGGTGATCAGCTCCTTCATGTCGTAAGGCTTGTTCGGATCGTCGGGCACCAGGGTGCTGAGCTTCTCATCGGCCCGGCGGATATCATCGGTACACGGACGAATAGGGGGCTCTTCCATGTTGTTGGAAGGGAGGAAACTCATCAGTTCCCGGAGCATGATCATGGCCGTCTCGTCGTTTTCGGCCACCAGGTGTGCCACCCCGCTTTTGGTGTTATGTGTCATGGCTCCTCCTAGGTCGTTCATGCTGACCTCTTCGTGGGTAACCGCTTTGATCACATCGGGACCGGTGACAAACATGTAGCTGGTATCTTTCACCATGCAGATGAAGTCGGTGAGGGCCGGGGAGTAAACCGCACCACCGGCACAGGGGCCCAGAATCGCCGAGATCTGCGGGATGACTCCCGAACACTTGGTGTTACGGTAAAAAATGTCGGCGTATCCTGCCAGACTCTCCACGCCTTCCTGGATCCTGGCTCCTCCCGAATCGTTCAGTCCGATAACCGGGGCTCCCATATGTAAAGCCAGGTCCATGATCTTGAGGATTTTATCCGCATTGGCACGACTCAGGGTTCCTCCGAACACGGTGAAATCCTGTGCGAAAACGAAAACGATACGGCCGTCGATCTTTCCGTATCCGCTGACCACTCCGTCTCCGAGCACTTTCTGCGTCTCCATCCCGAAATCGTAGCACCGGTGCGTCAGAAATTTGTCTTTTTCCACGAAAGAACCAGGATCGAGCAGCAGCTGGATCCGTTCGCGGGCCGTCAGCCTCCCTTTCGCATGTTGTTTGTCAATCCGGTCCTGACCGCCACCCAGTTCGGCAATCTTGCTTTTCTCGTCAAACTGTTTCAGTTTGTCCTCCAGTGTTGTCATCTTTTCAGGTTTTAATTATTCAATAATCACCAAGGGTTGGTGGGCATCAATCGTATCTCCTTCGCGCACCTTGATCTCCTTGATCAGCCGGTCATTTTTTACCTTGTATTCGCTCTCCATTTTCATGGCTGCTACCACGATCACCGTGTCCCCTGCCTTCACTTCGTCGCCCGGCTTCACGAGAATCCTGACCACCTTTCCCGGCATCGGGCTGGAGATGGCCGATTCGTCATCGCCATGATCGGAATGGCGGCTTTTCTGATAACGGGTTTCGGCATCGATGATCCCGGCATCGTAGGAATAACGGTACGTATTGATGATGTATTTTTTCGGGCCACCTTCCTCGATCAACTCGATGTTATAGGATTTCCCGTCCATCAGCAGCAGGTAAGCACCCCGTTCCACCATGATGATGGTGGCATCGTACTCCGTTTCATCTACCCTGACCCGGAACCGGTTCCCCTCCCGTTCCAGCAGGGTTACACTGGCAATTCGGTCGTTCAGACTGATTTCAAGTGTGTTCATATCATTTCATTTGATAAAGCTGCGGTTAACTGAAGAGGTTCTTTTTCCGTCCGGTGACTTTCCAGTCGGCGGTTCCCTCTTTGGCAATCACCTTGGTCTCGAATTTATCCACCTTTCGGAGGTAATCGGCAAAAGCTACCAGGATGGCCCGGTCTTCATTCAGCGGATCACTTGGCAGGGGACCTATCAGAAAATCCTGGTTCTTTTCGATGAATTGGGTATTGTATTTCCCCTCTTTGAAATCCTGACAATCCATAATCCTCTCCAGGAACCGGATATTGGTTTTCACCCCGGTGATCTTGTATTCGTAAAGCGCCCGTTTCATCCTGGCAATTGCTGCATCCCTTTCACGGGACCAGCATATCAATTTGGAGATCATCGGGTCGTAATAGATCGGGATCTCATAGCCTTCGTAGATGTATCCGTCGCATCGAACGCCAAGGCCTTTGGGCTCTGAGATGTGGGCGATCCGCCCCGGACTGGGCATGAAGTTGTTGTCGGGATCTTCGGCATAGATCCGGCATTCGATGGCATGGCCGTCCTGAAAGAGGTCCTCCTGTTTCAGCCAGAGCACGTCTCCCTGGGCGATGCGGATCATCTCTTTAACCAGGTCGACACCCACCACCCGTTCGGTGATCGGGTGTTCCACCTGCAGCCGGGTGTTCATCTCCAGAAAATAGTAGTTCCGGTTATCGTCCACGATGAACTCAATGGTTCCGGCTCCGGCGTAATTTACAGCTTTTGCTGCTGCTACAGCAGCCTCTCCCATCGCGCTTCGCACCTCCGGTGTAAGCAGGGGAGAGGGGGTTTCTTCCACGATCTTCTGGTGTCTCCGTTGCACAGAACACTCCCGTTCAAAGAGATGGATTACATTCCCGTGCAGGTCGGCCAGGATCTGAAATTCAATGTGGTGCGGAGAATCGATGAACTTTTCAATGTAAACCGAATCGTTTCCAAATGCCGATGCCGCTTCCGAACGGGCCATCCGCAGGGCGCCGGCCACTTCCGACTCTTCCCTGACCAGCCTCATCCCTTTTCCTCCGCCTCCGGCCGAAGCTTTGATCATCACAGGTAATCCTACCTCACGGATCACATCCAGGGCTTTCGTATCATCGCTGATGGGTTCAGTCGTGCCGGGAACTACCGGGACACCGGCAGCGATCATGTTTTTCCGGGCCGTGATCTTGTCGCCCATCGAGCGGATGGCATCCGGTCCCGGCCCGATGAAAATCACACCTGCATCCCGGCATTTCTCAGAGAATGTGGCATTTTCGGAAAGAAATCCGTACCCGGGATGAATCGCGTCGGCTTTGCATTGCCTGGCGACATCGAGGATCCGGTCCATCCTCAGATAGCTTTCGGCCGAAGGGGCAGGCCCGATGTGATAGGCCTCATCGGCATACCTGACGTGCATGGCAGCCTCGTCCGCATCCGAATAGACAGCCACAGCGGTGATACCCATTTCCCGGCACGACCGCATGATCCGAACAGCAATCTCTCCCCTGTTGGCAACCAGGACTTTTTTGATCATCTGGCAACGAGTTAGTTAATCCTCCAAATATATCTATAAAACACTGTTAATCAATCAAATAGAATTTTTTTGAAAACGCGCAAGATGCAAATATCGTGAATTATACGAATGTAGAAAAATTTCTTTACATTATGAAAGCCAATATCACCCTCTCCGGGGAGGATTATACCAGTTGCAGCACCAGCAAGCAGGCGACGGTGAATGTTTACTGACCGGCCTCAACGGAGATGTTGCAACAGGTAGGAGCCGGTCTTTGAATCGGTTTGCCGGAGGATTTCCGCCGGTGGGCCTGAAGCCATGAGTACCCCCCCTTGGCCCCCCCCTCCGGGCCCCAGATCGATGATCCAGTCGGCATGAAGAATCACCTCCGGGTGGTGTTCAATCACGATTACCGAATGGTCCTGTTCGATCAACAGATCAAAGAGGGAGAGCAGGGCAGGCAGGTCTGCCGGATGCAGACCGGAAGAGGGTTCATCAAATAGAAACAGGGTCGCTCCTTTGGATGGAAAGGTCAGTTCCTTTGCCAGTGTTAGCCGTTGTGCCTCTCCGCCCGACAGGGTCTCCAGCGGTTGGCCCAGGATCAGATAGTCCAGTCCGATCTGTGTCAACCGCTGAATTTTTTCGGTCAGGGTGTCGTTCCCGGCAAAAAACAGCTCCGCCTCCCCGAATGTCATCTGCAGGATATCCGCAATCCGCTGTTCCCTGATTGTCACAGCCAGTACCTCTTCCCGGTAACGCAATCCGTGGCATTGTTCGCAGGGGATCCGGACATCCGCAAGAAAATCCATGCTGATCCGTATCTCTCCGGAACCATTACAGGTTTCACATCGTCCCTGCGGGGAAAGAAACGAAAAATGGTTTTTTTTCAAACCGAGTGCCCTCGCCTCCGGACTCCGGGCAAAAAGATCTCTGATCAGGTCAAAGATCCCGGTAAAGGTCACAGGAGTTCCGCGATGGTCGGCGAAATGCCTTTTTTGTCTGACCGGGACTATCCGGGAGAACTGCGTGAACCCGGTGATCTCCCGGCATCCGGTCGGGGCACCGGTGAGCCATGATTCATAGAGAATCCCGTGGAGGAGGGTGGACTTGCCGCTTCCGGAAACGCCTGTGATGGCAACGATCCCACCCGTCGGGATATCCACGGAGAGGTGGTCGAGGTTGTGGAGGGTGGCGTCCACGACAGAGATACCGGATACCAGATGCCTGATGCCCGCTGTTGGATCCGGAATCCGGGATCCGGGATCCGGCATCGTAGAATCCTTAAACCGGTTATGTGAGGTGATACGCAGGCCATTTCTCTTAAGGTATCTTCCGGTGACCGACCGGGGATTCTCCTGCAGGGATTCCGGTGTTCCAACCGCAACGATCGATCCACCTTCCCGACCGGCACCGGCCCCCATGTCGATCACCCGGTCGGCACGCCGGATCACATCCGGATCGTGCTCTACCAGGACGATGGTGTTCCCCGCTTGACGGAGTTTATCGAGCCGTTTCATCAGCTGTTCCGTATCCATTGGATGGAGGCCCGCTGTGGGTTCGTCCAGTACATAGGTGATTCCCACCAATCCGGATCCCATTTGTCCGGCCAGTTTAACCCGCTGGAATTCACCTCCCGATAGGCTCTCTACCGTACGGTTCAGGGAGAGGTAGTCCAGTCCCAGTTCCACTAACATATGTACCCGTTCTCTCATTTCTCCGGTAAGGAGGGAAGCGGGAACCCGTTGCTGTTCAGCAAGGTTCTCTATGAATTTTTCCAGGAATCTGCTTACCTGCCGGAACGGCAACACAGCGATGTCGGCGATCGTACTGTCCAGGACCTTATAGGAGAGGGCCTCTGCATTCAGCCGTTTCCCGTTGCAAACCGGACAGGTTTTCTCCTCCAGCAGGATTTTCATCTCTTCCCCGCGGTGGTCGGCATGTTTCCGGGTATACTCCCGGTTGACCAGAGCCAGGAACCCGATCCATTTTCCCTTGAAGTGATGTTCGCCTGTCCGTTCTTTCCGTTTGAATTGCCAGGTGATACGATAGGTCTCATCCCCTGTTCCTTCCAGAGCCAGTTTCTGCTCCTGATCAGACAGCTCAGTCCAGGGTTTGGAGAAATCGACCCCATGGCTCCTCCCCACGGCTTTCAGGATCGCCACATACTGTCCGAAGGGATCCCCGTAAAACCGTCCCGTTTTAGTGCCACCCAGAGCTCCGCCCGTCAATGGTTTCTCCGGATTGGTGACCAGTTTGCCGGGAGAACAGCCCATCACAGATCCCAATCCCTCGCAGCTGGGACAAGCTCCCCGTTGCTCGTTGAAGGAGAAGAGGGTGGATCCGGGATTCTTGAATCGCGTATCGCGTATCGCGTATCGCGAAAAAAGAAGCCGGAGAAAATCGTAGATACCGGTATAGGTTCCCACGGTCGACCGTGGGTTTGGCACCGGATCGCGCTGGTCAACCGCAAATGTAGGCGTCAATCCGGAGACCTCCTCGAAATCCGGTTTTTCTTTGATCCCCATTTGCGCCCGAGCATAGGAAGAGAAGCTTTCGAGAAAACGGTTCCGGCCTTCGGCATAGAGTGTGTCGAAAGCCAGGGATGATTTTCCGCTCCCCGACACGCCTGTTATCACGGTGATTTTATTGTGGGGGATTTCGCAGGAGATGTGCTTCAGGTTGTTGGTGGTGACGCCGGAAAGAACGATTTCCGATCTCCGATTTTCGACTTTCGAATCACGATTTGCCAATTGTGAACTGCCAACTGCCAACTGCGAACTCTCATCCGGGATCCGGGATCCGGCATCTGTAATCGGGTACTGAAGGTAATTCCCTAAAGCCTGACCGGTGAGGGAATGTGGTGACTCCAGGATCGCCTGTGGAGAACCGGCAACCACCACTCTTCCTCCGTCCCGGCCGCTGCCCGGTCCCAGGTCGACAATATAATCTGCGGCCAGGATCAGAGCCGGATGGTGTTCGATCACGATCACCGTATGGCGTTGCAACACCAGCGACTGCAGGGCCTGTAATAACCGGGCTACATCTGCCGGGTGCAGACCCGTGGTCGGTTCATCCAGGAGGTATAAGGTATGGGATGAAGCAGGCCGGACCAGTTCCGTGGCCAGTTTCACCCGTTGCGCCTCTCCTCCGCTCAGGGTCGATGATCGCTGACCCAGGTGCAGGTATCCTAATCCCAGCGTGTCGAGTACCTGAAGGTATCGCTGGATGGCAGGTTGACCGGCAAAAAACGGGATTGCCTCCGAAAAGGTAAGATCCAGGACCTCTGCCATGTTTTTCTCCTGATACCGGATCTCCAGGGTTTCCTGGTTAAATTGTTTCCCCTGGCAGTGGTCACAGCGCATCTCCACCATCCCCAGAAAGTGCATCCCGGCCTGGTGAAAACCGGCGCCCTGGCAGGATTCACAACGTCCTCCGGGAGTATTGAACGAGAACCAGCTTTTGGTATAGCCCCGGGACCGGGAATCCGGAAGGGAGGCAAAGAGGTCGCGAATGTGGTCAAACAGACCGGTATAAGTGGCCGGATTGCTCCGGGAACTTTTTCCGATAGCCGACTGATCAATTGAGATCACCTTGCCGATCGTTTCCCACCCACTCGTCTCCCGGAAAGTGCCCGGCAGGCGTTTCCCGATGATATCCAGCACAAGGGAGGATTTTCCGGCCCCGGAAACACCGGTTACCACGTTCAGTGCCTGAAGTCGGAATGAAACATCGATGTTCCTCAGGTTGTGGTGGGAAGCACCCTGGATGGTGAGGTGGTGCTGTGGTGCCTTTGTGCCCCTGTGCCTTTGTGCCCCTGTGCCATTGTGTCTGAACAGATAGCTCAGCGTTTGGCTCTTTTGAATCATTTCTTCGGGAAGTTCGCCGAGTTGCGCCACAGCACAGTTCACCAGCACTTCGCCGCCGTTCGAACCGGCGCCGGGGCCCAGGTCGATCAGCCAGTCGGCATGCCGGATAAATTCCTCCTCGTGTTCGACCACAATCACCGTATTGCCTTTATCACGCAGTCTCTTCAGGGCTCGGATGATCCGCAAAGAGTCGGCCGGATGAAGCCCTACCGAGGGTTCATCCAGGATGTACAGAAGTCCCTGGAGTTGCATCCCAAGCTGAACAGCCAGCCGGATCCGCTGCGCTTCCCCGGCTGAGAGGGAAGAAGAGTCCCTGTCGAGGGTCAGGTAACCCAATCCAAGTTCTTCCAGAATGCCGGTTCGGTTCAGGACTTTCTCCAGGATCGGGGCAGCGATCATCTTTTCCCGGGCTGAGAATGAAAGGGACTCCAGTGTCTGCCGCAGTTCATCCAGTTGAAGAGATGCAAGCGCAGCGATCGAATGACCTTGAATCGTAACTGAAAGGGCTTCCGGATTGAGCCGTTTGCCCTGGCAGGCCGAACAACGGGTTGTTCTGACAAACCGGAGGATGTTTTTATTCCGTTCCCGTTTCAGGATGGTCTCCATCACCGGGATGATCCCTTTGTAAAAGCCCATTTCCCGTGGTTTCGCCGTGATGCCGCTCCATCGCATCCGGGATTCAAGGGGATGTTTTCCATAGGGGATCTCGATCTTATCGCTTCCGAACAGGATGATCCGTTTCTGATCCGGGGTGAGCTCTTTCCACGGAATATCGATGGAGAATCCTTCGGCTTCGCATACCTGGTTCAGCACCTCCAGTGTGACCTGGGAATAAATGATATATCCGTTCGGAGCGGTGATCACCAGCGCTCCTTGCCGTAGTGTCTTTTCCGGATTACTGACCAGGAGCTCCGGGTCCAACCTATCCTCAACGCCAAGCCCTTTGCAGAGCGGGCAGGCACCTTCGGGCGAGTTAAACGAGAAGAGGCTTCGGCTGATGCCAGATGCCAGATGCCGGATACCAGATGAGGATAATCCGGAATCCGGGATCCGGGATCCGGGATCAGAAAAACCCGTATCGCGTTTCCCCAGCCGGGCAAACAGGAGGCGAAGGTAGTCGTAGATCTCCGTCAGTGTGCCGACGGTGGAACGGGGATTCCTTGTAATGGTGTGCTGGTCGATGGCAATGGCGGGGGAGAGGCTGGTCACCTCTTCGACGTGGGGTTTACTGGTGCGCTGGATGAACTGGCGGGCGTATGAGGTGAAGGTCCCCAGGTAGCGGCGTTCAGCTTCCCGGAAGATCACGTCGAATACCAGGGAGGATTTCCCGGAACCCGACACCCCGGTGATGACCACCAGTTTGTTCTTCGGGATCTCCAAGGAGACCGACCGGAGGTTGTTTTCCGTCGCATGGCGTATCCCTATATGATCATGCCGCTTCATCCGGGGGATAAAGCGGCAAAGATCGAAAAATGTGAACGAAATCGAAAGTCTTCCGTTATTTCCCTTTCAACTCACCGAAGCTGAACCGCAGGAATCCGAAGGCAAACGAAACAGTGGGGTTCTTTGATTTGAAGAATGAGATCACGTCACGGGTTGCGAATCCAATCTGCCAGGTAGTATGCTCTTTCCTCACAGGGATGAAGGTTATCCCAAGCGGTACGTTGGTTCCCACTTTTCCTCCGGTGACAAGCCCCAGGGAAAGCTGGATCCATTTTGCCGGATCGTAATGGACGCCAAGTCCTATCATTGCTTTCTCATACCGGCCCGGGATATCTTTGTTCAACGGAATGTAGGAATCAATCCCCACTTCCGTTCCATAGTTTGTGGTACTGTCGAAATAACGAAACCTCTCCGCCTGGCGGTTGAAAGAAGAACTTATCGGAGCTGAACAGGTCGACTTCTTTGTCTTTAGCAGAAAATATGCACAAGGGCTGGAAAGCGGGAACCAATTCGGTACACTTTTAAAAGAGTATGAACTATTCCTCCGCCAGGATTGTAAAAATCACTCCAACACGATCTTCAAGGACTATGCTATGATCCGGAAGATTTTGAACGATGCCATCGACGAAGGCCTCCTCTCACGGGATAATAATCCGTTTCATAGATACAGGATCAAGTTGCAACCAACCCAACGGGATTACCTCCTTGAAGAGGAGTTACAAGCCATCGAAATGTTAAATCTGGAGGGACGTCCTCCCGTGTTTCATGCCCGCAATATCTTCATATTTGCCTGCTATACAGGAGGGATCAGAATATCCGATCTGCTGCAGCTACGATGGAAGGATATCACCGATGGGAGGGTGTCGGTCAGGACCAAAAAAACCGGTGCGCTTCAGGTCGTAAAGCTGACCCACAAAGCGTTGGAGATCCTTGATCTTTACAGAAAGGATCGCAAGTTCCACCCGTTTATATTTCCCTATTTTATTTCAGAGGATGATTTGATGAGTAGTTCTATTCCTTTGTGACCAAACAGTCCCTGGCTGCCGTGGCAAGACGACCCAAGATTTATACTTGCCCAAATAATATCCTTTGCAATAAACCTCCATTTGTTATCTTTATTCTCAAATTTTACTACTGCAAGGGAACTTTGACATTGTTACACAAATATAATTTTGTGGAATAATTTCGTTCTTCATCGTAAAGTAAACTTCATGGGAAGGCTATATTTTACCGCTTTTACTGGCCTTCCTTCTACTTTTGCTGGGATCCACCTGGGCATGTATTTAAGTACTTCTAATGCTTCATTATCAAGAAGGGGATGAACACTTTCTGTTATTGAAACATCCGAAAGAGCCCCATCTTTTTCAACCGTAAATTGAACTACTACCTTTCCCATAATCCCCAGTTCTTTAGCCTTTTCCGGATAATATATAGTTCGTGCAAGAAAGTTGTAAAGCGCAATCTCACCTCCAGGGAATTGTGGAACATCCTCCGGGTCTGTAATTCGTATTTACAGGGTCCGGGAAAACGGATCGGGAAATGTGAAAGGTCGGTCAATACGGCACTCATTATAAGTGAAAGCATCTATCGTCAAACAATGGTGTTGATATTCTTGATATCGATCTTCTTCCATCCAGGAAAATGATTCTTTTAGATTCATGCAATATTCACAAGAGTCTCCTTGTATTTCTTTGATCTTTGCGAGTAGATAATAGGTGTCTTTTGTGGGATTAAGTTTGATCGATTCTGAGGCAAGGGATTCTGCAAGTTGATATTTGCCAGCATTGAATTTTCTGGCCGCTTCCTTATAAAGTTGTTTTGCCTCTATCTCCTGACCTAAAAGAATAACTGGAACAAAGAGTATCATTGAAATGATACAACCGAAAGTGATCAATAGTGAAAGGGATATTGTCGAATTCTTGAGATTCATTTATAAGCACTCCAAAGTAGGCTTTGTTTTGGTTGACTGTATGTTAGGAGGTTTGGTGATCCTATTCTTATTTTGACTCTTTAAGCAGTATGAAATTCCTAGACTCAAGACAAGACTTCGATTATGTACTTTCTGAAAATTATCAGGAGTATCTGTTGTCCAATGACTCGCATTATAATCAAATTCTGTATTCTTCGCTGCTTTGGTTATTCCAAAATTATAACGCGAGTCTATAAGTAATCTTACTTTTTCACACAATGGGATTTTGATACCCAGCCCAACCAATCCACCAAATTCAGATTTATTAAATAGAAAAGTCGGATCATAGCTCAAATCATATGTATGAAGAGCAACAGGCTCTGAAGTTGAGGAGACAGATGTATAGTTATCGGCTTTTACAAGTAACCTCAAATTTATCCCAACGTAACCATAATATTTGATATTCTTCCCTATTTCAAAAATTGTTGTTAACGGAATGCTTATATATTTTGTTTTATAGTTTCCTGTGTAACCAACACCAGTGAGATCATGGTTATTTTTAAAATTAAAACCGTTTTCTTCATAATTCATTTCGAGTTGTAGTAATAGAAAACTAGCTGCCTTGAGATTTACAATAATTCCAGTATTATGGCC
>Ga0163200_1000903_pt1 | contig 11718 bp, 10 predicted proteins | sample PL_2010_200m_FD_113535 | JGI IMG/M metagenome (GOLD analysis project Ga0163200, IMG submission 113535) | Freshwater microbial communities from Powell Lake, British Columbia, Canada to study Microbial Dark Matter (Phase II) - PL_2010_200m | ecosystem: Environmental > Aquatic > Freshwater > Lake ... | reverse complement strand
GGTAAGAAGGGCTAAGCTTTATTATTTAAGGGCCAAGGTGGGCAAGCGCGCCACCAAGATCGAGGAGAAGGAAACAAAAGCGTAGTGCTTTATTACGAAAAGCGCCTTAAGAAGCAGGGATTTGATCTGGTCATCGGAGTGGACGAGGCAGGCAGAGGGCCGCTCGCAGGGCCGGTGGTTGCCGCGGCAGTAGCCCTGAACATTCACCGCTTTAAAAACCGCATTGACGATTCTAAGAAATTAAGCCATAAGCAGAGAGAAAGCGCGTATCTTGAGGTCATTGATAATTCGATCTTCGGTTTGGGCATCGTGGATGAAAATATTATCGATTCTATAAATATCCTGGAAAGTACGCGCCTGGCCATACAGAAGGCGGTGGATTCGCTCGTTGAAAAAGTAATTTTTGCAAAAAGCACGCCCAATGTATTCGTTCTTGTTGACGGAAATATGCGGCTTAATTTTCCTTACTCCTATTTAAGTATCGTCGAGGGTGAATCCAAATCGCAGAGTATCGCCGCGGCTTCAATTTTGGCAAAAGTCACCCGGGACCGGATCATGAGTTTTTATGATTTGGTCTATCCGGAGTACGGGTTTCTAAAGCATAAAGGATATCCTACGGAACTTCACCGTAAGACAATCTCGAAAATCGGATTAAGCAGGATCCATAGAAAGACATTTTCTTGTGTCTGACAAGAGCCTTCAATTAGGAAGATCCGGCGAAGACCTCGCCGAAATATTCTTAAAAAAGAGCGGGTATAAGATTCTGGCCAGGAATTACAGATCAAAGCTGGGGGAAGTCGATATTATCGCCCGGGAAAGCGATTGTATCTGTTTTATCGAGGTGAAGGCGCGCAATACCGCGGATTTCGGCCTGCCTAAAGAAGCGGTGGCGGCTAAAAAACAGCGCCAGATCTCAAAAGCGGCGCTAGTCTACCTTAAAGAAAAAAAGCTGCTGGATGCAAAGGCCAGGTTTGACGTAGTCTCCGTTTTACTGGACGGTAGCAGCCCTAAAATTGAACTGATCCGAAACGCCTTTGATTTGAATGCGGATTTTGCTTATTAACAAGAACTTGCTTGCTTAAATAAGTTTGAAGTTGTATACTAAGCCCATGCTTTATAAAAACGAGACTATAAAAAAATATCTGGATGACCTGGCGGCAAAATTACCTGCCCCCGGCGGCGGCTCGGCGGCGGCGTTAAATGCGGCCCTGGGCGCGGGCCTGCTCTCGATGGTTGCGAATTTTACAGTCGGAAAGCCCAAGTACGCTAAATACGAATCCGATTTAAAAAAAATCCTGGTGAATTCCGAGAAGCTAAGAGCGGAATTCCTGAATTTAGTGGATATGGATATCGCCGCTTACAGCAGCAAGAATATAAGAGAGGCGCTAAACGTTCCTTTTATGTGCTGCCGTCTCTGTTTTGAAGCGGCAAAGTTATGCACAAAGCTGGTGAAAAAGGGAAACGTCAACTTGATCAGCGATGTGGCGGTGGCGGCGGTCATGCTGGAAAGCGCTTTTGCCAGCGCCTATTTTAATGTCGATATAAATTTGAAGTTTTTGCAGGATAAGGCGCTTACCAGGTCAATGCGTAAGGAGTTGAATGTTAAGCAAAAGACTATATTAAAGATCAGGAAGGAAACGGAGGAGCAAGTTGGCGAAGCTATTGGAAGGTAAGGTAATCGCGGAGGCGATTAAAGAAAAAATTAAGCAGGATGTCAGCCAGTTAAAGGCGCGCCCGGTTCTGGCGAGCATCCAGGTCGGAGAAAATGCCGGAGCTGCTTCTTACGTAAAGTCCCAGGCTAAGGTTGCCGAGGCGCTGGGTATCGAATATCAGCTGCATAAATTAAGCGAAGACACGCACGAAGCGCATCTTATCGACTTTATTCAGAAATTAAATTCTAATAAATCCGTGCACGGCATTATTATTCAGATGCCCCTGCCGCAACAGATCGATTATAAAAAGATCAGCCGGTTTATCCTGCCCGAAAAGGACGTTGAGGGGATGCATCCTGAAAATATAGGTAAGATTTTATTCGGTAACGCAAAAATGTTGCCTTGTACCCCGGCAGCGGTAATGGAATTGATCAACGCCAGCGGCGTGGATCTTTACGGCAGGGAAGTGGTGATTGTGGGGCATAGCGAAATCGTAGGAAAGCCCTTGGCTTTGATGCTGCTTGAGAAATTCGCTACTGTCACCGTCTGCCATATCGGTACCAGCAAAGCCGGAAAACTTGAAGAGCATGTGAAGAAGGCGGAAGTTTTGATCGTAGCAGTGGGAAAAGCCGGATTGATCAAGGGCTCCCTGGTTAAAGAAGGCGCAGTGGTTATTGATGTCGGGATTAATAGGGTCGCGGATAAAATCGTGGGAGATGTGGAGTTTGAGGCGGCTGAACCGCGAGCTTCCTATATTACCCCGGTTCCCGGCGGCGTCGGCCCGTTGACTGTGACTATGCTTATGCGTAATCTGGTAGAAGCAGCCAAAGCACAAAGTTAAATAATATGACCTTTAAAGAGAAAATACAAGCCGGGAAGTTTTTAGTTACCTCTGAAATCGGGCCGCCGAAAGGCATTGAGACCAAGAAGCTTTTGGAAGATGCGGAATTGATCCGCGGCCGGGTAGATGGGATCAATGTAACTGATTTACAAAGCTCAGTGATGCGCTTAGGTTCTCTGGTCGTCTGCAACGTATTAAAACAGGCCGGATTTGAGCCGATATTCCAGATGACCTGCCGCGACCGCAACCGCTTAGCCCTGCAGTCTGACCTATTATCCGCCGCAAGTTTAGGTATTGAAAATGTCTTAATTCTTACCGGAGACCACACCACTATGGGCGATCATCCGGAAGCTAAGCCCGTATTCGACCTTGACTCCGTGCAGTTATTGCAGGTTGCCCGTAAATTGGAATCAGGTTCGGATATGAAAGGGAATAAGTTAGAAGGAGCGTTTCCTAAATTCTGTTTGGGTGCGGTGGTCAATCCCGGCGCAGACCCCTTAGAGCCGCAGATAATGAAGATGGAAAAGAAAATGGCCTCCGGAGCGGAGTTTTTTCAGACGCAGGCTGTTTACGACATAAAATCTTTTGAAAACTTTGTAAATAAAACACGTCATCTGAAAGTCCCGGTAATGGCGGGAATCGTTTTATTAAAATCCGCGGGGATGGCCAGGTTTATGAACAAAAATGTCGCCGGAGTATCTGTGCCGGAGAATCTGATCAAAGAAATGGAAGAGACGAAAGATAGGATAGCGCAGTCAGTGGATATTGCCGCCAGATTAATCAAAGAATTGAAACCGATGTGCCAGGGCATCCATATCATGCCTATCGGCTGGGATAAAGTCGTCCCCAAAGTATTAGAGGCCAGCGGATTATAGATGAGTTCTCTGCCCCAAATCCCCGGAGCCAGAAAAAGAGGCGTACTCTTATTAAGCTCTCCGGAAGACCTTAAGAAATTAGATGAATATCTTATCAATGATACCGTTTGTATTGATGGGCCGTCTAAACAAGCGTTTGATCTTGCTAAAATTATAAATGAAAAATATAAGGTAGGGGTCAAGGTTGTAAGTAATGATAAATTCGAAGGGACCTTGCCCGCCGAAATTGAGGCGATCAACAGCCCGATAGCGGAGATCGTAGGCGAAGGTAGAGCAGAGGCAGTTAAATTTAAAGACGGTAAAGCTATCGGGGTTTGTTTGGTATTATTTTCACAAATCAATGATAAAGGAGAAGACATGTCTGACGTATTAGTGCAACTCGGGACAAAAGGAACGGATGCGGTATTAAATCTTACCCGGGGGGCTTTGGATAAAGCCATCGCGGCTAAGGGGAAAGAGGCGGCGATTGCTTTCCCGGAAACGAATTATTATTTTCCCCTAGTCAACGCCTTGTTAAATATTGAAGTCAAGACTTTGAGCGATTGCGATAAGGCTTTAAAAGAAGCAGAAGGATTAAGCAGAGGCACTGCGATTAAAAGCGGCCTGGTTATACCTGTGCTCGGCGGGATATTAAATAAAGGTGTAGCGACTGTGCTTGCCGAAGAGATATTAGCTTCATTGTTGATTCTCAGTAATGAGCATCCTAAGGGAGGCATCGGTTTTATTCCGGATAAAATTCTGCGTTCACTCGGCCTGCAGCTGGTCGACGGAAGGATTGCCGGTATTGCTGTAATCCTCGGCCCGGCAAAAGATGAAGACGCAGCCGTGGATTTGATCCGGGATTTTCAGTCTAAGAGCATCGTCAGTCTACTCGCCGGAAACATCAACGGCAATACTTTTCAGAAACAGTTAGAGGCTAAAGGAATTGAGATCGGTTTAGATAATTATATTGTGCCGCTGGGAGAAGATTATTTGTCCGTGATTTATGCGGTGAATTTTGCGGTAAGGGCGCCTTTGATCTACGGCGGATTTAAACCCGGACAGTGGGCGGGCATCGCTGATTATATCCGCAACCGCGTCCCGGCATTTGTCTTACTGCTCGGACACGTTGATGAAGTGATCGTGGCTACCGGGTTAGGCGCTCTGGCATTTGGCTTACCTATTATTACGGATTTAGAAGTCCCGCAATTAGGTAAAATTGATACCACTTTGTTCGAAGCCCTGGTAACCGAGAAAGATTACAAAAAACTTCCTTCGAAATGTATTTTGACCCGCGGTATAAAGGTAAAGATGGCCCAGGTTGCAGTTCCGGTGCCCTACGCCGCCGCATTCGAAGGCGAGAGAGTAAGAAAAGAACAGCTCTACGCGGAATTTGGCGGTAAAGCCAGTCTGGCCTTTGAGTTTCTATCTGCCAAAAAAGAAAACGAAGTAGAGGACGGTTTGATCGAAGTCATCGGAGATGATGTAGATAAGTTGCCTCAAGGGCAGAAGTCCATGCCGTTAGCCATCATCGTCGATGTTTTCGGCCGTAAGATGCAAAAGGATTTTGAGCCGATCTTAGAGCGCCAAATCCACCGTTTTGTCAATTACGCCATGGGCCTGATGCATATGGGGCAGCGCGATATGGTCTGGGTGCGTATATCAAACGACGCTTTTAATAAAGGGTTCCGGTTAAAGCATATCGGTACCGCTCTGCATGCCATGCTGCATCAGGAATACAGCGCCATCGTGGATAAAGTCCAGGTGCGCTTTTATACAAAGCAGGAAGACGTAGAAAAGCTTCTTCCCGGAGCTAAAAAAACTTTTGACGAGCGCGACGAGCGTTTAGGCGGAATGACCGACGAAAGTGTAGATACTTTTTATTCCTGCCTGCTCTGCCAGTCGTTTGCGCCAAACCACGTCTGCATGATCACTCCGGAGCGCCTGGGATTATGCGGGGCGTATTCATGGCTCGACGGAAAAGCCTCGCATGAGATCACTCCTACCGGCCCGAATCAGCCCATACCCAAAGGAAAAGTTGTGGATGCCCGGCTCGGGCAGTGGGACAGTATAAACGGATTCTTTAAAGAAAAATCCAACAAGACCGTGGATAAGGTAAGCATGTATTCGCTGATGGATGCTCCGCAGACTTCCTGCGGTTGTTTCGAATGCATTCTCGCCATCATCCCCGAGGTTAACGGCGTAATGATCGTGCACCGCGATTATTCCGGAATGACTCCCTGCGGGATGAGTTTCACTACGCTTGCCGGTTCAGTCGGCGGAGGCGTGCAGACTCCGGGATTCCTGGGCGTGGGCAAGTTATATCTCTTAAGCAAAAAATTTATTTCCGCCGAAGGCGGATTAAAGCGCCTGGTCTGGATGCCTAAAGAATTAAAGGAATTATTGGGAGAAAGGCTAAAGTCGCGCTGCGAAGAGATAGGTGAACCGGGGCTATTTGAAAAAATCGCCGATGAGACCACAGCCACTACTTCCGATGAGCTTCTAAAGCATCTTGAGAAGGTGCAACATCCTGTGTTGACTATGGATGCGTTACTGTAACATTTTTCTTGACGCGCACATATTAGTATGTATAATAAATCCATCAGAGCTATGTCTAAATCCTACCTGAATATCGCAAAATACCTGATCACTATCCCGGTAGTTTTATTGAGCGCAAGCCTGGTTTTTGCGCAATCTGTCCAGCCGGTTCGGACTAAATCCGGGGGTAGCCTTTCTGAAAAGCCCGGAAAAAAAGGAAAAAAGGCAGACGATAAATTTACGCGCCAGGAGAGCGTTGATTCCGAACTGGAAAAGACCGGGCGGGCATACCGCCAGCAGGGGATAGATGCCCAGCGCATAGGCAACATCAATGAGGCGGCGAAATTTTACCAGAAGGCTATAGAGATTGCTCCTAATTACCCTGCGGCTTACAACGACTTAGGCGTATTACTAGAGGCCTCCGGAGAGCCGGAGCGCGCAGAGCAGCTTTATCTAAAGTCTCTTGAAGTAGACCCGGGTTATTTAAGCGCGTATACTAATCTCGCTATGTTTTACGAGACTAAGCGCGACTTAGACAAAGCAGCCCTTTATTGGAATAAAAGGGCGAAGCTCGGAGACCCCGAAGACCCCTGGACCATGAAAGCGATACAGAGGCTTTCAGACCTGAAACTGGTTTTATCCAATACCCCTATTGATGATATCCGCGAACAGGATGTCATCAACCTTAATAAAGATATCGCTAATAAAAAAGATGTGATGAACAGAAGCGACGCGGCTCTCGCCAGGGATGATTTTGCGAAAGCAAAAAGATTCTATATTGAAGGAGACCTTGCCACAGCCCTTAAGAAGGCCCTGGATGCTCAGCAGCTTGATCCCTCTAATACAGAAATCGAAAATTTTATCGAAAAAGTCCGGACAAGAGCCCTAACAGAGTAGCGCCCCTCTCCATAAATTGAAAATTTCCAGGTATTAGTAATGGGTGAAAAACGGCTGTATCTTTTAGATGCTACTGCATTTTGTTACCGGGCATTTTATGCCTTGTCCGGCCTGTCTACGTCTTTCGGCCAGCCCACTAATGCGATTTACGGTTTCATCAACATTTTAAATAAAATCATCAAAGATAATAAGCCGGAATATTTAGGTGTTTGTTTCGATGTTTCGCGGGATACTTTCCGTTCAAAAAAGTTCGCTGAATATAAAATTCAGCGCCCGCCTATGCCGGACGGGCTCTCCAGCCAGATTTCTTTTATAAAAAATATCGTCAGAGCTTACGGACTTCCTTTATTTGAATTAGAGGGTTACGAGGCTGATGATATGATCGCAACCCTGGCCAGGGCTGCGGTTGAGCGCGGCATGGAGGTGACCATAGTAAGCTCGGATAAGGATATCCTGCAGCTGGTAGATAAAAATACGCGCGTTTTAAGCCCGGGAAAAGACGAGACCGTAATTTACGATACGGAACAGGTAATCGAGCGTTTCGGAGTCAAGCCGGACAGGATCACCGATATCGTAGCCTTGATGGGCGATAGCGTGGATAATATACCCGGAGTTAAGGGTATCGGCGAGAAGACCGCCCAGGCGCTTATCGTGGAATTCGGAGCTCTGGATAAACTGCTGAATCATCCGGAAAAGATCAAGCAGGAAAAGGTGCGCCGGCTTATCGAGGATAATATCGACAAAATAAAATTAAACAAGGAATTGGCCGTGCTTGATTGTAAAGTGCCGGTTGATTTTTCGCTCTCCGGCCTGAAAGTGGCGCCTGCGGATACGGAAGCGCTTTTTAAGATATTCAAACACCTGGAATTCAGGAAGTTTTTAAAAGGCCTGCCTCAAGCCGAGCCGGCGCAGGAAAAGGATTTGAAAGCCGTAGGGGATGCGCAGTTGCGCGGCCTGCTTAAGCCCGGAGATGAGCTGTATTTTTACGCTTCCAGCCCCGAAGATATAGCCTTGTGCGCGCATAAAAAAATTTTCCGGACTTCAGGTATAGGAAAAAACCTGAAAAATATACTTGAGGATAAAAGTATAAAAAAGATCGGCCATGACCTTAAGAAGAGCGTGGTTTTATTTTCTAAAGAAAATATCAAGCTCGACGGCCTGTATTTCGATACCATGATCGCGGCCTATCTGGCCAATCCTTCAAAATCAGCTTATGCGCTCACTGACCTGGCCCTGGATTACCTGGATGAGCCGCTGATCAAGGACATCAGCAGTCAGAAGGCTTTGGATTGCGTGATTAGATTAAAACCTAAGCTTGAAATCGAGCTAAACGACAAGGAGCTTGCTAAACTGTTTTTTGACCTGGAGATGCCCCTGGTGGAAGTGCTGGCGGGAATGGAATTAAACGGCATTAAGATCGACACCGTTCTTTTAAAGAAACTTTCCAGCCAGATCCAGAAGAGGCTGATCAAGTTAATCGAAGGTATTTATGAGTTAAGCGGCACGCAGTTTAACATCAACTCTCCGAAACAGCTGGCGGAGATTTTGTTCGTTAAGCTGAAGCTTCCGGTCGTTAAGAAGACTAAAACCGGTGCGTCAACCGACGAAGAGGTGTTAAACAAACTCTCGGATAAACATAAGCTCCCGGCATTATTGCTGGAATACCGGCAGTTAATGAAGCTGAAGAATACTTATATCGACGCGCTTCCTAAGTTGATCGACAAGGATACCGGGATGATCCACGCCTCGTTTAATCAGACCGGGACTGAGACCGGAAGGTTAAGTTCGAGTAATCCCAATCTGCAGAATATTCCGCTAAAGTCCGATATCGGAAAAAATATCCGCAAGGCTATAATCGCCTCCGACGATAAAAATTATCTGGTGGCTTGCGATTATTCCCAGGTCGAGCTTAGGATTTTAGCGCATTTCTCGAAGGATAAGATCCTGATCCATGCTTTCGAACACAACCTGGACATCCATCGGACTACTGCGGCTAAAATCCACGGGCTGGAGGAAAAAGACGTCACCGATAAAATCCGCGATACGGCCAAGCGGGTAAACTTCGGGATAATCTACGGGCTTTCCGCTTACGGATTAAGCCGTGACTTAGGGATCGGGCCGGACGAGGCGCAGAGTTTTATCGATGCGTATTTTACGACCTATCCGCAGGTAAAAGATTATATTACCGGACAGATCAAAAAAGCCCATGAGGACGGATTTGTGACTACGATTTTAGGCCGGCGCAGGTATCTGCCGGAAATAAATAATAAAAGTGTAGTTTTAAAACAGTTTGCCGAGCGCCAGGCAGTAAATACTCCGCTTCAGGGATCAGCCGCGGATTTGATCAAGCTGGCCATGGTCAAGATCGACGAGGACTTAAAGAAAAAGGGCCTGAAATCTAAGATGACCATGCAGATTCACGATGAGCTGGTCTTTGATGTGCCGCACAGGGAGCTAAACGAATTGGTAGGGCTGGCAAGGGAGAGGATGGAGACGGTGTTGAAACTTGACGTCCCCATAAGGGTCGATATAAAAAAGGGAAGGAACTGGATGGACCTGGAGGAGGTAAAATGAAAATAGTGATGTGCGCGTCGGAAGTAGTGCCGTTTGCTAAGACCGGAGGGTTGGCCGATGTTGCCGGGGCTCTGCCTTTAGCGTTAGAGGAGAGAGGCGAGGAAGTAATTGTTATCATGCCGAAGTATAAATCGGTGCAGAATTCAAAGTTTGATATTCAAGTCTCAAAAGAAGGTATTCCGTATTCGGTATTAGGCAAGAAGATCAAAGTTTATTTTATCGAGAACGACGCCTATTTTAACCGCGACGCGCTTTACGGTGACAAGACCGGAGATTATCCCGATAACCTGGATAGATTTTCCTATTTCTCTAAAAAGGCGCTGGAATTATTGAAAACCGTCAATTTTAAGGCGGACATTATCCATGTGCATGACTGGCAGGCCAGCCTGGTTCCGGTGTATCTGAAGAATTTATTCGCCAAAGATCCTTTCTATAAGGATATGCGCACGCTTCTGACGATTCACAATATCGGCTATCAGGGGCTTTTTCCTAAAGATGAGTTCCCTAAGCTTGGCCTGGATTGGAGCCTGTTTAGCATTGAGGGGTTGGAGTTTTACGATAAGGTGAATATCTTGAAAGGCGGGATGGAATTTTCGGATATCATCAATACGGTCAGCCCCACTTATGCTAAAGAGATCCAGACTAAGGAATTCGGTTTCGGCCTGGAAGGAGTTTTAAATAAGCGTAAGAATTCCGTGTTCGGTATTCTAAACGGGCTGGATTATTCTATCTGGAATCCGGAGACGGATAAGTTCACCGCTAAGAATTTCAGCGCTAAATCTACCCGGGGCAAGGAGCAATGCAAAGAGGACCTGCAGGCGCTCTGCAAGTTGCCTTTAAAAAAGGATGTGCCGCTATTCGGGATAGTTTCGCGCCTGGCAGAGCAGAAGGGTTTTGATATCCTCGCCGACGGAATCGATGCGATCTGTAATTTAGGGCTGCAGATGGTCATCCTCGGAACCGGCGACTTAAAATATCACCAGATTTTAGAAGAAATGGTCAAGAAGTATCCTAAGGTCATATCTTTAAACCTTAAATTTGACGACGCGCTGGCGCATAAAATATACGCCGGGTCTGATTTATTCCTTATGCCTTCAAGGTATGAGCCCTGCGGCCTTGGCCAGTTGATCGCGTTTAGATACGGCGCTATCCCTCTGGTATTTAAGACCGGCGGACTGGCGGATACCGTGGATAAGAAAAACGGGTTTATCTTTGATGATTACTCCAAAGACGAGCTGATCAAGACGATTAAAGCGTCGGTTGCCGCTTTTAAAGTTAAGACGAAGTGGTCCGGGTTGGTCACGGGTGCAATGAAGCTGGATTTTTCCTGGGAAGAATCAGCGAAAAAATATCTGGGACTTTATGCCAAAGCCAAAAAAACAAAATAAAAAAACAGTTTTAGGCATTACCGGGAGTTTCGGCAGCGGCAAGAGCGCGGTAGCCGGGATCTTTAAATCCCGCGGGGTTAAAATAATCGATGCGGATAAACTGGCTCATGCCTGTCTACGGCCGGGAAATGCCTGTTATAAGAAGATCAAAGCGGTTTTCGGGACAGTTGAACGTAAAAAGCTCGCGGAGTTGGTTTTTAATGACCGGGCCCGGCTTAGAAAACTTAACCGGATAATCCACCCGCAGGTTATTCGCGAAATCAAGGCGGGTATCCGCCGCTCAAAAGAAAAAATAATCATCCTTGATGCCCCGCTGCTTATTGAAGCCGGGTTAAAGAATACAGTAGATAAATTAATCGTAGTCAGTATTAACAGAAAGGAGCAGATTAAAAGGTTGATGATGAGGTCAGGCTTAAAAGAATCCGAGGTGCTGAAGAGACTGAAGGCTCAGATGCCGTTAAGCGCGAAATTGCGTATGGCGGACTTTATAATAGATAACAGCGGAACACTAGCAGAAGCAAGGAAACAGGTATTACAAATACGGAGGAAGTTGTGGAAAAATTAGATATCAAGATTTTAAAAGACATGAAGATCACGGACCTAAACAAAATCGCCAAGGATCTGGGGGTTAACGGCGTAAGCGGCCTTAAAAAACAGGATCTTATATTCAAGATCCTCCAGGGCCAGGCGGAAAAAGAGGGCCTCATGTTCGGAGAGGGCGTGTTGGAAATCCTTCCCGAAGGTTTCGGGTTTCTGCGCTCGCCGAATTACAATTATCTGCCCTGTCCCGACGATATTTACATTTCGCCTTCGCAGATAAGGAAATTCGACTTAAGGACCGGGGATACGGTAAGCGGGCAGATCCGCCCTCCCAAAGAAGGAGAAAAATATTTCGCCCTTCTTAAAGTCGAGGCGGTGAATTTTGAGAATCCCGAAGAAGTAAAAGAAAAGGTGCTTTTTGATAACCTTACTCC
>Ga0163200_1000902_pt1 | contig 11718 bp, 6 predicted proteins | sample PL_2010_200m_FD_113535 | JGI IMG/M metagenome (GOLD analysis project Ga0163200, IMG submission 113535) | Freshwater microbial communities from Powell Lake, British Columbia, Canada to study Microbial Dark Matter (Phase II) - PL_2010_200m | ecosystem: Environmental > Aquatic > Freshwater > Lake ... | reverse complement strand
TATAAAGAATGGACAGATGAACTTTTCAATAAGCTGATCGGATAGTAATATAAAAAATGAAAAATAGACCTTTCCCATTCTTATCCAAAACCAAATACCTTGAAGGGCTTCAATGTCCTAAGTTGCTATGGTATGAGTATAACCGTAAAGAAGACCTGCCAGAAGTTGATGCTGCCACCCAATTTATTATGGATCAGGGCAAGATTGTCGGAGAGTTGGCGCAGACGCTTTTCTCCGGAGGCATCAGGATTGAAAGAGATTATATGCCCGATAAACAGGCAGAGAAATCATTAGCAGCCGCAAAGCTTCGTAAACCTCTTTTTGAGGCCGGTTTTGTATATAAACAGGCCTATGCGTTAGCTGATATCCTTAATCCGGTTGCGAAGGACGCCTGGGACCTTATTGAAGTAAAGAGTTCAAGCGGGGTAAAAGACGAACATTATAGCGATGTCGCTTTCCAAAAATATACATACGAAGGCGCGGGGTTAAAGATTCGCAAATGCTATCTTATGTATATCAATAACCAATACGTGCGGAAAGGCAAAATAGAGCCGGAAAAATTATTCGCAACAGAAGATGTTACAAAACAATCAGACGACCTTATTCCGGAAATCGAGGAAAATATGGCTGATATGTTGGAAGCGATACAGAAAAAGGATGCGCCGCACGTAAAAGTCAGCCCGCATTGCGACAATCCGCGCCCTTGTCCCCTTGAGGATATATGTTGGAACTTCCTGCCACCCAAAGACGACATTTTTTGTTTATATTCCGGGACAAAGAAAGCCTATGAACTATTAGAACGCGGTGTATTGCGTATTACCGATATAAATGCAGAAGTTAATCTAAGCTATAAACAGAATATTCAGATTTCATGCCATAAAACCTGCACACCGCACATCGACAAAAAAGGGATAAGGGATTTTCTTGATACATTGGAATGCCCTCTTTATTTCCTTGATTTTGAAACGATAAATCCCGCGATACCTGCCTATGATAACTCAAGGCCATTTGAAGCCATTCCTTTTCAATATTCATTGTACATAGTCAAAGATGAGGGCGCGAAACCCGAACATCACTCATATCTTGCGCCGGGCGATAAAGACCCAAGGCCTGAAATTCTAAAGCAATTAAAAACGTTATTGTGTAATTCAGGATCAGTCATAGCCTATAACGCTACTTTCGAGAAAACAACGCTTCGGCACGCAAGCGAAGCATACCCTGAATATCAAAGTTGGGTAGCATCATTGGAGGAGCGCATTATTGATTTACTTGCTCCTTTCCGAGGCTTTCTTTATTATCATCCGGACCAGGCAGGAAGCGCCTCACTTAAGAACGTCCTTCCCGTAATGACAAAATCAAGCTACGATGACATGGAAATCGCTGACGGTAACATGGCTAGTATTGAGTATTATCGGGTAACCTTTGGAGAAAACATTAATGAAAAAGAACGCCAACGCGTTCGTGCGGCACTTGAAAAATATTGCGACTTGGATACAAAAGGAATGATAGAGATATTGGAAGAGTTAGAAAAGCTATGCATGTAGATAGTGTAATGTTCCACTGAACTAATATTTCATCTCTGAGGGGCTTTCGCAGCGCCCTTTGTGTGCCTGTTCCCCCTTAGAGGAATTAGCTTGTATGGATATATTGAATGTGGTATTATGTGGCATAATGTTGTATAGTAGAAAATGGAGCTTTTCTTATGTTGCTTAAAGGATATCTAACAGTAGAAGAAGTTGCTAAACAGTTGGGTTTATCTGAATATAGAGTGCGGGAGCTTATTAGAGAGAAACAGATTCGTGCCGTAAAGATAGGACAATGGCGTGTGAAGCCTGGGGATTTGGATGAGTTTATAAAGAGTAGATATAACGTCAAGGAATAATAATGTTTAAAAGAAGAGCAAAGAAATCCCAATCAATAGAACCAATAATCGGTGTGGACGATCCTTTATTTGACCCTGCCGATGATTGTCTTGATAGAAGTAAATTTGCCGAGAGGATTTTTACGCTTATAGATACTACACCGCTTGATACACATCTTCGAATTGGTATTTTAGGTGATTGGGGAAGCGGTAAGACAACAGCAATGAATTTTATCAAGAGCCGTTGTTTTGAGAAAGGCCATCCGGTAACTGTTTTTCAACCTTGGCAATTTCACTCGAGGGAAGACGCTTGGAAAGGATTTGTTGCGAGTATAGATAAAGGACTTGCATCGTGGAAAAACTTACCGCTGGGGAATTTTAGACGAAAGAGAGCAATTAAAGATATTTCTGGGAAAGCCAGAAAACTAGCAGAGATTGCAGACACTAAAATCGGGAAAGCTATTGGCGAGCTTATTTTAGCCCCTTTAGAAAATTTGCTTGAAGAAAACAAGCGTAATGTGACTAAAGATTTGAAGAATATATTAAGCGATAAAAGGCTCTATGTTTTTATAGATGATCTGGATCGCGCTGAACCAGAAATCATTTATGATATGTTGATGTTGCTTAACGAGATATTTGATATTAGCCAATGTGTTTACATTATAGGTTTGGATACTAAAACAGTATCGGACGTTTTGCGAAATAAGCTGGGTTATATTAACCCGAAAGATTTTATTGACAAGATTATAAACTGGCCTTTTGAATTACCCATCCCATCTTTTTTTGATTGGGAGTCGTTGCTTGAGAGAGAATTAAATAGTGTTGCAACCTATGTCAAGAAGGATGCAGTATCCAATATTTTAAATATTCTCCCCAAAAATCCCCGTAAGTTTAAACACTATCTAAGATATTTAAACAGTTTACACAAAGGGTTTTTGTCGCGCTTTGGTAAAGATGAGCTTGATTGGAAGATGTTATACCTTGCCCAGCTTTTACGGATGGAGTTTCCGGATGTGTTTAAGGAGTTTATGCAGGACAGCGAAATCATCGATGACATCGCGTCAGGACGGTTATTGGATAAACAAAAAGATGTTACTCGGCGTGCATTTGGCTCAGATAAGAAAGAAGAAATCCCTGAATGGAGAAAGAAGATCGAAGAAAAGCTAAGTAGATACAATGATATCGACCAAGATAGGTTTTTTGTTATTTACGAATCTTTACGTGAATGCGGTGGATTTACAGTGCCTGAAAGAGTTAGGAATCATTTGCTTGTCATAGAGGTTCCTGAGCTAATGACGTGGAGCGAGTACAGTGAAATAAAATCTCGATTGCTTGCCTTAGATGACTCTGGGGCTCAAAATGAGCTGAAGAAATTCATTTTTGAAAGCAAGAAGAGTAGGGATATCGAACGGGTTCGTGAGTTCATAAAAATGCTTTTGAGAGAACGCGAGCAAATTTGGAGCAGCCTTATTGACTTGCACTCGCAAGACGAAATGAAGGCATCAATAGAGGAAGTTAACAAGATTATGCGTCTTTGTGATTTGCTTATCGATGTGGATGAAATTTTTGTTGGCAATAACTCAATCTTTGACAAAGCGACTTTTGAAGAATGGTTTGGCTTCTTATCTAAATGGTTTCACTTTAAAGAACCAAAAAACCTGTATGAATCTCTCCGGAATAACGAGAGGGCTCTATTGCTTAAGATGATCAACAAGAATCTGTTTCGTGTATCAGAAATGGCAGAATGGTTACGAGGTAAATTGAGGGACTCGGATTTTATGGATTCAGAAAAAGCATTCGTAGACATTCGAAAAGAAATAACCGGTATTTTGGAGAAAAAATTGACTGAGGATTTATTAAATCGTTTTGAGCGAAGCGACGGCATAAAGGAGTTGTGGCCCGGGGATATGTTTGGTACAGAGAAAGTAATTCTCTTTAAAGGCGATGCTTCATTTCATACGCAGGATAGGTACTCTAGACTGAAAACCATCGCTGATAAGGCAAAAAATAATATTGAAATACAGAAGAATTTTGTCGAGTTCCTCAGAATGTTATTTTATTACGCGACAGAGGGTGTTCTTGGCTGGGTATCACGCGAAGACGTTATCAAGTTAGTACAAAAAGAGGCATTTTTTAAAATCATCTGGACCACTTCGGTTTGTAGACCGTTAAATATGAGACTTGTTGGATCTCTTGAAGGTTATATAAAGCAATTATCTGCTGTTGTAACAGATGAAAAATATTTTGACCGCCCGCAATGGTGGCAGGCTTTGATTGCAGATAAAGCTGATGACGTAAAGAAAAAGGGAAATGATGTTTGATATTAAGACTCTTGAATCGTGGTTATGTGACGCGGTGTGCAGGATAAGGGGCGCTGCGAATCTATTGATTACATAAAAGGATCATTAATAACAGATTTACTTGGCGAGGGGGGCAAGATGCAAAATTTAATGGAAAATTTAGTGAAAGCTCTCAAACAGGACGAACGGGTATTAACCAAAGACGGATTGCTAAAAAACAAGCTTACTGAGCTGGCCTTGAAATTGGATCAGGTTCTTCTTTCGCACCTTTTGAGCGACAAGAAACTCAGGGAAGCTTTTTTTGTTGAAACGGACGCTAAAAAAGAAAAATTACTCGTATTCGATTCGAATAAGTTTATTAGTTTTATCAATAATAAAGAATTTCTTCCGGATTCGTTTACGGCCTTTAAAAACCGCATTGGACTGATGTCTAATGGTGAATATATCAAAGAAAAAGGTGACGTTGTTCTTGCGTGGGCTTACAAGGATTGCATCCTTGAAGGCGGGCAGGACAAAGAAGATCAAAAACGGGATGAGATTTTTTATAACGAAGTCTTGGCGCCAGATGAGATCGACCGGCTTTTTGAAGAAAAAGTGTTTACAAACTTCAAACGCATTGACAGCAAAGGCGAACATAAACTTGATAGATTTGATGATTCCGACAATCTGATTATCAAGGGGAATAATCTTCTCGCCTTGCATTGTTTGAAGCAGAAATTCAGGGGGCAGGTAAAACTTATTTATATTGATCCGCCTTATAACACGGGAAATGACAGTTTTCATTACAATGACAAGTTTAATCATTCCACTTGGTTAACATTTACAAAGAACAGGCTTGAGATAGCTTATGAGCTATTGAGAGATGACGGTGTAATATTTGTCCAATGTGATGATCATGAGCAGGCTCATTTAAAGGTTCTCATGGATGAAATTTTTAAAAGAGATAATTTTATTACCACTATGACGATAGTGAATGATGCCCGAGTAAGGAACTACGAAGCTTTAGCAAAAACCCATGAATTTGTTTGCGTGTATGCTAAAACTGCTCTGTACGAATTATATCAAACTGTCAATGAAAGCAAGGAATTTGCATATTCAGACGAAGAAGGCGATTTTGATATTTATGAATTGAGAAATAGAAACATTCAATTCAATTCACAAAATCGTCCGAACTTATTTTATCCTTTTTATCTTAACCCAAATAAAAAAGATAAAAATGGATTTTATGAAGTGGGGCTTCAAAATAAAAAGGGTTGGATTGAGGTATTGCCTTTAAAATCACAAGGGGTGCAGACTGTATGGCGATGGGGTAAGGAAACAGCGGAAAAACATCTTAATACGATTTTGTTCGGGAAAGAAAGCTCAAGCGGTTATCAGATAGTCAAAAAGTATAGAGGAAAAACAAGACCATTTTCTTCTGTTTGGCACGACAAAGAAATAAAAACCGATCGTGGGACGCTGGAGATTAAAGCATTATTCAATAATAAGAGGGTTTTTGATTTTCCAAAACCCGAAGCATATATGCAGAGAATTATTGAGATGTCAACAAAGCCGAATGACATAATTCTCGATTATCATATTGGTAGCGGGACTACTTGTGCGGTTGCTCATAAATTAGGGAGAAAGTATATTGGCATAGAGCAGATGGATTATGTAGAAAAAATAACCGTTGAAAGATTGAAAAAAGTTATTCATGGAGAACACGGCGGAATCTCCAAAAAGGTAAACTGGAAAGGTGGCGGTTCTTTTGTTTACATGGAGCTTATGGAGTTGAGTGAGGCTTATATAAGAGATATCAAAAAAGCAGAAACTACCAAGGTTTTGCTAGGTATCTACGAAAAGATGAAAAAAGAAGCTTCCTTCCGCTATGAAGTGGACTTATCTAAGTTTGACGAGAAAGAATTCGGGAAGTTATCACTTAAGGATCAGAAGCAGGTGTTGCTGGGGTGTCTTGATAAGAATCATCTCTACGTTAATTATAGCGAGATAGATGACACGACCTATAAGGTTTCAACAGAAGATAAGAAGCTAAATAGAGAGTTTTACGGATTTTAATATGCCTACACTTTTAGAAAAATTAGATGCTTTTTCAGAACTGGGTGGATTGAATCGTGCTATCCCGGATTATGTTCTTACGAACCTGAGTTCACGGTTCCGGCTTCGCGATTATCAAATCGAAGCTTTGGCGCGATTCCAGTTTTATTATTCTGCGTATACGGACAAGAAGTTACCCATTCATTTATTATTCCATATGGCAACAGGAAGCGGTAAAACGCTTCTTATGGCAGGCGATATCCTTTATCTCTACGAGCAAGGACACCGAAATTTTATTTTCTTCGTAAACAGCAAAAATATTATTAAAAAGACTCAAGCGAATTTCCTCGATAAGGTCTCTATTAAATATCTCTTTGCTGACAAGATCGTTTTCCAAGACAGAGAAATTCGAGTCCAAGAAGCTGAAAATTTCGAAGCGGTCAACCCAGACAATATCAATATTGTCTTTACGACGATTCAAGGGCTTCATACCCGTTTAAACACACCTCAGGAAAATGCCATCACCTACGAAGATTTTAAGAATCTTAAAGTAGTTTTCCTTTCTGACGAGGCGCATCATATCAATGCTCTTACTCGGCAAGGGAATAGGCTTTCAAAGGAAGAAGCACTTGAGCTTTCTTGTTGGGAGAATACGGTCAATCGGATATTCCAGAGCAATCGGGCGAATGTGATGCTTGAATATACTGCTACCGTTGAGTTGGATAATCAGGCAATTCAAGAAAAGTACGCCGACAAGATTATTTATCAATATACCCTTAAGAAATTTCGGGAAGATAAATTTTCAAAAGACGTGCGTATTCTACAATCCGATATAAGCACGAAGGACCGCGTACTGCAGTCGCTCATATTGAGTCAATACCGGCGCAAGGTTGCCGAAAAGCATAAGTTGAATCTTAAGCCGGTAATTCTCTTGAAGTCGAAACGGATAGCGGATTCGGAGGCGTTCCAGCAAGACTTCACTTCATTAGTAAAAAATCTCAAAAAAACCAATATCCAAAGAATCGAACATAATAACCCATCAGGAATAATTAAGCAGGCGTTTGACTTTTTCAAGATAGAGAAAATTACCACAGAAAATCTAATTAAGGAAATTCGGCAGGATTTCTCTGAAGAAAAATGCATTGCCGTCAATTCAGAGGCGGATACCGAGGAAAAACAGATAAAAGTAAATACTCTTGAAGCCGAACATAACGAGATTCGGCTTATTTTTACGGTTAACATGCTCAATGAGGGTTGGGACGTTCTCAATCTTTTTGATATTATCCGGCTCTATGAGACCAGAGACAGCGGAAATATCACTATATCGGAAGCTCAGCTTATTGGCCGCGGCGCCCGGTATTTCCCTTTTCAGCTGAGCGAGGATCAGGAAAAGTATAAACGCAAGTATGATGAAGATCTAACCAATGAGCTTAGGGTCTTAGAAGAGCTTCATTACCACTGTATAAGCGAGCATCGTTATATTTCGGAAATTACTTCTGAGCTTGTTAAGACGGGTATAAAGCCGCCTGATGATCGCAGGCGCGAGATCACTGTGGCGATAAAAGATGAGATCAAAAAAACCAGCTTCTGGAAAAACGGATTGCTGTTTTTAAACGAATTAAAGAAAAACGACTTTGCGACAGTTAGAAGTTTGAAAGACATTGTTTCAGATACCATTTTTAAGCACAGATTAAGAACCGGCAAAACGATTGAAACAAAGGTATTTGAGAATGGCCAGAAAGAGAAAGAATCGATTTCCGAAGCCCCGCCAAAGACAGAGATGAAGCTTAATACAATTGAAAAGCATGTTTTGCGCAAAGGGTTGGATAAAATCGATTTTTACCGTTTTTCAAATCTTAAACAGCATTTTCCAGCTCTGCGGTCTATCGATGAATTTATTACTTCGCGCGATTATCTTGGTCAAGTAACCGTAGAGGTCTATGGAAGAAAAGAGCAGCTGGGTACGCTTAATAATCATGATAAATTTGATGTGGCGTTAAGTGTGCTCAAAGAACTTGCCGGAAGGATTCAAGCAAATAGTTCCGACTTTATCGGAACAAATGAATTCAAGGCGCAAAATATTGCACGAATAGTTCCTTTGACAAAGACCCTCGAAATTTTGAGAGGCGGAGATGATAGAGAATATGGTGTTGCAATGCGGGATGCACAAAATCCTGACCTCAGATTAGATTTGTCAAAACGCGATTGGTATATGTTTGATGAGAATTATGGCACCGATCAAGAAAAGTATTTCATTCAGTTCATTCGACACGCTTACGATGAATTAAAAAAAAGCTATACGAATATTTATCTTCTGCGCAATGAGCGGATATTCAAGATATTCAGGTTCTCCGATGGCAAGGCTGTCGAGCCTGACTTTGTCCTTTTCTTGACCGAAAAACAGAGCAAAAAGTCTTTATCCTACCAGCTTTTTATCGAGCCTAAAGGCCAACACCTTATAAAAAATGATCAATGGAAAGAAGATTTTCTCAAGGAAATTGAAGCAAAATATCGCATTGATACCCTATTTGAGGCCGATAAATATAGCATTGTGGGGTTGCCTTTTTACAACGAAGATGCCAAAAAACAGGAATTCTCCGAAGCATTCAACAAAATATTGAGACTCGTCAGAAAGGATGAAGAAAACATTGTTGCCAAGGAAACCTTATTTTTCAGTGACCTTATTCCCAATGAAGATATGCTAAAAAAGAATAAGCATTTAACTCATTTGCCAGTCCTTTCACTGCAAGCAGCTGCAACAGCATTTAGTGGAGAGCAAAAATACCCTAAGGTTATCGGTTGGAAGAAATTAGACATTAAAAAGAAGTTTAACGAAGATTATTTTATCGCTAAAGTTGTGGGGCGATCTATGGAGCCAACTATTCCTGATGATAGCCCTTGTTTATTTCGTTTTGAACGTGGAGGCTCAAGAAACGGCAAAATTGTCCTTGTTGAATCTCGGCAGGTGACTGATCTGGAAACACATCAGAAATTTACTATCAAGCGGTACAGTAGCGAAAAGAAATATTTTGAAGATGGCACATGGCAACACAAGAAAATAATTCTTTCCCCGGACAATAAAGAGTTTGATGATATTGTACTTGAAAATGTATTAGAGGATGATTTTAGAGTAGTTGCAGAATTTATATGTGTTCTTTGATAGGCTATAATCAAACACCTTTTTAAAATTTTTTGGCCGCCGCAATATAAAAAGGACCCTTCGGCTTCGCTCAGGGCATGCTTTTTTATTTAGGATTTTTGCGAGGAAGAGGACGCAAAGTGTTTGGCGAATTTTGCCCCCACCCAAAATTCGCCAAACACGAAAAGCCGAATCGTATTCTTGCATTACCGCTAAGCGAGCGTCCAAGCGAGCGTGGCATGAGCCCGAGCCCCAGCGAGGGCGAACGGTGCAAACACCACAAACGCAGCCCGCCCAAGCGGGCGGTGCATTCCCCTGCGGGGAGGCTTCGCACTAGTTCATTGAATTTTAAAGAACGAAAAAAGAACATTGTAAAGACGAAACAAAAGGCCAACCGAAAGTCCGGATAAAGACTTTGGGGGCAAAAAATTTGTAACTCTTTTTAGATTCTTGGTTTGGCATTTTTGTTTTTCCTCAAAAAATAAAAAATTAAAGGGGGCAAAAAATTCAAAAGAAAAAATGTTTTTGTGGGCGATTTTGATGTTTTTGCGTCCTGCCTTCGGCAGTCCGCGTCCCGCAGTTGCGGGACAAAAAAGCAGATTTATAAATGCCCCGTCCACCCGTAGTCACTGCGTGACTGCTTCCACCTTTTAAAGGAGGTTATAAATGCAAGACCAATCACATCTTGATAGCAAATATTTTATTGACAGATATAAATATAATTGTCCTTTTTGTAATCGCCGGCATGTATCTTACCATGTTCAATCAAAAACGCATTTTGATTGGAATGGCGATAAGACGTGTTATTTATATATAATCCAATGTGATTCATGTAGTAAAGAATCATTGCATTTAAGCTGGCACGATATATCACTATTTAATTGTAGTGGATCAAAATATCGATTCTCTGAAACTCAAGTTGATAGCGCGGGGGAAGAATGTAATATAAACGAAATAGATTTAGATCATTTATTTTTCTATCATCAGCCAACCTCTTTTTTTACTGTCGATGAACGAGTGCATCATATAATAAGAGAACTTATCACAGAGGCTGAAGGGTGTCAGAAAATGAACTATCTAACAGGTGCATCAGCATGTTTAAGAAAAGCAATTTATGAATTATTAAGAAAGGAAGGTATCGGCCCAGACGTAGGCGATTACAAAGAACGTATAAAAGCTCTTAAAAAGAAGTTCCCATCTGTTGATTCAAACTATTTTGACGTATTATCTAATATAAAAGATATGACTGATGATAAGCTACATGAAGAATCTTGGAACTCTTTTGATTCCTCAACGCTTCAGGAATTATTAGTAGCGACGAAATCTATTTTATATGAAATGTATATTTTACCCGAGGAAAAGAAATCACGATTGAGTGCTATTCCAAAATTATTGGAAAAGCTTAAAAAAGATAAGAAAGAAAAGCAGGAAAAAGAAGATACTGAAATAATTAATGGGGGAAAATAAAATTTTTTTGTGGGCGATTTTGGAAATGGAGCAACATTATGCCTGGTAGAGTATTTATTAGTTGCGGTCAAAATTCTGCGGAAGAAAGAAGGATAGCCGCTGAAATTAAGGCTTGGTTTGAAGAACCTACAAGAGGATATTCGGCTTATATAGCTATTGAGGTGCAAAACTTATATGATATCAATAACGCTATCGTCAAAGAACTAATTTTATCAGACTATTATATTTTTATAGATTTTAGAAGGGAACCGATAGGCCGGAGAAAGTTGTTTATAAGGGAATTTAGGGGCTCACTTTTTAGCCATCAGGAATTAGCGTTAGCATACAATCTTGGATTCGATAAGGTAATTTTTTTACAAGAGGGCGGTTTAACTTCGGAAGGATTTCTCAAATATATTCAATCGAATTCAAAAATTTTTAAGAAACGTAATCAAATTTTAAAATTAATACAAGAAGAAGTTGGGAATAAAAAATGGTCTCCATTGTATTCACGACATCTTATTGTAGGAGGTATAGTCAAAATCCCCTCCCCGATAGCTTATGGAGACCATACTGGAAGCCGTAATGTATATATTTACGAATGCAGAATTGAGAATAATCGAGGAGATAAGGCAGCGATGAATACATTGGCTATTTTGAAAAGCATTGAGGGGCCAAACGGACAAGCAATTTCTGCGGATACTTCGTATTTGAAATGGGCTGGCCAAATTGGATATTCGAGAACGATCTTTCCTTTGAGTAGCGCACGCTTTTGTTTGTTACAAATAGATTACGATGATCTATTATCGGTTTATCTTCAAAGCGCAGCAGATATTCATCCTAGATTACCTATTATTTCAGGTCAAGCTGGAAATTATAAGCTTAGCTATCAAGTATTTGCTGAAAATTTTCCAATGCTTGAATTTCAAGTATTATTA
>Ga0163200_1000901_pt1 | contig 11726 bp, 11 predicted proteins | sample PL_2010_200m_FD_113535 | JGI IMG/M metagenome (GOLD analysis project Ga0163200, IMG submission 113535) | Freshwater microbial communities from Powell Lake, British Columbia, Canada to study Microbial Dark Matter (Phase II) - PL_2010_200m | ecosystem: Environmental > Aquatic > Freshwater > Lake ... | reverse complement strand
TTTATAATGATGCTGGCAATTTCTGCGCTTTTGTTCAGTTTTCAGATAATTCCTTTTATAGAGTTTATAAGAATTTCTAACCGGAGCGCTTCACAGTTTAGCGAAGCGGTACAATGGTCTTTTCCGCCTCATGATTTGGTCAATTTTGTCCTGCCGTTTTTCCGCGGCCCGCTGAGTTTTCTTAAAGACGGACCCCTGCGCCAGGACTGGCTTTTATTAAGCTACCTGGGGGTCGTTCCGCTGACTCTTTTTATAATTTCTTTTGTTTTCCGGCGCGATAAGACCGCTAATTTCTTTAAATTGGTATTTCTTTTGGGCCTGCTCTTGGTTCTGGGCAGGTTTACCCCGCTTTACAAATTTCTTTACGACCATTTGCCGGGTTTCAGCCTTATCCGCTATCCGGTAAAATTCTTTTTTGTAAGCGCGCTGGCTTTTTCTTTCCTGGCGGGGAGCGGCTGGGAGGAGTTTTCCATCCGGGTCAGAAAATCCGATAGAAGCCTCTTGAAATTTATTAAGGCGCTTTTTGTCTGTTCTTTTATTGCCGCGGTTTTATTTTTGTCATTGTATCTGCTTAAAGGCCGTATCATAAGTTCGGCAAATTCGGCGCTAAAAGCCCCGTCAATGCTTACTTTTGCGGTAAATCTTTTCAATTTCCGGCGGCTTTTGGTCTTTTTTATCCTGGGGTCTCTGGTCCTATTTGGTGCCTCTAAGAAAAAGATCAGTCTTTTTATCGCCGGCTTAGCGCTGGTTTTTTTGATCTATGCGGATCTTTACGGACAGAATAACATCGATGTAAATCCTAAAGTTTCAAGGGATGCCCTTAGTTTCCAGACCCCGAACATTACATTCCTTAAGAAAGACTCATCCCTGTACAGGGTTTATACTTCCTTTGATATGAATAAAGTTAATGAGTTATTGAAGGGCGATACTTACGAGCGCGCTTTTATGGGGTCCCTGGACAACCTGTGCGCCAACCGGTTGATCCAGTTTAAAATAAGTGATGCGCGCGGGTATTTTTCCGTCCATAACAGTAATTATTCTAAAGTCTTGAATATCGCGGATACCGCGCCTAAGCCTTCTGCGACTAGCGTACTTAATATGCTTAACGTTAAATATGTATTAACGCCAAAAGAAACAGAAGATTCAAGGATGAAGCTGGTGAATAAGGGGTATGATTCGTTTCTCTATGAAAATCTGGATGTTTTACCCCGGGCTTATTTAGTCCCGGAATTTATGGTGATAAAAGATGAGGCCGAAATTGCAAGGAAGTTAAAAAGTAAAGATTTTAATCCCCGCAAGCAAGTGATATTGGAGGAAGAGCCCGGGAAAGCTCTGAGCCCGAAACTCGGAGCTAAAGATTTAAAAGAATACGTTAAAATAGTTGACTATAAGGCGAACACGGTAAGCATCGAAGCCGGAGTTTCGAAAAATCCGAAATTCCTAGTTTTGGCCGATAACTATTATCCCGGTTGGGAGGTTTTTGTTGACGGAAAAAGAGAAAAGACGTATAAAGCGAATTATACCTTGAGAGCGGTTTATCTTGAGCCCGGAGTCAGTAGTATTGTATTCAAATATAATCCGGTTTCTTTCAAAATCGGCGTCATAATCAGTTTAGTTACTCTATTGATTATTGTTATCGCATGTTTTTTTAAAATTTAGTGTTATAATAAGCTATGACTGATTTTAAGCATATGCGGGAAAAAGGTTTTGTTCTGGTACTTGCAATCATCCTGATTGTTTTTGTGGCGATAGTAGTCGCGGCAATCACAATTTTCATTAACCAGCGCCTAGTCGGCTATAATATTGAACAAAGGATCGGCCGCTGTCGCTATAATTCACAGGCCGGACTTAATTACGCCCTTTACCAATACCGCCAGAGCGGCACCACCTATGCCGCGCCCACCACCGTAACCATCGACGCTAATAATTCGGCTGTGATCACCTCGACCAGCGCAGGGGGCGGAGGCGCAGCAGGGTTACTTCAGATTGATTCCACCGGTTCTTCTCTATCGGGTAACGGTAAGGATATTCTCGGCTTACACCTTACCAATACATCAAGCAGCTCTTCGATAATTATCTCTCAAATGATTATATATTTCGCAACTGGGTCTAGGACCCTGGATAGTGTCAGGGTAAATGGAAACGATGTTTGGACCACTAATACCTTAATAGGTACTTCTCCTGTAACCTTAAACATAAGTGATGTCACTATTCCTGCCAGCACAACAAGGAACATAGACCGTATTCGTTTCACTAGTTCGGTAAGCGGACAAATTGCGTTCATACGTTTTATTATGAGCGACAGTACGACTACTGATGTATGTCAGGCTTATCCTGCCCCGTCGCAAGTTTGTAGCACTCAAGGGACTACTTTAACCATCCGCTCCATGGGCAGGACTGCCGGCTCGAGTTTATATAAGACGGTTCAGGCGACCTATACTATTTCAACCGGTAATGTGTCTGCTTATATTGAGCAGTATACCAGTGTACCTTAATGAATAAACGCAGCTTTACCCTCATCGAGACTATTATCGTTATTGTCCTCCTGGCAATTATTTCTATAACTCTGGCGATTTTTGTCACTAACCAGCTTCAGGCGGTAGTGCGTTCGAATGAATTCACCAATGCCCTGAATCTTGCCCGATTGGAAGCAGAAGTCGTGAACAGCACAGCTTATGTCAGTGTAGCTACCGGGACAACTACTACCGCGAATTACAGGACCTATCCTTATGATGTGATCCGGACCGTATCTTATGTTTCCGGCTCAGACCTGACTCCAGAGAGCTTAAAACAGGTAACCATTGTGGTCAGGCCGAACGGCAAGACCAATAATTTAGTGACCTATACCACCTACAGGGCTAAGAACGTAACTTTCGGATTATGATAAAAAAGGCTAAAGGTTTTTCTTTAATTGAGCTGGTCATAGCCATTCTGGTTATCGGGGTGATTGCGGCAGTAGGCGGATCGATTCTGATTTTTACCTTGCAGCATGCCATGTATACGCCGAATAAGCTGAGTATGGATCTTTTGGCAAGCGATGCCATGGATAAAATTACAGACGGGGACAGCGCGGCAAAGGGCCTGCGTTTTGCCCGGCAGATTACAGCTGTAGCGGCGAATTCCTTGACCTACATCGACCAGGACGGAAAGACTGTAGTGGTGACTCTGAATACCGGGACCAATCAGCTGGCCCGTACTATTAACGCCGCAGCTGACAATAATTTTTTAAGATACCAGTCCGGGGCAGGTATTTCTATTGTCGTGGGAAGGAATAGCGCGCTCTTTCTTTATTATGATTCGGGCGGAAACATAACCGCCGTTCCGGCTAATGTGCGCCGAATCGAGATCAACGCCAAAGCCCTAACCGGCTCAGGATCTTTTGCAGGCCGGCAGGGCCAGTCTGAGTTTTCTACCGATGTTTATGTGCCAAAATACCAATAGTATAAATTACAAGCTGTGTTATAATAATTTTTATGGAAAAGTTTGATCTGAATAAATTTATCTCGGGATTGATCGGCAAAAAAGTAGGTGAGGTTATTGTCGTCGATACCCGCACCAGCCTCAAACTTCTGCATATCGGCCTTACAGGCGAGATGAAGGTCAAGGCCGTCAGGATCCTCGAATTACCCGCCGAAAAGAAACAGGAAGAAGCAATCAATCAGTTGCACGCCTTTGTAAAAGAATTCAATATCGAGCACCGCGACATAATTCTCTGCCCGGCGCTAAGGACGCTGCAGGGCAGGCGTGTTCAAATATCCGCTGTCCCTGATTCCGAGATACCCGCTGCGCTTAGCTGGAGGCTTAAGGAGGATTTTGCGGTCGACCCGGGAAAATCCGTATTTGATTATCAGATAATCTCAAGGACAACAAAAGAAGACGGCTCTAAGGCCCTAGATCTGCTCTGCGTAAACGCTGACAAAAACGAAGTAAGGGACCTGGTTGTCAGTTATAAGAACGCGGGATTCAACTGTCTGGCAGTAAATTCTGCAGTCTTCGGTTTCGCTAAGATTATGAGCCGTTGTTTAAAAGAACCCGGGGCTGAACCGGTGGGCATCCTGCAAGTAATGCAGGATGCATCGCATTTTAGCGTTTACAAAGATAGTAAAGTTGTTTTCTACCGGCAGGTACCTATTTCTATTGCTGACTTAAAGAGCGCGCTTTCTACGGAATTGGTCACTGAGCAGGGAAGGGTGCGCTTGAGCCCGGAAGAAATAAATAAATTGCTTCTTGAGGGCGGAATTCCTTCCGAGTCAAATCAGGTTCTGGCAATGCTTCGGCCGGTGCTTGAGCGGATGAGCCAGGAGGTCAAACGTTCACTTGATTATTACCGCGCGCAGTTTGCCGGAGGAGAGGTCAAGAATATTTTTATTGCCGGCGACGGAGTGAGTATTAAAAATCTGGACAAGGCGCTGTCTGTTCAGCTTGGCTGCGATGTTGCCTTTGTTTCCTGGACAGAGAAAGTTACGGTGGATTCCGGAGTAGATAAAAAAATGCTTCCGCAAGTATGCGGGATCATCGGCCTGGCGATAGATTTTGACTCCGGCATCAATCTACTTCCTAAAGAGTTTAAAAGCGAGAAGATCGAGAACTTCCAGAAGCTTTCTTTACGCTGGATTGCGATTATTGCCGGATCTCTCCTGCTCGTTTCCTTTATTTTAGCCAAAGCAAGTGTGGCACTCTCGCAGAAAAAGCTGGATAGCACAGTGCTTTATTTAAATACGCTTTCCGAGATACGCCAGATAAAGGTGAAACTGGATTCAATAAATGCGTTTAGCGCGGATTTCAAGCTTAAGCAGCCGGATTTCTCCGCTATGCTTAAAACGTTGAGCAATATAACACCCAGCGGGCTTTTTATCAATTCTTTAAAAATCGATTGCGCGACCAACTCAGGCAGCATTGACGGCTTTGTCAAGGTCCATGCCGACGTTACAGGCGATTTATTGGCAAGATTTGTAAATAATATGAACGCCTCGGGCTATTTTAAAGATGCCGATATCGACCTGGTGCAAAAGCCGGGGGCGGATTCCGAAACAAGCACATTTAATATCGATTTTAAATTACAATGAGAGAGCTTACTCAGGAGCAGAAAAAAATAATTTATATAGCCTCGATAGTCGCAGGCTCGCTTTTAGCGTTTATTATATTTGTTTATATGCCCCAGAGCAAAAAGTTAGGCACAATCCGCCGGCAGCTTATAGAGGCGGATACGCAAATTGCTGAAATCGGGCGCATAACCGAGGGCAAGGACTTAAATGCGGCGGTTAAGGATTTAAGCGCAAAACTGAGCGTTGCTTCTAAGATATTACCTTCTGACGAGAGTGATGTAGTAACTAAGCTTACTGATTTAGCAAGGAGATTGAAGCTGCAGATAAATACTCTGGATCCGCAGGGAGATATAAAATCAGCGCAGGGAGTGGCGGGTTATGATTTGAGCGAGCTTCCCGTGATTTTGAGTTTGACCGGAGAATTCCGCGCTATCGGCGAATTTCTGGATGACCTGCGTACGGACTTCCCGGCTTTAGTGAAAGTAAAGAATCTGGCTATTCAGGGTAACGGCGAGGGCCGGCCGGCGCTCTCCGCCAGCCTTGAGGTTTCAGCCATTTTGGCGCAAGAGAAATAAATATGGATAAGAAACGCATCGAGATAATCATTACAGCAGCCCTGGTCCTGGTACTTATCGTTGTCTGGGTAAATTCCTGCAAATTCATCGGCAAGAAGAAGGCAGCTTCCGCTTCTGCGCCCGCAGCCAGCGTAAATGTCGCAGCTTTGGTTCCCGTAACAAGCTCTTCGATTGCCAAAAAAACCACCGTAGGTGCTACTACCTGGGGCCGCTGCCCTTTTAGCGGTAAGGTTTATTCCGAATCCGAAGGCAGGCAGGATTTGATTTTGAACGGTATAATGTGGAGCCCCAAAAAGCCGCTGGCAGTGATCAATGACCGCGTAGTCAAGGTCGGGGATAAGGTCTTCGGAAGCGTTGTAGTAGAGATCCGTAAGGACAAAGTGCTCATGAACAACGGCAGCGCGGATTTTGAGTTGAAGTTAAGCAAGTAAGTTCCCTCCTCAATAATAATCCATGAAAAAAAACAGCAAAGTAGCGATAGTAGGCGCAGGAGTTGGCGGGTTGAGCGTCGCCGCCCGTCTGGCTAAAGACGGCTTCAGTGTCGAGGTATTCGAGAAGCTCGCTAAATGCGGCGGCAGGAATAATCTGCTCGAAGACCGGGGTTTTAGATTTGACATGGGGCCGTCGTTTGTGCTGATGCCGGATTTCTTTGAAGAAGTCTTTGCTTACTGCGGGAGGCGCCTTGCAGATTATCTGGACCTAAGGGTGCTAGATGTAAATTATAAATTATTCTATCCTGACGGCGATACCTTGACTGTATACCGCGATTCCCACCGCACGCGTGAGGAGCTGGAAAGAATAGAGAGAGGGGGAGCTGCGGCCTTTGACGCCTTTATCGCCGAGACCGGCCGGATTTACAAGTTAGTCCGGCCGCTGCTTTATAAATGTTTTACTGCCGGTTCCTTGATGCATCCGGAGTACTGGCCGCTTATTTACCGGATCCGGATTTTTGAGTCTTACTGGAAGCTGGCGGCAAAATTCTTTAAAAGCGAGAAATTAAGATTTGCTTTTACCTTTGAGGCGATGTTCATGGGAGTCTCCCCGTACCAGGCCCCGGCATTTTACAGCATTATTTCCTATACCGACCAGGTGCAAAAAATATCCCATCCGATGGGCGGGATGTACCGGATACCGCTGGCTTTAGAAAAACTGGCCCGGGAATACGGAGCAAAATTCAGTTATAATTCCGAAGTAAAAAAGGTCAGCCGGGCTAGCGGCAAGGTTGCTCTCGAGCTTGATTCAGGCCGGGTTCTTGCGGATAAAGCAGTGATAAATGCCGATTATGCTTATGCCCGGGAGAGTCTTTTAGGCCGCAAGATCCCCGGATACAAGTATTCCTGTTCTGTACTGCTCTTATATTTAGGCCTCAAAAGCAAGGTCTCCGGGCTTGAGCATCATAATCTGTTTTTTGCGAAGGATCTTAATAAGAATCTCAGCGATATATTCAAGTATAAAGTTATCTCAGATGATTTTTCGTTTTACATCCACGTGCCTACGGTAACCGATCCGTCTTTAGCGCCAGCCGGTAAAGAGATAGTCTACGTGCTTATCCCGGTTCCGAATTTGGAGAAAAACAAAGAAGATATCTCTTCGCATGAAGAAAGTATGCGTAATTTAGTTTTTAAGACAGTCAAGGCGAAGTTAGGCGTAGATTTAGAAGCGTTGATTGAGACGGAACACCGGTTTTATCCCGGAGATTTTATCAGCCGCTATAATATTAAGAACGGGGCTACCTTCGGCCTGGCGCACAACCTGATGCAAAGCGCATTTTTCCGCCCGCCTAATTTCGACAGGCGGCTGAAGAATGTCTATTTTGTGGGAGCAAGTACCCAGCCGGGAGGAGGGCTTCCGGTAGTGATCGCCGGTTCAAAGATTGTTGCGGATTTAATCAACCTGGAGGCTTGAGAGGTATCTGATTATTTCCTGGATGGTAGATTTCGGAGTCGAGGCTCCTGCAGTCACCCCTACCGAATTGATTCCTTTAAACCACGCTGGCTTGATCTCGTTTTTAGAGCTCACCCAATATGTATTTTGATTCAGCGATTTCGATATTTCGTATAACCTCTTGGTATTAGCGCTGCTCTTTGAACCGATAATAACCATACAATCGTTACGCCCGGGCATATCCCGTAATTCTTCCTGTTTGATCCGGGTGGGCCGGCAGACAGTATTGAGGAATTCCACTTTCGGGATCCTGCGCATCAGTGCTTCGGCAATTTCTCCGACTTTCTCCAGGTTCTGGGTTGATTGGACCACTATTCCTGCCTGTCGGATCTTACTGATCTTTGCCAGCGGTATATTTTCTATGCTGTCGATGACTAAGGCTTTATTTTTAAGCTGGCCGATTATGCCGGTGACTTCGTCGTGCAATTTATCTCCGATTATAATAATGCTCAGGCCTTTCTTTTCCATGTGCAAAGCAGCCCGGTGGATTTCTTTGACCATGGGGCAGGTCGCATCGATGATGCAGTAGCCGGATTTTTTGGCTTTTTCGAGCGTAGCCGCAGGCACTCCGTGGGCCCGGATAAGCAAGGTTTTATCCCTGCCTTGCGCTAAGCGCGGGATCTTCTTTATCCCGGCCTTGCGGATCAGCTTGACTACCTCTTCGTTATGCACGATATCTCCGAGCATGCAGATTTTTTTTCCGCTTACCGCTTCTTTAAGCGCAATATTCAGCGCCCGCTGCACGCCAAAACAGAAACCCGCGGATTTAGCCAGATTTATTTTCATAGATAACGGCCTTTGAGTATGATACCGGTGAAGCAAACGAGCTTCTTAAAAGTGCTTACCCGCGCCCTGTGTTTAAATACATCATAACCCTGGGCTTCCATTTGCTCAAGTATTTTGGCGTACAGCTCCTTGATAGTTAAAACAGTAAAACGCGAACGCGCATCAGCTATAAGCCTGATTCCCGGAGAGCTTTTTTGATAATAATCTCTGGCTCTGGAGATTTGGAACTTAAGCAGGGCTTTAAAGTTTTCATCGCAGCGCCGGTTATCCAGGCCTTGTTCGCTGACCCCGAATTTAGAGAGTTCGTCAAGGGGCAGATAGAGCCTTTTACGTTCCCAGTCTTCTTTAATATCCCGGATTATATTGGTCAATTGCATGGCGGTTCCCAGGTCTTCGGCATATTCTTCGGCCCGGCTGTCTTTGCAGCCGAAGATCTTGAGCATGATCAAGCCGACTACTCCCGCAGCCCTGTAGCAGTAATCTTTAAGCTGGTTAAAGTCGCGGTAGCGGGATTTCTCCAGGTCCAGGCGCATTCCCGAGACCAACACATCAAAGTAAGTCTTCGGAATACCGTACTCCAGGACAGTCTGACGGAAGGATTTTAACAGCGGGCTGTTTAAACCGCCATTAGCGTAAGCTGAAGCGATATTCTCTTCGATTAATTTCAACCTGTCTGAAGGCGATCCGCTGCTGTTTCCGTCGACGCTTTCATCGCTTAATCGACAGATAGCGTATACCGCATATGCCGCATAGCGCCGGCCCTTAGTCAGAAAAAAAGAGGCGAAATAAAAAGTTTTGGCGTATTTTCTGGTTATCCGTTTAGCTTCCCGGAAACCCGCGGCATTAAGCATAGGGATATTCTACAACCAAAGAGCGTTAAATCCAAGCAAACTTTTGTTTGAAAAATAAGAGTTTTGGCAATACAATGATACTGCTATGTCAAGATATATGGCCTTGTTGATTATTTCCGGAGTTCTCCCGTTTATCTTAAGCTTCTGGCCGCCTTTGAAGTTCTACCGCCACTGGCGCGCGCTGATTTTAAGTATTCTTCTGATCATAGTTATTTTCGGGGGCTGGGATATTTTTGCTGCCTGGCGCGGCCACTGGAAATTTGATCCGGCAGGGGTAGGAAGGCTGAGGTTAATCAACCTGCCCCTGGAAGAAGTATTATTTTTCGTAGTCATACCTTTCTGCTGTATATTCACCTGGGAAGTTCTCGGCCACCTGAAAAGGAAAAGATGAAGGAGTATACCTTACTGAGCCTGGCCTCGGTATTAGTGGCTATCTGCGCTGATAAGATTTTTAAGACAGATATCCTGAAGCAAAGGATGTTTTATCTATTTCTGGCAGTGATTTTACTTTTTAAGCTCATGGTTAACGGTTATTTGACCGGCCAGGATATCGTGGTCTACAACCCGGCATATTTTCTGGGCGTGCGTTTAGGAAGTATCCCTGTTGAAGATTTCCTTTTCGGTTTCAGTATGGTGACTCTGACTATAATCTTCTGGGAATATTTTAAGAGGAGAGATAAGTGAGGCTTGTTTTAGTTATAGCACTGGTTCTGGTATTTACCGGGCCTAGCTGGGCTGCGGATTGGAAGGCTCTTCATGAGCAGGCCGACGGGATGTCTCTGAAATCCGCCTATGATCTGCCGGATAGCCCGGAGAACCGCTATGTGCTGGGGCTGGCCCTGTTTAATGCCTATAAAAACCAGGAAGCCCAGGAAGTATTTGCAAGAGTGCTGTCGAAGAATCCGGAAATGTACGAAGCAAAATGGGGAGTAGCTGAAGCCTTGCGCCGGAGCCATGACCTGGATGAAGCGGAAAAACTCTCCAATGAGGTGCTTGAAGGCGCCCCGGATTTTGCTCCGGCCTACATAACCCTGGCTTATATCAAATATATCCGTATGGATTTCGTTTCCTGCATTAGGTTGTCTACTAAAGTCATCCGGATGGGCAAAAACAGGACAGACCTGACTAATCTTGCCCGGGCCTATTCTTTATTATCAGGCGCTAACGGTATGATCGCGCACTATTCCGGTCCGCTATCCAAGGCGATCAACGGCTCGCAGGTCATGACTAATCTCAAGCGGGCGGAAAAATTAAAGCCGGGGTCTGCGGCAGTCTTGTTCGGCCTGGGGAGCTATTATTTGTTAGCCCCGGGGATCATCGGAGGAGACCTGGATAAGTCTATTGATTATCTGAACCGGGCTGCCAAGTCTGATCCGCTTTTTGCCGATGTCTACGTAAGGCTGGCCCAGGCTTATAAGCTCAAGGGCGATAACGCCAAGTATGAGTTGTATTTGAAAAAGGCGTTTGAGCTGGACGCGCAAAACGAGTTGGCGCTGGATACTAAAAGCGGAAAGTGTAAATACCTGTGTTCTCCTTAGCCGGAGGGATCAGAGGCTAAGCATTTTTCGCAAGAAGGAATTCAGCGCGTTACGGTAGGCGGTCTTCATGCGGAGTCTCTTATTTAAGGATTCCGCTTTTTTTATGAGCGACTTGATCTCGTTCTTAGCGTAAGCCAGGGCTCCGCTTTCCAGGATCAGGCGGCGCATGCGCAGGAGTTCGGTTTTTCCGGCAGCCTTAGAATCTAAGATCTTTTTGATCAGCAGCTTATCGTTTTTACCGGATCTCTGGTAAGTCTGCCAGATTAGCACAGTTTTCTTAGCTTCCTTTAAATCAGTGAGCCCGGATTTGCCGATTTTCTTCTCTTCGCCGAACATCCCCAGGATGTCGTCCTGTATCTGGAAAGCCCTGCCTAGGTAAATTCCGTAGTCGTAGAGTTTCTTTAGTTCTTGTTTATCTGCCCCGGCCAGGGTTGCGCCCATTACCAGTGGCGTAGAGAAGGTATAGTTAGCGGTCTTTAAATCGTAGATTTTATAGATATCGTTCTTAGTGATACGCTCGATAGGCTTGAGGCTTAAGATTAGCTCGATAAATTCTCCGCTTCCGGTGTAGAGTGCCGCTTCGATGAGTTTCTTGAAGGCGGCTTCTTTGCGCCCCATATTTTCTTTAACCGAGAGGAAAGCGTGCAAAGCCATGGCGTACATCACGTCTCCGGCGACAATAGCGAGATCAGTGCCGTTAAACTTTATTTCCCGGTTGTTTTTCAGGTGCCTGTCGAGTAAGACATGCATTGCCGGCCGGCCGCGCCGGGTATCGGATTTATCGATGATATCGTCGTGCACGAGCATGAAATCATGCAAAAGTTCGAGGGATGCAGCGCTACGGAAGAGCCGGGGAGCCGGCCTTTTGGCGTATCCCAGGTAGCCGACGACAAATAATGTCGGCCGGATGCGTTTACCTTCGCGTGCAGCGAACTCTTTGATGCTGTTAAACAAAAGAGGAGAAATGCGGCTTAAGCGGTATTCTCT
>Ga0163200_1000900_pt1 | contig 11731 bp, 12 predicted proteins | sample PL_2010_200m_FD_113535 | JGI IMG/M metagenome (GOLD analysis project Ga0163200, IMG submission 113535) | Freshwater microbial communities from Powell Lake, British Columbia, Canada to study Microbial Dark Matter (Phase II) - PL_2010_200m | ecosystem: Environmental > Aquatic > Freshwater > Lake ... | reverse complement strand
TTCTGTTCGTCCTGTGCAGGGTCTGCCTTTGCGACTCCGCCTGAACGATTGCAAGAAAGAAATTTATGTTGAGCGGAGCGCATTATCGGTGAGTTCTTCGCTCACGCGAAAAATGCAGCTTCAGATTATTTGCTTGCCTTTGGAAGGAAAGAAACAGTGCCACATTTGCAAGTATCAATGCATTCCGAAGCCGCTTTTCGGACGTCATCAAGGGAAACCTCCTTAAGTGCTCTAATATAGGAACTAATGAAATTTGGCGCGCCTAGCAAGCCGTAATATGATCTGTCCTTTGCCATCGACAGCGACCTTTCAAAGCTCAGGCGCCTGGAGATCAGCATGCCTGCCTTTGATTCCTCTGTCTCCTTTTTGTTCATCTCGCCCCTGCTGATTTTTTCGCACACGTCCAGCATTATCTCTTTCGCCCGCTTTACGTCGACTTCCCTAACTCCCGCGGTGCACTCGATGTAGCTGAAGGAAGCGAACTTCATGTGCGTTGCTTCCATGTTGTAGGCTAGCCCACGCGTTTCCCTGAGCTCCATGCGCAGCCTATTGCTCAGCATGTCTGCAACAACATCCGCAGCAGCAACCTTCTCTGCGTTGGTGACGCCGCTGTATTTCGTCGTGTCGAATGCCAGCGCCAGGGTAGCTTCCCTCATGCCCTCTTGCTTGATGACGATGTCCTTGCCCGCAGTTCTCCTTTTTACTGAAACTTCATTTCCCCTTGATCCGCCCGAGTGACTTGAGAACATCTCTTCCACGAGTTTCTGTGCCTTATTTTCTTCAACCGCTCCGTACACAGCGAGGAAGGAATTCCTTGCTCCGTAGTTCTCAGAGTACACCTTCCGCAGGTCGCTTCTCGTTATCCTTTGCAAGGTCTCATTTGTGCCTTGAGCCAAGTAGTCGAACCTTTCGGATTGGAACAGCGAGGCTGGCAGCGCGTTGTAGATTGCTGCGATGGGGTTGCCCGTCCATTTTGCTATCTCGCTCATTATGGTCTTGCGCTCTGTCTCCACCGCTTCTTCCTCCAGAGTGGAATTTAACGTGATGTCTGACATTATGTCTAGGGTCTTTTCAAAAAGGCTTTTGTGGCAGTACAGCTCATACCATGTGGAATCAAAATGAGTTTCCCCATTCCAGCCAACGCCCCGCCTAAGCAGCTCAGCTTTTAGTTTACCTCCCGAAATCCTTTTCTTCGTGCCAACGAAAAGCATGTGCTCGAGGAAATGGGCGAGGCCCATCAATCTCATCGGATCCGAAAGCTCACCGTAGTTTACGCAAAATCCGATCCCCACGGACTCCAGTCCCTTCCTTTCGAGGACTGACGTTCGCAGGCCGTTGCCGAGCGTTTCGGTAAGCATTCTCTCTCCTAATCTAGTTCTTCAGAGCAACTTTATATTGCTTGTTGGCCGCTTCACCATGCAGGTGGGCGATTTAATCAGTTCAATTAATTTTCTAAGACTTCGCCAGTTTCACCGCTCTCTCAAGAACGGCGTCCCTTCCCTGCCTGATGTCTTTTATAGTAAGATATGCTTCCACGTCCGGCTTTATTCCCACTCCTTCAAATGCGGATCCGTCTTTGAAATAAATGCGATATATGCCCAACTGCATCCAGATGTCGCCTTTTAGTTGATAGAGTTCCCCGTTTCCGTTGCTTCCCCTTGTCCTTGCGCCTACAATCTTCGCCCTTCTGTTTTCCGCGAGAGTGAGCGCGAAGTCCTCTGCTGCCGAGTTTGTCTGCTCGTTGGTAAGGACAATGACCTTGCCTCTGTAGTGGTTCCTGCCAGGCTTGATCCGTTTCCTTTCATCGTACTTAAACATGTGGCCGTGCGAAAGCTCCTTCGCCTTGAAACCCCTGCTCACTTCCAGACCCGCTAGAGGTTGGACATAAGCGGCGATTGACCTCTTCCAAGGGCGGGTCATGAGCTTGCCCAAAAGCTTCAGAGGAGTTCCTCCGCCATAGTTGTTCCTCACATCCACAATTATAGTTTTGCATTTCGCGAATTTGCTTACGAATTTAAGCGCCTGCTTTTCGTACAGGGGCTTGGCAAAGCTCAGTATTCTTATGTATGCGAAATTCTTGTCAAGCAGCTTTCCGGTGGTTCTGCTGGAATGCCTTTTTGCCTTTCCCATTTTCGTCCTTTCGACGATTATCGTTCCACTTTCGGTCTCGACAGCCATCCTTTCCGGGAACAAGTAGGCATGGTTGAAGAGGGCGTTTCTTTGTGCCCTTTCGCTAGAGCCGCTGATGTACCCTTTCTGCCTCTGGAAAAAGGCCTCTGTGGTCTGTCCGTTTATGCGCAACACCATTTCGCCTATCCCGATCCGTTTGTCTTCGCTCTGCACCACGACCCACTTCTTTTCCCTGTCGTGGTAAAAGGCGTAGAAGCCCAGGGGCATGCCATAAGTCTTCTGAAGCCACCAATCCTTGTAATGCGTGTGGCCGTTTTTCAGATCTGCGATAATCTCGCTCATCACGAGCCCAAACGCGTACCTGTCCTTCGCCCTTCGCACTGCGTCTACGTGCTTGTAGAACAGCTTTCCCACATCAAGGTCAGGTACTGCTTCCCAGTGCGCGAAATAGTTGTCTATGAGGTACAGCGCCCTGTTGAGTATGAAAAGCCTGTCCTCCAACCGGATCCCTTCCATGCGTCAAACACCACTATGCGTTATATCGAAATTATTATCCTTATTATACTTATGGCTCAACTGCTCGTAAGCGCGCTTTAGCAGAACGAGCACTGCCCCTTCTTCCTTTTTGTCAGTTCCCAGCAAACGGTTGCAGTGCATGTGCACGTAGCTATTGCAAATCGTACCTAAGGGCTGGCACAGTTTTTCCTGGCTAATCACCCGCGTAATCTCTTCACCAACCTTTTCTAAGCATTCCTTTTCCTTTCCGAAGGAAGTCGCCATCTCACTGCCTCCAATGCTGATTTCGAACTTTGCAGGATCCTCTATGGAGGAGCAAAGCGCATCAAGCATTTCCTTAAATTTGTCCTTGTAGGGTTGCATGGTGCCTTCCGCCCAATCATAGTACATCTTGGCTCTATCTTCGAAAGGCACTTTTAATGAAGCAAGCAGAAAATCTGCAGTAAATGCCGCAATGACGATCTTGTCCATGGGCCTTGACGGCCCGTTTCTAGCACGTAGCACTTCAGCGACAATCTTGCTATCTATCGCAAAAACGTTTTCAGCAAGCAATATGCCTTCCTTTCCTCCGTAGCGCTCAACCTCCCTTTCGTACGTGTTTATGGAAAAGTCCAAACACTCCCTCCGTTCCGTCAAATTTGCAAGCCATCTGCACAGCTCTGGAAGCAGCGTGCCCGCAAGCCGTTCAGGTTCGCCCTTGAATCGCAACCGTATGTGACTCTTCGGATCCTTATAGCGAACGAAAAACCATTCACTGGCAAGTCCCTGTTTTACGCATGCAGTCGAAAATTCGTATAGCTTGTCAGCTATGAATGCTTCCTCCAACTCTTCCGCTACGTATATCTTGGAAAAAAGCCAGTCTGTGGAGGAGGGTTTGAATCTGAATCCTTGCTCGACGGGAAGGTATGTTGGTTTAATGAAACTTCCTTTTTGGTCAGAGTTCCTTTCGATTCTCTTCTTATCTAACTTTCTTAATTTCAAGGGCACTACAAACTCGCTGACATAATGTTCTCCTGCAATCTGCACGATTGCGTTGTTTGGGAACATGCACTCTTCAAGTACCAGATTCCTTCCGCTGGACTTTTTCAGCTCCTGCCTCAAGAACTCCGCCTGTTCAGCAGATTCGAGATTGAGAAGCAGACTTGTATCCCTGTGTAGCAGATTCACGTACTTCGGGGCCTGCCATTCAGCTCGCCATTTCTTCAATGAACCTAAAAAATTCTCCTTCGTAGTTGTGTCAAGCAAATTTTCAGTACCAATACCTTGCTTTAATTTCCATTGTGCAGCCCTCAGAATTGTTCTGCCCGATTCCACGCGCGGAAGGAAAGGTAGGTTTTCAGCGGATCCCCAGTCAAAATGATACAGCATGGGAACGCCGTCCCTGCTTATGTCTAAAAGCAGGCGGAGTGAAGTAGGCAGAAAGCTTTCAGTAAGCATGCAGCTGCTGTGCACTTTTACTCTCTTGTCGTCTTTAACCCACCGGATGTACAATCTATCTCTCTCGAGCCCTACAACTAGCTCATCCAACCTGATTGTTTTATCTCTTGAAACGCCCGGGCTCAACCCCAATGCAATCTCGTATTCGCACAGCGGTTTACGTATTGCCGCATTCAAGGAACGCACCTTCTTCGGCATTCCTACTGCCTCGACAATTAGGCAGTCCGTGTTCTGCGTTTCTGCTTCTTTCATCGAGTCAAACAACCTGCTAGAAGCAGGACCTAACAGATGGCAAAATCTATTCATCGCGTCTCCAGCAGCCATGGCACCAACTGCTGAAGATACAAGCACCTTGAAATTTCCCGAATGTACCTCATCTCCTGTTATTACGGATATGAATAGGTCTAAAGAGGAAGGAGCGGTGTAATGTGATGGTTCACACGTTTTTAACTTCGCCAAGGCGATTTCATCCAAATTAATTGCAAGTTGCCTGCCGTGCAATGAAGCAGTCGCGAGGCTAGCCAACATTTCGTCTCTTGCTTGGTTTTCAGGAATTGATGCGTCTACTATGCGAGATTCCTTCCCGTATGGCGTTCCGAGGCCGAGATCTGGACTGCACAATTCAATCAGAGGAACCTCTCGCCACTCACCATACTTTTCTCTGAATCTATTTTTGTAGCCATCCAAATTCCGTTGCCCCTTGGGAAAAGGAGAGATGCTCAATAACAATTCGGCTGCCCTTGCAGCCTCTTCCCCCACCTCGCGAGCCAGCGAGGCGTTTTTCAATATGAAGGCAAAATCAACTTGTATAGGATTATTATAATCGCTCCCAGCCAATTTGTTTACCTCTTTTGATATCTTCCGGTAGGTGCCTTCTATCTTACTTGCTGGAGTGACGTTGAAAAGTTCTAGCTGTTTTTTTATGTATTTGAGTTGCTCATTTATCTCGCACCCGCCATTACAGTGCTTAATCACATACTCTAGAGGATCCATGCCTGTTATCGGTGGCCTAAAGTCACTTATCAGAATCGTCTGGGATAGAAGGTCATGCACCACTTTTTTTATCTTTTCTTCCCCTACGTGATATTTGTTAGAAAGTGTGCGAACTAACTCTTCGAAAGGAATTCCTTCCTTTGCCAGCGCCAGCATATCTTTTATTGCATTTGTTGCCCGGATAGAGATTATCTGCTGTGCTTTCAAATCCGAGAGGGGCAAACTTTCTAGCATGAATATTCTGTCGCCACACTGCTGCAGCGTCTGATTTGCCATAACGCTAAAACCCTTTTCTGCATGCGTGTTGCTTTCGATTCTGGAGACTAATGGCAACAGCCAGCCCATGTCTGCTCTTGCTTCGAAATAAATACTCTTTTTCTTGAACCTCAGGTTTGTTTCGTTGCTCCACCTTCCCAACGCCACTCCGGAAAACAAGCCGTACGGCGTGGGCCTTGTAGACATCCTGATCAGGTAGTAGGCGAGTTTTGCAATCGCTTTTTCATTCATTTGTTTAGTGCCAATCGCTTTTTCCAGCGCATCGAAGAACTCTATGCTAGAAAGGGCAAGGGCATTTCGTATAAACCTGTTGCGCAAATGCTTTTTGGCAATCCTGCCTGGAAATTTCAAATCCTCACACAACTCCTTGTAGAATTCGATGGACAATGCGGGCATTCTGATGAGAAATCCATCTAGTGGCTCGTACAGGGGCGCATTTCTACGCCCGAATGCCTTTTTGCCTTCAGTTGCGTTTCTCATTTTATCCCAAAAGGAAAATGCGATCCCACTTCGGATCTACGTTTGAGCTTGACGCCAGCAGCGCCAAGGCAATACCTGCGGTTCCTTCTAGGACTCCGCAATTGTCCTCCTGCTTTCCCCCGTCTACTCTATTCTTGTAGCCCAATAAAGTGGATGGGTCGTGTTGCGTTAGAAGCTGCCTGCGTAGCTCGCGGGCACCAACATCAAACATTTCCAGGTCTGTGTCGTTTAGAAATCTAAGCGTGACCTGCAAAAGTCCTGCCGTGCCGTGGCAGAAGATGGAGTTGGTTCCGTTAGCGCCTAGTGCCCGATCATAAACAGCACTCATCGAAGAGATTGCAGAGTCAACATATTTTCGGTTATTTATTGCTTCACCTGCCAGGAACATCGCCCTCGCGACTCCAGAGTTTCCATAGCACCACATGTCATTGACATCTGCCTGCATCTGTATTTTTGAAAGGTGCAAAATATTTCCTGAACCGTCTTCGATACAGCATGATTCAAGCTCCTTGCTTTCCGCGAGCTTCAGTGGCACAACTCCCGGCCACTCTACTCCACCAGTGTCTTTCATCTTGTTGTCTAACAGGAATTCTGCTACTGTTCGTATTGCGTCAGTTTGCCCTTCCACAATCACATCGTTGATTTTTGCCAACGAAAGGAAAGAAAGCAATCCTGTTATTCCATGTGCAATCCCGCAATCCAAGCCTCCGTGTGCATAGTAGTCATTCTTCCAGCCAACCTGAAGGTTCCTTGGCGTACTGTACTTCAACAGACCTTCACAGTCTGTGGCTTTTGATACAAGTGCTGTTAGGAGTGTTTTGAGAGTCGCGTTTTCAGCTTCTTTTTTCGTGAACAGTAGGTATGCGCCAACTCCAATTGCACCTTCAATCAAGTCGAATGCTGATGTGGGCATACCATTTTCTTGCTTTTCAATGTACTCCGACATTCTGGTGCTGTGGCTGAGAATTTTGGCATCCAGCGCGTCAAGCAGTTTTGTGTATCTTGTGAAGTTTTTTGACAGGTATGTCGCTACAAAAGCGATGCCCGTTAACCCAGAGAACAGTCCAAACTTGTTTGTGTGGGTCATATTTTCCACTCCTTCTACTGCAATTTGAAGGTAACTATGCGCTAGACGGTCCCAACCCTGCGCCGGCTGTATTTCGTCAAGGTAACCTGCAAGTAACGCAAGCCCGCAACTGCCGTTTGCAAGACCATGTCTTTCTTGGTCTTGCACCTTGCACAGAAGCATGTTATAGTTTTCTTTAGCGTCTCCTCCGAACAAGGATTTGAGAAGCTCACTCAGGACGGCATGAGTACCATCGTCCTCGCCAATGCTTCTCCAACATTCAGGCATTATAACGCCAACCGCCTTCAGTCCCTACATCCACAAGTGCTTCCGCAGCTACTGCCGCAGGAGTTTCCGCAACTATCTCCGCAAGAATTGCCACAGGTATGCCCGCACGTGTGACCGCACGACATGCCGCAACTGCCATCACACGAAGCCCCGCAACTATAATTGTCACTATAGTTCAACTGCTCCAGTTCCGCATCCGTTCCTACTAGCAGGGAGCTGTTTTCGTCTCGCATACGCAGATCTATGTCAAATTCATCCACCTTTAGCAAAGTCCTTTCATTTGCTTCGTTTGGCAGAGTACTGCCTATGCTTTTAGTTTCTATTCGTAACAGTGCACCGAAACCTGCCTTTTCCATGGTCGGAATGGCGTTCACAAGACCCAGTCCGCTCCCCGTTCCCAAGATTGTCTTATCCATACATTCACCTAATCATACTCCTAATTATCTACAATTAAATACCTTGCTCTTACAACCCGCGAACAGACCTGTGCATATCAATCCGCATACACGACGCGCCAAACGTTATCCCGCTCCCGCACGAACTTAACCTGCCTTTTTTCATCTGCACTCTCACGCTCCTTCGCTGCCTTTACAAACCTGCTTCTCAAAATCCTGCTTAAAAACAGACGCATAGAATCACCAATTATCTGTAGATCATATGGCTAACTGCCATGTTTATTGACTTGGTGTTGCCTGCCTTCTTTATTTTCATGCTTAGCAGCCTCAGATCGTTTTCAGAGTCCGCCTTCGCGGATACTATGAAACCGTACCTGCCGCTTGTCAGGTGCACTTCCTTGACGCCCCTGAACTTCGACAGACGTTCCGCAACCTCCCTGGAATTGCAAAGGTTCTTAGGCTCCAAAAGCAAAAAGCAAGTTTTAGCAGCCTCCCTTCCGCACTTCGCGTTCTTCTTTATCCCATCCATAAAACTCCCCATTATAGCAAGCAAGAACTAAGTTGACTTTATTGTGATAACCGAAGTAAAAATGAAGAGGTGCGCAAAAGAGTGGGTTAGGAGTGGACTTGTAAAAAACAAGCTTGCGCACCCCGTCAACATAAATTTCAGATCCCATGATGCCCAAGTAACATATATGTGCTTATCCATATAAATATTTAACGGACTGATATTTCAAATAATGTTAAAAAGCGTAGATTATACCGCGATAGTATTGCGCTTATGAGATGTATTTATGCCGGCTTCGAGGAAGACACAGGAATATGTGAGGAATGAGCTGCCATACAAGCTGCTCATGAGCATCTACGAGAACTCGAGGGCGTCTCTCAGGGAGATCGGGAAGAAGCTCAACATCTCATACCACGTCGTGCATGCGGTCCTCAAGGATCTGGAGAGCAGATATCAGATAGTCTACACGCTGGACCTTGACGAGGGCAAGCTCGGATTCGCTGAGGGGAGGCTCATAACGATAAAGTTCGGGATAAAGCCGAGCATAGACATAATCAAGCAAACGATCAAGAAAGAATTTTTCATACAGGACGCATATCTTGCAGAAGGAGACTTCGACCTGCTCCTCTACGTCGTAGGAGTGGATCCTCGCGACTTTCAAAGATGGCAGTGGAACCTTAGAGTAGCTCTTAATAAGTATAGGCCTGAGCTGAAATTCTCAAGTGTGAGTTTGAGATTTCTAGGAGTTCTCCCCTTAAGAAATGACTTGATTAAAGAATCCAAAGTGCTATCTGACAGCGAGAAGGTAGTTTTGACGATGCTGAATGACGACTCTAGAATCAAGCTTAGTCACATCGTTAAGAAACTCAAGATTACGCCTGACAGAGCGACATATATAATAAAAAAACTCTGCGCCATGGGAATAATAAAAAAATTTACTTCCTTGGTTCAGAATCCAGACAAAAGGATATTTTATGCATACTGCGTTTCCTTGATGCCTAGCGAAAAACACACAGAGCTTATTAAAGCGCTAGCGAATGAGATGATTAAAGAAGACATGCACGAGACTGTTAATGACTATGCTTTAGCGATAAATACCAACGGAGATTATGATATGGTGCATCTCTGTGCATTCAAGAACGGAGAAGACCTGTCAAGAAGAGGTCCCGAACTTCTCAGATCCTTATGGACTGATGAAGAACCTAAAATAGAGAAGGCAATGCTTACTGACGTAGTAGTGGGAAAGTGGCCCTTCCATTTAGAGGCTTATGATATTTACAGAAAAGAAGTTGCGCTTTCAAAATGAACAGAGTTTCTTCAGCAAATTCTTCCCAGCGCGCATCTTGCCTTGGTAGTCATCCTTGAGTACTGCTGAGTTTTTGTTAGACAGCAAAATTCTTGGGCATCCTGGAGGATCAGTTGAGGTCATAACAAAAACAGTTTTTGACTTGCTAGTTAGCATTTTCATTGAAATCAACAGATTTAATGGCTTTCAAAGCCTTAAAAATACTCCTGTTTTGAGATTTTACTGGATGTTAACGCAAAATAGAGTTGGATTAAACCACCTCCCTTATTTCAGAGAAGAGTTAGTGCTCCTTCTCTGTCTTGCCATTGCTCTTGATGTCTCTGTCTTGCCATTGCTCTTGATGGCTCTGTCTTGCCATTGCTCTTGATGGCTTTAGATGCTTTTGACAACTTAAACTAGCACCATATCACTGCAAAGCCCAAATTTCAAAGGTATAACATATACTAAAATATAGTAATTAACTCTATGTAATGAAAGATATACTTAAATATTAGAAGATGTAATATACTTCTTTGATGAGACTATGATGACAAGTCTGAAATCAGACGAGGACTCGGCTAACACTTTAGCCAGAAATGGACGCAGGGATGCAGAAGTATCTCCAATGAAGATTGACCATGCAGATACTGGCTTCGAACTCCTTCTCAGGAAGCCTGGTCTTCTATGGCTCGAGATAACCCCTGAGTGCGATTTGAAATGCTTACACTGCTATTCAGACGCTTCTTCTAGGTCAAAACCCGATGCTTCGGTAGACTGGAACAAGGTGCTTTCCGACGGCTTCGATGTCGGTTATAGAAGAGTACAATTCATTGGAGGAGAGCCAACTTTACACCCACAACTAACAAGCTTAATCGAAAATGCTGACGTCATAGGATATAAATCAATAGAAATTTTCTCTAACTTGACTTTGCTTAATGAACACCTCTTGGATACTCTTTCTAAGCACAATGTAAGTGTTGCAACATCTCTTTATGGCTCTAATGAAAAAGTGCACGAATCAATCACCTATTCCAAAGGTAGTTTCCTGAAAACAGTGTCAGGAATCAAAAAAGTGGTAGAAAGAGGATTGAAAGTGAGGGTTGGAATTGTCGTCACTGAATTGAACAAGGAAGGTGTCACAAAAACCATAGACCTTCTTGTTTCATTGGGCATAAATAAAGACAACATAAGTCGTGATCATGTGCGGTCAGTAGGTAGAGGAGAGAAACTAACCAGAACGGAATACACGGAGGGCACTCTTTGCGGAAACTGTTGGAAAGGCAATTTGGCAGTATCGTGGAGTGGAAAAGTATATCCTTGTGTGTTTGCGAGACAGCAAGTGGTAGGTAACATACACACCGAGGAACTCGCTACCATAGTCTCTTCTGAAAAACTGAGAGAATTTAGAAGGCTTAGCTATAACTTCTGGCTAAGAGAGACCAAGAGGGGAGATTGCGTGCCAAACCATGAGGATTGTGTTCCGGAGAGTGGCCCATGCGGCCCTGATGACAGGGAAAAATGCAATCCAATGAGTTGGTGAAGCGCCTAGCATTGAGTTCTGCGGTAGATTCATAAGCTTTAATTGAAACAAGGGATTGCATGAAACTCAGCTTTTTGCTAGATGAAGACTACTTGATTTATCACACGTTCTGCAACCCCGAACGCAAAGGTTCTAAGGAAATAGTCAAGTTCCAGAACTTCGCCTGGAGGAAATCTCCCGAATGCTATTCCTTGCTTTCAGGCAAGGAAGGCAAAGTGCCTCCTGATGAGATAGGCAGTACAGTCAAGGAGTTACCTCTTTTTATAAAAACATTAAAGAGCAGCATCGCTTACAAAGAGATATTAGTTGAAACCAAGGATTATCTGCAGTTTTGCAAGGTTCAATGGGCCAAAAACCTCCAAGCATCTAGCAAGGCGATGAAAGAGCTTACGGGGCTATCTTTTAACAAGAGATTTCGTGTTTTTGTTACGCATCCCTCTCTTCACAACGGAATGAACTGGGGCAATGACACAATAAGCTGGGGGCATCCTGAAGAATGGCCAAATTACACGACCGTGTATCTATGGCATGAGATACTCCACTCCTGTCTTGTGCGCTCAGATGAAAGCCACGCGATAATACAGCTACTAACAGACAATGAGTTGAGGATCAGACTTAACGGAGGGCGATATCCTCCATTCAAGGGTCACGAAGGGCTCTTTCCGCTGATGAGAAAGATATCGCCTTCTTGGAAACAATATCTGAAATCGAGTGACAGAAATATCTTGGAGTTCCAGAGCAGCATAAGCTCAAAACTTTAAAAATCTAAGGCATGATTATTTTACTGGATGTCAAACCCCATATTTGGCAAAACTCA
>Ga0163200_1000899_pt1 | contig 11762 bp, 12 predicted proteins | sample PL_2010_200m_FD_113535 | JGI IMG/M metagenome (GOLD analysis project Ga0163200, IMG submission 113535) | Freshwater microbial communities from Powell Lake, British Columbia, Canada to study Microbial Dark Matter (Phase II) - PL_2010_200m | ecosystem: Environmental > Aquatic > Freshwater > Lake ... | reverse complement strand
GGTTAATATCTGCACTTTACTATTATGATTTGACAACTCAAATTCCTCATCAGGTGTATATCGCCCTGCCGCGTGACGTCAAAACGCCAAAGATAGATTATCCCCCCATCAGGGTGTTCCATTTTTCTGAAAAGTCTTATCTGGCGGGTAGAGACGAGCAAACCATAGATGGCGTGAAAGTAAAAATTTACGACCGTGAGAAAACCATCGCGGATTGTTTCAAATTCCGCGAGAAGATCGGCGCAGAAATTGCAAGGGAAGCCTTGAAAGATTATTTTGGTCAGTCCCACCCGAACATTCAACTGCTGATAAAGTATGCCAAAGTCAACAGAGTGGAGAATGTGATGAGACCGTATCTGGAGGCGCTGACGTGAAGGAAACTCCAAAGAATATCGTGGCCTCCATTCAGGCGCGCTTGAAAAACGAATCCATCAAGCAGGGAAAGCCATTTGATGAAATCCTTCAGAACTATGCAAGGAGGGGATTTCTCTATCGCTTGTCAAAGACTAAATATGCGGACAAATTCATTCTCAAAGGCGGTTTGTTGTTTGACGTTTGGAGTCTTCCTTTGCGAAGACCGACAAAGGATATGGATTTTCGCGGATATGTAGATAACAACCCTGACGGCATTATGCAGGTTGTAAAGGATGTCATTGCAGAACCTGTGCCCGAGGATGGTCTCAGCTTTGACATCAAAAGTATCAAAGTTGAGCAAACACAAATTGACGCAGATTACGAAGGTATCCGCGTAAAATTTGTTGGGTATTTGGGCAGGTCAAGAATTCTCATGCAATTGGATATCGGATTCTCAGATGAAATCACATCCAAGGCTGAACCTGTAGACTATCCAGGTCTCCTGCTCGATCAAAAAAGTATTCGAGTTAAGAGTTACCCGAAGGAATCTGTCATCTCGGAAAAATTTCATGCAATGGTTCACCATGCTGAATTGAATAGTCGTTGGAAGGATTATTACGATATCTGGCTGATCTCTGAAACCTTTGAGCTCGAAAGTTTGTCCATTCAAAAGGCAATTGAGAAAACCTTCAAGAAACGCGAAACGGAGCTTCTCGTAGAAAGACCAGCCGCGCTTACCGCTGAGTTTGCTTCCACAAATGAAACGCGATGGAAAAATTTCCTAAAGAAGATGAATCTGGGAAATAACGATGTGAATGATTTCGTGAACATCATTGAAAAGATTTGGATTTTTCTCGAATATCCCTTACAGGCATCAATGGATAAATCAAAACCAAATCGCCACTGGACTCCGCAAAAAGGTTGGAAACAATAATTTTGAACCTTCGTGTACTTTGTGCCTTTTGTGTTTATAAAATCCATTCTCTCCGTGCAATTCGTGTCCAAAAGAAAACATAAGCCTAAATTCCCCCACTATGTCCTCCGATACCCGACGCCGGGGATGGAATCCCCCGGCTGAGATTGCCAAGCCGTCTCAAGACGGCTGCGCCGCCCCCCAGTCCGCTTCGAGCGGACTTGTTTCTTAGCCTGGGATTTCAATCCCAGGTATACTCATGCCCATGAGCACAACATGGGCGTTGATCCAGGGGATCGTGGTGCAAGGCTACCGGGTCGCATCGGGGCCATCGCAGGATTATCCCTATGGCGCATTGGACAGGCAGCGGCCCATCTTCGAAGAACGCGGGCTGGACCTGCGCGGCTATTTCAACGGCACGCTGAACGTAGATATCCGCCCGTACACTTTCAGGGTGATAAAGCCAGAATTCACGTTCCGGTCTGTTGAGTGGACAGACCTGCATCCCCCAGAGCATTTTTCATTTTCGCGGTGTAAGGTGATCTACAAGAATATCGAATACGAAGGCTGGGTCTACTATCCACACCCGGAGACGAAATTGCGCAATTTTCAGAACCCTTCGTTGTTGGAAGTCATCGCCTATCCAATCCCAGGCATCCAATATGGGGATAATGTGCAGGTGCTGATCAACACGGAAGAAATAGCCATCACTGCTCGGCGGCAAAAGCCGGTTCAATAAACAAAAGCGCGCAGAGACAATATACGATCAAACAGAGCGACCTCACCGGTCGCTTTTGTTTTCCCCCTTGTGTCTTTGCGTCTTTGTGGTTAAATTCACCTTGTCATGGATTCCAAAACCCTCCACATCCTCGAATACCCCAAGATCCTCTCCCGCCTGGCGGACTTTTGCGATTTCTCCGCCTCGGCGGAACTGGCGCGCGGCCTGACGCCGACCCCCGATTTCGACGAGGCTGTCGAGCGCCTGGCCGGGACGAGCGAGGCGCGCAGATTGCTTTCCCTGCAAGACCTGACCATCGGCGGCGCACACGACATCCGCGAGCAGGTGGATTTGGCGGCGCGCGGCGGCGTGCTGGAGCCGAAGGAGCTGCTCGACGTGCAGTCCACGCTGGTCTCGATGCGCGACCTGCGCCGTTACTTCGAAAAACACGCCGCGGAGTACAGCAATCTGGCAGAAATTGCATTGCGTCTGCCGGCGCCCTCCGGCCTGGTGGAGGCCATCTCGCGCACCATCGCCGACAACGGCGAAGTGCTCGACAGCGCCTCGCCCAAGCTGGCCTCCCTCCGCCGCGAGGTGCGCATCGCCCACGACCGGCTGATGGCGCGGCTGCAACGATATCTCACCGATCCCGCCACCGCCTCCAAGCTGCAAGAAGCCCTCATCACCCAGCGCGACGGACGCTACGTAATCCCGCTGCGGGCCGAGTTCAAGGGACAGGTCAAAGCCATCGTCCACGACCAGTCGTCCACCGGCGCGACCCTGTTCGTCGAGCCGCTGGCGGTGGTGGAACTCAACAACACCTTTCGCGAGCTGCAACTCGCCGAGCGCGACGAGGTCCGCCGCATCCTGGCCGCGCTTTCGGAGCAAGTCGGCGCGCTGGCCGGGGAGATCGTCCCTGGCGTGGCCGCGCTGGCGGAACTGGATCTGGCGTTCGCGAAGGCCAAATACGCGGAGGAGATACACGCCGCGGAACCTATCCTTCATCCAACCAAAGAGAATAGAGAATCGAGAATAGAGAATAGTCAGGCGGGACAATCGTCAATCGTAAATCGAAAATCGTCAATTCGCTTGTTGAACGCCCGCCACCCTCTCCTTGACCCGGCAACTGTTGTCCCCGTAGATATTGACCTGGCTTCCGGCACCTACGCCCTGGTCATCACCGGCCCCAACACGGGCGGCAAGACCGTCTCGCTCAAGACCGTCGGCCTGCTGGCGCTGATGGCGCAATCCGGGCTGCACATCCCGGCCCAGTCCGGCTCGGAGCTGCCCTGCTTCCAGGCCATCTACGCCGACATCGGCGACGAGCAATCCATCGAGCAATCCCTCTCGACCTTCTCCGGCCACATCACCAACATCACCCACATCCTGAAGAAGGCCGACCGCCGCGCCCTGGTCATCCTGGACGAGCTGGGCGCCGGCACCGATCCGCAGGAAGGCTCGGCCCTGGCGCGCGCCATCCTCTCACACCTGCTCGAGCGCGGCGTGACCACCTTCGTCGCCACGCACTATCCCGAACTCAAGACCTTCGCCCACAGCACGCCGGGCGTGGTCAATGCTTCTTTAGAATTCGACATCCAGACTCTGCGCCCCACCTTTCACCTGGTCATTGGTCTCCCCGGCCGCTCCAACGCCCTGGCCATCGCCCAGCGACTCGGACTACCCGAGGCCGTCATTGCTGCGGCGAGGAGCGAGATCAACCCCGACGACCTGCGCGCCGACAAACTGCTCGGCGACATCCACCGCCAACGCAAGATTGCCTTCAAGGAAAGCGAAAAGGCCGAGCGGGCGCGTTCCGAGGCGCGCCGCCTGGAACGCGAGCTGGCCGCGCGGCTCGACAAGATCGAGGAAGAACGCCAGTCCGTGCTAGAGCAGGCGCGCGCCGAGGGCGAGCTGGAAGTGGAAATCCTGAAGGCGCAGCTCGAAACGCTGAAAAACGAGTTGAAGAAAGCGCGCCAGCCGCTGGAAGCGGTCAAGGCAATCGAAGAGCAGGTGGAGGTGGTGGAGGAGCAAATACAGAAGCCGGTAAGCAGAAGGCAGAAGGCAGATAGCAGTCGCAGCAAGCCAGTTTCACGCGAACCGCTAAAAGTCGGCGAAAAGGTCATTCTGCGCAAACTCGGCACGGAAGGAACGATCACTTCCATCGCCGAGGAGGATGCCGAAATCCAGGCTGGCGCGCTGCGGATGCGGGTCAAGGTGAGCGAGTTGAGGCGGAAAGAAGTGACCAGTGATCAGTTATCAGTGATCAGTGAAAGCCCATCGCCCATCACCCTTCGCTCGTCACCCGTCACTCATCACACGTCACTTGCTCCTTCCCCCGGCCTCGAACTCGACCTGCGCGGACAGCGCGCCGAAGACGCCCTTGCCATGCTCGAAGATTATCTCGACCGCGCCTTCCTGGCAGGGATGCCCTTCGTGCGCATCATCCACGGCAAGGGGACGGGCAGGCTGCGCCAGGAGGTGCGCGCCGCGCTCAAGGGACATCCGCACGTCAAATCGTTCGAGGAAGGCGGCGAAAAAGAAGGCGGCGAGGGCGTGACGGTAGCGATAATCTCAAATTAGCTTCTCTGCGTCTTCCCATGAACCGCAAACGGGGATTGCATTCGGTCGGAAGACATTGTATTATTATGGTAGCCAACCGATTTGCATCTTATGAGGAGGTGTCTTATGTCAGCCAGGAGTTTTCGGGCAATATGTGTGTTTACCCTGATCGCAATCGTGCAGGCCGCCTGTTTCTTACCCACCACGAGCACGACCCAATCCCCTCCCGCCGCAGACGGCACGGCAGCGATGCTGACAGCCGTCGCCAACGTAGCCGCCACCCTCACCCAGGCTGCACAGGGGGGGCCGGGGCCGATCCAGCCGCCGCCTCCGCTGCCCGAAGCGACAATGACGCTGACCTCCACACCGCCGCCGACGCTTACCCCTACCATCACGCTGACTCCCACACCCGAGGGCGCGTTCATCAGCGTATCCACTGAGACGAAATGCCGCCTCGGGCCGGGCAAGGCTTACGACCAGGTCGGCGGGCTGGCCGTCGGCAAGACGGTTCAGGTGTTCGGGAAAGACCCAAGCGGCGAGTATTATTACATCCGCAACCCCAACGATCTGACTTCCTTCTGCTGGGTGTGGGCCTACTACGCCACGCCGGTTGGGAATTTTGCGGCTGTGCCTGTTTTCACACCGCCTGCTACTCCCACGCCTGTCCCTGCATTCACCGTTGCCTACATTGGGATCACGAACTGCGCGCCGCAGTATGCCTTCCGTTTCTCGATCAACAACACCGGCGGCGTCACCTGGGAATCCATCCGCATCGTGGTGACGGACAATACGACAGCCACATCCAAAACGCACATCCTGGATTCCTTCCGTTCTTACAATGGTTGTTTGCTCGAAATGGAGCAGAGCGACCTGATGCCGGGTGAAAGCGGCACTGTAGCCAACGTCAACACCGGCCAGTTCGATTACGACCCCAGCGGGCACAGCATTACGGCCGCCTTCACCCTGTGTACGGGAAATGGTCTCGGCGGAACCTGTCTCCCCCAAACCATCAACTTCACGCCGTAGCACCAGCGGGGCGGTCACAAGGCCGCCCCGTTTTCTTTCCTTGACGCTTTCCCCCTTTGCCCGTAAGATAAGCAGCGTAGAACATTAATTCACCACAGAGTACACACACCTGCCCCGGGCGCAGGTGCCGGGGGAGAGCACAGAGTCTTTCGAAAATATCTTCTCCGTGAACTCTGTGCTCTCTGTGGTGATTTCCGTGGAGCAACTTATGGAACTCGGCCTCGTCCGCAAAATTGACATTGACCGCGAGATGCAGCAAGCCTATCTCGATTACGCCATGAGCGTCATCGTCTCGCGCGCCCTGCCGGACGCGCGTGACGGCCTCAAGCCCGTCCAGCGGCGCATCCTGTACGCCATGTACGACATGGGCATCCGCGCCGACAGCCCCTACCGCAAATCAGCCCGCATCGTCGGCGAAGTGCTCGGCAAGTACCACCCGCACGGCGACGCCTCGGTCTACGAATCCATGGCGCGCATGGCGCAGGATTTTTCCATGCGCACTCTGCTGGTGGATGGACAGGGCAACTTCGGCTCGGTGGACGGCGATCCGCCGGCCGCCATGCGTTACACCGAAGCGCGTCTCGCCGCGCCGGCGCTGGACCTGTTGGCTGACATCGGCAGGAACACCGTTGACTACGCTGACAACTTCGACGGGACGCTCACCGAGCCGACCGTCCTGCCGGCAGCTATCCCCAACCTGTTGGTCAACGGCGCGACCGGCATCGCGGTCGGCATGGCCACCAGCATCCCGCCCCACAACCTGGGCGAGGTGGTGGATGCGCTGGTCTACATGCTCGAGCACTGGGAGAAGATGGATGACATCCCGGTGGCACGCTTGATGGAATTCATCCAGGGGCCGGATTTTCCCACCGGCGGCGTCATCATCCAGCAGAAAGGCGAGGAGGGAGTGGAGACCGCCTACGGGTCGGGGCGCGGCCGCGTCACGATCCAGGCGCGCGTCCACATCGAGGAGATGGAACGCGGCAAGAATCGCATCATCGTCACCGAGCTGCCGTACACCGTCAACAAGTCCACCCTGATCGGGCGTATCGCTGACCTGGCGCGCGAGGGCGGGTTGGAAGGCATCACCGACCTGCGCGACGAATCCGACCGGCAGGGCATGCGCATCGTCATCGAGCTGACCAAGAACGTCGAGCCGGAAGCTGTGCTGCGCGAGCTTTACAAACGAACGCCGATGCAGAACACCTTCAGCATCATCTTGCTGGCCCTGGTCGTCGGTGAAGACGGACGCGGCGAGCCGCGCATGTTGTCCCTCAAGCAGGCGCTGCGCGTCTACCTGGAGCACCGGCTGACGGTCATCCGCCGCCGCGGCGAACACGACCTGGAACGGGCCAGGCAGCGCGCCCACATCCTGGCAGGGCTGCTGGTGGCGCTCAAGAACCTGGAGGCGGTAATCGAGCTGATCAAGAAATCGCCCGACGTAGAAACTGCCCGCGCCCGCCTGATGAAGCGTTTCAAGCTGACTGAGATGCAAGCCAACGCTATCCTGGAGATGCAGCTCCGCCGCCTGGCCGCCCTGGAGCGCAAGAAGATCGAGACCGAGCACAAAGAGACGCTGGCGCTCATCAAAGAGTTGGAAGGGCTGCTGAAATCCGCGAAGAAGATGCGCGCCGTCGCCGCCGAGGAGCTGCTCAAGGTCAAAGCTGCCTACGCCGACAAACGCCGCACGCAGATCGTCAGCCTGAGCCGCCGGACGAAAAAAGCCCCGCTGACGACCAGCGAACTGCTGCCCGAACAGGTGGTCTGGGTGGGCGTGACGAACGAGGGGATACTGGCGCGCAGCCGCGACGACAAGCCGCCGCGCCCGAGCGGCAACGACGCGCCGAGGCTGCTGGTGCACGCCGCCTCGACCGATACCCTGGTGGTCGTCTCCGAGCGCGGCGCGGCGGCGGCGGTCGCCGTCCACACCCTGCCCGAGGCCGCGAAACTGTCCGAGGGCGCACCCTTCTACAAGGTCACGCCGCTCAAGGAAGGCGAGAAGCTGGCAGCCATGTTCGCCCTGCCATCCAAGAGGGGCGTTTTACCCGAAGAAGCCTGCGTGCTGACCGTGACGCGCGGCGGGATGGTCAAGAAGAGCCTGGTCAGCGAGCTGCCCGGCCCCTCGGCGCAGACCTTCACACTGGTAAAGGTCAACGATGGCGACAGCCTGGGATGGGCCGGTTTAACGGACGGCAGGAAAGAGGTCCTGCTCGCCACGGCGCAGGGGATGAGTATCCGCTTCAGCGAGGAGGAAGTCCGCCCGATGGGGCTGGCGGCGGCGGGCGTCAATGGCATCAAGTTAGGTGTGGGCGACGAGGTGATCGGCTGCGAAATCCTGCCCGCGACCGGCGAGATCTTCATCATCGCCTCGGATGGCAAAGCCAAGCGCGTGGAACAGAAGGATTTCCCGGCGCAGGGACGTTATGGCAAGGGCGTCATCGCCTGGGAGCTGCCGCCCAGGGTCACGCTGGCGGGGCTGGCGAGCGGCAAGGGCAACACAGTCGTCACCCTGCACCTGGCCAAGGCCGCGCCCAAGTCCACCCGCCTGGACGCCGCCTCGCTGCGCAAGCGCGCCGCCGTGCGCGGCGAGGCGGTGGTGGAGGTCAAGCCCGGCGATGCGGTGATCGGCGTGACGGAGGGGTGGGTGCTGGAGAGGTTTGTGGTGGCTGGAAAGAAGGAAGAAGTGAAAAGTAAGAAGGCGGCGAAGAAGAGAAAGTAAAACGTAATGCGTAAAACGTAAAGAGCGCCCCACGCCGAAGAAGAAAATAAAAAAGTCGGTATGATATAATGTCATACCGGAGGCCGAGATGACCGTTCAAAAGATCGCCATTACAGTAGATGCTGAATTACTAACACGCATTGACCGATTGATTAGCGAACGCCGCTTTCCCAACCGCAGCCGGGCGTTTCAGGAAGCATTGCGTGAAAAACTGGAGCGCGCCGAGAGGTCGCGCCTGGCGCGCGAAGCCGCCAAACTCGACCGCGCCTTCGAACAGAAACTCGCCGACGAAGGACTGGGAAACCTGCAAGAATGGCCCGAATACTGAGAGGTGACATCTTTTGGGCCGATCTAAACCCAGTGCGCGGTCGCGAGCAGGCCGGTTTGCGCCCGGTGGTCATTATCAGCCAGGATGTTTTCAACGAGCGTTCCGGCACGGTGATCGCGCTGGCAATTACCAGCCAGCCGCAGAAGGCGGGCTTTCCGCTCACCCTGGAACTGACCGATGTGCAACTGCCCAAACAATCCTGGGCGAAGATCAGCCAGGTGCGCACGCTCTCGACTGAACGGCTGGGGGAAAAGATTGGGCAGGTATCGCCAGAGGTTCTGGCGCAACTGGTCGAGGGATTGAATGAAATTATCGGATAAAGATCAGGGAGATATTCCGAGAAGTTAAACGTTCGATTGACATCAATGACCCTCCAAGTGCTCACCGTATCTGGCAGCCATTACGAATGTGGACGGCAGATAGGCTTGGCCTGCCCCGAGCTCATCCGGCGCATGATCGCAAATACGCGCACGATCATTGCTCCCGGCCTTTGCTGGGACGACTACCGCCGCGCTGCGCAACCCTACCAGTTCGCCGCGCAGCGCGCCTTTCCGTGGGCCCTCGACGAGATACGCGGCGTGGCAGATGGCGCTGGCGTGGATTTTCTCGATCTATTCATTCTCTCGGTGGAGGAACTGTTCAGCACTTCTCCCGCCTCGCTCTGCTCTGATTTCGCGGCCTGTTCCCCGGCCACCGAAGGCCACGTTCTGCTCGCCCACAACAACGATCTCAGCCCCGCTGCTCAAGAATATATCCTGGCCATCGAGTGGAACTTCCCTGACCATCCGCGTCTTTTCACCATTGGCGTCGGCCCCTTCCTCAGCATCGGCGTCAACGCGCAGCGCATCGCCCTGACCGGCAATGAGCTTTTCCTCAACGACACGCGGCCCGGCGTTCCCCGCCAGATCATTGCGCGGGCCATCCTCTCAGCCGGCAACTTCGAAGAAGCCCTTGCCATTGCCATCCATCCTGACCGCGCTTCCTCGTACAACAATATCATTTCCAGCCGCGACGGCCGGATTGTCAGTGTCGAAGCCTCTGCGACCGATTATGAATTCCTTTATCCCGAAGAGGGCTGGCTCGTCCACACCAACCATTACACCCACCCGCGCATGAAGAAATATGAGTTGGATCCCCGGGAAATCCCAGGCTCCATCAGCCGTTACGAACGCGCCCGTACTCTCATGCAGACTCGCACAGGCCCCGTCACCCTTCCCATGCTCAAGACTTTTCTCAGCGACCACGAAGCCGCGCCCGTCTCGCTCTGCTGGCACGACCCGGCCGGGAAGGTCAAAACCGTCTTCTCGGCGCTGATTGATCTCACTGAGCTTACCGTCGAGGCAGCGGTAGGCAATCCGTGCCAGGGTGAGTTCGCGAGAATATTGTAAAGCACTGCGTCATGGAGTACAATGTGGTTACATCAGGAACCACATTGGTTCAGGAGCGTTCCACATGACAAAAGAAATCGGCATCCGTGAATTGAAGACGCGCGCCTCGGAAGTGGTGCGGGCAGTGAAAGAACAGCGCGCTCGCTACGTAATCACCCAGCGCGGCAAGCCCGCCGCGTTGATCATCCCGCTGGATGCGGACTACGACCGCGCCAAAGCGGACGAGGTCTGGGCGCGGCTGGAGAAATTGGGGGAAGAGATCGGCAAAGGCTGGCAGAGCGAGAAGAGCGCGGTGGAAATCCTTTCGGAGATGCGCCGGTGAACTCACCCGTCACGATAGATGCCAGTGTCTTTGTCAGCGCATTCAGCCCGGCGGAATTGGCTCACAAAGCCAGCAAGGCCTTCATGACCCGCGTGCGCGAGGATGGCATTCCCATCATCGTTCCCACGCTCGTCTTGCCAGAGATCGCTGCTGCCATCGCCCGCGGGCAGGATAAACCCGAACTCGGCGTGGAATTTGCCGAAGAGGTCAGCCGCTTCCCCAACCTGCTGCTGGTCAATTTGGATAAATCCCTTGCAAAACAAGCCGTCGAAGCCGCCGCCTGCTACCGCCTGCGCGGCAGCGACGCGGTCTACGCGGCAGTCTCCCTGCGCTTCGGCACGCACCTGGTGACGCTGGATGGGGAGCAGTTGGCGAGGCTGGCAGGGGTGGCGAGGGTGAGGGAGCCGTAGAGAGATGGGGAGAAAGGAAACAAAAAAATCGGAGCCAGTCGGCTCCGATTGACGTCACTTCTCCTTCGCCTTCTGGAATTTTTCGACCTGGGGATATAAGGACTCCACAGTTTCTTTTGCGAATAGCTGCTCCCGAATTGCCAGGTAATTGCCCTCGCCAACCTGCCAGGAAACCCAAAAGCGCGTGGCTTTAGCGGGGCTCATGTGTTCCATCAAAACCCTGGCTGCTTCTTGAACGATCTGCCGCTCGTTAAGCACCTGTACGGTCATGGCTGCTCTCCCATTACTTTTCGAACGAAATCCAACGGGTTCATCGATTTGACAGCAAATCTCTTTTGCTTGCGGACCAACCTGTCGTCACAGGATAAAAAGTAATCCGCGCCGGATGATTCCGCGCAAGCCACATGCAAAGCGTCAATTGCTTTCAGGCCTTGTCTTTCAAGGTTCTCTGCCCGATTCCGGATCGCTTCATCAACCCGTTGATAAACAGCGGCCTGCCCCAAACAACGAGCCATCCAATCACGTCTCAACTCGAATGGATTGCGGCTGTTCTCGAATTCCAGAACCGTCGAATTGACAAGGCTGACTTCGCCCGATTCCACATATTGCAGAATCAACCCCAGCGCCAGCGATTCCAACCAGATGCGGGGTTGGGACTGGTTGTCGAAGGGGCGATTATACACGCTGGTGTCGAGATAGATCTTCACACCACAATTTTACCTCAGGAAACAGCGGAAAACGACCCGGAGTGGCAGGTTGGTGACGCTCGACCGCGAACAGTTGGAACGGCTGGCGGGGGTGCTGACGGTGCGGTCTCCGTGAGGAACATCAGAGACCCCCGAGTTCTGCGAGAACTCGGGGGTCTAAAAATCCAAAAATTTCGCCGCCTTCGGCGGATAGAGAGCGGCAGAAATCAGAATCCAGAAATCCAGGATTCAAAAGATTCAAATGGGAGAGAGCGCCAACCGGAAGCCAACATCGCTGCTGAAGTAGCCGGGGAAGCCCCTGCCGCGATAGGCGCAGCG
>Ga0163200_1000896_pt1 | contig 11779 bp, 12 predicted proteins | sample PL_2010_200m_FD_113535 | JGI IMG/M metagenome (GOLD analysis project Ga0163200, IMG submission 113535) | Freshwater microbial communities from Powell Lake, British Columbia, Canada to study Microbial Dark Matter (Phase II) - PL_2010_200m | ecosystem: Environmental > Aquatic > Freshwater > Lake ... | reverse complement strand
TTGCCGGCGACATGGCGAAGCTTGAAAGAAGCGAAAGGATATTCCTGTCGGTTGCGCAGGGAATTGTGAAAAATTACGGCTCGAAATTTTCGCTGAACTCGGTGGCGAAAGAGATGGAAATTGGCTCGCATGTTACGGTCAGGGACTATCTTGAGCTTTTGGAGGAGCTTTATGTCATAAGAAATATTTTCCAGAAAAAGCGGGAGCGCCCCGCATTTAGAAGCGACAGGAAGGCGTATTTCATTGACCCTTTTCTTTTCCGCGTTTTTTACAGGAAGTTTTTCGGGACCGCGGAAGTTCCTTCTGAAAAAACACCGCATGTTGTGGAAGGAATTGTTGGAGAGCATTTAGGAAGAATAAAAGATATCTTTTTCTTTTCAGAAAAAAAAGAGATAGATTTTGTTTTTGATGGCGCTGGAATAGAGGTAAAATACGGCGCGGCCTCGGAAAAAGATTTTCCGAAATCGGAATTAAGGACGAAAATAATCCTTTCAAAAAACGAGTTCAAGATAGCGGAAGATGTAATGATTGTTCCCGTGAGCGTTTTTCTCGCGGCTTTATAGCTGTTTTTTCTTCCAAACACTTTTCATGAATCCGCTGTCCCAAGGCTTCAGCCCTTCCGCGAGAACGGCTTCAGAAAGCTGCGCAATCTCTTCGAAAGAAGCGTCTGAGTCTATGCGAAAAGTTGCTTTCGCCGCTTCCACTCCGCTTAGATGCAAACTTATTTCCTGATAATTTTTCTTGTCTGGCTCTATTCCCTTATTCTTGAAATAATCCAGAACATATTTTGCGGCATGCACCGACGGATGTTTAATCCGCGGGATTTCGCCTTCCAGAACTATCTTCGAAACGAAATTCAGAAAATCCATGTAGCCATTATGCTTGTCTATATCACGCGTATGTTTTATCGCGATTTCTTCGTCATAGCCGGAATAATACATCATAAGAAATGTTGATGGTTAAATTTTATATACTTGAATTCTTGTCCAGCTTCCTGTACATCTCCTCAACGCTTTTGCTGTTGATTCTTTTACCGAAGCAGAAGTGCGGCACGAGCGCGCCGCTGAAGGTTTTCGGGATGTGCATGAGCTCGTGAATAAGGATTTTGTCCTGCTCCACCTTGCCGTAGGAGTCGAACCTTTCTGTGAGAACCTCAATAACATAGTGCGCCTTCACTTCCAGCGCTTTCTGCCAGATGCGCGGGAGCGACCAGATTCGCGCGTTCGCGCGGCTCGTTGAGCCCGACGAGCGGAAGCATTTTATCCGCGAAGAATCTATGTGCGGGAACGGGAGCTTCTCGACAAGTTCCGCTATCCTTTCCTGAATGTCGGGCGCGGGCTCGAATTTCATAGCAATGATTGCAGAAGGAAGTTTAAATTGATTCAAAAAACTTCTCAAAATAATCCTGCTTGGCTTGAAGCGCTTCATCATACAGCACGATAATAATTTCCTGAATCGGACTGTTATTATAATGAGAAAAATGCTCTTTTATTGCGCAAATGGTTGCTTCTGCCGACTCTTCTTTTTCAAGCCCGCCTTTTCTCGTGCACATTATCGGCATCGCGACTTTATCATAATTTAGCTTTTCCGCAAAGCCAATACTTTTCATCAAAGAGCTTTTTACAGTCTTGATGGTTGCGCGTATAACTGGCAAAGGTTGGGAAGGAAGCTTCTTCCAATCATATGTCATCCCTACAGCGTTTGAAACAGCAAAATCTCCAAATGTTAGAAGGGCTGCGTCTCCCCGCCTGAGCGGCTTGGATTTTCTTTTTCTGATAATATATTCAAGGCTCTTGTGCTGAAAAACAGACGGCTCGCGCTTCTGAACATTGTGCATATAGTCCAGCGCAAAACTGAAAGGCTCTTTCGCTTCTGAAACAAGATTCCAGTAATTCTGCAATGCTTTCTTATCAACTATTCTTCCAAAACGTTTTCTCATCTGTTCTGATGTTCCGGTACCGCGAAGCATGTATCCGTTTGAAGAATCTACAAGAAACTTTGCGCCGGCATCTGTTATATCCCCGCAATAAATTATCATTTCTGGAAGCATGATAACTGTTTCATCTGAAACTTTAAATATTTATCGGCAGGCCGAAGAATTTTACCGCGTTCTTCCCGCACTGCTTCCAAACCTGTTCGAATGGCATCTTCTTTTCCTCGGCTATTTTCTCGGCGGGAATTTTTATGTTGAGCGGAGTGCCGCGCAATGGCTTTCCCTTTTCCATAGAGCCGAACCAAGGCGAATCCGTCTCAAGCAGGATTTTTTCAAGCGGAAAGTCGCGCGCGATTTTCTTGTGGTTCTTGCTGCGCGCGATTATCGGCCCGATTGAAATGAGCCATCCGTTGCCGATAACCCTTTCCATCTGCTGCCGCGCGCCGAAAAGGTGGAGCATAACCTGATTCGCGTCCTCCTGCTCGAGAATTTTTATCGTGTCTTCCATAGCGTCGCGCGAGTGCACGACTATCGGTTTTTTCAGTTCTTTCGCGAAATTTATCATCTCGGCAAAAAGCTCCTTCTGTTTTTCCTGCCAGCTTTTTTCCTTAATCCAGAAATAGTCAAGCCCGATTTCGCCGATTGCGAAAATGTTTTTCCTGTTCTGTTTTATCTTTTCAAGAAGCCCGTCTTTCTCGTTTTCCCGCAGTTCCTTGATGTATTCCGGATGCAATCCGGCGGACGCGAAAACAAAATTCCTGTGCTTTTCGGCAATCTGCATCGTCAGGTCAAAATCCTTCGGATGCGCGCAGCTTGTAACAACCGCTTTCAATTCCTTCTTGCACTCTTCGATTACCTCGTCCCTGTCCTTGCCGTAATCCTTTTGCTCGAGGTGGCAATGCGAATCAATCATAGCAAAAATAGGACGCGCGAATTTATATGCCTTGAAACGAGCTTAAATCTTTTTCTGTTCAATTATATTTAATGCTTATGAAATTAGAAAAGTTGCCGAGCGTAATCGCACAAAATAAATTCAACGAAAAAGGCCTTGTAGAATCTGAAAAAGGGCTTCTTGTGCCTGCATATGTTGCAAGCCAGCTTGGATTTAACACTCCCGGAAAAGAGTATCTTAATGAGATTTTCTACCCAGCGCTGAAAAAGAAAGCGGGAGTTCTTGCGCTATGCCCGTTTAAAGCCTGTGATGAATATCTGGATTTCACAAAACTTAACGATGAAATGCCTGTTAAGGCGCAGAAAGAATTCTGGAGCGAGTTCAGCGAAGTTATCGGAGAAGTAAATTATGAAACGCTGATGCCGAAATCGAAATTTATGATAGCAATCCTTGACGGAGGACATGCCGTTGATGACGGAGTTTCTGCCGAGATTGGCTATTACGCGGCAAAGCATGGAAGAATCATAGGAATAAGGAGCGATTTCAGGCTTGCCGAGAATCCGGCAGCGCCGATAAATATGGCGGTACGGTGGTTTATTGACAGAGGACACTACAAAGGGAAATTCTTTGAAGGACCGGAAGCTTACGATAACGCGTTCAAAACGATAAAAGAATGGGCTGATGAAATAAGAAAACAATAACGCCTTTCTCAAACTCTCTTCAGCTTCAGCCTCCTGCGCTTCTTGCTGTATTTCCATGCAGAGCGCGCGCCGCGTATTGTTCGTTTCATGGGCATCACTTTAACTGATAATTGTTCTGTAAAGTTTTTTGCATTATAACCTATTTAAGCGTTTGCCGCGGAATATGAATTGGGATATTGGAATCTATATATTCTATTTGATTGTAAATAATTCAGTATCCTTCAATAAATAACAATTAAAAAGGTGGTTTTATGCCGGTAGGCGGAGCTCCGTACACGAGAAAATATGTGCACACGAAGACGCGAGGGCACGAGCAGCTGGTGACGTGCGGATTTTGCGGAAGGAAGGTGCCGAGGTACAAGACAATCGCGAAAAGCCGCGGCTTCAGGATTACCGACCCGGGAATATTGCAGGAAGTTGACCGCTCGCAGATACACATGTTTTCCCAGAAGATATACGCCTGCCCCTCGTGCGCGAGGATGCGCGGGATAGTGCAGCGCGGCAAGACAGCGAGGAAGAAGCACATGCTGCAAAGGCAGAACATGTATTGATGCCGAATCGGCAGGCATTTTTCGCATTGCAAGAAATAATTTATATTGGGGGTTTGCCAATAAAGAATGAGAGAAACGGGGTACAAGGAGGAGCATGGAACTGAAGGGGGCTTATGTCCAACTTCCCCCTGCGGTTCGGTGTTTTCATGTTTTTTAAAAAGAGAGAAGAAAAGGAAAAACCGAAAGTGAATTTGGAAGGCGAAAAGGCGGGCGGAAATATACAAACTACAAACTTGTCAACGGAAAAATCACTGCAGAGACAAGAAGCTGTCCCGTCCAAAAATGCGGCAATAAAACAATTTTCAATTCTCGGGAGCCTCAGGAATTTGCGCGGCGCCCTGTGGAGGCTTCAGGTCAAACCCCAGGAGATTCCTGGGGACAGCTTCGTATTGGGCGAGCCGAAACATCTGGTAATTCTTCAAAAAGCCATGGACCCTTCGCAGACAGATGTGAGATACCCGCTTCTCGAGCCTTATGCCTACGTGAGGATTTTCTGGGATTCCAAAAGGAAAGAACTGGTTTACAATATTATCGAGCCGATATTCGGAAAGGATGACGAGGAGGTTTTTTCCAAAGTCATGAAAGGCCTGATGGAGATGGTTGACGTCGAGCTGTCGTCGATAAAGGATTCCGGGACCGCGATAAGCTACATGGAAAAATATATCCGCAAGATAATCTCCGAGTACGGGCTCACGCTTACGAGGGGGCAGTTTGCCAAGCTGCTTTATTACGTTTACAGGGATTTTGTGGGATTGAACAAGATAGAGCCGCTGATGCACGACAGCTACATAGAGGACATAGGATGCGACGGGACGGGCGTGCCGCTTTACGTCGTGCACAGAAAGTTCGGCTCGATAAGGACGAACATCGCCTTCAAGGAAGCGGAAGAGCTGAACAATTTCGTGGTGAAGCTTTCCGAGAGGTGCGGCCGCTACATAAGCTACGCGGAGCCCCTGCTTGACGGCACGCTTCCGGACGGCTCGCGAGTGCAGGCTTCGCTCGCCGGCGACGTTACAACGCGCGGCCCGACCTTCTCGATAAGAAAATTCTCGGAAATGCCGTTCTCGCCCGTGGACATGATGGAGATGGGGACCGCGGACTCGCAGGTGCTTGCGTTTCTCTGGCTCGCGATGGAATACGGCGCCTCGATTCTCATATGCGGCGGCGTCGCTACGGGAAAAACTTCCTTCCTGAACACGCTGTCGCTGTTCATTCCGCAGGAGGCGAAAATCATTTCCATCGAGGACACGCGCGAGCTCCAGCTCCCGCACGAGAACTGGATACCTTCGGTTTCGAGGGCGGGATTCGGCGGCCATTCCGAATCCGGGAAATACGGGGAAGTCAGCATGTTCGACCTGCTGAAAGAAAGCTTCAGGCAGAATCCCGACTACGTGATAGTCGGCGAGATAAGGGGAAGCGAGGCTTACGTGATGTTCCAGGGAATGGCGTCGGGCCACCCCTCGATCGGCACGATGCACGCGGGAAAAGTGGAGGACGTGGTGCACAGGCTCGAGACCCCGCCCATCGAGATATCGCCGAGTCTCATAGAGACGCTGGACATGATAGTGGTGATGGTCCACGCCCGCGAGGTGAACAAGTCCGCGCGCCGAGTGAAAGAGGTGGCTGAAATAGAATCGATAGACAGCACAACGGGCTTCGCAAGCATAAACAAGGTCTTTGCGTGGATGCCGTCCTCCGACAGCTTCCAGTTCAACGGCTCGACCGTGATGCTCCAGAAAATTTCCAAGACGAAAGGAATTTCCATAGAAGGGCTCGAGAGCGAGATGGAGCGCAGGAAAAAAATTCTCGAGTGGATGAAAAAGGAGGGAATAAAAAACTACATAAAAGTGTCCGAAATAATCTCGGACTACCACAAGAATCCGGAGAAGATTTTAAAGATGGCGGGCATAAGCTGATTTTCGCGTATTTTGCGAAAAATGTGAAAAACATATTTATTCCAAAAAGGCAAATCAAAACCGCGGAAAATGCAAATAAAAGACAGGATAAAATCGCAAAATAAAAAACCATTCAAAAATCCGCGAAGAGGCTTATTTATTAAAAATAACATAAATACACAATAAGATAATTAAAAATGGTGGTATGTTTGGAGATGCTTACTATTAAACAAGCGAGTGAATGGGCGAGTGAATATCTAAAGAAGAATATTACTACTTCAAACATATCTTATCTCATCCAGTATGGAAGAGTTAAAAAAGACGGCACGAATGGCAATACATTAATCAATAAACAAAATTTAATTAACTATTATAGTTCTTATTTAGGCAAAAGAGAAATTGAATGGAAAAGCAAATTAGGGGAAGACCTAAACTGGACTTTATCTTTTGACAATCTCAAAGAAGCGGATACTACCAAGCATGTTCATAGATTGCATCCATATAAAGGCAAATTCATTCCTCAATTAGCAGAATATTTTTTAGATAGTCATATAGATGATTTTAAGAAAGAGATATACTTCAATAAAGGAGATATAATAATTGACCCATTTTGCGGAAGCGGAACTGCATTAGTGCAAGCTAATGAGCTTGGAATGCATGCCGTTGGAATAGATATCTCAAGTTTTAACGCATTAATTAGCAATGTAAAGCTCGGTATTTATGATATTGTTGATTTAAATAATGAAATTCAAAAAATTACAAAAGCTTTAAGACATTTTATTGCTGATTCTAAAACGATAAAATTTGAAAGCAAGCTTGCCGAAGAACTTAAGAAATTTAACAATAGCTTCTTTCCATCGCCGGAATATAAAATAAAAATAAAACAGATCAATGAAGAGGAATATGGCGCGAAAAAGGAAAAAGAATTTTTGCCAATTTTTTTAAATCTAGTCAAAGAGTATAATATACGGTTAAAGCAAGAAAACCATATTGGTTTTTTGGATAAATGGTACTTGCAGCATGTAAGAACGGAAATAGATTTTGTTTCAAATCTTATTAAACAGATTCAAAATCCGTCAACGAGGAATCTGTTAAGCATTATTCTAAGCCGAACGATTCGTTCTTGCCGCGCCACGACGCATGCGGACTTGGCTACATTGAAAGAGCCTGTAACCGCCGCATATTATTGCGCCAAGCATGGAAAGATTTGCAAGCCTTTATTCTCCATCTTGGGGTGGTGGGAGAGTTACAGCAAGGACACAATCACGCGGTTGTCTCAATTTAATAAATTGCGAACAATCACGAATCAAATTTGCTTGACAGGCGATTCTACAACAATTGATATTATCAAGGAATTGGAAAAAAAATGTCCCATGTTTGCCAAGTTAGTAAAAAACCAGAAAATAAAAGGAATTTTTTCAAGTCCGCCTTACGTAGGCTTGATTAATTACCATGAACAGCATGCTTACGCGTATGATTTATTTGGCTTCAAAAGAAATGATGAATTGGAAATCGGCCAGCTTTTCAAAGGGCAGGGCAAGGAAGCAAGGGAACTATATATTCAAGGAATCTCAAACGCTCTGAATAACTGTAAAAGACTTTTGATAGATAATTATAATATCTTCTTAGTCGCAAATGATAAATATAATCTTTATCCAACCATCGCGGAAAAAGCAGAAATGCAGATTATTAACCAATATAAACGTCCTGTATTAAACAGAACTGAAAAAGATAAGGGGGCTTACTCAGAAACAATATTCCATTTAAAATCAAGGTAATTAGAATGAGCCTGTCAAAAGAGCAAATCGCTGGGATTGAACATGTCTTAAAGAATAGCCTAAGATACAAATTTCAGAACTATAAGCCTGAACCTGCATCAATGCCTTTTCATACAAGATTGTTGGGCAAAGACCGATTAGCCTTATATTCATTTATTCATTCTTTAAACACTAATTTTGGAACAAGTGTTTTTGAACCAGTCGCAGTTGCGCTGGCTAAAAATAATTTTATAATTGCAAAATCCCAAAGCACGGCAGGCGAATCTATTAGCGAAGGCGCGCAATTTGAAATACAAAAAATAATAGACAATTTAACAACAGCAACATCCGCGCCGGATAAAATAAAAGAGATTGAAGCAATAAGAAAGGTTTGCCAGAAAGGTGCGATGCGCAAAGTTAAACTTACTAAAGTCGATATTTTTCTTGAAAACAAAACAGGCGAATTGTACCTGTTTGATTTGAAGACGGCTAAACCCAACGCAGGCGGCTTCAAAGAATTTAAAAGAACTCTTTTAGAATGGGTTGCGGCAGTTTTGGCTTCAAATCCTGGCGCCAAAATAAATACCGTAATCGCAATTCCATATAATCCATACGAACCTCAACCATATGATAGATGGACTATGAGAGGCATGTTAGATTTAAAGAATGAATTAAAAGTTGCTGATGAATTCTGGGATTTTATTGGCGGTAAAGGAACTTATCAAGATTTATTAGGCTGTTTTGAGAGAGTTGGTATAGAACTTAGAACAGAAATTGATCAATATTTTGCTAGATTTATAAAATAAGGCTCTGTTCAAAATCAGCAAAAGTATATTTATGCGCAAAAATGAAAGGTATATCGGTAAATTGAGGGAAAGATTATTATGGTGCAGCAAATCTTCAAAAGGGTAAAGACGGGGATTGAAGGGCTTGACGAGCTCATTGCCGGCGGGATACCGGAAGGCTCGCTCACGCTTCTGACGGGGACGTGCGGCACGGGAAAGACGCTTATTTCATCGCAATTCATATATTACGGCGCGGTCAACGGCGAGAATGCTGTTTACGTGACTTTCGAGGAGTCGCCGGAAAACATCAAGGCCAATGCGAAGCTGTTCGGATGGAATTTTGACGAGCTGGAAAAAAAGGGGAAAGTGATATTCGTCAAGTTCGACCCGTACCACGCGGAAGACATAATAGAGATGCTTGAGAACTCGATAAGGAAGATAAACGCAAAGCGCGTCGTGATTGACTCGATATCCGCGCTTGGGCTTTACGTGAGGGACGTCCCCGAGATAAGGAAAATAATTTTCGGAATGAGCTCGATGCTTCACAGGCTCGGATGCACCACCCTGATGATATCGGAAGTCCTCTCGGAGCAGAAGGACCTTTCGCGCTTCGGCGTCGAGGAGTTTGTCGCGGACGGCGTGATAGTCCTTTATTATCTGCGCGCGAACTCGCAGTTCAGCAGAAGCCTTACCGTGTGGAAAATGCGCGGCTCCGACCACTCCCAGAAGCTGCATCCCTACAAGATAACGCACAAGGGCATCGTGGTTTATCCGAAGGAGGAGGCATACGCGGGAGAGCTGTAGAATTATGAATTATGAAGCGGGCTAAAAGCCAAAACGGAAAACCTGCGGAAAAAAACATTAAGCTCTGCAGAAATCCGAGATATGGAACGAAATTCCAAAATCAGAACGGCTGAAAAAAAACCGTTCGATTAAACGCCGACATCGACGTTCCCGCTTTTCACATCAATGCTTAATGGGGATGCACAAAAATGCTGCGCATTTTTGGCATGCCGAAAAAATTCCATTTTTTCGTGCATTTCTACAGAGCCAAAACATTATATAACAGGTTCTGCTATTTTGTATTATATCAGCTGCGCTCAGGCAGCAAAATCATATGCTTGTTAAAGGTTAATCTTATGGCTATTCCTAATCAATCCAAAAAAAAGGGCAAGCCTGCAAAGGACAAGACCCCGGCGCAGGAAAAGGACGATTACGCGCAGCTCAAGGCAATCAGCATAAAATTCTTCGGGCAATGGGCTGACAAATACTCCGCGTCTTTTGAATCCGTCAGGAAGCCTTTGTCCGCGGCGGGAATGAAAATCCTTTTCAGGACTTACGTCTCGCTGATTTTTTTCCTGCCGCTGCTCGGATTTTTCATAAGCTTCCTTACCGCTCTTTTTATTTCAATTGCAATCACGGGAGCCGACATCTTGACATCTATAATGTACAGCGCAGCCGCATCAGCCGCAGTTGCCGCCATTGTTTTTGCCATGGTTTATTTGTATCCGATATCCGTCGCGAGCACCAGAAAAAGGAGCATTGACGCCAACATGCCTTTTGCCATAAACCATATGGCGGCGATAGCAGGCAGCGGGGTTCCGCCGTCCACTATGTTCAAGCTGCTCACGAGCTTCGGCGAATACGGCGAGCTCTCGAAGGAGGCGGAAAAGATAGTGAGGAACATCGAGCTGTTCGGGCTTGACGTGGTCACGTCGATGAAGGAGGTTGCCAAGCGCACGCCGTCCTCCGTTTTCAGGGAACTGCTTGACGGGATGATAACGATAATCGAGGCGGGCGGAAACTTGCAGCTCTTCCTGAAAACGCAGTCGGAAAAGGCGCTTTTTGAATACAGGATAAAAAGGGAAAAATATCTTGAGGTGCTTTCCACATATGCGGACTTTTACACCGCGGTCCTGATAATGGCGCCGATGTTTTTGATAGCGATTCTCGCGATCATGAACATGATAGGCGGCGACATGTTCGGAATGCCGATCACGGGAAGCGGGAATATTTTTGACGGCACATACAAAGTTGGCGTCATGGACCTCGGCATTTATTTGCTGATACCCGTCGTGAACATCGCCTTCATACTTTTCGTCCACCTCACGCAGCCGGAATTGTAAAAAAATTGTATCTTATGAAAAAAATTAATCAAAAACTAAAATAAAAAGTATTGAAAACAAAATATGAAAAAACAATAGCCGAGCCGACCGAGAAGGGAGGTATTGTGGTTGATAAAATATAACCATACCATCCCTGGAGGGAGGTATCGGAAAAAACAGCCGACGTATACGAAGTATGCGTCAATCGGAAAGAGGTTCTAATTATGGACATAAATCGCACGCTGGAAAAGATATTCGGCAAGACTCAAAAGACAAGGAGAATCGTGTCGGCTTCGATGGCCGCAGGTTTCGTCATGCTTGTCCTGAATTTTGCATGGTTCGTGTCAAACTCGCAGATTTTCACCACGCTAAATCTTCTGGCTGTCGCCATTATCATGGGGCCCTCGCTCTATATGATGTACATGGATTACGCGTATTCAAAGGAGGTTGAGTCAAGGTTCCCGGACTTTCTCCGGGACATAACGGAGGGCTTGTCCGCGGGGATGACGCTGCCGCAGGCAATCATAAACACTAAAAAAAACGATTACGGCGCCCTCACAGCTGATGCGAAAAAGATAGCGGTGCAGATCGGATGGGGAGTTCCTTTCGAGGAAATATTGACGAAGTTCGGGGAGCGCTCCGGAAGCGGCGCAATGAAAAGGACGGTATCGACGATAATAGAGACGCACAGGAGCGGCGGGAACATCGCGCACGTCCTCGAGGCCGTCGCGAAAAGCATAGTGGAGATTGACAAGATAAAGCAGGAAAGGTCATCCCACATATTCGCGCAGATGCTGACTGGCTACACGATTTTTTTCATATTCCTCGGCGTGATGATAGGGCTCCAGAAATTCCTGATACCGAGCATGATAGGCGGCGGGGGAATATCCGACATTACATCAACGCCTCTAAGCACGGTCGAGCTTGCCGCAATATACAAGGAGCTGTTCGGCAGGCTTATCATCATACAGGGTTTGTTCTCGGGCGTGGCAATCGGCAAGATGTCCGAGGGCTCCGTTCTCGCGGGACTGCGCCACTCGCTCGTGTTGGTGGCGATAGGATATACCGTGTTTTTGCTCGGCAGCGGATGATGAAATTTTTAAGAAATTAAATATGGTATTGTTGAGAGAAAAAAACCAAACCCCCGCCATGCTATTGAG
>Ga0163200_1000895_pt1 | contig 11789 bp, 15 predicted proteins | sample PL_2010_200m_FD_113535 | JGI IMG/M metagenome (GOLD analysis project Ga0163200, IMG submission 113535) | Freshwater microbial communities from Powell Lake, British Columbia, Canada to study Microbial Dark Matter (Phase II) - PL_2010_200m | ecosystem: Environmental > Aquatic > Freshwater > Lake ... | reverse complement strand
TTCTGTCATCAAGCGGCGACAGGGGTCTTTCGTTCGGGAACGCTCAGAGGCTACGCAGACGAAGCAACTGATCATTCGAGTGCTTAGCTACAATGCCAGAAGGGCAGCGGCCCTCCAGAGACGCTGAGAGTGGAGGGGTTTCTACAAAGCTGCGGCCTGCCCGCCATGCTGCTTGCTACCCCCTCGCCCCTTCCCTTCCCAGCAGCACCACTATGGCGTACCAGACTATCATGGCCATAAGAAGCCGGTCGATCGGACTGGGCCTCATCTCGGGACAGCTGAAGTCACCCTCATGCTTCAACAATTGGAAGCGCTCCTTGACCGTGCAAAGCTCCTCCCCCCCAGCGTCGACCAAGGACCATTCCCCTCGGTGCTTGCCCGGTCGAGCGAGACGGTAGGTAGCACCTCCCTTTATCGAAAGCAGAGCCTTGCCATCCGGCGGGGTATAGGTGAATTGGATGAAGGCCAGGTCCGAACCATCGTCCATGCTGCTCACTTTGTAGAGAAGCCCTTTGGGATCGTCGGTGAAGAAGATGAACTTCTTGTTGAAGTAGCTGCCTGTCGCACTGTCCTTGTACTTATCGCCGAACCTCAGATCGACGAGCTCGTCCCTCCTGTCCATCAGTTTGAACTCGTACCTCGTCGCCTTCGTCTGGGTCCATCTCAGCTTGGCAATGGCCAGCTCCTCGTCCAGATCGATCGACCTCATTCGGCTGTCCCCCACCCCTGTGGCACCTCGGGCTCGTGAGCTATGCCGAATGCGAAGTATTGGCTCCCGTCCTGAAACAAGGTCTTCATCGGTCCGATCGTCCCGCTCGTCATGCGCGCTTTCCCATCTGCATTCGGCGCTGGGATAAAAAAGGTGACCTGGGGCAGCAGGTAAATGGGAAAAGAAAGGGAAAAGGAGTGGGAGCTTCCTCAAACGCGGTCAAGCCTCTCCCGGAGCACGCGCTCCAGCGAGGCCCTCGATACCTGGGTCAGTATCGCGTCCTGCTCCTGGAGCCGCTGTTCCAGCTCTTCGACGGAGGAGAGCGTGTCAAGGAACGCCACCACGTAGGATGCCGTGCCCTCGATCACCAGTACGACCACCTTGTCGCCCCTCCTCGGCTTGCGGTTCTCCCGTGCGGCCTGGAAATAGACGAACCCGCTCAGCTCCTCCGGCATCTCGCCGTAGTTGTAGACGCCGACCAGCTGAGCGGAGTACAAGGGGTCGCCTCAGAGGTTGACCTTGGTCTCGTGCGCCTCGAGGCCGAGCTTCTCGCGGGGCAGGCCGAACGCCATTCCGTACAGCTGAGCCAGGTGGATGACCGGTATGTCGTAGCCTGGCAGGTCCTTCTGGGAACGGTCGTACTGCAGGTGGCAGAACGGGCAGACATCGAGGATCATCTGGGCCCCGACCTTCTTGACGTTCTTGAGCTTCTCCTCGGTCATCTTCAACGCGGTGCTGGATGATCGGGACCTAACACCGCCGCCTGCGCCGCAGCACATGAGCTTGTCGCGGTAGTTGAGGCTCTTGGCCCCGGTGATCTCCACCAGCTCGTCCAGGATCCTGGGCCTCTCGGCATCGTCCAGTTGCTTCACTCGGGTCGGCTTGGCGAAGTGGCAGCCATAGTGCACGGCGATGTTGTAGTTCAGAGGGTTCGTGACCTTGGCCTTGATCTTCTCGACGCCGATGTCCTTGTAGAGCACCTCGGCGAAGTGGCGCACCTTGATGTTGCCGGAGTAATGCATCCCCACCTTGGCCAGGATGTCGTTGACCTCCTTGAGCTTCTCAGGGTGGTGCTGCAGCACATGGTTGGACTCGAACAACGAGCCGTAGCAACCGTTGCAGATGGTCATAAGGTCCACGCCCTGCTTCTCGGCCAGGGCGAGGTTCCTGGCGCCGAGCGCCAGCCAGGTGCTCTGGTCGAAGGAGCGGATGACACCGGGGGCCGGGCAGCAGCCCGCGCCCTGCAGATCCACCAGCTCAACGTTCAGTGATTTGAATATCTCCCTTGTGGCCAGCTCTATGCCGGGATACCTCAGGGGGGCGACGCATCCTAGGAACAACGCGTATTTTCCAGACATTTACTTCTTGCCTCCCTTCATGATCTTCTCGAATCCAGTCTCTTCCATGATCTTCCTGAAGTCGGCCATGGCCTTGGGGTCGCCGACAGTGGTCGGGGGGTTCTCGGACAAGCCCATCTTGACCCTCAGCTTCTTCGCGTCGTCGCCGAAGGGGATGGTGGCTCCGATCTTGAGCATGTTCTCACCGATCTTCTTGTGCTGGTCGGACATGAAGCCCTCGCGGGCTGCCATGTTCCTGAGGATGAAGAGGATGTCAGTGATCTCGACCTCTCTGGGGCACCGCTCCACGCAGGCATAGCAGGTGGTGCACAGCCAAAGCTCCTCGGTAGGGAGGATCTGGTCCTTCAAGCCCAGCTGGGCCCTCCTGATTATCTGCCTGGTCCTGAAGGCGGTCAGCCTTCCCGACGGGCAACTCGCCGTGCAGGTCCCGCACTGGTAGCAGAGCATTAGCGTCTCGCCACCAGGGCCTCCGGTCTCAACTTTCTTCGCGAACTCAGGGTTGGGCTCAGCGATAGTCATATGGATAACACCTTGGTCCTGAACAAGGGGGGGCTTTATTTAAATGTATACGCCAAATCGTTCAAGTGTTACCTAAATGGGTAAAACCATCAGTGGGAGAGGCGCTCCTTTCTCAGCTCCCGAAGAAGCCAAACGACCTCCGGTTTCGGCTCATGGTATAAGGCCAGGATCTTGTGCATCAGAAGATTGGGATCGGTCGAGCTCGCCAACCTGAGCCCCTTCCTGAGGGCCAGGCTCTCGTTCACGAAGAAGCTCAGGTTGGAGCGAACCATCGATGGCAGCGACCTAGTGGTGCCCTCCACCTTGAAAGACTTTCCCATGGCCTCCAGGTGCCTGAACCCGATGCGCTGGGCCCCGTATCGGAACCGGACGTATCCGCTCCCTCTGTCCACATGAATGAGCCGGTCCTCGCCGACCTCCTCAAAGTTCGCCTCATCCAGCTCGTAGGCGAAAAGCGGATCGTCAAGCACGACGACGTCCATCATCCCCGCCTCATAGTCCTTGAGGTTGCGCTCATCGTCCGATATCAGAAGATCGTACTTGGCCTCTGCATCCAGCCTGGATAGCACCGAGAGCAGGAGCTCCTCGGTCACGATGGTGCATCCCACCACCACAGAATCGCCCAGCTTCATCCTCTCCAGGAGAGCGAGGTATTCCATCGCCACCTTCTTGCCCTCTTCCGTGAGCACCGTCCCGATGGAGGACGTGGTCAAGAGCCTGGTCTTGGCCTTCCTCTCTATTTGGCTCAGGTAGCGATGCACCACTGGTGTGGCCAGACCAAGCTGCTCTCCCGCCTTCCTTTGGCTGCCGGTCCGGTGGACGGCGAGCAGCACCTCAAGCTGGTGCGGGGTGAGGACGACCCCATTTACCCTTAATGATACAACCGGCTCGAGCAGCATGTAAACACAATACGACCGGCAGCTCTTCTAATCTCGCTTCTTCCCTTTTGTCCTGGTCTTCTTCTCAAAATACTTGACCAGGGGCTGCCAGTAGAACTCGGACCACCCATAGTCATACGAATCGGCCTGTTCCGCAGGTACCTCGGTCTGCACCATGGACAGCTCCGTTCCGCCCTCCACCTTCTTCAGGTCGATCTCCAATCTGGACGGGGGAGATCCCTCGGGCCACTCCTTAGTGGACCATTCCTGGACTATCCTCTTGCCCTTCTCCAGCTCCAAGTTCCTGGCCATGATGTAGCCGTTGCTCGCGATGAGCTCACCCCCGACCTCGGAGCTGCCGCTGGCCATGTCTCCGGTGAACTCACCGACCTTGACCGGGTCCATGAGCGCATCGTAGACCTCCATCGGAGTGGCCGCAACGATGACCTTCTGCTCGATCTTCGTCGTTTTGGCTGCCATGCAACAACGTCTCCATTCGCAGGTATTTAGCGGTTCGCAGCGGGGTCCCGACCCTCGGGGCGCATCTCTGTGCCATATTGTGGCAAATATCGAGCAAGGTCGGAATTTGCCGGCGTCGGGAGATCGAACCGTTCCTCCCGGCTTCTGTTCAAAAGGCTTTTATTCAAAGCCACCTTCCTTGGCTTTCGATGAAGACCAAGAAGCGCTACCTGGTCATCGGTATCGGAAGTCCCGTGATAAGCGATGACGCGATCGGCATCCGCGTGGCCGAGAGGATCATGGAGATGAACCTGCCTGATGTCGATGTGGACGATAATAGCGTCTGCGGGCTGGACCTGATAGAGATGATGCTGGATTACCAGCGCGTGGTCGTGGTGGATGCCATCGTCACCCGTGACAACGAGCCCGGGACCGTCATGGTGCTGCAGGCCGACTCCTTCGCTCATTCAGTGCACGGAACGAACCCGCACGAGACCAACATCGCCACCGCCCTGGAGCTCGGCCGCCAGATCGAGCCGCTGCGCTTCCCCAAGGATATCTATTTCGTCGCGGTGGAGGCGTTGAACACGATTGACATCAGCGAGGAGATGACCCCACCGGTCCAGGCGGCGCTTCCGGAAGCGGTGGAGACCGTCCTTGCCCTGCTGAGATGAGACAGACCGTTAGAAGTCCAGGGCCTTAACCTCTCTGGCTATCCTGCTGCCCTCTTCCTGAGAGGCATGCAGGGTGATGCACAGCTTCTCCTGGTCAAGCAGTGTCTGAGCCATGCGCTCCACGTCGTCCTGGGAGATGCCCTCGAGCTTTGCCAGCAGTTCCTCCCTGGTCATGGGCGCGCCCGCCTGGAGGAACGCCTCCCCCAAGAAGAACATGCGACTCTCGACTGGCTCAAGCTTGCGCACGATGATCCCCTCCACCCAACGTTTGGCCCTAAGCAGCTCATCCTTCTCCAAGCCGTCCTCCTTGATGCTCCGGAGCTCATTGGCTATCAGGCTGAACACCTTCTCCGCGTCCGCGGAGGAGGTCGAGAAGAACAAACCTAGGACGCCACAGTCCGTGAACGGGGCGGCCATCGAGTAGATGGAATAGACCAGGCCGTTCTCCTCCCGTACCTTCTGATAGAGCCGGGAGGATGTTCCAGAGGCAAGGATGCCGCTGAGCGTGCCGACCGCATAGCGATCGGAATGCGAGGCCTTGACGGCCGGGAACCCCATGGCGGCATAGACTTGGTCTCCCTCTCTCGGATACAGTTGAACCCCTGGATGGAACCTGGGGGCTTTCCTCAGGACCTTCTTCTTCGCTGTCCCCATGCCATCGAAGCTCTCGGTGGCCCAATCCACCACCTGGGCCGGGTCCACATTGCCAGTGGCCACAATGGCCATGTGAGGCGGCCTGTAGTAATCATCAAAGAAGGAGAAGAGGTCCTCCCTGGTCATCGGCAGCACGCAGTCCACCTCCCCGCCCTCGGAGTTGGCCATGGGGTTGCCCTTCCACATCGCCTTGGCCAATAACTCATGGATGTAGTTGTCGGGATCATCCTCGGCCATCCTGATCTCCTGGGTCACCACCTTCTTCTCCGTCTCCACGTCCTTGGGATCCAGAAGTGGCTTCCGGACCATTTCCGCCAACAACTCCTGGGCCGTGGGGAAGGTGACGTCCAATGTCGAGACGTAGTAGGCCGTGAGCTCCTTCGAGGTGTACCCGTTCATCTCCCCGCCGGCCGCCTCTATCTGCTGGGACATCTGCTTAGAGGAGCGCAATGTCGTTCCCTTGAAGAGCATGTGCTCCAGGAGGTGGGCGATGCCGCATTTCTCGGGCGGTTCGTCCCTGGAGCCGACGCCGATGTAGACGGCCAGAGAGACGGCCTTGGAATATTCCAGTCGATCGACGATCACCGGGATGCCCCCGGGGGTTCTCCTCAGATTCAGTTCTTCGTCCTTGACGTTCATCGCGCACCCGACCGATGAACGGCAATGGGAAGGAGGCCGATTTTAAGTTATGTCCGTCGCCGGAGGAGCGGGAGGGACTATGACGTCCGATTTCACCGCCCTTTTATTATCCATTCGAGCCATGAGGTGGTGCTTAAGTAGAATCTTGTTCCATAGAATCTGGAGGAAGAAGAACATGCCCTCGGACATTTCCATTCACGAATACAAGCATATGAAGTTCGACAAGGCCATGCTCATAGTGGGTTTTCCATCGATAGGGCTGGTCAGCTCCATTGCCGCCAACTTCATCGTAAGGACCCTGAAGTTGGAGAAGATCGCCACCATTCTTTCTGACGATTTCCCACCCTATTGTCTGGTCCATGAGGGTGAGATCTCTCCCCCGGTGCGCATCTATGCGGGGGAGCGCATGTGCGACGACGAGGGGGAGAAGTGCGACCAGCTTATCGTGATCACGGCTGAGTTCATGCCCTCCCCCAACCTGCTCCGGCCTTTGACCGCCGTGATCCTGGACTACTGCAGACACAATGATGTGAACACCATCATGTCCTTGGAGGGGATGGACGGAGGTGAGAACCCAGAGAAGCGGGAGGTTCTGGCGGTGGCCACCGGGGAGAAGTGCCAGAAGATGGTGGCAAGCTATGATATTAAGGAGCTGAGGGAGGGCATGGTCTCGGGGCTTTCGGGAGTGATGCTGTATGAGGCCGAGAGGGCCGGGATGGATGTCATCTGCCTCCTCGGACCGGGCCGGGCCGATTATCCAGATGCGCGCGGTGCGGCCAGGCTCATGGAGGTGGTAGCCAAGATGCTGCCCGAGATCAAGCTGGACCCTGAACCCCTGTTCAAGGAGGCAGAGCAGATCGAGAGGGACATGAAGTCCGCCCTGCAGGCGATAAGAGGGCCGGCCAAGAGGCAGGACGAGTCCGTGCTGTACGGTTGACCGACGGCAATCGCGTCGGCCCGACTTATTCCTTTTCATTTCGAACAGCTGGCTCTACCAAGATATAAATATCCAGCATCATATACTATTCGCCACCAGCATGGAGAAGAAGAAGAAGTACATCATGAAGGCCTGCCTGCTCGGCGACGGGGGCGTGGGAAAGACCAGCCTGGTACGCCGCTTCGTGGAGGATGTCTTCCATGACGCCTATATCGTCAGCTTCGGCACCAAAGTCACAAAGAAAGTGGTCGACCTGGACCAGGTCGAACTCACCCTGATGCTCTGGGACATCCTGGGACAGAAGAGCGATGATGCGCTCCATGCGGCATATTACCGGGGGGCGAACGGGGCGCTGATGGTATGCGACCTGACCCGACCGGAGACCGTCGATCATCTCTTGAAGTGGAGGGATGATTTCTTGAGGGCGGCGCCTGAGGCCAAGGTGATACTGGTGGCCAACAAGTCGGACCTAGAGAGCCAGGTCCCAGCCGACCGCTTGGCGGCGGTGGGCAGCATCGTGGGGAGTACTTTCATCACCACCAGCGCCAAGACAGGCGCGGGAGTGGAGGAGGCATTTCTGGCACTTGCCAGAGGAGTGATGGGGGCATCGAGATGACCGATACGAATCCATTCTTTGTCATGCCTGGTTCCGCCCTAATGGACCTGAGGGAGGAGCTGGAGATCATCGAGGACGATAAGGCCAAGGACACATTGACCCGCTACGGATACCGGGCCGGGGTGGGGCTCATCCGGAGCCTGGGAGTGGAAGCCACCTCGTTGGACCAACTGCGCCAGATGCTCCCGCAGATCTGGTCGGAGACCGGCCTGAGCCGGATGATGATGAAGGACGTGGAGGAGAACGAGATCACCCTGGCCCTGGAGGAGTCCATCGAGGCCAGCAAGGGCAGGAAGTGCGACTTTACCCGCGGTTACCTTTCTGGGATCGTCTCGTCCCTTCTCAAACGCAGGTACGAGGCGAGCGAGACCCAATGCTTGGCCGAGGGGGCGCAACGCTGTGTGTTCCACCTGCGGCCCACCGAGGAGAAGCAGCAAGAGCCCAGACCGGCAATGTCCACGGAGGTAAAGAAGCATGATCTGGAGAAGGGGTACTCGTACCTGATAGAGTCCGAGGACCCATACTCCGGGTTCGACATCTTCGTCGACTATGTGTCCCACGGCACGAAGGGCATGTGGATAGCCAGGGAGTACCCGGAAAAGCTGAAGAAGCGCTTCGACATCGGTTATTGCCCGTTCATCTGGCTTTCATACGAGCGGGATATCAAGTACGCCCGGGAGCCGACCAACATCCCCCTGATCTATGCCGAGGTTAAGAACTTCCTCGACTCCTCGGAGGGGGGGATCGTGCTGGTCAGCGGCCTGGAGTACCTGGTCTCGCAGAGCACCTTCATCAAAGTGCTCAAGTTCCTGCAGCTGCTCAACGAGAACGTGGCGGTCAAGGATGCCCTCCTGCTGCTGCCGATCAGCCCGCAGGCCCTCGCCTCCCGGGAGGTCAAGATGCTCGAGCGCGAGCTGCGCGTCTACAGCCAGAAGCCCCCCTGAAAAACCCCGATGTGGCTCTCGGGCATAGCCTTAAATCCTAAGAGCCGATAACCCGAAAATATGAACCTAGTCCCCAAGAAATTCTTCATCACTTCTGGGTGCGCCGTCAGTAAGGTTTCCGATCTGAATGCTTTTGATGAAGCTTTAAAGGCTGCGAAGATAGGCGAGCAGAACATCGTCTCCGTCTCCTCGGTGCTGCCGATCGGGGCGAAGCAGGTGCCTGCCCGGGACCTAGCGATGGGCGGGATTACGTTCTGTGTGCTGGCCCAGATGCGCGGGGGCGAGGGGGAGATGATCTCGGCCGGGATCTGCTACGCGTTCCGCAAGGACGGCAAAGGCGGTTATGTGGCCGAGGGCCATATGCACGGCACCAAGAAGGCCCTGAAAGAGGTGCTGGAATGGAAGATGACCGAGATGGCCAAGCTGAGGGACATCGCCCTGAAGCCCACGCATTATGCCATTGAGGAGCTTTCCATCCCCATGGACCATTACGGCGCCTGCTTGGCCTCAGCGGTCTTCGTCGAGTTCTGATGTTCGGTGTGATCATCTGTCCCAAGTGCCATAAGGCACGAGGTGTCAAGTTACCCAGCAAGACGGCCCTATGCGTCCATTGCGGGCATTCGATCGATGTCCTCAAGGCCCGGGTGTACTTCCGCACCGAATCCGAGGAGGAGCTGGCGCGGGGGGTGCAGAAGATGACGGAGCGGCTGGCCACCAACATCGAGGACTACCCGGCAGAAAGAAAGCGCAGGGCCCGGAAGGATGGCGGTGCTGGAGCGGTCAGGGCCAGGCTGACCCAGGACTCCCTGCGCGTTGCGGCACGGAAGCTCACCGAGGAGAAGGGGGACTTCGGGGTCGGGGACCTGAGGGAGGCTTTGATGCTTCCCTCCGATGAGGAGGCTCAGAAGGCGCTCGATGCGCTGCGCTCGGGCGGGATGGTCTTCGAGCACAAGGCCGATCGATTCAAGGCCCTATAGGATGCCCCCAGCCCCGGCTCGATCCCTCAGTGCGCTCAGGAGAAGATGGACCCGAGGCTCACCTTGGCCTGGCTAGGCTGGTAGGAGACCGAGGTGAAGGTCTCCAGATACTCAGGTCCTTGCCCAGGCGAGTAGCTTTCGGTGACATAGGAGTAACTGAACGAGTAATAGTAATCGTGCAAGTGAGCCTCGTTGCCATCATCCGTATATTCCACTATTCGGTTCGGCTTGTAGACCAGGAAATCATGGTTCACGGTGTCGATGATGACATACTGCCCTCCGCCCCCGACGAGCGGGATGTAGGTCTGAACCCAACCATGGCCGTTCCAGCTGCCGTCGGTCGGGTCAAAGAGCGCCCCTAATTGCAGCCAAGCAGGAATGCCGGCCGCCCGCGCCAAGGCGCAGAAGAGGATCGATTGATCGTCGCAGTCGCCCACCTTCGAGGCCAGGGTGTCCACGCTGGTCGCCGGGTCTCCCAACCTGGGGCTGGCCGGGTAACGGATGTTGTCCACGACCCAATGATAGATGGAATACAGGTTCGTGTAGACATCCTTCTCCTGCCCTACCAGGGACGCCGCCTTCGCCTCGATGGCAGGGTTGGCCACCACGATCTTCCATTCGTCGTGGAGGTATGCGCCCTTCAGGGGATAGGGAATGTCAGATAGATTGGCCGAGGAACCGGCATCGATGTCCCAGACATGGGCGTTGACGCGGACCTCGTAGCTCATCTGGACCTCGTAGGTCTGGACCCCTTTCAATTCCCCGTGCTGCCACACCAGCCAGGGTACGCCGTAGCGGCTGGCGCTACTGCTGGCCGAGGGCAGCTCACTGGTGTTGAGCACCTGCTGGAGGACCGTTCCGCCCGGACTTAGGTCCTCCAAGGAGGGGGTATCCAGGGTGAAATTGGTGATGGTGCCTCCGTTCGCCGCGACCTGGAGGCCCCTGGTCAGCTTGAAGACGGCGGTCTCCGGCACCTTCTCCTCGAACGGCGAGAACAAGGTCTCGGCTATGAGGTTCTGCACCGCTGGGGTCATGAGCAGGACGATGACGATCACGATGACGGCGAGGATCCCCAGGATCTTCGCCATCTGTCTCCGGGGTTCGGTTGGCACCATACTCAGCTAAACAGGAGCACTTAATCAAACTTTCGACCTGGCTTCAAATCTTGCAACTTCCTTCGAGATTAGCTCGGGCAAGGTCCGTTTATGCATCTGCCAATAGGCGAAAATGGCGATCCCCGTGGCTCCGATGAGGCAAATATACCTCCAGAAGTCCGGGAAGATGTAGAACCCGATCATCACCAGGTTCACCGCGATGTGGGTCAGGGCGGCATTGGCGAAGTAATTGAAGGGATAGCCCCGGGCCACTCCCATCCCGATGAGCGCTCCGGTGGCTCCGTTCAAGACCACGAACTGAATGGCCACGAAGATCAATATGACGTAATCCGTGGCGCTCAGGAACTCCCCCACGCTCCCCAGGGCCAGCATCGAGACCCAGACGGCTCCGAAGGCCATGGTGCTTCCGATGCCCAGCCCCAGCACCAGGCCATAGAACGCGGTGTCAAGCCGCTTCTGGAAGCGCTTGAAGTTCAATATGACCAGCTTGACCAGCTCCTCCAGGATGGCAAAGACCAGGGCGAAGAGGATGAAGCCCATGTCAAAGGAGTTCTGTACGGTGATGAGCACCACGCCTATGATCATGCCGAGCGCGAGCATGGGGAAGAGCTTGCGGTCGTCGAAGAAGGGCTTCTCCACCTTGGGGTAGGTATAGTCCTTCATCGTCCAGTACATCAATGCGAGCGCTGGCCCGACCCCGATGGCGCCGGCGAGCAGCATGTCATAGTTCATTTACGGTCCCTTGCAAAGGATGTCGCTATTTAATGCTTCAGTTCGAGCGCTGCCTCAGGCTTTCTGCTTCTCTGCCGAGACGAGCTTGTCGTAATAGTGCGCCACCACGCAGGACTCCAGGCACCGGCCGCAATGGTTGCAGCGCTCCTCATCCACCACCGGGCCATCGTCCAGGGTGATGGCCTTTCGCGCGCAGTTCTTCACGCAGATGCCGCACATGGTGCAGAGCTGGGCCTGGAGGAAGGACTTGACCCCGGCTTCAAAGACGCTGCCCGCCTCTTCCGCGGTGGGGGCCGTGGCCACCACCTGACCGCCGCCGAACACCTTGACCGTGGCGTCCCCTGCCCTGGTAATGGCTATCTGGTATTCCTCCGCATACCGCGTGGCGCCCAGGCACTTCAGCGCCTCGGCCACCCGGGAGAAGGGTCGCTTTCGCGGCACGGAGATCACGCCCTCCACCGAGTAGCCGCCCGAGACGCAGGGGCCCACGCCCTTCACCACGGACAGCCTCATCCGGTCGCCCCTTTGCTGGGGGACGTTCAACTTGAGCTCCTCGGCCAATCGCAGCATCTTGGGAG
>Ga0163200_1000893_pt1 | contig 11810 bp, 8 predicted proteins | sample PL_2010_200m_FD_113535 | JGI IMG/M metagenome (GOLD analysis project Ga0163200, IMG submission 113535) | Freshwater microbial communities from Powell Lake, British Columbia, Canada to study Microbial Dark Matter (Phase II) - PL_2010_200m | ecosystem: Environmental > Aquatic > Freshwater > Lake ... | reverse complement strand
TTAGCTGAGTATTGGAGTGCAATGAGAGAAAAGCGTTCATTTCTTCAGAGTCGGCCGTGGTTTCCCGGAACTGCTTTCTTCATTCTGTTATTATTGATTTATCTCTATATCAACCCTTTTCAGGTGCTCATACTTGCACCGGATTTCAAGATCATTGCTCCGCAGTCCAACTTTCCCGTCGGTGCTGCCAAATGGATGATGAAAAATAATGTAAAAGGGAATATCCTTCCCCATTTCGATTGGGGCGAATTTCTCATCTGGCAGTTGTACCCGGCCTGTCGTGTCGCCATGGACGGGCGTTATGAAACGGTCTATGAGGATCATCTCCATAGGGAATATTTCGATTTCTTAAACGGTCGGCCAGGCTGGAAGGTATTTTTACAGAAATATCGCCATGATATAGTCCTGATCCAATCTAATTCACGAACCTGTTCCCTCATGCTGAATGATCCGGTGTGGCGGGTTGCCTATATGGATCATGAAAGCGTTCTTTTCATGAGGAAACTCGAAGATCCCCGAACAGGCGCAGACTAAGGTGGAACGTCATGGCGAAGGGGTTTTCAACTTTTCGATGTGCTCTTTGGCCTTTGTATTGTTGGAGTTCAACGAAAGGGCTTTTTCAAAATAGGGCAGGGCTTTTGATGATTCGCCTTTCAGTTCAAGCAAGAGACCAGTATTCAGATAGCCTTCATCCACTGTTGGCGCAAGGTCGATAACCCGTTGGAAACATTTTTGAGCTTTGTCGAATTCGCCGATGATAGCAAAAGATTTGCCCAAATAATTATAAGCCGGCGTAAAATTCGGATCTACGGAAATGACCTTTTCAAATTCGGGGATGGCTTCCTGATACTCTCCTTTTGCAAACAGCGTCTTTCCACCCAGGCTGTAGTGAATCCGCGAAGCCTGTTGCCACCCATCGAACTGTTTAATTTCTCTGTGAAATGGAAGATAGGTCCAAGCCAGCAGCATTGGAATGAACATCAGGCAGCATACGGTTTTTGAAATGTACTTCTGCCGGAGGAAATGGAATAACTGGGTCAGAAATTGAGATGCAAACAGACACAGAAAGGGAGCCGCAGGAATACGGTAGCGAGATGCGGCAAAAAAGACAAGGACACAGAAGAGATAAATGAAAATCATCCAGTAAAGGAGAAAGGCATGGCGGAATCGCTTTAGGGTAATCCCCATGCCGAGGATGCCTAAAGCGGAAATGATGCCAAAGGGGATCAGCGGCCATTTCTGGATGCGGGAATAATTTTTATAGGTGGAGTCAAGGTCGTGCACCTCGTAATTGTTCCAGAAAAGGCAGAACTTCTTCCATTCGAGAAAAAGCGCGGAAAGGGGGGCGGTTTGAATATGATCTATCGTGCGGGTCAACCAGAAATCGGCGCATTCCGATGGCTTGAGGGGGGCTTTGCTTACCGACCGTGCGGTTTTGCGAAAAAGCGCGTGGGCATGATCCGGTTCCGATTGTCCCTCTTCGATAAACCCCTGATCGGGCAAATCAGCCCGCTCCATCCCCGTCGCACCTGGCCCATTGCCGTGGAAAAAGACCTTGCCTCCGTCTGCGGTAATGAGAATAAAATCGTCGAATTGAATATAGTTTCGGATCGTAACTGGAGCAACCAGGAGAAAGACCCCCAGAAGAATGAATGCCATGGCCCTGCATCTGTTTCCCCATGTCTTAACCATGAACCCGATCCAGATGAAGGCGCCCGGTATGATGAGCAAGGCATTGGGTTTGGTGATAGCGGACAGGCCAACGAGCATCCCTGCCAGGAGCCATTTCCCGGACCGGTATCCCGGAGTACGATTATTGCCGGCCTCTATCAGGGCAAGAAGAGCCAGGGAGTTGAAAACCAGGACGAAGGTTTCAGGCTCGAGTGTCAGTTCGACCAGAGTCATGTTGCCATAGAGCATCAGCATGGCAGCGGCCAGGAGTCCGGCGGCCGCGCCGAAGATTCTCAGCCCGACGAAATAGATGATGATACAATTCAGGCTGCCCAGCAGGATCTGCAGCAACGCGAGGGCCTCCCAGTTCGGGCCGTATATTTTAAAAAAGAGAACCGTGATGTAAAGATAAGCGGGACTGAGATCAAGGATTCTTTCACCTATCGCCGATCCTTTGCTGATCTGTTCGGCGAAATAGGGATATTTGTTGAAGATGACGGGATCCGTCGCGAAATAGAAAATCGCAGTCTTCACGGCCAGTGAGAGGAGAAAAATGGCCAACAGGATGAAGTTTCTTTTCTTTTCCGCAAGAGTAGGGTAATTTATAACCATTAGCTTTTTCCCGTGTATTGTTCCTATCATGGGCAAATGCCAAAAGGCAAATAGTAAGATCCTGGAGGGATAGTCAAGACTTTGAACGAGATTGTGCGTATTCTGAAGGCCGTTCTGGATAGAGCGGATCATCAGGGCTATGAAGGATATTCGAAGTTCGACGGTCTCCACAGCCCGTTGACGAAGGCTCTTTCCTTCGGCTTATGGCCGCTGCGCCTGGTGTGGACACAGATCGTCATGCGGGCGCCTGTTAATCTCCGCCCCGTTCTTCTCGTTGGCAAGGGGATAAACCCGGAAAGCCCAGCCCTGTTTGCCCGCAGCAATATGGATCTCCTTTCCCTGAACATGACGGGGCCTTTTGAGGAACGGGCTCGGCGTTGTCTGGATTGGCTTCTGGACAATGATTCATCGCAGCGCGGGGCGTATCGGGGTCTTTGCTGGGGATACCACCATCCCTGGCAGAGCCCTGGATTCTATCAGCCGCCGGGCTTTCCGAACTGTTATGTTACCGTCATCGCCGCCGAGGCCCTCTTGCACGGTTATCGGGTGTTCAAGGAAAAGAAATACCTCCTTGCCGCCCGGCAGGCATGCGATTTTATCCTAAAAGATCTAATCGTCCTTCACGAGACAGATCATGAAAAGAGCATCTCTTATGTGCCGCGCATGAGATCAGATTTCACCGTCATCAATATCAATGCCCTCTGCGCTGCTCTGCTTGCGCAAGTAGGGGTGGCGATGGGCGAGGCGGAGCTCATAAGGGAGTCTCGGAAACTGATCTCTTTTGTCGCCCGCCTTCAGACCGATGAAGGGGCCTGGCACTATACGACAGAACCCCGCCAGAGCCTTGTCGCCCATGACAACTACCACACAGGCATGATTCTCGATGCGCTGCTCATCTATGAACAGACAACGGGTGATGGCTGCTTTCGCACGAATATCGAGAAAGGGTTGACGTTCTATCGGGAGCGGCTCTTTACCGCGGAGGGGGCGCCCCGGTGGGCGAGCAACAGAAGGCTCCCCCACGATATTCATGGATCTGGACAAGGGGCGCTGACCTTTTCTCTTGTGGGTGAACTGGAGATGGCCCGGCTTATTGTGTCTTGGGCAATACGATATTTTTATAAGGGTAACGGTGATTTTGCCTATCAAAAAGGACGTTTTTGGGATAAAGAGTTTACACTGCTCCACTGGTGCAATGGCTGGATGGCCCGCGGTCTTTCCACCTTTCTCGTTGCTTCGAGAAGGTATCAATGAGGGGAGTAAACGGAATGCCTTTTGGTGCGGAAATTGCGCTTACGCCGCGTCTGAACCCGTTGGAAAAGGTCTATATCCGATTATTTGGGGCTCCAATTCTTGGTCTACGGGTGCGGGCGCGAACGATCCTGCCCTTTTTAGAACGTATCGGTGAGCCGCGGCGAATCGCTGATGCCGGAAGCGGCCGCGGCATGATTACCCTGGCCTGTGCTCGGAGGTTTCCATCCGCGGAGGTCATTGGCGTCGATCTGGATGATAGGCAGAACTGCGATAACAATGAAATCGCCGCCCGGCTTAAACTATCAAAAAACCTGAACTTCCTGACGTCGGATGCCATGAATCTGAAGGATTTAGGGAAGTTTGATTTGATCATATCCACAGATATGCTCGAACATCTTGAAGATGACCTGGGAGGGGTCAGGATGTTCTATAATGCTTTGGAGTCAGGTGGATATCTCCTCGTCCATGTTCCTCACTTGACGCGGAAAACCTTTGGCTGGAAGCGCGAGAACTGGATGGATGTGGAAGGGCATCTGCGCCCAGGTTATTCGAAGGATGGACTTATTGACCTTCTGACGAAGGGGGGATTAAAAGTTCGAGACTGCATCTTTAACTATAACTCATTTGAAACCTTGGCCAACGATATCAGCAAGGTGATTACAGGGGCGAAGCAGGCCAATAAGAGCCTCTATGCCATTGCCTTCCCGTTTCTGATGCTGATCGTTTTGCTGGGCTCTCTTTACCGGCCCCGGCATGACGGATCGGGGCTCGTAGCCCTTGCCCGAAAAGAGGATTAAACCGGTGCGGATACTCATCGATATCCTTCATCCCAAGCATGCCCATTTCTTCCGTCCCCTTATTCGGCGGTGGATCGGAATGGGCCGTGCCGTGAAGGTTGTCACGAGGGATAAGGATATCACCCATGAACTCCTGGACCTTTTTGCGATCCCTTACGTCTGCCTGTCCAGGCAGAAAAAAGGGCTCGGGCTGTTCCTGGAGCTTCTTATCCATTGGAAAAACCTGGTTTCAATTCTCAGCGCTTTCAGACCTGATGTGGTTATGTCCATCGGGGGCATCATGACCTCCATTCCCTGCAAGCTATTGGGGATTCCGAATATGGCCCTGACGGATACGGAAACGGCGACGCTGGGAAATAAAATCTCTTTCCCTTTCGCCGATTGCGTTCTGACCCCGGAATGGTTCACGGAAGACTTCGGACGAAAACATTGTCGCTACCGAAGCTTTCATGAGTGGAGCTATCTCCATCCTGAAGAATTCCATCCAGATCATAAGATAGTGCACGCCGAAGGGATCGATCCGGATGAGCCATATGCCGTGGTGAGGTTGGTCCGCTGGGATGCGCTCCACGACCGCGGCGAGGAAGGATTTTGCAGGGAAGACGCCATCCGCTTGCTGCGGGGGCTTGCCGGAAAAATGAAGATCGTATTGACATCCGAAGAGGAGCCGCCCTCAGAATTTTCTCAATTTGCCGTCAAGGTGCGGGTAGACCGGATGCACCACGTCATGGCCTGTTCACGACTTGTCGTGGGAGAAAGCCCGAGCATGTGCGCGGAGGCCTCGCTGATGGGGGTACCTTCCATCCTTGCATCAAGCTGGGCGTGGAAGTGCGGCAACATGAAGGTTCTCTCGGGAAAGTTCGGATTGATGCAGGTCTATGAAAGAGGATCTGATGCCGTCGATTCAGCCCTGAGCCTTGCGGATGATCTTCCGTCGCGGGCATCCATAGAACGGCAACGCGCAAGACTGATTCAGGATCTGGAATATATTCCCGACGTCCTGGAAAGGCACATCCGGGGTTTGACGGGAGGACGCCATGCATGAGCGCCTGCCGGTGGAAATCACGTTTTATGGGACGCCTTTTGACCGGCAGGCCGTCATCCATACCCTGCGGCATCTGGCCATTCGCTCAGGCTGGACAATCACATCCCGAGCCCGGCACCGGATCATCTATGCCACGACGGAAGACCCGGATCAAATAACTGCCGGGGAAGAGGACGTCGTCATTCTTTCAACACCTTCGGTGAATCGGCATCTCCGGGAAAGCCGCGACCCTTTTCCCGTCGAGGTTATCTCTTATTCTCGCCTTCCTTTCCCGCATCCGAAATGGCGGGATTATCAGAGACGGGGATGGATTCCCGCCGATGTTTTGGCGGGGGCCTGTGCGGTGATGAACCTCTGGTATGAGAGCCGGACACGCTCCGAACGGGCAGACGACTGGATTCTGTTTGCCGAAGATTGGTGGCTGAAGGCGGGATGGAAAAGGCCGGAACCGGTTGTGGATCAGTGGTTGGATACTGTTGCAAAGGCCGCGGAGCTTCTCGGCTGGCCACGATTAGAAAATCACCTGCAGCCGACGGTCTTGCTGACCCATGACGTGGATTATTTACCAACAACCCTTAACCGTGGCTTCCCCCGTTTCCTGAGGTCATTGGCTCGTCAGGTCATCACCCGCGGCCGGCCGGGCGATGCCTTATTGAATGTAAGTGCTTATGTCCATGCGCTCATGGGATCACTGCCCTATAGTGAGATAGAAAAGATAGCAGACGGTGAATCGGCGCGTGGTCTCCGTTCCTCGTTTCAGCTTGTTGTCGGAAACAAACATCACCGTGACCCCACCTACAACCTGTGTGATCCCCATTACCGGGAAACCCTGTGTGCTCTGCAGGATCGTGGTTTTGAGATTTGCCTCCACGGAAGCTATCAGGCGGGTGATCAACCAGCGCGACTGGCCGATGAGAAAGCAGAGTTAGAAGGTCTGATGGGGCGGCAAATTTCCGGCCATCGTCAACATTATCTGCATTTCCATCCCGCATCCTTTTTCCCCGGGCTCGAAAAGGCCGGATTCAGCTATGATATGTCTGTCGGATATAACGATATGCCCGGTCCCCGGGCCGGGACATACCATCCCTGGCGGCCCTATGATCTCAGAAACGGCAGGCATTTTGAGTTTTGGGAGATTCCTCTGATCCTGATGGATACAACCCTGGCGACGACTTGCAGACTTTCGCCGCAGGCAGCCTTGAAATTCAGTATTGAAGAATCGGGACGCTTTATGGATAGCAGCGGAGGTTGCGCTTCAATCCTCTGGCACCAGGAACAGCTTGGTGGGCGCCTGGATCCTGGTTATGATCGGATCTACTGGGATCTATTGGATGTTATGAGAAAAAGACAGGTGTGCTTGACAACGGGCAGCACGATGTTGCCAAAATTAGAAGACAGTTGGCAGAAGTCCATCCGGGAATAAGAGACATGGACAAGAAAACCTATTCTGAGACGGATTTACGATATTTCGATCAGTTCACGTCTGGTTATACGCCGTATCGGGATTCTGACCTGGACACGATGCTGAGAACTTTGGATCACGCCTTTGAGCACTTCAAGAAACCCCGCATCTGTGAAATCGGCTGTGCGTCAGGCCAGTTTTCACAGGCACTGATGCGCAGGTATCCAGGCAGTGACATGTCGCTTACGGGGGTAGACATTGCACTGAACGTACTGTCCTTTTATCCTTATAGGAAGATATGCGGGAGCGCCTTTGCACTTCCGTTTAGGGACAAATCATTTGAACTGGTCTGCCTTCCAGCGACACTCCACCATCTCTTTCCTCTTGAGGATTCCCTGAAAGAGGTTACCAGAGTCCTTGTTTCCGGGGGTGTGTTTTATTGCATGGAGCCGAATTACTTGCACCCGCATCGCTATTTTTTCATGAGATTCGCCCGACTTTATCAGCTTTATCGAAAAGCAAACGATGTTCCCATACATCCGCTGCGGTTGCAGAAGTATCTGGAGAAAATAAATATGACCGTTCTGGAATGCAGGTTTGTGAACATCTATTTCAAGGAACCATCCCTGCTGCAGAAAATGCAGAATATTATCGCCGATTTGATGCCGAACACGGCATTGAGTAAATATTGGTTGCCATGGTTTATTCTTATCGCGAAGAAAGTACGATAGTGATGGATTATGAACCGATCTGAAGAAATGGATCATGTGGCTGATAAGGATGATGTTCTGAACCATGGAAGCGTCCGGCCTCGTGGAGCCGATTCAGGCGGCGTCGGTGGCGATGAAGTACCTTGCCGAAAGAAGGCCCCCGCCTCAACAGCAAAGAAAATCATCCTCTTTGTTCTTCGTTTAACGATTGGTGTTGCAATAATTTTATGGATCTTCAAATCTGTTGATCCGGGTATCTTCAAGACCGTCGCTGTCTCTCCTCGGCTCATTCCCATGGTTGCCATGGTCGTTTGTAGCCTCCTGTTTGTTTTCCTGGGGGGATTTAAATTATGGATTCTGTTGCGTGTCTTCAGCCCGATCAATCTCTGGATGTTTACGGGCTATTTTTTCCTGGCCGGATCAATCGGGTCATTGGCACCGGCCATCTTGGGCGATTTTACACTGATTGGCCTTGCCAAAAGGAGCAAGATACCGGTCCATGAGAGCGTGTCCGCGCTTTTAATGGACAGATTTGTAACAATGGTGATCGCTCTGTTTGTCTTTACACCCTTTACTCTGATGTTGTTTTTGCCGTTGCATCCGCTATACATGCTTCTTTTCTCGGTCATATCCCTGTTGCTTGCCGGAGGTCTGGCTTGGCTATTTCTTCTTGCAGCCCCGATCCTGTTTGATAAACTTGCAATTACCAAAAGATTCTGGGAATCATTTTCCCTGTATATGACCAGATACCGGGTCAGCCTTTTTCAAAATATCTTGATCAGCGGCGTCCGGGGGATCGTATCGGGTCTCACACTGATTTTTGCGCTCATGGCTGCAAAACTATCACCTCCCCTTATTGCCACCATCTGCATATCCAATTCCCTTTCTATTCTCACCCATATCCCTGTGAGCCTAAGCGGTCTCGGCTTGTTTGAAGGTAGCGGGCTGGTGTTGTTTGTGGAGATCGGGCTCAATAAGGAGCAGGTCCTGGCGGGGCTCTTCTACCACCGGGCCTATATTATTCTATGGGCGGTCATGACATCCTGTTTATTGACCTTGGTGTTCGTTATCAGGAGAAAATTAAAAAAGTGAGGTATCCAATTATTTGCCAATACCGTTAGAAAAAATGGAAGATAGCATATGGAAGGTTTGAAAAATTGAAAATCAAGATCCTCTTAATCTACCCGCAACTGGGTCCCCAATCCCTGTTGCCGCAGGCGCCCCTGTCTCTTTTGTCTATATGTCCGAATTTGGAGGCGGCAGGGTATGAGCCGGTCATTATTGATACACGCATTGAATCAGACTATGAAGAAAAAATCCGGCATCACCTTCCGGAAAGCCTATTTGTAGGCATCACCAGCATGACGGGCATGCAGATTCAGTACGCCCTGCAGGTAGCCGCACTGATACGAGAACTTGATCCTCAGAAGACAATTGTCTGGGGAGGCATCCATGCGACGATCCTTCCCGAGCAAACGCTAACAGACCCACGGGTCGATATTGTAGTGGCTGGAGAAGGGGAAGAGGTTGTGGTCGAACTTGCAGATTGCCTGGCTGGGGGCGGCGATCTCCGCACGGTCAAAGGCATTTATTTTCAAGATGAGCTGGGGGAGGCCATTTTTACTGGACAGCGTCCTTTTCTTGATATGAACAGCGTTCCCATGCCGGCCTGGCACCTCGTCAATGTGTCGAAATATTCAGAAATAGGGGTTCAGACGGCTCGGGGCTGTCCTTACCGTTGCCGGTTCTGCTTCAATCACCTCTACAACGGCCGAAAGTGGCGGGCCAAAGATGCGGACCTCGTCATTGAGGAGTTGAGGGTTCTCAAGGAAAGGTATAACGTCAACCATGTCGTATTTTATGATGACAATTTTTTTTCCAACTTAAAGCGAACGCGATACCTTTGTCAGGAAATCATTAATAATAATATAGATATACAATGGAGCACCACTTGTCGCGCGGATATTCTGGCCCGCAGGGTTAATGAAGATTTCGCCGAATTATTGAAGAAAGCCGGGGTGCATATTCTATTTGTCGGTTCCGAATCCGGATCGCAGCGTATATTGACGGAGGTGATCAACAAGCAGATCACTACGGACGATATTATTGGAATGGCTGAAACGACCCGTAAGTACCAACTCCGTGTCCACACGTCATTCATGTCAGGGTTTCCGGGCGAGAGCGAGTCCGAAAGACGGATGACCTTCAACCTTATGGACCGTATTCTGGAAATAAATCCCGATCTTTATATCACCACAATTTGCATCTATACCCCATACCCCGGCAACCCTTTGTATGACGAGATCATATCGAAGGGATTGTTCAATCCGCCGGAAGCCCTTGAGGAATGGGCCGGTCTGACATTTTTCAACTGTCAGCTTCCATGGCTTTCGCAGAAGGAACGCACGATGCTGGAGAACCTGTCCTTTATTGCCCGTTTTGTTTTCTGGCATAAGGAGATCAAGGAGCGGTATATCAAACCATACCAATACCCCGCCTATCTGTTTTTCCGGGCAGATGCACTTTTACGGTGGAGGTTTCGTTTTTTCAATTATGCGCCTGAATGGAAATTGTTCCGGCAGGTCGTAGGTTATGAGGAAACCTGATGAATTCGCTGCGAGAATGGATCTGATGTGCGGAATCTGCGGTATTGCCGGACCGGCAGGCAGTCGGGGAATTGTGGAGCGGATGAACGACGCCATCGCCCACCGGGGGCCGGATGGCTGTGGCATCTACGAGGGCGACGGCATATTGCTTGGGCACCGGCGCTTGTCCATCATTGATCTGACCACGGGTGATCAGCCCATGGCCAACGAAGATGGGACCATCCAGGTCGTTTTCAACGGGGAGATCTACAACTTCCAGGAGCTCCGCCGTGACCTCGAACAGCGGGGCCATCGCTTTGTCACAAAGAGCGATACGGAGGTCCTCGTCCACGGTTACGAGGAATACGGCCTTTCGTTCCTTCCGAAGCTCGACGGCATCTTCGCCTATGCCCTCTGGGATAACCGACTGAAAAGGCTGCTCCTCGTCCGTGATTATTTCGGCGTCAAGCCTCTTCACTACCATTATGACGGCAGGAACCTGCGCTTTGCTTCGGAAATAAAGGCCATCGTGCAGGACCATGCAGTCCCCCGCAGGCCGGACAATCAATCCCTTCATTACTTCCTCAACCTTCGTTATATCCCCGGAGAAGGCACATTGTTTGCGGGGATCAAAAGAGTGCTTGCGGGTCACTATCTCCTCTATGAGGGTGGATGCATTTCCATACAAAAATATTATCATCTCCAACCAGTTAATCATGGAAAGCAGGAGGATGCCTTCTATATCGATGGGATACGTCATTATCTGAAGGAAGCTGTGCGCAAGCAGAAGATCAGTGATGTTCCCGTCGGCGTGTATCTCTCCGGTGGTTTAGATTCCAGCGCCCTCGTTGCTTATATGAGTGAGGTGGCCGATGGGCCTGTCCGGACATTTTCTATGGGGTTCAGCGAACCGACGGACGAACTGGATGACGCCCGGGTGATTTCGGATCATTTCCGGACGGACCATCACGAAATCTGCCTCTCCCCTGATCCCTTACAGCAGTTTCCCGAGGTCATCTGGCATGCGGAGGAGCCCAAGGAAAATATCCTCCAAGGGTTTCTCCTGTCGCGTTTCGCCTCCCAGCATGTCAAGGTCTGCCTGGGAGGGCTCGGTGGGGATGAGCTTTTTGCCGGTTATGAACTTCATCGGTATATTTACCCCCTGCGCGGCCTGCACCGTTATATCCCACCTTTCATGGTTCGTAAGTTGCTGGCGCCAATGAGCAGAGGCTTGTTTGCGATCCAGAATGCTTCCGGCGCCCTATGCTTCGATGAGTACCGGCGCGGCCTGCAGATGCTCTTGTCGCTGGGCGATCCAGAGAGATACTATCTGATATTGAGGAACACATGGGACTATGATTTGGGTGCTTACGGGAATGTGTATCACAGCCGTTTTTCAACGCGGGACCTGACAAAGACGAATACCCTCTTTAACGGATATTTTTCAACACGGACTACTGACGTTCTGGATCAGGTGCTCTGGGCGGAGTTTCATACGAAGATGCAGGAGGATTTCCTGATGAATGAGGACCGGACGTCCATGGCCAATGGCTTGGAGGTGCGGGTCCCGTTCCTGGATCGCGATCTGGTCCGGTTTGCTATGTCCATTCCTGTGGATGTGAAGATGAAAAACGGCGAGCTGAAACATCTCTTCCGGCAGTCCGTGGAGGGCGTTTTGCCTCGCCATGCCATCGTGAAGAAGAAGTGGGGATTCAGCTTCAACCCCTATTACCA
>Ga0163200_1000892_pt1 | contig 11811 bp, 11 predicted proteins | sample PL_2010_200m_FD_113535 | JGI IMG/M metagenome (GOLD analysis project Ga0163200, IMG submission 113535) | Freshwater microbial communities from Powell Lake, British Columbia, Canada to study Microbial Dark Matter (Phase II) - PL_2010_200m | ecosystem: Environmental > Aquatic > Freshwater > Lake ... | reverse complement strand
TCATCATCCAGGCCTGCGCCGGGATCGGTTACGCCCACCGCGCCGGTCTTGTCCACTGCGACGTGAAGCCGCAGAACATGCTGGTCATGCCGGATCAGCGCCTCAAGGTAGCCGACTTCGGCATCTCGCGCGCCCTGGCCTCCATCCGCCCCGGCGAGAAAAGCGACGTGGTTTGGGGTTCGCCGCAATATTTCTCTCCCGAACAGGCGAGCGGCGCAGCCCCCTCCCCATCTTCGGATGTCTACTCGCTGGGCGTGGTGATGTACGAGATGCTGACCGGCGCGCTGCCTTTCAATGCCACCACGGCCACCGAGCTGGCCCGCTTGCACCTGGATGTCCTGCCGCCCCTGCTGACCGAATCGCTGCCGGATGTTTCGCCCGCGCTGGAGCAGATCTTGCTTAAAGTGCTTGCGAAAGAACCTTCCGCCCGTTATCGTACAGCCGACCAGTTGGGACGCGTGCTGCTGAACTTCGGCAACGCCCGCGCCGCCCCGGCGCTGGCCTTGACCCCTGAGGCTGCTCCCGTTATGGAAGAATCTGCGCCCCCCGCGCCGGTCGCGACGGCCAGCCTGAACATTGACTGGGTCTCCGTCGGCCTGGGCTTGCTGGCCTTGCTGGCCGTCGGCGGGCTGGTTCCGTTCTGGGTCTGGGTGTATTTCGTGTATAATCCGCCAATCCGGTAGCACGTTGGCAAGTTGGCAAGTTTGCATGTTGGCACGTTGATAGGTTTCTTACGTTTCACGCTTTACGTTTTACGTTTAGTTTTCTCATCCATGACCTCGAAAAACATTCTCGCTCCCTCCATCCTCTCCGCAGACTTTACCCGTCTCGGCGAGCAGATTGCCGAATGCGAGGCCGCCGGCGCGGATTGGATCCACGTGGACGTGATGGACGGTCACTTCGTGCCTAACCTGACGATAGGCCCCTTCATCGTCGCAGCCTGCCGGAGGGCAACCCAATTACCTTTGGATGTACACTTGATGGTCGAGTCGCCAGAACGCTTGCTGGAGGCCTTCGCCAAAGCCGGGGCAAGCCACCTGACGGTGCATGTGGAAGCCTGTCCGGATTTGCCCCATACGCTGCAGGAAATCAAGTCCCTGGGCTGCGCGGCCGGCGTGACGCTGAACCCGGATACGCCTGTCAGCGCCATCCAGCCGGTCTTGCACATGGTTGACCTGGTGCTGGTGTTGACCGTCCACCCGGGCTACTCCGGCCAGTCCTTCTTGCCGGAGACGATGCCCAAAGTGGCTGCCGTCCGCCGCGCGTTGGACGCGCTCGGTTCCTCGGCCTGGCTGGAGGTAGATGGCGGCATCTCGACGCAGACCATGCCCGAGGTCCGGGCGGCGGGCGCAAACGCCTTTGTCGCCGCCCACGCCGTGTTCGATCATCCAGAAGGCATTGCGGCGGGCATCCGGGAATTGAGAATTGTAGTACCGAATTAATTCGGTACCACAAAACAAAATCACGGCTCGCCGCCGTGATCTCGGTAAAGTAGGGCCGGTTTCTAACCGGCCAGTTTATGCCGTCTTCACCAGCGTGCGGATGCACTTGGCGCAGAGCAGTTTCTTCACTTTGCGGCCTTGCTCGATAACCGTCACCTTTTGCAGGTTCGGGCGGAAGGCGCGATTGGTCGCCCGCATCGAGAAGGAACGGTTGTGTCCGAAAGTGGTCGTCTTACCACAATGAGCGCACTTAGCCATCTTGCAATTTCCTTTCTTACGTATAATTGCTGAACTTCCCTGCCGATCTAAAGCGGCTGATTTTACCATAATTCGCATCCTTATACAAGAAATGTTGTTAATATAACAGAGGTCAGACAATGGGCGAAGAAACTACTACCCTGGGCGCCATTCACATCTCGCCAAATGCCGTGGCGACGATCGCTTATCACGCCACACTGCAATCCTACGGCGTAGTCGGCCTGGCCCCCAAGAACCTGGCTGAGGGCCTGACGAGCAGCATCACACGTGAGCCAGCGCGCGGCATCTCGGTGCATTACAACGGCGAAGAGATTGACATTGACGTTCACATCATCGTGGAATACGGCACGCGCATTACCTCCGTGGCGTCCAGCGTAGCCAACACGGTCCGCTATCAGGTGGAGAAGGCGCTGGGTATGACGGTTCACACGATCAATGTCCACGTTCAGGGCTTGCGCGTCAGCAACCCCGATTAACCTGTCGGTCAGGAGATTTTGCCATTGATGAATCCGGAGACTCAGGCGCGGCTGGAACGCTTCAAATCCATGCCGATTGACGGCCAGGCGCTCAAGAAGCTGGTGGAGGCTGGCCTGACCTGGCTGAGGGTCAACCAGCAGACGGTCAATTTGCTCAACGTTTTCCCCGTCCCGGATGGCGATACAGGCACGAACATGGTCTTGACCATGCAATCGGCCTGGGCCGAGATTGACGATCTGGGCCACCGGCATGTCGGTCAGATGGCGGCAGCCATTTCGCAAGGGGCGTTGATGGGGGCGCGCGGCAACTCGGGCGTCATCCTTTCGCAGTTGTGGCGCGGCTTCGCCCGCGCCCTTCACGACCAGGAGACGCTGGACGGCCCCGGCCTGGCGCGCGCTTTTGCCGACGCGCGTGATACGGCCTATAAGGGCGTCGTCCGCCCGGTGGAGGGGACGATCCTGACCGTTGCCAAGGACATAGCCGCCGCAGCCGAGGCCGCCCTGAAGGAGACGCAGGACCCGTTCGAGATACTGGCCCAAGTTGTGCCGGCGGCGGATGCTTCTGTTCAGCGTACACCTGAACTCCTGCCAGTCTTGAAGCAGGCTGGCGTGGTCGATTCGGGCGGCATAGGGTTGTTTTATATCCTGGAAGGGATGCTGCGCTACATCTATGGCCAGCCGCTGGACGCGGCGCTGGCGACCGTCCAGCCGTTATCGGCGATGAAGCTGGAAAACACGCTGGAGTCCATCGAGCCGGGACAGGATTACGAGGTGGTGGTGGACTTCGTGCCGGCCGGTTCGTTCGACCTGCAGAAGTTCTATGGCGAGCTGGAAACGATGGGCACCTCCATCCAGGTCGGCGAGGGGGATGGCATGTACCGGATGCACATCCATGTCCCGACCGAGAAGCGCTACCAGCCGATAGACTACGTGATGACACTCGGCACGATCACCAAAGTGGCGCTGGAGAATCTGATCGCCCAAATGGATGAGATTAGCCGTAAGTCCGGCGGCGACCGGATCGAGCTGGCGACCATCGAACCCGGCCAGATCGCCGTCGTGGCCGTCTCGCCGGGGGCGGGCATTGCGCGCGTCTTCGCCAGCCTGGGCGTAGCCGCCATTGTCGAGGGCGGGCAGACCATGAATCCCAGCACGCAGGAGATATTGAGCGCCTTCGAGAACCTGCCTACCGATAAGGTCATCATCCTGCCGAACAACAAGAATATCATCCTGGCCGCCCAAGCGGCCAAGGAAGTCACGGTCAAGAACGTGCACATCGTCCCCAGCCGCACCATCCCGCAGGGACTGGCAGCCATGATGCACCTGAACCCGGATGGCGAGGTGGATGCTGTCGCCGCCAAGATGATCAAGGCGCTCGACGACGTGACCTCCGGCGAGATCACCATCGCTACCCGTTCGGTGGAAATTGACGGCGTTGCTGTAGAAAAAGGTCAGGTTATCGCGCTGATGAACGGCGCGCTGGTGCTTTCCGCCGCCTCGGTGGAGCAGGCTTGTATGGGTCTGTTGGAAAAAGCGGAGGCGGCCTCCCACGAATTGATCACCCTTTTCTATGGCGAGGATCTGGCGCCGACCCAGGCCAATCGCATCGTTGACCTGATCCGTTCGGCATACCCTTCACAGGAGATCGAGCTACAATACGGTGGGCAGCCGCATTACCAATTGATCCTCTCTGTGGAGTAATAATCGCTCTGCCTCCATCCGCAACCTAATGGGTGTCATTGCGAGAAGCGTTCTGCCCTGCACCGAACGCAGGACGGTGTGCAACGAAGCAATCCCCTGTCGCCAGGAGACTGCTTCGCCAAAGCCTGCCCTGAGCCTGTCGAAGGGAACGGCTCGCAGTGACAATGCTATACCTGGATTTGCGCGTTCTATGGCGAAAGTCTGCATCCTCACCGATAGCTCGGTACAATTTACACAGCCTGGCTTCCCCGGCCGCGAGCGGGTTCACATTATTCCTTTCGACTTTCGGTCGCCTGCCCGCCTGCCGCCAGAAACGCCAGGGGGACAGTTCGTTCTCCCCAGTGTACAGGCATTTTCGAGTTATTTCGACCAGTTGAGCCGGGAATATGAGGAAATACTGGTCATCACGCTTGCCGCCTCCCTCGGCCCAGTGGCGCGTTATGCCGGAGAAGCCGCGGCCCAGTACACCGACCCCGCCGCGATCCAGGTGGTCGATTCGCAGACCACTGCCATCGGCTTGGGACTTTTGGTGCAAATCGCGGCCGAGGCAGCCGCTGCCGGGGCGTCCATTCACGAGCTGGAACGGCTGGCGCGGGCGGCCATCCCGCGCGTCTACATGCTGTTCTGCATCCCTGAGATGAACTACCTCGCCGAGGCTGGTTATCTCAGCCGCTCGCAGGCGCTGGTCGGCGAGATGATGGGATTGCTGCCGATCTTCGTCCTGGAAGAGGGACGGCTGACGCCAATGCTGAAGGTGCGCACCCAGCGCCATTTGCTCGAATCCTTCCAGGAATTCATTGACGAGTTCAGCGATCCCTATCACGTCGCCCTGATCCAGGGAACGAACCACATGCACCTGCGCGCCCGCCCGCTTCGCGAGTACGTCGAGGGCAGCTTCCCTTCCACGCCGTTCAGCGTACATACGATTGGCGCGCACCTGTCGGCGTTGTTTGGGCCGCAGTGTGTGGGACTGGTTGTCATGGAAAAATTCAACTCGAGGTCGAGATGAAAATTTCATTGGTCACTGACAGCACATCCGATATTCCTGAAGAATTACGCCAGATGCACAGCATCGAGGTCATACCGGCCATCTTGAATCTTGGCGGCCAAAGTTACGAGGACGGAAGTGGGCTTTCTCGCGAGGAGTTCTACCAGCGCCTGCCGGGCCTGCCCGTCCCTCCGACCACCTCCGCGCCTTCGGTTGGAAGCTTCCTGACCCGCTACGAGCAGCTCTTCAAAGCCGGGGCCGCGTACATCCTTTCCTTCCATCCGCCAGAACGCTTGAGCGGGATATTCAACGCGGCGCGCCTGGCCGCCGAGCAATTCGGCGAACGCGTGCGGGTGATAGACAGCGGCCAGATCACCCTGGGATTGGGTTTCCAGGTGCTGGCGGCGGCAGAGGCGATTTCAAACGGCGCGCTCGTGGATGATATCCTCGGACTTGTCGAGAGCATCAAACAACGCGTGCGCGTGGTCGCCCTGCTGGATACGATGCAATACCTCCGCCGCAGCGGGCGCGTCTCGTGGGCGAAGGCCATGGTCGGTGAGCTGCTGAACATCAAACCGCTGGTCGAGCTACGCTTCGGCATCATCGAGCGGCTGGCCCAGGTGCGCACCCGCTCACAGGGCATCCTGCGCCTGACCGAGTCGCTGAACTCGTGGGGGCCGCTCGAACGGCTGGCCATCCTGCACACCAACGCCGAGGCCGCCGCCCGCCAACTGCTCGAAGACCTCAAACCCAGGCTTCCCGTCCCGCCGTTGGTGGTCAACGTCACCACCATCATCGGCACGCACACCGGCCCGAACGGGCTGGGATTGGCGGCGGTGCCAATCTCTTGAATGCACGCAAGAACCCGTTCTCTCCAGGAAAACGGGTTCTTGATTATGATACCCTTTCCCGTGATAAAATACCCCCATGCAGCCTTCATTGGAGAAACTCCGCAAGCTTTTCCGCCTCGAATACGATAATGGCTACCAGGATCGCGCCGTGATCGGCGGCCTGGTCAAAATCCTGGATTTCTGGGAAACTGAAGCGCGTCACGATAATGTGCCGGAAGAGAACGTGCAGGCTGTTTCTGCTTGCCTGCGGGGTTATCATGACTTGGGGCAGGCCGAGCGCGCCGAGTCGCTGAAGAAGCTCTGGAAGCAAATCAAGGGATGGGCTGCCAAGACCGGCGATTCGGCGGCGAACGTCTCTCCCGCTGCCTCCGCGGACCTTTTGCCTGCTGCCGCGACCCAGGCCGTTCAACCCGCTCCGGCCGCTGCCCAGCAACCTGCCCCTCAGCCGCCGCGCCCGCCTTCACCGCCCCGGCCCGAGAAGGGACGCGCCGACCTGCGTCCCGGCGGAGTCACCAGCAAGACGCCCATCGCCCTGAACGCCTCGCTGACCGTCCTGGCCGGCGTTGGCCCGCGTCAGGCCCAGACGCTTGATAAACTCGGCTTGCACACACTGGGGGATATGCTTTACTACTTCCCTCGTCGCTATGACGACTACAGCCAGTTGAAACCCATCCACCGCCTGTTTTACGGCGACGAAGTCACCGTGATTGGTACTGTCCAGACCGTGACCAGTCGCCCGGTGCGCGGCGGGGTTTCGAGCATCACCGAGGCGATTATCAACGACGGCACCGGCAGCCTGCGCCTGACCTGGTTCAACCAGCCCTGGATTGCCAACCGCTTGCAGGGCGGCGATTCCATATCGGTTTCTGGGAAGATTGACCAGTACCTGGGACGGCTGGTGATGAACAGCCCCGATTGGGAGCCGGTCGAAGTCGAGAACCTGCACACCAACCGCATCGTGCCGATCTACCCGCTGACGGCCAACATCGCCCAGAAATGGCTGCGGGCGCGGATGAAGGATGTTATCTCGTATTGGGCGCCCAGGCTGACCGACCATTTGCCGGCCTCCATCCGCTCGGCGGCGGAATTGCCCGATCTGAACACGGCCCTCCTGCAAGTGCATTTCCCTGATAATCAGGAAAGCCTGCGCGACGCGCGCCAGCGGCTGGCTTTCGATGAAATTTTCTTCCTCCAGATGGGCGTTTTGCGCCAGAAGCGCGACTGGCAGGCTGCCGCCGCGCGCGTCTTCGAGGCGCCGGATGACTGGCTGGAGGCGCGCCTGCACGCTCTGCCCTTTGCGCTGACCAACGCGCAGGGACGCGCCGTGGCCGACATCCGCAAGGATTTGGCTTCCGGCAAGCCGATGAACCGGCTTTTGCAAGGCGATGTCGGCTCCGGGAAGACAGTCGTCGCGGCGCTGGCCGCGGCGATTGTGACGGATTCCGGCGCGCCCTCTACGAGGACTTCGCAGGCAGCCGTCATGGCCCCGACCAGCATCCTGGCGGAACAGCACTTCCGCAACCTGAGCCAATTGCTGACAGGCGAGGGCAGGCTACAGGTCGAGTCCGTCCGCTTGTTGCTCGGCGACACGCCCGAGTCCGAGAAAGAGGCGATCCGCGCCGGGCTGGCCGATGGCAGCATCAAAGTCGTCATCGGCACACATGCCCTGATCGAAGAGCCGGTCACATTTGCCGACCTGCAGCTCACCGTGATTGACGAGCAGCACCGCTTCGGCGTCGAACAGCGCGCCGCGCTGCGCTCGAAAGCCGCCAATCCGCACCTGCTGGTGATGACCGCTACGCCCATCCCGCGCTCTCTGGCCCTGACAGTCTATGGCGACCTCGACCTCTCGGTGATGGACGAGATGCCGCCCGGACGCCAGCAGATCGAGACCCACGTGCTGACGCCGCGCGAGCGCGAGCGCGCCTACAGCCTGATCCGCTCCCAGGTCGCCGAAGGCCACCAGGCGTTCGTCATCTATCCGCTCATCGAAGAGAGCGAAAAGAGCGACATGCTGGCAGCCACGGCTGAACAAACCCGCCTTCAGCAGGAGGTTTTCCCGAATCTGAAGGTTGGGCTTTTGCACGGGCGCCTGCGTCCCGACGAGAAGGATGGCGTGATGCTGCACTTCCGGGACGGCGAATTCCATGTCCTGGTTTCCACCACGGTGGTGGAGGTCGGCGTGGACATCCCCAACGCCACCGTCATGCTCATCGAGGGCGCGGACCGGTTTGGGCTGGCCCAGTTGCACCAATTGCGCGGACGCGTTGGCCGCGGCGCGGCCCAATCCTACTGCCTGCTCATCCCCTCTCACGATGACGCCGTCGAGAACGAACGCCTGGCAGCCATGGCCGAGACCAACGACGGCTTCGTGCTGGCCGAGCGCGACCTCCAGCAGCGCGGCCCGGGCGAATTCCTGGGGACGCGCCAGTCTGGCTATACCGGCTTGCGCATGGCTTCGCTGACCGACGTGCACATGATCGAGAAGGCTCGCTTTCAAGCGCAGGCGCTGTTCGAGCGCGACGCGGATTTGCAGATGCCCGAAAATCAACTCTTGGCCGAAGCCCTGGGGCGCTTCTGGGGCGGAGGCAAGGGAGATGTGAGTTGATCGCTACACATGGAGAACAAATGGTTCGAGCTATCTTCCCTGGCACGTTCGACCCAATCCATTACGGCCACATTGACATTGCCGTGCGCGCGGCGCGTCTTTTCGACGAGCTAGTCATCGCCGTTTACGATAAGCCGTTGAAATCGCTGCTGTTCCTGCCCGAAGAACGCATTGCCCTGGTTGAAGAGACTTTCAAGGATCATCCCAAGATACGCATCATCGGCTACAGCGGGCTGACCGTCAACCTCTGCCGCCAGATCGAGGCGCAGGTCATCGTGCGCGGCTTGCGCGTCTTCTCGGATTTCGAATTCGAATTCCGCATGGCGCTGGCAAACCACCGCCTGGCGCCGGATATCGAGATCGTTGCCCTGATCACCGATGAGGAGCATACTTTTCTTTCCTCCAGCACCGTGCGCGAGATCGCCTCGCTGGATGGCGATGTCTCCAGCATGGTGCCGCCGCAAGTCGAAACCGCGCTCAAAATGAAGTTGAGCGGAATGAGTGACAGACAGATACCACCAAATGCACTTCGGGATTAAAATAGAGATTAGATATTCGAGAATAGAGATTAGTAAGTGAAGCTAGCGGAGCACTCTTTTGTGCGCCGGAGCGGAGGAGCTATGGACATCCTTCACCTTGTTGACCGCCTGGAAGAGCTTTTCAACGAAAGCCGTTCTATTCCGCTGACCCACAACGTCGTCGTGGACGAGGACCGCTTTCTGGATATCATTGACCAGATGCGCATTTCCATCCCGGAAGAGGTCAAGAAAGCGCAGCAGGTCTATTCTCAAAAGGACCGCGTCCTCGCCCAGGCGCAGGAAGAGGCGAATCGGACCCTGGCCCTGGCGCGCGAAAAAGCCGATCAATTGGTCGAGAAGGACGGTCTCGCCCAGGAGGCTCAAAAGCGCGCCGATCAGATCCTCGATCAGGCGCGCATCGAAGCCGAGAACATCAAAGCCGGGGCCGACCAGTATGCGCTGGATTCTTTGCTGAACCTGGAAATGGAGCTGGAGCGCGTCATGAACCAGGTGCGTAACGGCATCCAGGTCCTGGAAGAAAAGAAAGCCGCGGCCAGCGCACAAGCCGCGCCGAAGGAGTGACAACAATCTCGGTGGGTCGAACCGCGCAGGCTCAACTGCAAATGTGCAGCAATGTGACAGTCACTTCCGAAGTGACTGTCACATTGTAAACTTCTTCCACATGAGACAAAAAAGACGACTCTTGCGTGTCGTCTTTTTTTACTTCGATAAGCCGCTAAGGATACGGTACTTTTAGATGGCCAAGTATCGCCGCGTTACGCCGCAGTGGACTTTACGCGATCCACCTTGCGGATGACCATCACGACTTTGCCCTGGACTTGAACCGTTCGCGGGTCATCCACGTAGATGGGTTTCATGGTGGGATTGGCGGGCTGCAGGCGGACGCGCCCCTTCTCTTTGAAGAAATACTTGAGCGTGGTCTCGTCTTTACCTGTAAGCCAAACAGCGACCATCTCGCCGTTGCTGGCCTCTTCGGCCTTTTTCATCACCACGATGTCACCCTCGTTGACCATGGCGTCAATCATCGAGTCGCCTTTTACCTCCAGCGCAAAAAGCTCGGTGCCTTTTTCGCGCTGCGGCAGCAGGCTGCGGGCGATGTTGATGCTGCTTTCGGCGTCGAAATAGTTGAAATCCGAGGGCGGGACCGGCACCGGCGCGCTGGCGAAGATGCGACCGACGAGAGGAACCTTGAGCAATTCGTCGGCCACGGCGACCGCGTTCTGCACCGCTTCGGCCACGCGTTGAGGGACGCTGAGTTCGGGTTCCCTGATCAATCGCACCGCGCGCGAGAATTTGGGGTCGCGTTCGATCCGGCCCATGTCAACCAGTTGCTTGAGGTAATAGGTAACGACCGAGGTCGAGGAGATGCCGGTCGCCTCGCCGATCTCGCGGATGGAGGGAGGATAACCCCGCTCGTTGAGCCGCTTATCCAGATAAGCCAGGATTTTATAGTGGCGGTCAGTCAAGCCTTTACGTGTTCTCACCATGAGGGCCTTCCTTTCCTGGTGAATCGTACATTTGTGCTAATAATATAACACGAACATACGTTCTGTGTCAAGCGTTTTTTGGCGTGGAAATCTAGACCCAACTGCGGCGGCGCAGCCACATGTATATACCGACTGGCAGTAAGATGGTGATCAAAAACATCACCACAAAGGCCGGCTGATCTGTCCATCTGGTCATGTGGGCAACCGGTTCGAAGAAGTTCATGCCAAAGAAGCCAGCTATGAAAGATATGGGCATGAAGAGTGTCGTGATGACGGTGAGCGTTTTCATCACCTCGTTCATACGGTTGTTGATGACTGACAGGTACATGTCCAGCGCGCCGCCGACCAGGTCGCGCATGCTCTCGTTCAGATCGTGCAGGCGGACGAGATGGTCGTAAATATCGCGGAAGAAGATGCGGTCGCGGGGATCAATCATGCGGTAGTCATCGCGCGCGAGTTTGTTGAGCACCTCGCGTTGCGGGGCGATGATGCGCCGCATGGCGAGCAGGGTGCGCTTGAGGGAGAATAACCGTTCGAGGGTTTCCGGCGTCGGTTTGCTGAACACTTGATCTTCGAGTTCGTCAATCGAGCGGTCAATCTGTTCGACCAGCGGCATGTAGGCCGTCACCAGTGTGTCAATCAGCCGGTAGAGCAGGTGGTCGGCCCCGTTCTGGACGTGGCGCGGGTCACGCTGACAGGCGGCCCAGGTTTCGTCTATAGGCGCCAGCGGTTCGTCATGGTGGGTGACGATGTAATTCTGGCCGAGGAACACGTCCAGTTCATGGATGACCGGCGTCAGCCCGCCGTTCTCTTCGCGGAAAGCCAGCACGTTCAGGACGATGTAGAGATAGTCGCCCCAATCGTCCACTTTTGGAACGTGCGTCTCCCGCAGCGCGTCATCTATCGCCAGAGGGTGGAAGCCGAAAACGTCCCGCAGGAGCGGCTCACAGACCGCGGGCGGCTCAGCGGTGAAATCCACCCACAGCAGGCCTTTGGGGTTCTGCAAAGCCGAAGCGAATTTTTCCAGGGGAAATTCTGCATCCAAAGGTGAATCGGGTGTGTAATAAAGAGCACGGATCATGGAACCTCCAGCGGCAGGAAATGTGATGGTCTTGATTTTACCGCTTCTTGCACCGAATCCGGCATTTTCGCCCTCATCTACACTGCGCATGGGCGCAAATTGCGCTTTTGCCAATCTGGTTCCGGCGGACTAAAGTCCTGCCTCAGTACATGAAAGTCGGCTAAAAGCCGACTCACCAGCCAGCCCGAAGGGCTTCCATGTACTGAGCAGGTGGCTTCGCGAAGCACCCTGTGGGTTAGCCCCGCGAACTAAGCGATGAAAAACCGCAATTTGTGGCCGTTCCATGTATATATTTCCTCCTTGTTTCTATGTGAATATCAATAATATCAAGGTATTTATTGAAAATATTGATATTACTACTTGACAACTCAGAAATATTG
>Ga0163200_1000889_pt1 | contig 11835 bp, 8 predicted proteins | sample PL_2010_200m_FD_113535 | JGI IMG/M metagenome (GOLD analysis project Ga0163200, IMG submission 113535) | Freshwater microbial communities from Powell Lake, British Columbia, Canada to study Microbial Dark Matter (Phase II) - PL_2010_200m | ecosystem: Environmental > Aquatic > Freshwater > Lake ... | reverse complement strand
GTCGAGGCAGCGCACCGTGTCGTCGGCCGACGAGCCGTAGTAAAGCGCTCCGTTCGCTACCGCGACATGAAACGCCCGGTCGTAGGTGGTCGTGGGGCCGAGGCTCGGAATGCGGCGATAAACGTCCTGCTTGGCGGGAAGTTCGGGCCATGCAGGATTGGGCGCAGCCGACCGGTGCATCCACGCTTCCGTCAACGGTAACTTGATCTCGTCGGTGGAGACGCCGCTTCGTTGCGCGTCGTGCCGATAGGCCGGCCACACCGACCAAGCCGAGGCTGCGCCGGCCATCCAGAGTGTCAGTGCGACAAGACAACGCGTGAGGTTCATGACGCTGATTGTGAAGTTCATCGTTGAGTGTCCTTGCAGCTTCTTCAACATCTCCTGCACCTTCTCCTTATACAGCTTCTGCCATTCCGGCGCCAGCAGGCAGTCGCAATCCTCTTGGGCAAAGCGCTTTTTTTCCGGCACTGCCAAGCCAGCGTGTACTTTTCGCACACCTGACTTCATCGCAAATACACAGAAATGATCGCAGAACTAGCTTATTGCCCGGTGAGCCATCTTTGGAAATGTTCGATCCTGTAAATCCGTTTGGCGAGCAAGTCGTAACCTTTGGTCAGCGGATGGCTGGCATCAGCGTAGAGCGAGCTGGGCAGCGTTTCGGGCGCGATGTGCGCAATCCGATGCCCTGTCAACCAGCGGACGATGCCGTCGTGGAGCGTCCGATAGGCAGGCCGGTTTTCCTCCGTCAGCATGTGCTCGTTGAACGGGCCGAGCAGAACCAAGACGTCATTGTCATGCTGGCGCAATGTGGTAAGCATGCGCTGGAAGGCTTGCCACTGGAGCGAGGAACGAAGGTCGACCCAGTCGAACGCCGCGGGTTCGGTCCATGTTTTGTGGCGTGGGTTGTTGGGGCCACGTTGCGGATCGTTGGCGGGAACGGAAGGGACGGTGAACGTGATCAGCGCCAACGGATTTTCCCAAACGTTAGGATAGCCCGGCGGATCGCCGCCATCATCGGCGAGCGTCCACTTCGGAATGCTCTTCTGGCCGAAGTAGGCGTTCTGGAGATGGTTCACCCACGCAATGAAACTGACGTGGCGTTCGATGAGGGCACTGAGCCGCTCGTTGACGTCCGCCTTGTAGCAGGGAATGCGCGGGGAAAACTGCGGCACGAGCCGGGAATGGTTGAACTGCTCTTCTTTCGTCGTGCTGAGGTCCGCCTTCGGGCTGGTCATCCAGAGTACGTTGCAATGGACGATCACTTTTTGGTGGTGCAGCGCCTGGCCGTAGTCGTTGATCAACCCTTCTTGCGCGAGCGGGAATAGGCCGTTGACGCCGGCGTTGATGAACCGGTCAGATTCGCCCGCCTGCTGATTCAGAAAATGCGACAGCGTGCCGTCGGGCAAAACGTATTCGCCCCAGACGACGGAATCGCCGAGCACGAGGATGTGCTTGGCATCAGCCACTTGGCGCAGCCGCCGCGCGTAGAGCCAATAGTCGTTGCTGAGCTGGTAGGGAATCCGGTAGTCGGGGCCGGTCTCGAAACGCTCGAATTTCAACCAGAGCCACGGCGTCAGCACCAGCGCCAGCACGACAATCACCATTGCCACGAGCCATTGCCGGGCGGTCAGGCGCACTTCGTTCACGCCGAACGGAACTGCCGCCTCTGGTGATGAGTTGTTCATGTCAGAATTGGAAGTAGATGAAGGTGCCGCCGCCGGACGAGCAGAGGCAGAGGTAGAGCACGATGCCCACCGCCACGCCGACGCGGACGAAACTGGTTTTGAGCACCTTGCGGAACCGCGACTCGTACAGAAACTCGTACAACCACACCGTTGCCACCAGCGCGATCATCAGCGCCGGGATTTGCGGATCGTGCCAGGCGGCGGAGAAGATGCGGCGGACGATCAATAGCGCGTCGGGGAGCGACTCGGCCCGGAAGAAGATCCAGGCAAAGGAGACGAAGACGAACACGCCGGCTTGTTTGAGTAACTTCGGAACGCGTTCCCGGTAAACCGCCGAGCGTTCCAGTTCCCGCGTGATCAGGACGCCGAGACCGTGCAACGCGCCCCAGATGACAAACGTCCACGCCGCGCCGTGCCAGATGCCGCAGATGAGGAAGGTCAGGAACAGATTCCGGTAGGTGTTGAAGCGACCGTGCCGGTTCCCGCCGAGCGGGATGTACACGTAATCGCGAAACCAAGTGGACAGGCTGATATGCCAGCGCGACCAGAATTCGCCGAGGCCGGTGGCGAGATATGGGTTGTTGAAATTCAAAATCAGATTGAACCCCATCAGCTTCGCGACGCCGCGGGCCATGTCGGTGTAGCCGCTGAAATCGAAGAATACCTGCCAGCCAAACGCGATGGTGCCGAGAATCAATTCCGGCGCACTGCACGCACGGGGATTGTCGTACACGCGCTCGACGTAGAACGAGAGGTAGTTGGCCAGCGCCAGTTTCTTGAACAGCCCGACGAGGAACAGCGACGCGCCGTCGGTGAAGTTTTGCAGACGGATCGCCGGAAATTGCCGGAACTGCGGCAGCAGATGTTTCGCCCGCTCGATCGGCCCGGCCATCAATTGCGGGAAGAAGCAGACGAACGTCGCAAAGCGCAGAAAGTTTCGTTCGCGTTGCACGTTGCCGAAATAGAAGTCAATCGTGTAACTCAGCGACTGGAACGTGAAAAACGAGATGCCGACCGGCAGCACGTACGTCCAGCCCAACGGCATCAGCTTCGCCGGATCGGCCAGATGCAGCCCGGTGAACACGGCGTTCAGGTTCTCGACGACGAACCGGGCGTACTTGAAGAAGAGCAGCAGCGCGAGGTTGTTGGCCACGCTGATCACCAGCCAAATCCGCCGGCTGCTGTACAGCGCGCCCAACGCCATCAGGAACACGATCACCCCCAGCGCCACCATCGTGGCCCGCAGCGTGCGCGGCCCGGCCACCGCCAGACTCAGGCTGCCCAGTGTCGCCAGGACACAGACGACAAACGCCATCTTCAACACCCGGTCATCAAACCGCAGTCGCGTCAGCCGGCCCACGACGTCCACCTTCTCCCCGGCCCGCGGACAGCGATCCATCAGTGCGACCAGAAAGAAATCAAGCGTGGTCGAATAGAGCACGAGGAACAGGTAGTACGGATTCCACCAGCCGTAGAAAAAGTACGACGCCACCGTCAACCACGGCAGCCACAGCCGGGTTTTCCGCAACGCGAAGAACACCGGCAGCACGACCAGCAGGAACACCAGAAATGGCCAGGTGTGGAAGAGCATGGCTTATTTCGGTTTGGTTCGGAGTTGCTGGAGTTCTTCCGGCGTCGCGCGGCGGACGCAACGGAAACCGCAGTAGTCGGTCGAAAAACAAGCGTCGGTGTCGCCGGTCCGTTCGCCCCGGCGCGCGATGGCGCGGCATTGGTCGGCACTGGATTTCCAGTTGCCGCCGCGGATGACGCGCTTCACATCTTTGCCGGGATTCGGCGGGCCGTGCGGATCGACGGCCGGGCTTTGCTGGTAATACGTCGGGCTGTAAACGTCCTCGCACCATTCCGACACGTTGCCGTACAGATCGCAGACGCCCCAGCGATTCGGTTTCTTCTGGCCGGCCGGATGCGTCTTCTGGTCGGCGTGTTCGCCAAACCAAGCGTACTGCCGGAGTTTGTCAGGCGGACTCTCCGTACCGGCGCGGGCGGCGTATTCCCATTCGGCTTCGGTGGGGAGCCGGTAGCCAGTCGCCGTGTAGTCACAGTCCCAGTCGGCGGTTTTTTCGTTGTAGCACGGTTTCAGGCCTTCCAAGAGGGAGCGCTCATTGCAGTACTGCTTGGCGTCCCGCCAGCGCACGCGCTCGACCGGTTTCCTCGGGTTGTCCTGCCAGTGGGACGGGTTGGGCAACTGCGCCTTAGCGAACATCTCGTGCGTCACCTCGCACTTGTCCATTTGGAAGGCGGTAACCTTGACCTTGTGCGACGGTTTCTCATCGGGCTGGCCTTGCTCGCTGCCCATCAGGAACTCGCCGCCGGGCACGGACACCATTGCGACGCCGGACTGGGTAACGATTTCGACGGAGGCTGGTTTCTCGCACGCCGTGAGCACCGCGAGCAAGACTGCTAGGCGGAAGGTGCGCGTCAACCGGCTACTCCTTGCGAAACCACGTCGGCTCCTTGTTGCTGCAACCGTTGGTCGTCAGCATCATGAACTCGGCGTTGGTCGCCGTGTTGAGGTCGAGTTCGCCGTCGCGTTCGGCCGAGACCGCGCACAGATTCCAACCGGCGGCGTGCACGCCAACGATCTCGCACGCGGCGGAGAACGTGCCCGGTTTGCTCGGATCGCCTTTGCCGGCAGGCCCTCGGCTGAAACTCAGCCACCGGCTGTCGGGCGACCAATCCACATGATAAATCTTGTTTGTTTGATCCGTGATTGTCAGCCGCCACGGGCCGACGGCCGGGGTGTCGGCGTCGAGGTTGATGGGCGCGGCAGCGATCTTGTGATCGCCGGCGCCCCACGCGATTTGTTTGCCGTCGGGACTCAAACACGGCCGGCAGCCGGGGATGTTCAGGTTGATGATTCTCTCGCCGTGCGCTTCAATCAACAGGATGGCGTGTTTGAATCCCATGCCGGCGTGCACGGTGGCGACGATCCATTTGCCGTTCGGGGCAAAGCACGGATTGTAGAGGTGATGCAACTTCGCGCTGTTCGGGTGCGGCGTAATCTTGCCGGTCCTCAAATTGCAAAAGCTCATGCCGGTGGTGTAATAATCGGTCACACTGAACTTGGGATACTCCTGCGGCAAGTAGCCGATCGCTTTGCTGTCGGGACACCAGAACGGTTCTCGCGCGTAGTCCACAAGTTTCTTCCGGTTCCGGCCGTTCGCGTCCATGACATACAGACTGCGGATGGTATCTCGGCCTTCGCCTTCGTCCACCGAGAAACATATCTTCGTGCCGTCGGGCGACACTTGCGGATAATGCTCGTGCACGTGCGGCGTCTGCGTGAGGTTGAGCGGCGCCGAGCCGTCGGCGTTCATCACGAAGATTTCCGAGTTGTCGTTGACGTACGATTCGTACGCGATCTTGAACGGCACCGTCTTCAACCGTTCGCCGAGCGGCGCCCCCACCGCTCCACCGGCCAACAGACATAGTATCAGGGACACAAGGCGTGCAGGCTGGTTCAACATGCGCCGAGGATAGATAGCCGCCGCCGTAATTCAAGCCGGAAGCGTTTGACATCCACCGCCGCAAAAGCGGAATATCCCCCGCATGGCCGCGATACCATTCCTTTTGGCAGCAATCGTTGCGCTCCAGTCCAGCGCAGGCCAAATCGTGTTCTCCAGCAACCGATCTAGCGCATGGCGCATCTGGCAGGTGAATCCCGACGGCTCGAACCTGCGGCAACTCACGAAGCAAGACACCGACGACAACGATGTTGATCCCGTGTTCAGCGCCGATGGCGAGTCCATCCTCTTCACCTCCACGCGTGGCGGGAAAACCGCCATCTGGCGAATGCAGGCCGACGCTACGAAGCCCGAGCGGATCTGCGACGGCGATCAAGCCGAGTGGTCGCCCGATGGCAAAAAGATCGTACTTCGCCGCAACGAACAAATCCTCACGCGCGACCTCGCCACCGGCAGCGAGAAGCAGCTCAGCCCCGCCGATTGGCCGCATTGTTCCGGTCCAGCGTGGAGTCCCGACGGGAAATCTATCGCGTTCGCTGCGCGCTGGGACGCCGGCAACGGCGTCTTCATCGTCCCAGCCGATGGCGGCAAGCCGGTCAAGGTTTACGATCAACAGGGCGCCTGCGAACCGCATTGGTCGCCGGATGGTTCCCGCCTCGTGTACGAAACCGAGACACACATCTGCACGATCAACCCCGATGGCACGAAGAACCGCGTCATCACTTATTTTGGCGGCGTCCAGCGCTACGCCCGGTACAGTCCCGACGGCAAGTCGCTCGTGTTCTGTCAGGGCGTCTCCGAGCAAGGCCCGTGGGAGTTGTACATTATCCCCGCGACTGGCGGCACGCCCAAGAAACTCACCGACGGCGGCTCCGACATGTATCCGGATTGGAAATGAGCCGATGACATTGCGCGCCTGTCTCCTGTTGCTGGTCGCCGGCCTCGCGCTGGGCCAGGACGAGCAACCGATCACGCGGCTCTTCGACGGCGACCGTCAAGTGCCGGAAGACAATCTCATTCACCGGTTCACCGGCGACGCCGTGCTGGCGAACGACAAACTCCGCGTGGTCATCAGCCAAGCGGCACGCCGCGTAGAGGTTCACGCGAAGACGGCTACCGGCTTGAAACATCGGGCCGCGATTCATCATGCCGGCACGCCGAAGATCATCGAAAACAATTCCAGCGCGGTGATGGTCGAGGCGGCCGGGCTGCGCTTCCGCCTGACCACCGGCGAGGCCATTCTGGAACTGCGCGCCAACGAAACGCTCACCAACGTCACCGTGCAATCAAACTCCCGCTTCGTCGTTGTACCTGATTATTTCGGCGACGACGTGGTCTATGACACCGCCACGGCGCGCGGCCTGTATCTGCCGGCGGAAAACTTTTGTCTCAACCTCCTCGACGGCGGCGACGCGATCATGATGACGGTTTGGCAATCGCGCAACCAAGACGTTTGGCTCGACGCGAACTCGAACCGGATTCGTTGTCTCAAAGGCAAAAGCATCTGGCTCGCGTTTCTCGAAGCGCCGGGCATCTGGCACACCGATGCCTCGTCCGTCCAACCGCCATTCCCGGCAAAATGGCGGGAAAGCCAACGCATCGTGTATCCGCTCGACCGCGACGCCGCGACGCCGCTGACTGTCACGTGCCCTACGGATGTCATGCGGAACACGCTCGGCGTCGGCCCGTGCCAATACATCCTGGCTTGCGAGGGTCTGGCCGCGCAGGGTGATCCGACGCCGAACAGCGTGATGACCTGGGTGGAAAAACAATTCGCGCAGAAAAAAGACAAGAGAACCACTGACGACATCAAGGAGCGCCTCCACCAAATGACCGAGCACGTCGCCCACGCCCGGTCGCGGATCGAGCGGTACGCCGAATTCGCCGGCCAAGTACGGAAACTGTCGGCCGCCGATTCATTTCGCTCGCTCATTGATGACTTGGATCGGTCCGTCACGAACGGCCTTGCCGCGCCGGACCGGGTTCGACAGTTGGCAAACGAAGTCGTTGCGCTCATCGGCAAAGAGAACGCGCTCGCGCCGTGTCAACGCCTCGGCAAACAACTCCGGTCCATCGGGGCGATACAGGACGGCGCGCTCGCCCGGTGCCGGATGGCCGTCCGGCGTTTGCGGCAACAGAGCCGGACCGGCACCGTCAGCGGCACAGCGGAAGTTCAACGGCTTGCGGAGCAAATGTTGGAGGTAAGATGAAACAGACGCTGTTGTTGATGGCGCTCTTGGCGGCGTTCGCCCCGGTGCGCGCAGCGGAACGGCCGCGAAATTTCTTCGGCAACCCCAGTTTCGAGATGGGACGCGACGGATGGCACTCGGACAAGGCCGGGAAAACGGAATGTCAGTTCGCCGTGGACGACAAGGAGGCCGCCGACGGCCAGTTCAGCGCGTTGATCACTGTCGGGTCCGTCGAGGACTGGGGCGTGCAATTCGGCCAATCGTTCGCCGCCGGCGAGAAAGGCAAGACGTACACGTTCGCCGTTTTCGCGAAGAGCACGAAGGACTCCATCGAGGTCGGCTTGGAAATCGAGCGTCACGCCAAGCCGTACGACCGGGCGGCGCACGCCAAGTTCAAGCTTACCAACCAGTGGCAGGAACTTCACGTGACGTTCACGGTCGAAAAAGATTTTCCGGAAGGCTGGTTCGCCTACATCAGTTGCGTGCGACCGCAGGCCTGTTTCCGCACCGATATGTTCCGGCTCTACGAGGGGCCGTACGTGCCGTACAAGGAAATCGCCCAGCAGGAGACGGCAGCGGTTGGGGTTCACGTGTTTGACTCCGTCGCGTCACCGGCGGAAGCGCTGACGAAGAAAGCGGGGTGGACGCCGGTTCCCGAAGACGATCTGACGCATCGGTTCAAAGGCGCGTCCATTCTCGTGAACGACCGGCTCGCTTGCGTGCTGCGGCGCGGGGCGCGCGGCGCCGAAGTGTACTCGCTCGGTCCGGACAAACCGACGCTCCGGGCCGTGCTCGCGCCGGGCGGAACGCTGTCGTCGTTCACGCTCGTGGAGAACAATCCGGGCGCGGGCGTGGCGGACGCGGTGTTCACCGCGGCGGACGGCAAGACACTCACGATTCGTTACACGCTGAAACTCGGCCAGCCATTCGTCCAGACCGAAGCGCGCCGGGGAGCGACCAGTCTGCGCGTGGAAGCGCCATGCCGGTTCGTTGTGATGCCGGATTTCTTCGCGGACGACATCGTGATTGATGCCGTCGAGTTGCCGGTGGCACAGGCGGAGTTGCCCAGCGACAATTTTCTGCTTCATCTGGCGCCGGATGGTCAGGCGATCGTGATGACGGTGGTGAAAACCAGCGAGGAAGATGTTCGCGTTGTATTGTCCGGTTCGGGCGCGCAGCGAATGATCGAGAGTTCCGACTTACGTTTCGGCAAAGACGGCAAGATCTGGGTGGCGGTCCTGACCGGCCCGGCCATCTGGCATCGGCAGGACGTCACGACGGAACAGGCGGGACAAATCATGCGCCTCGACTGGCGCGCGCCGTTCCCTGCGCAATGGCGCACCGATTGGCGCCGGGACGAAAACGTGACCGACAGTTGGGACATGATGAACGAGCGGCCAGATGGCAGCTTCACCAGGTTCAGCTTGTTTGGCGGACCGGATTCGGTTCCCCCGGACCGCAAACGGTGGACAACCGTGCTGGGCCGTTTCCCGTATCCCTGCTGGATTGATCAGAACGGCCAGGGTTATTTCCAGCCGCTCAAGACCCCGGTGCTCCGGTTCGACGGCCCGGCCATCATCTATCCGGTGAACCGCGCGCCCGCCACCGGCCTCGACACCTTCACCGTCGTGGACATCATGCGCAACACGCTCGGCGTCGGCCCGTGCGAATACATCTTGGACGTCGAGGGACAACAATCGCGCTCCAAAGGCCGCGCCACCTGCTCGGTCCGCGACACGTTGAATCCGATCTACGCCAAGAACGCGCAAAAGCAGCAACGAGCCGAGATCGAAAAAGTGCTGGAAGACCTCATGATCTTCATTCGTCACATTCGCGGGCGGATCGAAAGTTATGTGACGTTCGGGCACGAGATGCTCGATTACCTCGCGGCACAGAGGAAAGCGCATCCGAAGTTGGACGAATTGGAAACGCTGACCAAGGTGATTGACGCCAAGGTCGCCGCGCGCCGGGACAAGATCAAGACGCCGGATGACGCCGCCGCGATGGTTGCAGAGTTTCGCCAAACGGTCCTCGACGACGACAGCCCTGACGCGGTGGAGAAATGTAAGCGGTTCACCGCCGGCTGGGTGGAGATCGGCGGCAATCAGGATGAACTCGCCGGCGAATGTCGTTGGGCCGTGAAGATGCTCCGGCAACGCGCCGGCCTGCTAATGGCCACCGACCCGCGCGTGGCTGAGATCGCCAAGGAAATCCGCCGGCGCAGCCAGATCGTGTTGCGCAACCCCGCCGGCCACGAAGCCGCGAGGCATTGATATGAGAATCTTGATCGCAGTGTTCTTCGTCTTGCAGAACCTGGCTTGGGCGCAAGCGCCGATGTCGGTGCAGTTGTTCGACGCGATCTCCAATTACGAACAGCGAAAGCTCGTCCCGGAAGACAACACGCAACACCGGTTCCGGGGCGATGTGGTTGTCACGAACGGCAAGATCGCTCTCGCGTTGCGGCACCGGGGTGCGGAGTTGTACACGGGCACGACGAAGCGGGCCGAACTGGTCGCGGTCGGCAAAACCCCAGCGATTTCGTTGTCTGCCGTGAAGATCATCGAAAACAACCCGAGCAGCGTGGCGCTCGATGCGACATTCAAGACGGCCAAGGGCGAATCGCTCACGGTCGGGTACGAACTGAAAGTCGGTCAGGTGTTCGTCGAGACCCGGTCGCGTTCAGGCGCGACAGCGTTGCGAGTGATGGCGCCATGCCGGTTTGCGGTGCTGCCGGATTTTTTTGCGGACGATTTTGTGGTTGATGCCGCGACCATCGCGGCGGCCGAGGTGGAATTGCCCAGCGAGAACTTTTTGATGCATCTGCTCGGCGACGGGCAGGCGATTGTCACGGCGGTCTGGCACCCGGCACAGGACGATGTGCGGATCAAACTCTCCGGCGCAACCATCACGCACTCGGAGATTCCTTACGGCAAGAACGGCAAGGTGTCGGTCGCAGTCCTCAACAGTCCCGGCGTCTGGCACCATCGCGACATCGCCCGCGACGAAGCCGACAAGATCATCCACCTCGACTGGAAAGCGCCGTTTGCCGCGCATTGGCGGGTGGATTGGCGGCGCGATGATCAGTTGACCGATAGCTGGGAGATGTTGAGCCAGAAACCCGGCGGCGAATACGTGAAACACGGTTGGTACGGCCAGCCGGAATCGTTTGGGAACATTGACTGGCTCAAGGATGGACGAAAACGATGGACGACTGTGCTGGGCAGCTTCCAGTATCCGTGCTGGCTCGACAAGAACGGTGAGGGCTACCTCCAGCCGCTCAAAAAAGGCGTTCACTTCCAAGGCCCGGCTCTCATTTACCCGATCAGCCGCATCGAGGCGACGCCGCTGGAGGAGTTCACGCTTGTGGACATCATGCGCGCCACGCTCGGCGTCGGCCCGTGCGAGTACATCCTCGACATCGAAGGCCAGAAGAAGAGATTCCAAGGCCGCCCCACCTGCGCCTCGCGCACCATCCTCGACGACATCTACGGCAAGAAGGAGCAGAAGACCAAAAAAGACGAGGTCCAGAAAACGCTCGATGAGGTTCTCGCCTTTGTCCGTCACATCCGCGGCCGGATTGGTGATTACGTCACGTTCGGCCACGACATGGACGCTTACCTCGCAGAGCAAAAAGGAAAACATCCTGAGCTTGCCGATCTGCTGGCCGAGTTGCAGACAATCACCGGTAAGATTGACGCTGCTGTCGCCAAGCGGAAAGACGGCATCAAGACACCAGAAGATGCCACCCAACTGGTCAACGAGTTCCGCACCACGCTCGTTGACTACGAAGGCGACGATGCCTTGGCGAAATGCAAGAAGATCACTGCTGCGTTGGTCAAGATCGGCGGCAGCCAGGACGAACTCGTCGGCGAATGCCGCATGATCATCAAGCAGTTGCGCCAGCGCGCCGCGACGGCCATGACCACCGACCTGCGCGTGGCGCCCATCGCCGTTGAGGTGCGTCGCCGCACGCAGCAGATGCTCCGCAACCCCACCAGCTACGAAGCCCCGAGGCACTGAGATGACGAAACGATTCGCGCTTGTCCTCCTGCTCTTTGCCGGCTGCAATCAAGGTGGCCAACCGGAATCGAAGATCATCACCACCAAGACCGGTATCGAGATGGCGCTCATCCCCGCCGGTGAATTTGTGATGGGCGACGACACCGGCGATGACGACGAGAAACCGGCGCACAAAGTCCAAGTCAGCGCCTTCTGCATGGACCGCTACGAAGTCACCCAGAAATCTTACGAAAGCCTGATGGAGAAGAATCCCTCCAAATTCAAAGGCCCCGACCGGCCCGTCGAGCAGGTGGACTGGTATCACGCCGCGCTCTACTGCAACATGCGTTCCCTCAAAGAAGGCTTGAAGCCGTGCTACGACGCCAAGACGTTGGCGTGCGACTTCACCGCCGATGGCTACCGGCTGCCCACCGAAGCCGAGTGGGAATACGCCTGTCGCGCCGGTAACGAACCGGT
>Ga0163200_1000885_pt1 | contig 11861 bp, 9 predicted proteins | sample PL_2010_200m_FD_113535 | JGI IMG/M metagenome (GOLD analysis project Ga0163200, IMG submission 113535) | Freshwater microbial communities from Powell Lake, British Columbia, Canada to study Microbial Dark Matter (Phase II) - PL_2010_200m | ecosystem: Environmental > Aquatic > Freshwater > Lake ... | reverse complement strand
CGAAGCATCTCGTTGTTGGCACGGGAGACCCTTCAGTCGCTGAAAAGCGCTCCTTCAGGGTGACAAGGTAATGAGTTTTTGGAACATTGCGCTGTAATATTAGTCTATTCGCGGCATTCGCGTTGAAATTTACCCGCTCAAACGAAAAGTGTACGGCGGTAAGCGTGTGATTAGAATTTCCAAATCGTGGAAGCGTAACCCGCCTTGAGATATTTCTCGATGGAGGCGCGCATGTCGGCCTCGTCCACGAAGAGCAGCGGGATTTGCGAGCGCTGGCAGGCGAAGCCGTCCTGCCAGGCTTTCAGGCCGGATGAGGAAATTTCGAGCGAGAAAGTTTCGGGGTTTGCGGGGAGCCAGTCGGTGAGGACGTGCTCGCCGTAGATGAGATATGGGTAGTCGGCGTAGTGCCAGAGGGGGAGGCCGGTCTGCTCGGCGGCGCGGCGGGTGAGCACGTGGTCGCGGTGGCTGCCGATGCCCAATGGCGCAACCAGGTCACAGGTCCGGGGGAGGTTCTTGCAGATAAAATCCGTTACCGGGGGGATAAGATACGACTCGTCCGGCTCCAGCGGCTCGAACTGGTCCTCGTTCTCTTCGATGACCGGCGCATCGGTCCCGGGATGGTAGCGGTAGATGTTGTCGGGCACAGTGTAACGTCGGTAGGCCGCGCCCAGCACCGCGCAGCAGGCCGCGTCTTCCAGGCTGCGTTTGCGCGGCACGTCATCGCCTATATCCCAGAAGCCGTGCAGGAGTTGGGCGTACTCGGTCAGCGGCCTGTCGGCGGGAGGGTCGCCAGCGCAGATCGTCCAGACCTCGACCCGGTCGCCGCGCCGGGTCAGCTCCCAGACCAGTCCGCCAGCCGAGAGCACAACGTCGTCGAAATGGGCGGAGAGGAAAATCCAGGTTTTCATATCAAGCCTTATGGGACGCGGATGAACGCGGAAGAACGCGGAGGATTTTTAGGGAAAGAACGTTCCGCGTTTATCCGCGCTAGTCCGCGTCCTATTTCGCGCCCTTGATGCGGGCATCCAGCTCCTTCTGCGGTACTTTGACGAGAAAGACGATCCCGCCCATCAGGAAGAAGATTGCCGAAATAACGAACAGGTACATAAAGGTGGTCCTGGTCATGGTGATCAGGAGTACGCCGAAGATCAATGAGGCCAGCGCGCCGGAGAGACCGGTAGAGATGTTGTTATAGGCCATGTACTGCCCGGCTTCGTCCTTCGGGGCCAGGTCGCTTGCAAGGGCCGGCGCGGTTGCCAACAGCGGCCCGGTGGCGGCGGAGCGGATGGCTGCCATGACGAGAAAGACGGTGAAACTGGAGGTCAGTCCCATGAGCAGGGTGGTGACCGCGCTGAGGAACATCGCGCCCAGGATCAGAGACCGCCGCCCGATCTTGTCCGAGAGAATGCCCGAGGCGACCGCGGCCAGCATGGTGACCACCAGGCTGATTCCACCCATGATGCGGAAGGCGGCGTCCGGGGAAATCGCCGGGAAGTAGACTTCGAAGAAGTAGCGGGCAAAGAACTGCATGCTGTTGACACCCATGAATGCCAATAACACGGCAAACACCACCCAAAAGAAGACCGCCACGCGTGTGCGGACTTTGAACATGTCTCGCATGGCTTCCCAGAGACTGATCCGTGCGGAGGCGCTGGCTGGTTTGTCTTTGCCCTTGATCACGATGGCATTGACGATGCCGGTCAAGGCAAAGATGCCGCCGATCAACCAGAGCGCCTCCAGCGTGTGTCCGTTCTGGTTGAGCGTGGAAATCAGCACAATACCGAGGGCCGAGCCGAGCATGGTGAAAAAACCCTGGATGCCGGAGGCCGTCCCGCGCTGGTGTTCGGGGACCAAGTCCACGAGCAGCGGCCACCACGCGCCGTTGGCGACGTTGGTGAAGAACTGCATCCCGCAGTAACTGAAGATGATGACCGGCAGGGCCAACGGGATGAAGATGGCTTTCAAGGCGGGCGACAGGAAGAGGGTGGGCAATCCGATGAGCGGGAGGGCAACCAGCGCGCCGGTCAGGATGGCGGGAGTGCGTTTGCCCCAGCGGCTGGCGGTGTGGTCGCTGATGATCCCGGCCAGGATGCTGACCACGACGGCGAGGAGTGTCCCGAAGAACCCGATCAGGCCGACGGCCAGTCCCTTGCCTTCGGTCAGCACGTTTTCGACCAGGGTGGGCAGGAGGATGCTGTTGTACGCGACCCACACCAGGTTCGCACCCAGCATGAGGGAGGACATACCGAACAGGAAGCCGATGGAGCGCTTCGCGGTTATCGTGGTGGGAGTTGTCACAAACGCCTCGGAGTTTTAACGCGAATACCGCGAATGGACTAATGTCGCGAATGAATTTTTAAAAAGCATTCGCGACATTCGCTTATTAGCGCCATTCGCGTTGAAATCTTTTGGGTGTGTTTCAACTGAGTTGATGGTCGCTGGTTGAGTAGGGCGGTGTTCTTCCGCCCGTATCGAAACCAGCGATGCCGGGTCTCGATACGCCGGAAAACCACCGGCTACTCGACCCTCGACTTTTCTTTCAACTGAAATGAAACACACCCAAATCTTTTACAGCATCAACTTCTGCAACTTCATCAGGTCTTCCATCGCGCCCTTGACCTGGATCTTGCGCTGCATGTAGGCGGTGGTGCCATTGATCTTCTTGTCCATCACGCCAGCCAGGATGTCGGTGGCCATGGTGACAAGGATGTCCGGCTTCTCGACGGCCTCCTGAGTCAGCGTGGCGGACGTGCCGTCCACGGCGCGGACGAGCCAGGTCTCGTTCGTGTCGGTGAACTTGAATTGCAGGGTTTTGGTGAAGCCTTTGAACGCGGCCTGCAGGCTCGGATTGGCAAAGCGGTCAATGATCTTTTGCAGATAGGGTCGGATGTCTGTCATGGGAATTCTCCTTGAAATTTATTGTCATTGCGAGGAGGGTCGAGTAGCCCGTGTTCTCCGGGCGTATCGAGACCTGACGAAGCAATCTCCTGGCTTGCAAGGGGGTTGCTTCGCCGCCTCGGTCTCGATACGGGTTTCGATACGCCTTCGGCTACTCAACCCTACTCGACCATCGGCGGCTCCCCAAAGAACGGGGACGATGTCGCAGCGACACTAAAACTTCCTTTCGATGATATCCACCGGCAGGGTGCTGAGTTTCTCCGGCGCGCCGCCGGTCACGACGAAGGTCTCCTCGTCGCCGATCATCACGGCCTCGTCGCTGAACGAGTACAGCTCGATGTTGAGCACCATGCCCTTCTGGATGACCGTCGGGTCATCGGCCATCATCCAATGCTCATCCACGTGCAGGCCGATGCTGTGGCCGACGTGCAGGAACATCGGGTCCACGCCGATCTTGGCGTACAGATCGTAAGCGTAGGCGTGCAGTTCGCCGAAGGTCTTGCCGGGCTTGAGCGCCTTGCCCATCTCGGCCACCACCCAGCAAAGTTTCTTGTGCAATTCCTTGAGCGGCTCCGGGACGGTCCCGGTGTAGACCAGCCGCCGGTTGTCGGAGACGTAGCCCTCGTAGACCGCGCCCAGATCGAGGGTCACGATCTGATTCGCTTCCAGCAGTTCGCCCAGCGCGACCTCCGGGTTGGCCGCGCCAAAAGCGACCGTGACATGATCCACGCCGTGCGCGCCGTTCTTGTGCAGGCGCGCCTTGGCTTCCTGGATGAGCTCCAGACGGGACATGCCGGGGCGCAGGATGTCGGCCAGTTCCAGCACAGTCTGGTCAACGATGGCGGTGCTGCGGCGGATGCGCTCGATCTCCGCCGCGGACTTGATCCGTTGCAGGTCGTGGATCAGGTCGTCCACGATGACGATGTTCACCGGCTTGACGTTATCCTGGATGATCTGGAGGAAGAAGTACGGGAAGGTGGAATCAACCCCCAGCGTGCAGCCCGGCTTGAGTTTCTCTTGGATGAAGGCGGTCAGTTCGCCGAGCGCCATGTCGTAGGTGAAAAACGAGCGCACGTCTTCCGCGCCGTACTCGATGCCCATGGCCGCCTGCGCCCAGCACAGCAGGCTGAGACTCCCGTCACTGCCGGCGTAGGAGAAGAAGGGCAACTGGTTGCGCAGGGCGTAGATGATGGGGTTGCCGCTGCCCGGCAGGCACGGGTAGCCGGTGGTGTAGAAGACGTTCTCTGGCGAGGAGAAGAAGACGCCGTCCAGGCCGCGGGCTTGCATGAGGGCGGTCAGGCGGGCGCGGTCGAGACCGATGGGGAGGAAGGAAGTTTCTGTCATATGTATTCTCCATCACGCCGGGGATTGAAATCCCCGGCTCATTATTTTCTTCGAGTCTTTTTCTTAGAGGGTGATGATGGATGATAAAGCATTCGATCTATTTCTTCGTCAAACCTATTTGTCTTTAGAGCTAGGAAAGGATCTCTTTGAAATTGAGCATCTTTGTCAAATATCTTGGCGATAAGTTCTAGAGCGTTATCGAAGTGTATATCTAGAACATTGGGGTCCTCTTGAAGATGTTTTATTTGTTGTGTCAATTCATGCTGGTTTGACCAATTATCAGAACCTCTCCATAAGTGCGAAGAGACTCTCGCGATGTGCAGAATTCCATTTCCAAGGACCGCCAATCGGATATCCGTCTCCTTGAATTGCTTATAAATCTTGCGCTTTCGTACCTTACATGTTTCAAGGATAGCGTAAGTTAATAGATAAGTTTCGGGTAGAACGCTTTCGTTGAAAACCTTATCGTATTCCTCACCCCATATTTTATATAATCCGCCGCGTGCTACAGATGGTTTTTTCTTGGCAATTGCGAGATACGCTTGACCGATACGATGATTCGGAGCAATGGGTTTTCTTTCACGACGCGGGATTCCAGCAAACTCATTAGGGATTCTCTCATACCAGATAGAAAATTTTTGTTTGAAAGTTGCCTGTATCTTGAATTGGATTTCATCATTCGAGTGAAGTTCGCGAGCGCTAATAATATTTTGTGTATTTGTGGTAATTACAAGCCTAGAAGCAAGACCTGGAGTTGATGTTTTGAATATCCTAACCATCACCTTCGTTCCCGGTTGAAGGGTAGCATCGGTTTGGGATTTAGCAATAGTGGTTGATGTTTGGCAGCCGTTAACAATATGGAAATTCGTTAGTTCTACAAATGGCTTATCGTAATCTTTATGGACGCCATAACTGTCGCAGACTATGGTTATCCCATTGTTGAGAAACCAGAATAAAGGCGAAGAAGAAGGAGAAGTGCAAGTTTCAGCAATCGCCTTATTTACCGAACCGCTAAAACCTCGAAAACGTCTGAGATTTTCATCAAAAACAGATGAATAAGAATTAACAACTCTAGCAATTTCTTCGGCAGGAACTGTACAAATAATACCTGACACCCCTTCAATAGCATGCTCTATAATGTTGCCTTTATTTTGGTCAAAGATTATCTTGAGCCTATCGTTTACTTTTGTACCCTTTCGTTCCATTTGGTCAATCAATCCAAATAACTCATTGGGTCCCAAAGCCCGAAAAACGAATTCTCCTGTTGAGTTGGAATAATCCTGATTGATTCTGGTAATCTGCTCGGCGAATTCTTTAGAGGCTAAAGAAGGATCCAAGAGGCTCACATAGTAACATTGGAGACGGATGTTACCTGGGAGAATGTTGTTCCGAATATCTCGAAAATGTTGGATCTTTTCTCGTAGGAGTTGGTTTGAGAGTTTGGAATACTCTGCTTTCCGTCTGTTATTCAAATAATCTAAACCTGCATGCATCTTTATAAGTTTTGTTGAGCTCAATGATTCCGAGAATGTTCCCTGAATTATTGTAACTACGGCCGTTCCTTCTGTGGAATAATCATCGATATGCAGAACATCAATCTGGTATTCCCCAGAACCGTCCACTAAATCTTCCGGCTCAAGCTCCTCATAAGCAAGGCCTGTGATCAGTGAAAAAGCCAACCTGAGAAGAGCATTATGAGTATCGATCCCTAAATCATCTGCAATTTTCTCAACACGATCCTCAATCATTGATCTTGACAAATTTGTAGACATAAGAACTCCTTCTGTTCAGACATGAGATTTTATGTTGTGTAGCTTGCTCATATGCTCACAAGTTGTTTGCTCTGAATTGACTTCTCCACCGCCTCCACCGCCTTGAGCGCGTACAGCGCGTCCGCCGGGTTGACGCGCGGCGGGCGGTCTTCGATGACAGCTGTGACGAAATCCCTGATCTCGGCCACCATCGAAGCAAACTTCCAGCCGAGCGGATCGAACGGGACGCCCTCCAGGATCACGCCTTCGTAATCGTTCGAGCCGAGGTAATAACGCGCCACCGGGTCGGCCAACTGGTCAATGATCATCCCGCCCTTGCTGCCGTAGATTTCGACGCGCTCGGTCCAGGGGATCTCGAAGGTGCAGGAGGTGTTCAACTGGAACTCGGCCCCGTTGGCGAGATGGCCGAGGATGAGACCGTTGTCTTCCACCTCGCCTTCGGGGATGAGTTTGGAGGCGAAGCCGAGTACGTCGCGCACGCCTCCGAACAGCCACTTGAACAGGTAGAAGTTGTGCACCGCCGAATCCAGGATGACGCCGCCGTAGGGCGCTTTGCCGTGCCACAGGCGCGGGTCGCGGATGCGGTGCACCTCGCTCCCGGCGATCAGCGTGCGGACGGTCAAGATGTCGCCGAGGATGCCCTGCTTGAGAATTTCCTCGGCTTTCAGGTAGGCGGTCACAAAGTGTGTGTTCTCCGCAACGCTGAATTTCAGTCCTTTTTGCTTTGCCAGGGCGATCAGTTCCTCGCCCTGCTCCGACTTGACCGTGATCGGCTTTTCCACCAGCACGTGCTTGCCGCGTTCGAGGGCGGCTTTCGCAGTCTCGTAGTGCAGTTCGTGCGGCACGGTGATGTCCACCATGTCCACGGCGGGATCGTCGAGCAGGTCGAGGTAGCGGGTGTAACCTTTCGCTGCCGGGTACATGCCGAGGCGGCTGTTGATCTCCTCTTCGTTGATGTCACACAGGGCGACGATCTCGCAGGCCTCCCCCATTTCGCTGAAACCGGCTTCGTGCGCGAACGAGATGGATCCCAAACCGATCATCCCCACGCCAAGTTTCTTGCCTGCCATAGCACCTCCTTTGGCAAGGTTAAGGTATGCCCCGTCTACGACCACCGCCAACTTGTGCCATCCTTGTTATCCTCGATGACCACCCCCAACTCCTTGAGCCGGTCGCGGATCAAATCGGACATCGCCCAAATCTTCTGCTTGCGCGCCTCGGCGCGGATTTCCACCAGCAAATTCACGAACTTATCCGCCTCGCCGCCGCCTTTCTTCCCCGCCAGGCGCAGGCCGAGCACGCCGGTCAGGGTGCGCAGGGTATCCTGGGCAAGTTTAAGCTCGGCGTCGGTCGCGCCGTTGTCGCGGGCGGTGTTGACGACGCGCACCAGCTCGAAGATGTGACTCAACGCCCCAGCCGTGTTGAAATCGTCGTCCAGGGCTTCGACGAAGGCTTGATGGGCTGCCTCGGCTTGCCTGTCCAGCCAGGCGCGCGTCTCGGCGGGAGCGCCCGGGGCGTCCGCGGCGGCCGGTTTAAGGGCAGCATGCAAACGGTCCAGGCCACGTTCCGCCTGTTCGATGATCTCCTCGCTGAACGAAAGCGGAGAGCGGTACGAGCCGTTCAGGATCATCATGCGCAGGGCGTCGCCATCGTGCTTCGACAGGAATTCTTCGATGGTCACCAGGTTGCCCAGCGACTTGGACATCTTCTCGCCGGACAGTTGCATCATGCCGTTGTGCAGCCAGTAACGGGCGAACGGCTTGCCGGTATAGCTCTCGGATTGGGCGATCTCGTTCTCGTGGTGCGGGAAAATCAGGTCGTTGCCGCCGCCGTGGATGTCAATCTGCTCGCCGAGGATGGCCAGGTTCATGGCCGAGCACTCGATGTGCCAGCCGGGGCGGCCCTTGCCCCAGGGCGAGTCCCAGGCCGGTTCGCCGGGCTTGGCGGCCTTCCACAGGGCGAAATCCATCGGGTGCTCTTTCTGCTCGCCAACCTCGACGCGCGAGCCAGCCTGCATATCGTCCAGCTTGCGGCCGGAGAGTTTGCCGTAGCCGGCGGCTTTGGTGACGCGGAAGTAGACATCCCCGGCCGCGGCGTAGGCGAAGCCCTTTTCGATCAGCCCCTGGATCATGGCCTGGATCTTGTCCATCGTCTGGGTGGCGCGCGGGTTGGCTGTCGCCGGCAGGATGTTCAGGTCAACGAGATGCCGCCGGAAGTCCTGGATGTAGCCTTCGGCCAGTTGGAAGGGGTCCGCGCCCATCAGGTTGGCGCGGTTGATGATCTTATCATCCACATCGGTGTAATTCATCACGTGCCTGACCTGGTAGCCGCGATACTCGAAGTAGCGGCGGATGATATCGAAAACCAGCGCCGACATGGCGTGCCCGACGTGCGCGTCGCTATAGACCGTAGGGCCGCAGACGTACATCTTGACCACGTCGGGTTCGAGGGTCTGGAATTCTTCTTTCTTACGGGTGAGGGTGTTGTAGACGCGCAACATAGGCAGACTCCTGTTCACTTTTCTTCAGGACGGGCAAAGATCATACGCCCGGCTGCTGTCTGCAAGACTTTGGTCACGGTTACGTCAATCTCCCGATTGAGGAACTTGTTGCCGTTTTCGACGACGACCATTGTGCCGTCTTCCATGTAGCCCACGCCCTGTCCAACTTCTTTGCCTTCCTGGATCACGTTCACGACCATTATTTCACCGGGCAAGACAACCGACTTGACCGAGTTGGCCAGCTCGTTGATGTTGAGGATCAGCACGCCTTGCAGCTCGGCGATGCGGTTCAGATTGTAGTCGTTGGTCAGGATGGGACACTTCATCTGCCGCGCCAGGATGACCAGCTTATCATCCACTTCACGGACGCCTTCCACGTCAATGTCGCTGATGCGGACGACCACCGCGGTGGCCTTTTGCAGCTCGGAGAGCACTTCCATGCCGCGCCGTCCGCGCTGGCGGCGCAGGCTGTCGGGTGAATCGGCGATGTATTGCAGCTCGTTCAGGACGAAGCGCGGGATGAGCAGCGTGCCGGGCAGGAAGCCGGTCTTGGCGATGTCGGCCACGCGCCCGTCAATGATGACGCTGGTGTCCAGCAGGACGGTGCGGCTCGATTGCGACCAGCTTGCGGCGGTCCCATTCTCACGGCGGGAAGTGACCGCTCCCAGGATGTTGGCGATGTCGTTCTGGCGCATAACGAACAAGGCGACGCCGTAATAACCGAAGATCAACACGCCGATGAAGGGCAAAATCTGCCCGAAGGGATCAGGGAGGAGTGACAATGGGAAGGATAACAAAGCAGCGGTCAGCAGCCCGGCAACCAGCCCGATCAGGCCGGAGAACAACGTTTCTGCGGATTGTTTGCCCAGTATCGCGCGCGCAAAGACCGCATCGGGCGCGTGGTCAGGTATGGCGTCATAACCAACCCGAATAACGCACCCACCAGGCCGATTGCCAGGATGTAGATTATCTGTTGATCAGCGAAATCTTTTCCCAGCCAGCCCCCCCCGTACACTCCCAGCAACGCAAAGACAACCATCCCGATAAGACGGGCAATAAAATCAGTGCTCATCGAATAACTCCTTTGCCTGCACTTGCGCAGGTACAAGCGAATAAATATAGATGATTACTGGCTCATGACGGCAGCCAATTACGCTACCATAATGGTAGCTAATTGCGCTACCATGATAGCACGCCTGAGACGAGCCGTCAATTGTGGTGATTACCCGTCACACGGTTTTCTTATAGTCCACTTTTGTGTCATGCTGAGGGGCGTTCCCTTCGACAGGCTCAGGGCATGCCTTGCCCCGAAGCATCTCCACGAAGGGCCGGGAGACCCTTCGGTCGCAAAAAGCGCTCCCTCAGGGTGACACGTAGTAGAAAGTTGGTAACTCACGGCGACTTTAAGAAAGCCGTGTTACCCGTTATCGCCAACAGCAAGCTCTGCTAATTGGGGTAATAATTCGTTGTCGAACAAAACCTACCCAGGAGGCAGGGGATGATGGCGTCTACTTCACCGTCACCTCACTGGCTGATATCTTCGACGTAATCTATCGCGCCCTGGCAGGCTGGCGTCAGGTGCTGCGAAACGTCTTCCCAATTTAGCTCTTCACCGGCGTCAACCGCGTCTCCTATGGCGATGGAGAGACAGCCCGGTCCGGCGTTGTAGTTGACCAACGTGAACCTCCACAGGTCCTCGTAGCTGCTCACCTGGCCTGGCGCAGTCCACAGGTAGTTATGGATGAGCTGCCCAACCTGTTCGCAATTGGCCTGCAGCGCCTCGGCGAAGATGCTGACGCTGAAATCCGCCTGCCGCAGGTCAATGCCGGGGGGACATTCAGCGCAGAAGGCGTCCGCGCTGCGCACCAGTGCGCCGCGCAGGGTCGCTTGCTCCGATTCTTTCAGAAAGGGGTATCCCTTGCGGCAAACGCTGTCCAAAAGCACTAACGGACAGAACTGTTCGTAGAAGACTGGGTTCCAGAGCAGGGCTGTATCTGCGCCGTTGTCGGTCAACTGCCCCAAACCCACTTCGGGGATGCTGGTAACGATCCCAGGCCAGAATTGGCTCTCGCGGCTGAAGAGGTTCTTGAGCAACTGCGCCGGGATGCCGGTATCCTGGGCTGCGTTGAAGATCATGTCATCGAACTGGTTCTGCCACTCCTGGACGGCCGGCCGCGCCGCCTCCAGTCCGCAGGTACTGGCTGCCCCGCTTGGCAGCAGACCCCCATCCGGGCAACTGCTGACATCCACCGCACCCCGGGTGATCAGATGACCTGCCAGGTAATCGTAAGGGATGTTCGAAGCCAGGTCTTCCGGCTGTTCAGGCGTACTCAGCCAATCCGGCGGCCCGCCAACCGGCGGAAAGGCTTCCCAGGTTTGGGCGCAGCCGGCCGGGGGAGCGCCAGCCCATTGCGTGCTGAGAACGTCCACGTACCAAAAGTGCGCCCCGGCCTCATCCTCGTTCTCTACCACCCGCACCTGGGCCTGGAAAGGCTGGCTGCTGTCGCCATAACTCGAATATGCCCAGAAATCCACTTCGACGCTGCCATCTCCCGTCGTATCGAGTGGGAGTTTGCAGATCGCATCACAGGTAAACGCTTCGCCATCGAGGACGCCTTCGATGCTGGTGATCTTCTCGTTGGGCAAAGGCTCATCACCGGTCAGGACCAGCGTCGGTTGCTGCTCACAGTAATTGGTGGAAGAGATTGAGGTGCAACCTTCGAGCGACACCCACACGACCGGCGGCGGCAGGGTCACGCCAATCTTGCGCCTGGCTGGGGTAGATTCAACAAAGTGCAGGTAGTAGCCGGGACAACTGTACGAAGCCTCCCCTTCTTCGAGTCCTTCACACGGCTGGGTAGCCGCCCACTCATCGTAAAGTTCTTCGCCGCAAGATTTGTAGATTTCGTTACCGGTCGGCAGGCCTTCGTGATCGGTGAAGATTTGGCAGAGAACCTGGTCATCTTTCCAGTTTGCCAGCCACCATTCGTATGAGGTGTAGTCAACGATCACTGCCGCAACGCGATCCGGGCCTGGGGGCGTCGTCGAGGCAGCCGAGGCGCGTGAGGTACACAGGGCGAAGACAATCGCCAGCCCGATGAGAAACAGCAGGACCACGCAAATTCTCATTTTCACCCGCAAATGGCGCCTCACAGCCCCGCATATAAAAGGATCCATGCAATTCACTATCATTATAGCGAACTATGCCGGTTTTACAATGATGAATTTGTGGTGATTACCCACATCTTGCTGGATGCCATTATTGGCCTTGATTAGCCAGCGTTCTCTCACGCTGGCGGCAAAATCCGGGCGTATGAGAACGCCCTACTAATATTACAGCGCAAGGT
>Ga0163200_1000884_pt1 | contig 11862 bp, 13 predicted proteins | sample PL_2010_200m_FD_113535 | JGI IMG/M metagenome (GOLD analysis project Ga0163200, IMG submission 113535) | Freshwater microbial communities from Powell Lake, British Columbia, Canada to study Microbial Dark Matter (Phase II) - PL_2010_200m | ecosystem: Environmental > Aquatic > Freshwater > Lake ... | reverse complement strand
GCCTTATGACACCGCGCATCCTGTTGGTGGACGATCACGCGATCTTTCGCGCCGGGCTGTAACAACTGCTCGCGGCGGCATGGCTGGCGTGGCAGCTTCGGAAACGCGCTTGAAGGTGTCGGCCCGGTTCGGCTACAGTCGCACCCATGACAGCAGTTGATTGGATTCTGTGTGCGGTGGCATCTTACCTTCTCGGCTCGATCCCGACGGGGTTCGTGTGGTGCAAGGCGCGCGGCATTGACATCCGCACGGTCGGCAGCGGCAACATCGGCGCGACGAACGTCATGCGCTCGCTCGGCAAACCCATCGGCATCACCGTGCTGCTGATTGACGCCGCCAAGGGTTTCGTCCCTGTCTTCGTCGCGCCGGTGTTCTTTCCGCAACTGGACAGGACGCTGTTGCAGATTGTCTGTTGCGTCGGCGTCGTGGCCGGGCACAACTGGACCTGCTGGCTGAAGTTCAAGGGCGGCAAAGGCATTGCGACCAGCGCCGGGGCGTTGCTGGCGATGCTGACGATGCCGTTGCTGTGCGTATTGGCAGTCTGGGGCATCGTCTTCGCGGTGTCGCGCTACGTCTCGCTGGCCTCGATTGCGGCGGCGGCGGCGCTGCCGGTGGCGACGTGGCTGATTACGCACGATCGGACGTTCATCATTTTCACCGTCATCCTCAGCGCGTTGGCGATCTACAAACACAAATCGAACATCGAACGGTTGCTTGCGGGAACGGAGAACCGGATCGGAGCGAAGAAGACATGAAAATTACTGTTATCGGCACGGGCGGGTGGGGGACGGCGTTGGCGGTCTTGCTCCACGGCAACGGCCATGAGGTCGCGCTGTGGGGACGCTTGAAGGAAGAGGTCGAGCCGATTCTGGCCACGCGCGAGAACCAGGCGTTCCTGCCCGGCGTGCAGGTTCCCGCTGAGATTGCCGTGACGATGGACGACGCGATGGCGTTGCGCGGCGCTGAGCTGGTCGTGCTCGCCGTGCCGTCGCACGGGATGCGGGCGATTTGCACGCGCCTGAAACCGTTTCTGCCGTCGGGTGCGGGCATCGTACACGTGGCCAAGGGCATCGAGAACGACACCGGCAAACGGATGAGCGAGGTCATTGAGGAGACGTTGAAGCCGGTCTCGATGGCCGTGTTGTCGGGGCCGAGCCACGCGGAGGAAGTGGCGCGCGGCATTCCGAGCGCCGTGGTCGTGGCGTCGGCTGACGCGGCGCTGGCGGCGACGGCACAGGACGTCTTCATGAACGAACGGTTCCGCATCTACACGCACGACGACGTGACGGGTGTCGAGCTTGGCGGCGCGTTGAAGAACGTGATCGCGCTGGCGGCGGGTGTGTGCGACGGCATCGGGTTCGGCGACAACACGAAGGCGGCGCTCTGCACGCGCGGCCTGACGGAGATGTCGCGGCTCGGCGTCGCGCTCGGCGCGCGACAGGAGACGTTCTCCGGCCTCAGCGGCCTCGGCGACCTGATCGTGACCGCGTTCAGCCGGCACAGCCGGAACCGGTCGTTTGGGGAACGGCTCGGACGGGGCGAGACGGCGCAACAGATTCTCGGTTCGACCAAGACAGTGGCCGAGGGCGTGAAGACCGCCAAGTCGGTGCAACAAGTGGCCTATCGCGCGGGTGTCGAGACGCCGATTGCGGCGGAGGTGTACGCGATCATCTACGCCGGCAAACCGCCGAAACGGGCCGTGCGCGACCTGATGACGCGCGAGGCCAAGCCGGAGTTCGGCACCTGATAATTCCGGGAACTATTTTCGATGGATAGTGTCTCACCAACCGACCGCGAGCTGGTCGCTCAAGCACAACGCGGCGACGACGACGCGTTTGAGACACTGGTGCGGCACCACCAGCAACGCGCGGTAAACGTCGCATACCAGTTGTTGCGAAATGAGGAGGACGCCGTGGAAGTGGCGCAAGATGCGTTTGTGAGAATCTACCGCAGCCTCGACGGGTTTCGCGGGGAATGCGAGTTCACGACCTGGCTCCACCAGATCGTGGTGAACCTCGCCCGCAACAAACACCGCTGGTGGTGGCGTCGCGGCCGCCAGGTCACGGTGTCGCTTGACGAGCCGACGGAGACCGCGGACGGTGCGATGAGCCAGCAGATCGCGGGACCGTCGGAACCGGCGGACGTGGAACTGGCGAAGGCGGAGTTCGCAAGGACGCTGGGACGGAAGATGGGCGAACTGCCGGCGAAGTTCCGGGAGGTGCTGGTGCTGCGCAACGTCGAGGAGTTGAGCTACGAGGAGATCGCGTCGGTGTTGAAGTGTTCGGTTGGGACAGTGAAGTCGCGGATTGCGCGCGCACGGGAGGCGTTGCGCGAGGCGATGGAGAGTGAATTGAGATGATGACTTGCCGGCAAATTGAGAATGAGTTGTCCGCCTACCTCGACGGCGAGGCGTCGGACGCGGTGCGGGCCGGGGTGCAGGCGCACTTGGGTACGTGCGAGCGGTGTCGGCAACGGCTGGCGCAGTTGCAACGGCTCAGCGAGGGCGTGGCGCGACTGCCGCAGTTGGAGCCGCCGCCGCGATTTGTTCCGGATTTGTTCCGGAGAATCCGCGGCGGGAAGGAACGGAACGTGTCGTGGGTGGATGTGGTGTTCCGACCGGTCTGGTTGAAGGTGCCGGTGGAGGCGGTGGCGGTACTGGTGGTGGCGGTGGGCGTGATGTTCCTGTCGCAACGACAGGACTCGAGACAACAGCAGTGTGTGGTTTACACGCCAACGGTCGAGTCCCCGACGGCGCCGGCGCCGACTCCGTCAGCCGCGCGAAAGGATCTGGATGAGTTAGCCAGAAAGCCGTCGGAGCCTTCGGCGGGCGCGCCGGCGTTAAGCCCGATGCCGACGGTGCCGAGGCGCGCACTGGCGTTCAAGCAGGCGGCGGAGAAGGCGCTCGGGACGGAGTCGTCGGTGGTGGTGGCGAATGCGAATCCGTCGGTTGTGGAGCAGCGGGTGACGGCGTTGGTGAAGGAGATGGAGGGCGCGGTGGTGGAGGTGAAACGGGACCACGGCGTGGCACGGAGCATCCGGGTGCGCGTGCCGACGGCGATGGTGGCGGAGTTCAAGGCGCAGTTGGCGGAGGCGAAAGGGGAGCGTCAGATGCGGCGGATGACGGCGTTCGCGGCGGCGGATAGTGCGGTGCGGGAGGAGAAGAAAACGGAAGCAGAAGTGGCGAAGGCGAAAGAGACGCCGATGACGGAGTTGGAGATTCGGATTGTGGCGCCGGCGAAGAAGTGACGGTTACTTCTGTTCCGTCCACTGTTTGAGTTTGTTGGCGTAGTCCTTGTTCTGCGGTTCGATCTTGATGGCTTTCTGGAGATTGGCGATGGCGTCGTTGCGCTTGCCGAGCTTGTTGAGAACTTCGGCGAGGTGGTCGAAGACGGTGGCATCTGGCTCCTTCAACAACTGGACGGCGCGCTGGAGTTGTTTGAGGGCGTCGTCGGTTCGTCCGAGGCGGAAATAGACCCAGCCGAGGCTGTCGAGGTAGGCGGGGTTGTCGGGCTGCGCGGCGACGGCCTTGTTGATGAGGTCGAGGGCTTCGGTGAGGTTCTGGTTTTTGTCGGCCCACATGTAGCCGAGGTAGTTGGCGGCGTTGTGGTTTTTCGGGTCGAGTTCGAGGGCCTTGCGGAAGAGGGTGGCGGCCTTGTCAATCTGCCCGGCGCGTTCGCAGGCGGAGCCGTACATGAAATAGAAGGCGCTGGTGGGTATGTCTTCGTCGCTGCCCCGTATGAGTTGCTCGGCCTCGGCGTAGGCGGCGACGGCCTTGGGAAAATCTTTTTGTTCCGACCAGACGAGGCCGTTGAGGTAGGGGACCTGGAAACGGGTGGGGAACTTTTTCTTGGCGGCGGCGAGTGTCTGAAAGACGTCGTCGTAGCGTTTCTGATGCAGGCGGACCAATGCGAGGCGGATGTACACGTCGAACTGGTTCGGGTTGAGGTCGAGTGATTGTTGGAGGTGAACGGCGGCATCGGCGTCCTTGTTGAGATCCTGGCAGAGTTCGGCGACGGCGTTGTGGATGTCGTAGCGCATCGGCTCGCGTTTGAGGATGGCCTTGAGGGTGTCGAGAGCTTTGTCTTTCTGGTCGGCGCGGAGGAGAGCCTGTGCGAGACGTTCGCGCAACTGGGTCAGGTCAGGACGCAGTTTCAACAACAGCGTGTACGCCTCGGCGGCGTCGGCGAAGTTGCTGGCGGCCATCTGGGACTCGGCGAGGCGCAGGAGGGTCTCCGGATCGCGCGGGGTGATTTCCTTGGCCTTCTGGTAGCAGTCAACCGGATGACGCGAGGATATCTGGCTGGCAAGCGACGGTTTCTGTTTGAGGACGAACTGGAAGAGATCGCCCAACCCGGACCAGAAGGAAGCGTCGCTGGAGGTTTGATTGAAGGCCCGTTCCAGCAGGGACGGGACTTCGTTGACGCCGTCTTTCTGGAAATACACCTCGACGAGCGCGCGGACCGCAGGAAGGTAATCGGGTTTCAGCTTCAACGCTTCCTGGAATGCCGCGATGGCTAGCGGCAGTTCGTCACCTGTGCGGCGGGCGACGCCGGTCCAGAGCCACGGTTCGGGCGATTTCGGGTTGGCCTTGGTCGCCTTGTCGAGCAACGCGAGCGCCTTGTCCCGTTCCTTCTTGTTGATGTAAATCTGCGCCAGCCGCCCGGCGAGCGCGGCGTTCTGCGGGTCAAGCTCGAACGCCTTCTCGTACTCCGGCAACGCCGCTGCCGGACCTTCTCGCGCCTCCAGCGACACGCCCGCCGCGTAATGGGCGAGCGCGTCGGAGCTTTTGTCGGGAACGGCAGGCGCCGTTATTTTCGGCGCCGGCTCGGGCTTGGTGGTCCGCACCTGTTGGGCCGGCGCGGCACAGCCGAACACGAGGCACGCCACCGCGATGAGCACGGACAGCGACGCCTGCCCGTGGGGGCTTGAGTTGCTCATTGATCGTCTTAGCGGTTAGCGCTTCTTGTGGCGCAACGCCTTGCGGTGTTTACGACGCTTGTGCTTATTGATTTTGGCTTTGCGGTGCTTCTTGATTGACCCCATGTGGGATTCCTCCTGTGAACTCAGTAGATGACCTTGTTTAACGGATACTCGATGATACCTTCCGCTCCCGCGGCCTTCAACTGCGGGATGATCTCGCGCACGACCTTCTCATCAATGATCGTCTCCAGCGCGACCCAGCCTTCCGACGCCAAGGGCGAGATCGTCGGGTTGCGGAGCGCGGGCAACTCTTTCAGAATGCCATCGAGCTTGGCGCGGGGCACGTTCATCTTCAAGCCGACTTTCTCCTCGGCGGCGAGCGCGCCGCGCAACAGCAGCGCAAGCGTCTCGATTTTGCGGCGTTTCCATGCGTCCTTCCAGGATTGTTTGTTGGCGATCAGTTGCGGGTAACTGCTGACCAGCGTGTCCACGATCCGCAGGTTGTTCGCCTTCAACGACGAGCCGGTCTCCGTGAGTTCGACAATCGCGTCCACCAACTCCGGCGCCTTCACCTCGGTTGCGCCCCAAGAGAACTCCACCTCGGCGTGGACGCCGTGCTTCTTCAGCCAGCGCTTCGTCAACTGCACCACCTCGGTCGCGATCCGTTTGCCTTCGAGATCCTTCGCCGACTTGACCGGCGAATCGTTCGGCACGGCCAACACCCAGCGGGCGGGGTTGGTCGTCTGTTTGCTGTAGGCGATCTCGCAGACCACGTGCACGTCGCTGTTGTTCTCCGCGATCCAATCCGCGCCCGTCAACCCGGCGTCGAGGTATCCGTGCTCGACGTAGCGGCTGATTTCCTGCGCGCGGATCAGGCGTAATTCCAGTTCGGCGTCGTCCACGCGCGGCAGATAGCTGCGGTTGCTGGAATTGATCTTCCAGCCCGCCTTCGCCATCAGCGCGAACGTGGACTCTTGGAGGCTGCCTTTCGGCAGGCCCAATCGCAACGTGTTGGTCGTCTTCTGCATCAAATCCTTTCGTACCCGCTGTTTCGGTTTCTGGCGAGCATAAAGTTAGCGCGTCACGTCCACCCGGCGCCCGACGATCCGCAACCGGTTCTCCGCGATGAGCCGGATCGCTTCGGGATACAACTTGTGTTCGACAGCGTGGATGCGTTGGTGCAACGACTCCGCCGTGTCGCCGGGCAGGATGGGAACGGCTTCCTGGAGGATGATCGGCCCGGTGTCCACGCCTTCGTTGACGAAATGCACCGTCACGCCCGCGACCTTCGCGCCGTAGTGCAACGCCTGCTCCCACGACTTCAAGCCGGGGAACGCGGGCAACAACGACGGATGGATGTTCACGATCCGGCCCGCGAACGCCTCCAGCAACGGCTGTTTCAGCACGCGCATGTAACCAGCGAGCGCGACCAGTTCGACGCGCGCCTCGCACAGCAACGCGACGAGGTGCGCTTCGAGTTCGGGTTCGAGCTTCGTCTTGAACCGGCTCTGGCCGATGAACGCCGCCGGGATGCTGCGCCGGCGGGCGCGTTCGAGGATGAAAGCGTCCGCGATGTCGCTGAGCACGAGCACGACCTGGGCGGGAACGGCGCCGCGGGCGCAGGCGTCCATGATTGCCTCGCAATTGGAGCCGCTGCCGGAGCCGAGCACGCCGATGCGCAAAGGTTGGGTCATCGGGGCGATTTCTTATGCGAACGGACGCGAAAACGCAAGCGCGCTTTTCGTTCTCAGTACCAGTAGCGGCGGTGGTGCCAGCCGGGGCCGTAGTAATACCCGCCGTAGAAGTGGTAATCCTGCCGGTGTTGCTCGGCGACGGCAGCGCGCGTGTAGGTTTCCATCATGTAATTGATCACGCGGTCGCTGACGCCTTCCTTGCGCAGGCGCACCACATCGTCCGCGCCCAGTCGGAACACGGTGCCGGTCCCGTCAATCCGACGGATGATGTCCTCGTCCCAGAGTCCGGCCTTCGTCATGGAAATGACCTCTGCCAGCGACAGCGGCACCGGCCTCGGAGTCGTCGCGCACCCGTTCGTCATCAGTGGCAACACCACGATCAGCAGTAGTAGCAAGCGTTTCATCACGTCTTACTTTACACGCCGCCCGCGCCTGCCGCAAGTGAACGGCGAATCTTCTCGATCAATCCCGTCGTCGAGAAGTCGCGCACGAATGGCAGAATCCGCACCTTGGTTCCCGCCGTCGCCAGCACGGCGCGCTCCTTGGCGTCGAGCGTGTCGGGCCGGTAATCGCCGCCCTTGACATAGACGTTCGGGCGCACCGCTGCGAGGAAACGGGTGGCCCGTTTCTGCGGGAAGATGACCACCGCGTCCACGCACGCCAACGCCGCCAACACCGCCGCGCGATGCCGTTGCGCGACCAACGGGCGCGTCGGCCCCTTGAGCTGGCGCACCGAGCGGTCGGAGTTCAGCCCGACGATCAACAGGTCGCCGAGCGCCCTGGCCCGGCGCAGGTAGTCCACGTGACCGTAGTGGAGCAGGTCGAAACAACCGTTGGTCGCCACCACGCGCCGGCCGCGCCGGCGGGCGGCGCGCGCCCAGCGGGCGGCTTCGGCCAGCGTCAGGAGTTTGGGTGTCAGGCGTGTGGGCATCGGTTTTAGGCTTGCTTATGTTTCTCAGTTCGGGGAAATTGGCCGCGTCGAGGATGACCCAGCCCGAAAGGCGGGTCAAGTGGAAATCGGGTAATGCACATTCTTCATTTATTGGGCACGACAATCTATTTCGCGGTGCTGATCGGCCTGTCCTGTTACGGGCTGCATCGGTACCTGATGCTTTACCTGTATTACAAACACCGCAAACAGAAGCTCCAACCGGCGGGACACTTCGACTCGTTGCCGCGCCTCACCGTCCAACTGCCGCTCTACAACGAGATGTATGTCGCCGAACGCCTCCTCGACTCCGTCGTGGCGCTCGACTACCCGAAAGACAAACTCGAAATCCAGGTCCTCGACGATTCCACAGACGAAACCACCAAGATCGTCGCCCAGAAAACCGCCGAACTCCGTCAACGCGGCTTCAACGTCCAGTACGTTCATCGCACCAACCGCCAAGGCTACAAAGCCGGCGCGTTGGAGAACGGCCTGAAGACCGCCACCGGCGAATTCATCGCGATCTTCGATGCCGACTTCGTCCCGCAGCCCGACCTGATCCAGAAAACGATCCACTATTTCACCGACCCCGCCATCGGCATGTTGCAGACCCGCTGGGGACACCTCAACGAACAGTTCTCTCTGCTGACCCGCGTCCAGTCCATTATCCTCGACGCCCATTTCCTCATCGAACAGACCGCCCGCTCCCGTTCCGGCCGCTTCTTCAACTTCAACGGCACTGCCGGCATCTGGCGTCGCACCTGCATCGAAAGCTCCGGCGGCTGGCAACACGACACACTCGCCGAGGACCTCGACCTCAGCTACCGCGCCCAGATCAAAGGCTGGAAATTCCTTTTCCTCCCCGACATCGTGACCCCGGCCGAATTGCCCGTCGAGATGAACGCGTTCAAGGCGCAGCAGCACCGCTGGGCCAAAGGCTCCGCGCAGGCCATGAAGAAAATGTTGCCGCAACTCTGGCGCGCCAAACTCCCGCTCAAGATCAAGTTCGAAGGCACCGTCCACCTCACCAGCAACCTCGGTCACCTGATGCTGTTCACCATGTGCCTCGTCCTCCGCTCCACCGCCTACGCCGGCACCCACGAAGCCTCCGGCGGCAACGAACTGACCAAGCTTTTCCTCGTGGACATCCCGCTGTTCCTGGCGGCGTCCGTCTCGATCACCGCGTTCTATTTCTGTCCGCAGATCGCGCTCCACGCGAAATGGTGGAAACGCATCCTCTACATGCCCCTGATGATGGCCGTCGGCATTGGCCTCTGCGTCAACAACGCCCGCGCCGTCCTCGAAGCCATCTTCAACCACCAGAGCGAATTCGTCCGCACCCCGAAAGCCGGCGTCCAACAACGGTCCGACCCGTGGCGTGGCATCCAGTATCGTTCCATCCGCGGCCTGATCCCGTACCTCGAAATCGCCTTCGGTCTCTACTACACGTGGTTCCTGTACGAAGTGCTGGATCAGGGCCTTTGGATTATGGCATCGTTCATTGTCTTCTTCCAAGCCGGTTTCTTCTATGTCGGCTTCATGTCGCTCATGCAAACCAGCAGCCGCCTCGCGCGCCGCGAACCCCCGCCGCTTGCGTCTGCCAACGCCTGACCATCGTCCCATGTCCGACCCCCTTGGCATCATTGCGGGCAACGGCGAATTCCCGCTCCTCCTTGCTCGCGCCGCACGCCAACAAGGACTCCACACCGTCGCCGTCGCCTTCGAAGGCGAGACCAACCCCGACATCACCCAAGCCGCCGACGAAACCGACTGGGTCCGCCTCGGCCAGCTCGACAAACTCATCAACGTCTTCACCAAACGCAACATCACCCGCGCCGTCATGGCCGGCGGCATCACGCCAGCCAACCTCTACAAGAACCTTAGTCTCGACTTCCGCATGATCGCCGTCGCCGCCCGGCTCAAAGTCCGCAACGCCGAGACCATCTTCGGCGCCATTGCCGACGAATTGAAAAAAGACGGCATTGAACTTCTCGACCCGCGCCCATTCTTCGGCGACCAAGTCCCGCAGCCCGGTAACCTCACCCGACGTGCCCCCAACCGCGACCAGCAGGACGATATTACTTTCGGCCTCAAGATCGCCAAGGCTGTCGCCGCCCTCAATATCGGCCAGACCGTGGTCGTCAAGAAAGGCACCGTCCTCGCCGTTGAAGGATTTGAAGGTTCCGACGAGTGCATCAAACGCGGCGGCCTCCTCGCCGGTGAGAAGGGTGGGGCGGTTGTCGTCAAAGTCGCCAAGCCCAACCACGATTTCCGGTTCGACATCCCCTGCGTCGGCGCCCGCACCATCGAATCCTGCGCCGCCGGCCGCATCGCCGTCCTCGCCGTCGAAGCCGGTGCAACGCTCTTGCTCGACAAAGACAAGGTCCTCGAAGCCGCCGACAAACAAGGCCTGCGCATCGTTGCCGTGGAGGGTTCGTAGTGAGCGACGCAGCGCAGCGGAGTCGCGTTGTGTGGCGAACCGGCCGCACTCCGCTGCGCTCCGTGCTGGACTACAAACAATCATCATGACTACCCCCCTGAAACTCGGCGTCGCCGGCGTCGGCCACCTTGGCCAACACCACGCCCGCATCTACCGCGAACTGCCCGGCATCCAGTTTGTCGGCGCGTTCGACACCGACCCGAAGAAATCCAACTTCCCCACACTCGACGCGCTGGCCGACGCCGCTGACGCCGTCAGCGTCGCCACGCCGACCGAATCCCACGCTGCCGTCGCTCGCGTCTTCCTTGAGCGCGGCAAACACGTCCTTGTCGAGAAACCCATCACCCGCACACTGCCCGAAGCCGAGGAACTTGTCGCGCTCGCCCGACGCCATAACTGCGTCCTCCAAGTCGGCCACGTCGAGCGATTCAACCCCGTCCTCCGCTACCTCAACAGCGTCCTCACCGAAGCCCGCTTCATCGAAGTCCACCGGCTCTCGCCGTACCCCGCGCGCTCCACCGACATCGGCGTCGTCCTCGACCTCATGATCCACGATCTCGACATCATCCTTGCCCTCGTCAAATCGCCGCTGACAAGCGTTGACGCCGTCGGCATCCCCGTGTTGAGCGCCAGCGAAGACATCGCCAACGCCCGGCTCAAGTTCGCCAACGGATGCGTCGCCAACATCACCGCCAGCCGCGTCAGTCCCGAACGGATGCGCAAGCTCCGGATCTTCGGCAACACCAACAACGGCGCCGCCTACATCTCGCTCGACTACATGCGTCAGGAAGGCCAGCTCTACCGCATGGCCAGCGACGACGCCCGCGAATCGAGCCTGTTGAAGAAGCTCCTAGCCGGCAAAGACGCCACCATCGTCAGCGAGTTTGCCGGTAAGAAGATCGTCCGCGAACCCGTCCCCATCGAGCGCGACGAACCGCTGAAACTCGAACTCCAAAGTTTCCTCGATTCCATCCGCGCCCATCGCGACCCGCTGGTCACCGGCGAAGCCGCCACGCAAGCCCTCGAAGTCGCAATGGAAATTACCGCGCTTTGTGGGAAGGCTATGCCGGCCTCGAATGTTTCCAGTTTCAAGCGTTGACCCCAATGCCCCAATGACGGGCCGATGTTTTTTGCCAAGAACATTTTCCCGGCAACCCGTGGGTTGCCGGCCCGGACCCGCGGATTGCCGCCAGAACCCGTGGGTTGCCGGCTGGAATCCGTGGGTTGCCGGCCCGGACCCGTGGATTGCCGGCTGGAATCCGTGGGCTGCCGGCCCGGACCCGCGGATTGCCGGCTGGAACCCGTGGGTTGCCGGCCCGGACCCGCGGATTGCGGCCAGAACCCGTGGGTTGCCGGCCCGGACCCGCGGATTGCCGGCTGGAATCCGTGGGTTGCCGGCCCGGACCCACGGAATTTCGCGAAATTCCACGGGTTTTCGGCGCCAAACCTCGGTTTTCCGGCACAATTCCACGGTTTGGCAGTGCGTAACTCGTGCCCAGGAAGCTAGTTAGGAGGGTTTTGCCGCCAAACACCAAAAAACGGTCAAAATGCCCTTCCCGGCTGTCTTGCCGGGGGCACCCTTGAGACCTCCTTTAGGGCTTTTTTGCAGGCTGTCGCCGACGCTTCGCCTTCGCCGCCGCTACCAGCGGGGCGGTGATCTTTTCGTAGAGGGCGAACAGGTATTCGACGCGGTGGCGGTCGCTCTCGAACGGTTCGGGGCGGTAACAGCGATCCACGGCGCGGTCGAGGGCTTGATGCGCCTTGTGCAACTCCGCCGGCATGGTCAACGGATCGTAGAGATCGGCCAGCGTCGAGGTCGGGTACTGCGCCCGCGTGTCCAACACCGCCTGCGCCGCCGCTTCCACCGCCGCCTCCTGTGT
>Ga0163200_1000882_pt1 | contig 11877 bp, 10 predicted proteins | sample PL_2010_200m_FD_113535 | JGI IMG/M metagenome (GOLD analysis project Ga0163200, IMG submission 113535) | Freshwater microbial communities from Powell Lake, British Columbia, Canada to study Microbial Dark Matter (Phase II) - PL_2010_200m | ecosystem: Environmental > Aquatic > Freshwater > Lake ... | reverse complement strand
TGGGACTTCCCGAATGAGAACCGGATCTATGATCCGAATATCCATACCGTTATCCTCCATAAAGCGGGTTTTGAAATGGCGATGCCCGTCATCGCATTGCATTCCGGTGAGCAGCTGAAATTGACCTTCGACGATCTGAATGTTTCGCTGAAAACCTATCGCTTTACGATCCGCCATTGCACAACCGGGTGGGAAACCACACCGGACCTGCTGGTGACTGATTACATTGACGGGATGCAGGAGGAGGTCATTGAGCAGTTTGACTACTCCCGCAACACAACGGTGGAATATATCCATTATACTGCCATTTTCCCATCCCGGTATATGAAGCCACGGATATCGGGCAACTACTTGCTGATCGTTTACCAGGATGATCCGGAGGCCCCGCTCATCACGCGCCGGTTTATGGTGGTGGAGCCCACTTCCGTATCGGTGGATGCCCGGGTGGTAAGGTCCGACGCTCCACTCGAGAGTTATTCAAAGCAGCAGATCGACTTTACCATGACCATGCCGGGTTTCATCTGGTCAAATCCCTCCCGGGAGATCACGGTTGTGATCCTGCAGAACGAACGCTGGGATAATGAAATATGGAATCCTAAGCCCCGGTTCATCCGGGGTAACGAACTTGATTTTACGTTTGATCCGACACTCACCTTTAACGGGGGTAACGAATTTCGTGCGCTGGATATTAAAAGTTTACAGTATCAATCTGAGAATATCCGCCACATCGACTGGGATGGTCAGTATCAGGTGTACCTGCTGGAAGATATGAGTCGCGCCCGAAAGCCTTATACGCTGTACCAGGATATCAATGGAAGGATGCTGATCCGGAATGAAGAGTATGCCGAATACAGCGAAATTGAAGCCGATTACGCATGGGTTCATTTTGCTATTCCTTCGGGCAGCCTGATCCCCGGCGGAAAGATCTACCTGATGGGAGCCCTTGCCGATTACCGGATGGCCCCCTCCAACGAGATGGCATATGATCCGGAGAGCAGAAGGTATGCCTGCTCCCTTTTTCTGAAACAGGGGTATTACGGATATCTGTATGTATTCAAGCCGGACGGATCGACTAGTGGAGATGTCTCATTTTTCGAGGGGAATCACTGGGAAACAGAGAACCAGTACACCATTTTTATATACTGGCACCCGCTGTCGGGACTCTATGACCAGCTGGTTGCTGTGAGGAATGTCAACTCCCGGGATTAATTATGGTTTTTCACTTCAGGTTCTTCCGGATCACCCGGTAGAGGTCATTCATCAGAAAAGGTTTCATTATATAATCGGAAACCCCCGCCTGCTGGAATTTCCCGATCTCATCCTGCAGGATATTGGCGGTCAGGATGATGACCGGGATTTTTGAAATCTCCGGTGAGGGATCCCTGCGGATCTCTTTGGTGAGCTCAATGCCATCTACCTCCGGCATGTTCACATCGGAGAGAATGAGGTTATACGGATGAACCTTGATCAACTTCAGTGCCTCTTTCCCGTTCCCGGCCGTGTCGACTTTTACGTTCCACTTTTCAAAGATGGCCTCCAGCAATACCAGATTGATCTCGGTATCATCCACCACCAGGATCCGTTTGCCGGTAAATATGGAGGCGTCGATCCCCTCTCCGGGTGGAACAACCTCTTCGATCGGTTTTTTACTGATCGCATACGGGATGATGAAGGAAAACACCGAACCCTTGCCAGGCTGACTTTCGACCCAGATCTTCCCAAATTGTTGTTCCATGATCTTTTTACAAATGGGCAGTCCCAAGCCGGTTCCGATGATCCATTTTTTGCCCGACTGCTCGTGTACCTGACTGAATTCACTGAAGATCTCTTCCTGATGCTCTTTCGGTATCCCGATCCCGGTGTCGGCAATCTGGACCTGCAGGCACTGTTTTAACCGGCAGGGTTTCAGGGATATCGTTACCTTAATCTCTCCCTTTTCTGTATATTTCACTGCATTGTTCAGGAGGTTGATGAGCACCTGTTTCAGACGCATTTCATCTCCCGACAGCACGGTTTTATCTGCTATCAGGTTGGAAAAGGTGACGTTCAGCCCTTTGCTGGTCGCCAGCGGACGGAGACTGTTCAGCACCTGCTCTACCACGGAATCCGGGTTAAAGGGGTTGATTATAAAATTCATCTTGCCCGCTTCCAGTTTGGATAGATCGAGGATGTCGTTGACGGTTGTCAGCAACATTGCCGAAGAGGCAACCATGGATGAGAGGTAGCGTTCCTGGGTTTGATCAAGGGAAGTATGTTTCAGCTGTTCGGTGAAACCGACGATGGATGTCAGCGGAGTCCTGAGTTCATGGCTCATATAAGCCAGGAAGCGACTTTTCTCAGCGGCATCATGTTCCGCTTTCAGGCGTGCGATATGCAGTAGTTTCTGGTACCGGATGACCTTTCCGATGGTTACCACAATCAATATCAGCAGAATGAGTACGATTCCCAGACTGATCATACTGGTATAGTTGATGATCCGGGTCGAACGGTCGAGGGCTGCCAGCGCATTGCCATGGATCTCAGCATTCCGTCTCTCCACCTCTTCATTCAGCAGATTGAGGATCTCCTTCAGCTCTCTCATCAGCGATTTGTTGGTCAGGATCAACTCTTTCTGCTGGTTCTCCATCAGTTGTCTGTAAGCCTGTTGAAGCCTGAGCTGCTTCTGGTAATAGAGGTTGGTCTGGCCTGCTATGACCTGGCTGGCTTGTTCGACTTTTGTAAAGAGCCCTTTCTTTTCCCGTTCGGAAGTGGTTGAGATGTTGAGGGTATCGATCCCCATAGCCTTGAGGTCGGGATAGTACCTGCGAATGGACAGGGTGGTTCTGGGAAAGGTGCCCTGGTGTAGTGAACCTATGGTGGACGTCACAAAAAGGAGGGAATCGGCTAATCGCTTTAACCGGATAAAGCGATCCGAGAAATCCTCTTTCTGAAGAATGCTTGCGCTGGCTTCCTCCACGAAAACCAGTTCCGAGGGATCGGCCGCCAGTCCAACCCGTAACGAGTCGAGGATGGATAACAGGGAGCTGATATCATCCGTATATTTTTTCGAATAGGCAGGATCATACGTAAGTGTAAAGAGCCAGAAGTCGTTGTCGGCTTCATAGAGTTTCTGGAAGCTTTGCTCCATCATCACAAGGTTCCGGTCTTTGTATCTCAGAAAATTGAGCGCTTCGGTTATCTTTTCCTCCTCGGTATACCGGATCCAGAAAAAGATCCCGATGGTCAGAAGCACGATACCAATCAGAAAAGCCAGGAGGGTTTTGAGAACTGAGATCCCTTTGCTGCTTGTTTTCATACTAAGTCCCGATAGAACGAGGACGAAGATACGAAAAAAGGTGGATTCGAACCTGTGACCCTCTGCTTCTTAACAGGGGCTAGGTTTATTTTGAATTTGTTGAATTTGAGTTAGTTAAAGATAGAATGAAATAATGTTGTCAAAACAACCTGCTCACCTGGAATTTGGACACTTTCGTCAACTTGAGGCATAAGCGAAGTTATAACCAAATTCAGCATTCAATCCAATAAGATCATTGAAGAAATAAGACCCACCGATAAAAGCGGTAGGCAGAAAGCCCACGTGCGAGGATTTTTTATCCGAGGGGAATCCATCATCGTCGTACATGCTGAAAAAAATCCTTGCTCCGAATCCCAGGATGCCGGCGCCTTTGCCGGCTATGTGCTAAATTATTATTGATACAATAGTGAATACAGTTCTTTCAAATCCGGCGACAAGATGATCTCAGTTCTGCGGTTGCCGGCGCGTCCTTCATTTGTTTCATTCGTTAAAACAGGTTGAAATTCGCTTCTGCCTGCCGCCGTTATACGTTTCGGATCAAATCCATAATCGGTTGTCAATATACGTACAATGGATGTGGCTCTTGCCGTGCTGAGATCCCAGTTGTCTTCAAATTGTTTAGAATGAATGGGAACATTATCCGTATGGCCTTCAATCATCACCGTAATGTCTTTGGCGTTGTTAAGCACATTGGCAAGAGATTTGAGCGCCTCTTTTCCCTGAGGATTCACCACATCGCTGCCCGATTTGAATAACAATTTTTCTTCAAGTGAAACATATACCTTCCCATCTTTGATATAAACGGATAGTTGATCTGTTGAATAACTCAGCAGCGCCTCTGCGATAGATTTTTGAAGATTGGTCATGATATCACGTTGAGATTGAATGATATCCTGAAGGTTTTCTAACCGTTTTGCCTGGTCGGCAATCGTCATTTTTGATTTGGAAGAAAGAATTTTCAAGTCATTAAGAACCGACGCATTTTCACTCTGGGAAGAGGTCAATTCCTCGTTCAATTTTTTTACCTGTACATCGCATTCATACAGTTTGCTATGGGTATTGGCGTTGTCCAGTTGAAGTTCATCCACTTTGGCTTGTGAAGCCAAAAATTTCTTATTTGAGACGCATGACGTAAATGTCATACTTAGAATCAGGGATAAGAATGCTAAAAAATAGAGTCTCTTTTTCATTGTGCTGTTTTTTGGAATTTAGGAATATGCAAAGGTGAGGCCCATCAGAAGAATATGTATTACACAATTGCAGAAAAGAGTTACATAATTCACATGTTTTGGGTAGTTTGCCTCAATAGCCTCTGATAGGATATGTGTGAATCATGTAACTTATTTACATTATTGTGTAACATTTAATTATATAATGAGAGCGACCTTTGTAAAGTTGTGAAAATTCATTCACAGGTTAATAGCAAACAAAATGAAAAAACAACTACTCCATGGATTGATTGCAGTTATCCTGCTTTCAATACCTATGCTGAATTTCGCGCAAGCTCCTCCTCTGGGAACCGCTGCTGAATTTGTTCTCTTTTCCAGTGTCGGGGCAGTGAGCAATTCAGGAATTTCGCAAGTTACCGGCAATGTAGGCACGAACAATGGTTCCAGCACCGGTTTCGGAAATGTGAACGGGGTGATGCATGACAATGATGGTGCCAGCGCCCAATGCGCAGCAGATTTGCTGATTGCCTACAATCAGCTCAACAGTACCATTCCAAATTTCTTTCCTGCACCGTTGCTTGGAAACGGACAGATTCTTAATGCTGGTGTTTACTCCATATCCGGGGCAGCAACAATGAACGGAATTCTTACATTAAATGCCCAAGGAGATTCGAATGCGGTATTCATTTTTCAGATACAGGGCTCCTTTTCCACGAGTGCCAATTCAAAAGTTAACCTGACGAATGGAGCGCAGGCATGTAATGTGTTTTGGAAAGTGGAAGGCCTGGTTAGCATGGCTTCCGGAACTACCATGAGAGGAACGGTGATTGCGAACAACGCAGCAATTGAAATGAACACCGGCGATACGCTTGAAGGAAGAGCGCTTTCCACTGCCGGGGCTGTCACTGTTGACGGAGTGCTGGCATATACACCCATCGGGTGTGGAAGTCCTGTTCTTACAGGACCAATACCTCCTGCACTTGCTTCCACAGAATGTTACGCACTATTTTCTTCTGACGGGCCGGTTACAAACTCCGGTGTGACCTATGTCACGGGTGATGTTGGAACAAATGTCGGCCTAACCACCGGTTTCGATTCACTGCTGGTAACGGGCACCATTCATCCCATCCCTGATGCCTCTACCGCAGCATGCGCAGCTGATATGCTTGATGTTTATGATTATCTGAGCGCACTGCCTTATGATATTGAGCTGCTCTATCCTGCCCAGTTTGGAAATAACCTGGTCCTCACGCCACATACCTATCTCCTGAACGCTGCTACCACCTTTACAGATTCGCTTTACCTCAATGCACAGGGCAATGCAACTGCTGTTTTTGTTATTAAGATATACGGCGCTCTTTCAACAAGCACCTATTCAAGGGTCGTACTGACTAACGGAACACAGTCAAAAAATGTGTATTGGTTGGTTAATGGCGCAGTGGATATCAATGATTATTCGGTTTTCAGAGGGACGATAATTTGCAACAATGGAGCGATGGACTTAAATACAGGAGTTACCATTGATGGGAGAGCGCTAACAACCACAGGTGAATTAATGACTACCGCAATGAATGCCATTGCTCCTGTGATCCCTTCCTATTGCACAACTGTAAGCATTCCATTAGTTGATGCACCAAAGGCGAATGACGTGGTCACCATTTATCCGAATCCATTTTCTGCATTCGCTACAATCATGATAAATGATGCATCTCTGATTAAGGAAATTGAATTTAAATTGTATACTGTTCTGGGCGAAGAGGTGATGAAGGAAACTCTCACCAAACAATTGACTACTCTGGATACAAGTAATCTTCCTTTAGGAATATATTTTTACCAAATAATCAGCAATAAGAAAACAGTTCAATCAGGTAAATTGGTTTCACGGAAGTAAGTCGCTTCAATTATTTTTTCTCGTCTTTTGCTTTTTGCTTTGCAGCTTTCTTGTCTTCCTTGTCTTGCTTCTTTAATTCTTTTGCCTTTTGGTCTTCTGCTTCCTTCTTCTTTAGTGCTTCTGCTTCTGCCTGCTTTCTGAAATAACCTCTTAACAGGAAATTATGCTTGGCCGCTTCCATGTTTTCATCTAATCCTTTGCTGCTTCTTCTGATATTGATCATGGTCTGGCTAAAATTGCCTGCAATGGTCGTATCCTGAATTAATCTGCCAAGTGTTCCGTTTCCGCTGTTTATTTGAATCATAATCTCCGCAAGTTGTTGTGAAATTATCTCAGCATTAACTGCGGTCACCTCTAAACTTGCCATGATGGCATCCATTTCAACAGGTTCGGCTGATCCAAGTTGTTGTCCCTCTTTTGCTACAGGAGCATCAGAGCTCCCTTGAGTAATAATTAAAAGCCGGTCGCCGATGAGTCCTTCCGAACCAATGGCCACTTCACTGTCCGTCTTAATAAACTGGTTTACATCTTTCTTAATCAGCATCTCCACCCGAACGGTTGAATCGTTTATAATAGTGATTCTATCGACAATACCAACATTAATACCGGAAAAACGAATGTTGTTCCCAACCTGTAATCCGCTTACATTGTAGAACGTCGTAGTAAGTTTATAAACCGGATTAAATAAGTTTTGTTGTTTCCCGATGATAAATATGGCGAATACAAAAAGTGCCACTCCTCCGGCGATAAACAGTCCCAGCCGTATTTTAAATTTTTTTGTGTGCGTCTCCATTTTTTTGTTTTTTTACCTCAATTATTCTTTCTGTATAAAGAAAGATTTAATAAACGGATCGGTCGAGTTTCTAAAGTCAGCAATATTTCCTTCCTTATAATTTCCCCCTTCCTTCAACATGATAATACGATTTGCCGTATTCAGAGCACAATTAATATCATGTGTGATGATGAGTGAAGAAGTTTTATATTTTTCCTGAATCGTATTGATGAGTGAACTGATCTCATCGGAAGTGACCGGATCAAGTCCTGCCGTTGGTTCGTCGTATAGCATGATCATCGGGCTCACAACGATTGTACGCGCTAAACTGATTCTTTTTCGCATGCCACCTGAAAGTTGTGAGGGCATTTTATCCAATGCATCAGCTAAACCGACATTTTCCAAAACTTCCAGAATTTTTTCTTCTCTCTCTTTTCCGGTGAGGTTACTTTTTATTCTTCTCAAAGGAAATTCCAGGTTCTGTTTCACCGTCATGGAATCGTACAATGCGCCACTTTGAAAGAGAAAACCAATTTTTTGTCGTAATTCTGCCAGTCCATCACTGCTCAACGCACTCACATCTTCATTAAATACATGAATGGTCCCCTCATCAGGTTTTAATAAACGAACAATGCATTTGATCAGGACAGATTTTCCTGAGCCTGATTTGCCAAGCACCACCAGGTTTTCGCCATTAAAAAGTTTTAATGAAACATCTGTCAGTACCTCCTGGTTATCAAATGATTTCCTGAGATGATTGATCTCAATAACCGGTTCATCACGCATCATTTTGACCGAGGTATCAGGTAGAGGCTTTGTCTGGCTTGTTTCCATTAGACTAGCATGTCTGTGATTTGTACGGCGATTAAATCTAAAATGATCACCAGGAGTGAGGCCAATACAACTGCAGAATTAGCAGCAACGCCTACGCTTTCTGTGCCACGCCCGGCATTATATCCTTTGTAGCATCCCACCAATCCGATCGCTGCTCCAAAGAAAAAAGATTTAATGACGGCTGGCAGGAAATCCATAAACGAAACATGGCTGAATGCCTGGGAGAAAAACAGCACGAACGGTACGTCGCCTTTGATGTTAGCTCCGGCCCAGCTCCCCATGATTCCAAGTGCATCAGCATATAAAATCAATATGGGGATCATCAGGGTAGCTGCCAACACCCGTGTGACTACCAGGAACCGAATCGGATTAGTGGAAGATACTTCCATGGCGTCAATTTGTTCGGTCACTTTCATAGAACCCAATTCCGCTCCCATTCCCGACCCGATCTTTCCCGCGCATATGAGCGCAGTTATCACCGGGCCCATTTCCCTGATAAGCGATATGGCCACCATTCCGGGAAGCATGGATACTGCTCCGAAATCAATGAGTACCGGGCGGGACTGAATCGTCAGCACCAAACCCATAATGGTGCCTGTTATGGAAATTAGCGGCAAGGATTTGTATCCAACCTGAAAACATTGACGAAAAAATTCCTTGAATTCAAAGTTGCGTGAAAATGTCTCTTTTACGATCAGGGCAAAAAACAAAAAAAAATCCGCAAATTCTGTTAAAAAATTACTTGCTACGATAGTTTTCGCTATCGTTTTTTCGCTAAGCTTCATGGATTGCCCTGCAGCAAAGCCTTTTACCCGAATGACTGGATGAGATTGCTTCATTTCCGTCCAGGACGATTACCACCAATTCCGTCTGCTCCGAAATAGTTCGAGGACGACCAGAATGACACCAATAACAATCAGTATGTGAATCACCGGTGTGGTAAAATGAAATGCAAAAAATCCGAGCAACCAAAGGATAATGAGGATTACCCCAATGATCAACAATAATCTTCCCATAGCTTTAATTTTTTAATGTGAATACTCTATAATTTATTGATAATTACTAGTCGATATGTTTACCATTACCTATACTGCCGGGTATTACTTTTTGGATTTTCCGTGAGATTTCCCCGGATTTGTGCTATGGGGATGATGAGGGTTATTCGGATTCTTGTTCCATCCCCGATGGTGGCCGTTGTCTTTTTTAACAAATACAGTGCAAGATGGAACACTGATCAAAAGCCCGAGGCACACTACCAGGATCGCAATTGTTTTACCTGTTTTCATAATCGTGATCTATTTTGGTTACCATTATTTTTTATGACCTTTTCCACCATGTTTACCATTACCGTGGTTCCCCTGGTCATTTGAGTGACCTTGTCCCGGCCGCTCACCAATTGTTTTTTGGGGATGTCCACGGTAACCTTTTGCATATTTCATTTTATGCTCCTTGAACTGAGCGTAAGGAGTATTGCCGTGATAATCCGTCAGGACTACTTTGTAACCGCCATAGAGATCATAACTTCTGTATCGTGTAGGAAGATACTTTCTGTGAACCCACACTCCTCCGCTGTAGTAAATAAATTGCGCTGAAGGGACATCGTAATAGGCCTCCACATCGGGCAGGTAGTAATATCGAACCTGGGTATTTTCTGCGGGACCCCAGGCAGGGGGCGAACCAACATTTACGTTCACTGTAACTTGCGCCTGCAATGCGATTGCAAGAAATAAGCCCAGTCCGGTAGCGATTAATTTTAACGTTTTCATTTTAAGTGGATTATTGTGTAATAGATTTGATTATTATGCCGTATGGCATTCTTTACAAAGGTGAGCGTTTTGCTCACGGGAAGTATTACACAATTACAGAAAAGAGTTACATCATTCACACATTTGAAGGAAAAACCATTACTTTTGGCCAATGAAGAAAAATAATTTCCTGTTTATTTTTTTCCTGGTATTCCCGGTTTCTGTGATTAGCCCGTGTACCATTGGTTTGGAGAATGACATTCCTGACAGTCTTCTCGAAAGGTTTGTGATTCCCCGGACGGGAAACTCCATTGAACTTCCTTCTTTACACTTACTTCAAACAGCCCTTGAAGGATATGAGATTCTTGTACAAGATCACGAATTAGTTCGTCCTGAAGTGATTACCATCATCGATTTTAGTCTGCCTTCCGACCAGAAAAGGATTTGGGTCCTTGACCTCCTCCGGGCAAAAGTGTTGTTTCATTGTCTGGTTTCTCATGGCCGTAAATCCGGGGAACTCATGGCAGAGTATTTTTCCAATACGCCGGGATCCAATGCCAGTAGTCTCGGCTTTTACATTACCGGTGAAACGTATATTGGCAATCATGGTTTATCCCTTGCTCTCGACGGCATCGAAAAGGGGATCAACGACAATGCACGCGAACGTGCCATTGTCATTCATGGCGCTGATTATGTCTCAGCTGACTTTATCAGGAAATATGGCAGGCTTGGCCGTAGCCTTGGCTGCCCGGCAATACCTGAAGAACTGAAAAAAGAGATCATCGAGACCATAAAAAGTGGTTCCTGTTTGTTTATTTACAGACCATCCGAAAGTTACATGTCTAACTCACAGATTATCAGTAAAATTGTATCTGTCAAAAAGGGATAATGTTGAATTTTCCTGTTTCTGGTTTTTGATTTAAGGCTTTTGACACCATTTCGTCCCGATGATAAACGTCTTTTCTGAACTGTATCCGGCCATTCCCGTCAGTCCAGGCTGTCAGGTAAATCAATACGACATCCACCGGTTTTCTCAGGCGTACCGTTTGCTCCGTTTCCTGATGCATGGCACTGCGAATTTTTGCAGGCGACCATTCCGGGATGTCTGATAATAACAACACAGCGAGTTCAAATGGCTTTTCCACCCTAACACAACCTGAACTGATCGCTCTGTCGTCACGGGCAAAATATCCCCTGGAAGGGGTATCGTGAATATATATATCGTACATATTCGGGAACATAAATTTAACTCTGCCAAGCGCATTTTCGGGTCCGGAACCCTGCCGTACCATATAGGGGAAATTGTTTTTCGATATCTTCGACCAGTCAATGTCACCGTAAGCGATCTCCAAACCATCCTGCCTGAGCAGTTTCATGTTCTTCTTTACAAGGTATTCGGGTCCCTTTAGCAGTTCAGGAATCACGTCATTTTGCAATATCGTAGGGGGTACGGTCCAGGTTGGATTAAAAACAATATAGGTCATCCGCTCATTAAAAACAGGCGTTTCACGATAATTTTTGCCTACGATTGCCCTCATCGAAACCAGGGTATCCTCTCCCTCTATGAGATCGAGCTCGAAATTGGCAATGTTTATGATAATGTATTTCTCCGTCACCTTTAATGGAAGCCATCTGAGCCTCTCCATATTTACCTTCAACTGGTCGATAAGCTTGTCGGGTTTGTTGTTTAAGGCCTCCAGCGTTCCTTTGCCAATCACGCCGTCGGAGTTTAAGCCCCAATCGGCCTGAAATAGTTGTACCTGTTTTTCAAGCTCCTCATCATAGATGATGGAAAGACTGTCGCATAGCTGATATCTCAGCTTCATCAGTCTTTCCCTGATTTTCGGAAGCAATTGATTGATTTCGCCGGGTTTAATCGACGTATCGGAGCGTATAGCCGGCCATGGTTGCCCGCTTAGCACAAGGAAGAACGCAAGTTCATCTTTCATCATCCAGTAAGAACGATCATGGGGAGCGAGCAGATTAAGGCTGTTGGCCACATCGTTGGCTGCCAGCGCCTCTTCCAATTTCAGGTCGAGTTGCATTTCCGGTTCTTTGCGTTGCATTTTCCAGTTGGCGCCCTCTTTTTCAGGATCAACCTTGCCATAATAGAGTTGAAAACCCAACAACATAAATGCATCCGTTAGCAACACATCCAGTTTCATCATGTC
>Ga0163200_1000880_pt1 | contig 11879 bp, 12 predicted proteins | sample PL_2010_200m_FD_113535 | JGI IMG/M metagenome (GOLD analysis project Ga0163200, IMG submission 113535) | Freshwater microbial communities from Powell Lake, British Columbia, Canada to study Microbial Dark Matter (Phase II) - PL_2010_200m | ecosystem: Environmental > Aquatic > Freshwater > Lake ... | reverse complement strand
CGATCGCCGACGAGAAGTGGACCAAAGAGTTCTTCCATCACATGAAAGACACGCACCAGGTTCACTATGAACAAACAGGCAGATTCAAAGGTTCCATTACCCTCGACGGGACCGATCATACGCTAGACATGATGGCTTCGCGCGACCACTCCTTCGGTTCGCGGACCTGGCTCACCTGGGACCGCCACTACTGGATCACCGGGATCTCCGATCACGGGTATCACTGGACGGTGACCACCATCAAATGGCAATTCCTCGGACGGCTTACGGCCGGTTTTATCATGGGTCCCGATGGCAATCCCGACGCTATTGTGGAGTGCACGGACCTGGAAACCATCTCAAAGGAGCAACTACTTCCGAACCATGGATTCATCGATATCCGGACCCGAAGCGGAAAACAGCACAGGCTGGAGTTCTGGCGCAACGGAGAGTTCCCCTACCTGCACGATGGCAAATACCATATGCGTGAAGGGATCGGTACTTACAAATTTGATGGTGTCGACGGATCGGGGATGGTGGAGTTCGGGTTCCACGGGGATATGTATGAGTTATGAGGGAAGAGGGAAGAAGAATGAGGAATGAGGAATGAGGAATGAGGAATGAGGAATTAGGAATTAGGAATAGTGGATAGCGAAAAGGCAATAGTGAAACAGGCAGTGAATCCGACATTCATCCCCCTGGAAGAGATCGGTGATGAGCCGGTTGGTGGGAAGGCCAGAGGCTTAAAAGTTCTGAAAGAGCTGGGGTTGCGGGTGCCAGACGGATTTGTGCTGGTACATCCCGACGAAACCTCTCTTGACCTGCACCTGTTGCAAACCCATCTGGATGCTTTAGGTCCGGGACCGAAAGCAGTGAGATCTTCAGGGATCAGTGAAGATGGTTCGATCGCCTCTTTTGCCGGCCAGTTTGAAAGCTATCTTAACCTGAGCGGTACCGGGGAGATCGCTGACGCGATCGTCCGGTGCATTCGTGCGGCCCGGCATCAGCGGGTCACCCATTACGCAGGTAACCGGGCAGATAACGCTGACCTGCGGATTTCTGTGATCGTTCAGAACATGGTAATGGCTTCCTGCTCGGGTGTCATTTTTACCGCCGATCCGGTCAGCAACCGGCGTGACAAGTTGATCATCAATGCGGTGGAGGGTCTCGGGGAGGAGTTAGTCTCCGGTCGGAAAGATGCCCATCATTACGAGGTATTCCGGAGCGGGTCGGATCTGGAACGGGCTGAAAACTCAAACGGAGACCTCCTGTCGTCCCATCACCTCCGTGAACTTACAGAAAAAGCCAAACTGGCCGAGGCTCAATTCGGGCATCCCGTTGATATGGAATGGGCCATTGATGGGTCCGGTAAGGTTTTCTGGCTGCAGACGCGTCCCATCACCACCCTGAGCGGGATACATTTCAATGAGCTTGACACGGTCAGTGGACCAAGCAGCGAGGTCTGGACGCTCGGGAATATCGGCGAGATGATGCCAGGGGCGACCACTCCCCTCACCTATTCGGTGGTGGTAGATGCGATCGACTACGGGATGTGCGTACTGGCCGACAAAGGAGGCGCTTTCAGGTTGAAAAACCGACAGGGGTATCACTACATTCAGATGTTCTACAACCGGCTGTTCATCAATCTCTCCCATATGATGGATTACGCCAGCAGAATCTGGTTGAATAAATCAGAGAACATCCAACTGGCTTTGAGTGTCCAGGTTAATCACGCCATCCGGGAAAGCTGGAAGGCACCCTTTCCTCAACGACTTTTTAATTTTCTCAGGCAGTCGGCTGCCGTGATCCGGGCCGGTAGCTATCTGAAAAAGTTACACGGGCTGGCAGATACATTCCGGGTTAATACAGATCTTTCACCGGCTGAACTGTACCGGGAGCTTGGTTTAAGGAGAGCAGATGTCTGTATAGGATTCGGGCATCACCTGATCACCTCAGGACAATCGGGCACCCTCTACTCGGCATTCATGGGGATCATGACCGACGACAAGCGGTTACCTGATGCATCGGACCATCACATTGCCACCATCCTGCTCTCCGGCATCCCGGATATCGAGAGTGCGAATGCCGTCAAATCCCTTGAATCCTTCTCCGATTTGATCCGGGGATATGAGGAGTTCTCGGACCGGTTTGTCCAATCGGACCCGGAAGAGGGGCTTCGCCTGATCCGGGAAGAGGCTCCTCCCGAAATATCTCAGCTTTATCAGGAGTTCATTCTGCGTCACGGACACCGGTGCGTGCGTGAAAGTGAACTGCGGGAAAGTCCCTGGGAGGAGAATCAGCCGCATCTGATCCGGTTGCTGCAGACAAAGGTCAGGTTAGGCCCTGTCGAACACCGCTCTGTAGATGTCGGGGAGGAGATCCGGAACACCCTGAAAAAACTCCCACTGCACAAACGCATCATCTTCCGGATCCTTCTTCCAACCGCACGCAAAGCCGTAGCCCGTCGCGAGATCTCCAAAGCGCTGGCGATCAAGATGGTGAACGAATTGAGAAAGGGGTACAGAGCGCTGGCTATCAAGATGCTGGATGACACGGACCAGATCTACTTTCTTACTCATGAGGAGATCGGGAGGTTGATCGAGAAGGACGACAGATCCCTTATTGATAAGGCTAACCGGAGAAGGGAACTGCTTCCGGAAACAGACCGGCTGCGATTCCCCGAGGTCTGCTTCGGGATTCCAGAACCACTCGAAGAGGAGGGCAACCCCGAGGTCAGAGAGGGTCAATTGCAGGGAATTCCAGTGAGCAGCGGGAAAACCACTGCCCCCGTCCGGATCGTCCACACGCTGGAAGATGCCGGCCGGCTTCAGAAGGGAGAGATCATGGTAGCCTCCTTCACCGATATTGGCTGGACGCCTTATTTCAGTATTATATCCGGACTGGTCACCGAGATCGGGAGTCCCCTTTCCCATGGCGCTGTGGTGGCCAGAGAATATGGAATCCCGGCCGTCGTTGGGGTGAAAGGAGCGAAGACCTGGCTACGGGATGGCGAGACCATCCTGCTGGACGGGGATCTGGGAGTGGTTACGAAGTACGAGGGTAATAAAGTCTCTACTTGCAGACCTCGATCCTGAAGTCGTCAAAAAAGACCGTTGTCCAGCGCATCAGCGCCATCGCAGCCAGCAGGGCTGCCAGGGTGAGGAGGAAAGTCCCGGTGAATCCCATCAGTTCATAGAAATACACTCCAAACAGGGGGCAAAAAGGGAACGGACCCCGGGAAGAGAGAGGTGGATCAAGGCGATCAGCAGCATATAATAAATCTAAATGCATCCGGGTGCTGGATTACCCTGGAATAGTCAATGTTTGAAAGTACAAAAAGAGAACCCACCCCCAGGATGATCCCTAATGAGGTAGTGTATCAAGCTTGCAGCAAAGGTAATTCAATCGGAGATCGAAAATCGATTCATTCGTCAATCAGATCAGTAGATCTCCAGGTCCCTCCCTACCACCACCTTTCCATTATATACCGAATGAACCTCTTCCAGGATTTCAGCATCCGTCGCACCCCATTCGAGCACATGGTACAGGATCACCAGCTTTGGCCGGGCTTTTGATGCAATCTCTCCTACTTCGATGGTAGAGGTATGGTGATGCTGATGGTAGGTTTTCCACTCCGGCGTTTTCTGCTCCCACCCTTTCTGGTAGTACACTTCATGGATCAGGATGTCAGCGCCGGTTGCGTATTCGATGACTTTGCCGCAGGGACGTGTATCCCCTGAGATTACGATGACCTTATCCGGAGTGGTAAACCGGAATCCCCAGGCATTGGGCCAGGATCCGTGATCCACAGGGAAGGCTTCAACCGTTACATTGGTATCCTGATAAATGACGCCTTCCGTTGAAAACTCATGGCTGTTTACTCTCCACCCGATATCGTTTGCCGGCTCCTCCCCTTCCCGCCGGTACCGGATATCTGCCTCGTAAGCTTTCAGAATATATTTGGTTAGTTTATTTATCCCAACGGGTCCATAGACCTCCAACGGTTCATCCCGCCCCATCACCCAGGGAGTGAGGATCAGATCGGGGTAGCCGGTAGTATGGTCGGAGTGAAGGTGAGTCAGGAATGCATGCGTCAGGTTTTTTGTCGTCAGACCCTTTATCGGACCATTGTACCTTGGCGATAGGGCCGCTGCCCGACGCACCAGTCCTGGTCCGAAATCGACAATATAGGGAACATCATTCACCACGATCGCAATAGAGCACCCCGACCGGTGTGGATCGGGATTGGGATTTCCCGAACCCAGGATTATCACGCGCGTATTGCCCGGAGGAAGAGCCTGTTCTTTCCCTTCATCTATCCGTTCCTGCTGATGTTCTTCAGGAGTTGACTGCCGGACAGTATCAATGTTTCCCAGTTTGAAATCCAGGTACACCCTCTCTTTGTCGATCCGAAATTTTTGATCAGGGAACTGATCCTCATACCGTTCAATCAACCGGAGCGCCTCCAGGTAATTGCTATCGGCTTCCAGCAGGTCAACTTCCCGCATCAGGGAATCAAAAGGAACAGAAAAGATCATCGGGCCTCTCATTGCGTCGCTAATCCGCAGAAGGGTCATCCCGGGACCCTCCAGCATCCTGCGGGTATCATCTAATGCCTCGTCTGCCATCCTGCGGGAGGACAGATTGAGCCAGGTTAACGTGGTATCGGTGGCAGCCCGTTCAGCCGGATAGATGATGTGCTTTTTCTTTCCGGAGTTCGTGCCACGGTAGACCCATGTAGGGAGATACCGGATGCCGGATAGCCGGATACCGCTGCTTCGTCGCTCCTGCTTCGGATCCCTCGCAGCTTCGGCTTCTCGCAGTGACAATGATGCGGGATCTTTTGTCAACTCGATCTGCAGGATCACGCCGGCATCGGTGTAGCGCCAGTACTGATTGGAAAAAAAATTCCCCATGGAGGTAGCAATGAAACCTGAGTCGAGCGTGGCGCCTGATGTCTTGAAAAATCGTGTTTTCCCTATCATATGGGGATGGCTGCCGATGATGATATCTGCTCCGGCCTGAATGGTAAAATCAATGATTGCCTCCTGGGATGCGGTTGCATCGCTGTACATCTCATTCCCGTAATGAAAATAGACGGTAACGATCTCAGCACCCGCAATTCTGGCCGAGGCTAAATCATTCCGGATCCGGGAAGTATCAATCAGGCTGAGGAGGTACGCACGGTCCTTATCCGGAAGCGGTTCGTTGGATCCATAGGTGTAATTCAGGATGGCCACACGGATGCCCCGGAGGTCCATAATCCGAACGGAATCCCTGTCGGCCTGGCTGGAGAACGTTCCGGTATAACCAAGCCCTCTTTTACGGATCACCTCAAGCGTTCGGGTCAATCCCTTTTCTCCCCTATCCATGGAGTGGTTATTGGCCGTCACCAGGAAATCAAATCCATTTTTCTTCAGCGCCGTTACCAGTTCATCCGGGGAATTGAATTGGGGATAGCCTGTGAATCCCTTTTCCGCCCCGGCGCAGATGGTCTCGAAATTGCCAATGGAAAGATCGTCATCCAGAAGCCATTGTTTCACTTCAGCAAAAGAGGGATTGAAGTCGAAGCTATCCTTTCCGATCCTGGCATTTTCCAGCTGCGGGGTGTGGCACATGATATCGCCAACGAAAGAGATGCGGATGGTGGCGAAACCTGTATCAGAAACCGAATAAGGAGCTGACGCATGTGAGATCGGACATATGATCAAAAGGGATAAGATTACCAGGGAGTATAGTAGTTCTCCGGGATGTTTCATTCTACTCTTTTTTAACCGCAGAGGGCGCGTAGGACGCACATGGGGTTACGTTGTGTATTTTTCCTTCAAGGTCTTACTGTTATCCGCAACGATGTGTTGTAAAAAAGCACCCAGGCCACCATATGTTTAATATCCTCCGGGGTGATCCTCGACAGATCCCCGCTTCGGAAAAGAAGGCCACGTTTCACAACATGCCCATCCTCTGTGGAGATGCCACCGATATCGCGGAAATTGGGTTGTTTGAAAAGCAAAGAAAGGGGGTGTCTGGGAGCGTTATCGAACATAAGTACAAAGGTACAGAATTACAGGGAAAGCCCTATCTTTGAAAAAAATACCCTGAGAGATGATCCCTCCATCAACCTGTTCCTTTCCGCGTTTAGCCATCCTTACCCTCTTCCTCCTATTGGTTTCTTCTGTTGTTGCCCAGCGGGCGGGTATCCGCCGACCTGTCGACACCATAGGGTTCGCTCAGTACGACTGGCAGATGGACTCGGTGATGGCGCGGATCAACCGGCAGTTCGGGAAACAGATCAGTCAGGCTCTGTCTCAAAAGAGGATCTCGAAAAAATCAATCTGGAAAATAGCTATCTGCCCGCACGACGATTATGCCTACGCCGGATGGATGTACCCGCTGGTACTAGAAAATGTAAAGGCGCCTACGGTTATTCTGATCGGGGTAGCTCACAAGGCCAGGCAGTTCGGCATTGAGGGACAAATGGTCTTCGATTCGCACCAGGCATGGCAGGCGCCATACGGCCCTGTCAGGGTTTCTGTGCTGCGCGATAAGATAACGAACCAGCTTCCAAGGAACGAGTACATCATCAGCGATAGCCTACAGGATGTTGAACACAGCCTGGAAGCCCTGATCCCTTTCCTTCAATACTTCAACCCACGTGTGGAGATCATTCCGATTCTGATCCCGGCCATGTCGATGGAACGTATGGAGGGGCTTGCAGGTTCACTGGCTTGGGCAATTTCCAAAGTAATGGACAGCGAGGATCTGGAGTGGATGAAGGATATTGCCTTTGTGATTTCGAACGATGCCGTCCATTATGGATGTGAAAATTGGGGAGGATACGATATGGCACCTTACGGATGCGGCCAGGAGGGATACGAGAAGGCTGTCTCCCACGAAAAGGAGATCATCGACAATTGTCTCACCGGTGGCATCGTGAAGATGAATATCAAACGGTTTCAGCAGTATACGGTTCAGGACACCAATTTCAGGATCTACAAATGGACCTGGTGCGGCCGTTTCTCCGTTCCATTTGGTCTCCTGACTGCATTTTACCTGCAGCAGCACACCAAAACCTATCCTCCGTCAGGGACACTCATCGATTATTCAACATCCATCGATCATCCCATATTACCAGTGGAAGATCTGGGTATGGGTATCACGGCACCCGCGAATATCAAGCACTGGGTGGGATACGCGGCGATTGGGTACAGGTAAAGTTCAGGTTCAAGGTAACAGGGTCGAGGGTCAAGGTGATTTACGATTGATTAAAGTCTCTGGTACTCAAACGAATTGTAATACTTCCAGTCGTACCCGATGGCATCCAGGTGGGTGGAATAGACCATCTGCCGGGCCTGGTCGAAGGTGATGGAAGCAAAGTCGTTGAGGGTATCTTTGGCCACTTCCACGCCATTCCTGTTACTCAACACACCCGTTACCAGGTATGGATAGGGCTCATTCAGATCGGTGAACAACAGGGTAGTGTACTGAGTAAAAAGCAGGTCCCAAGTTTCAGGCTGTCGAATCAGGGTCGCCGTCGGACCGGTCGAACCACCACTTCACCCCGATAGTATCCTGCGGAAGTCCGAACGGGACAGTACCGAGGTCGGCTGCATACATAAAACTGGCGGTATTCAGCAGGATATGCCATCCATCAGGAACTTTACATTTTCGCCCGAAAGCCCCTGAATGGTCAGGCTGGTACCCAGCACGCCGTCCTGCCTGACATTCATACTCACCTGGTCCTTCAGCAGATCTTCCATATTGGTAGCCGCCTTCAACTCAATCTGGCGGGAATTGATCACCTCGACTTTATAAATGGACTTATCAGCCCGTTCGGGGGTATACTGTGCTGTGACCACCACCTCATCCATATTCAGGACAGTGGGCTGCAACAGGACCTCCATGGATTGACCTGGCATAATGGTATCGAAGAAGGTTTTATATCCCACGAAGGAAATGGCCAGTTTCGATCGGTCCCTGACATCGTTCACGACCTTGCCTTCAGGCGTGGTGGTTGAATACTTTTGTTTTCCACTCTCCAGCCCTTCGTAACAGACATGGGCAAAGACTACAGGCTCCCGGCTTTTCTGATCCAGGACGGTAATAAAAGCCTGCTGACCAAGGGATTGCTCCCCGGTCAGCAGACTAACCAACAAAAACCAAAAGACGCCTATACCTAACCGTCTTTTCAGCATGAATTACCGTTTAAGAAACGTATTGAGAGAGAGATCTTTTCCGGAAGCCACCACCAGCGTTGTCTGCAGATTGAATCCCACAAAATCCTTTTCCTTATAGGGATTGCAACCGAGTGTTATCTCCTGAAAATCAGATCCGTCAATATTCGCATACCGGAACAGGTAGACATTGAGCGGCGCATCCTTTTCCACGATCCATAATTTTTTCAACGTTCCATCCGTCAGCTGGATTATATAGAGGGAATCACCGGCGATCACATGGGTAGCCAGGTAGCAAGACCATTCGTATCCAGGGTCGCCCAGCCCGACGTATCGGCATTCGGGTAGGTCCAGAGGATGACACCAGCCCCGTCATTAGTCAGAATGGATGAACTCATTTTCATAGTCCGGAATGAGATATCCCAGCCGGCACGCACCGCGGAGTATTTATCTCCGGTGGTAAACTGATAGTACTCTTCGTTCACATAGCCCGCTGTCATGGTAACGGAATCAGGAATCATGACAACCTGAGCTGATCCATGGCTCCCGAAAAGAATCAGGAGAATGAGTGAAATCAAGGAGTGTGAAACTTTCTTCATAATTAGTAGTGTTTACGGGTTAGTTGAAATAATTGACGCTTAAATGCCTTCAACTCATGCAACAATCAAATTGTTACGTGAGAAACAAGGGAAGGGAGGGGAAAGGAACTAAACTAACGGGGGCGCCCGTAAGCCTGATGCCATCAGGAAACGGAAGAAGGATTCGTACGTTATAGTGGCAAAACGAACCTGGATTTCCGGTTGATTGACCTGGGTCAGATCGTCGGTTTTATAGATTAGGAAGTCGGTAATCTGATTTTTAATCTTGACGATCTTGGCTTTATCTCTTGGTGCGACGTAAGAGTATGGCATCAGCTGCTTGCCCCAAATCCGGTTCTGATGGAAATTGATCAGTGAACCAAAGGTGATCAAAAAGACCGGGATGATCCATACAGGCAGGAAAATCAGGAAATGCCGCTTCCGTTGTTCAGTCATTCACAAGAGAATTGTGCTGCAAATATATAAATTATATTTCTGCTCAATGCCTTTCAAAAGAAAAAAACAACAATAAACCGTTTTATTATTAACAGCCGGTTCATAACTTACTGAACTGGTTTCCGTCTAACCGAGGTAAGATTTCAGCAGTTTGCTGCGCGAAGAGTGCTTCAGCCGGCGGATGGCCTTCTCCTTGATCTGCCTGACGCGTTCGCGGGTCAGGTCAAACATGGCTCCGATCTCTTCCAGCGTATAGCTGTGGGGGTAACCGATTCCGTAGAACATATTGATGATTTCCCTCTCCTTCTCAGTCAGCGTGGAGAGGGAGCGTTGAATCTCGTGAGCCAGAGATTCCTGCAACAGGATTTCATCAGTCCCTGGAGAATCATCCGGCACAAAGACGTCGAGGAATTTCATCTCATCATCCTGATCCAGTGGTGCATCCATGGAAAGCGTCCGGCTCCCAATTTTCAGTACCTCTTCCACCTTGTGTTCAGGAATGTCCATCTCCTTGGCGATTTCATCGGCCGAAGGAGCCCGCTCATATACCTGTTCCAGCCGGGAGGACATTTTGTTCACTTTGCTCAGTGATCCCACCTGATTCAGGGGTAATCTGACAATCCTGGCCTGTTCGGCCAGCGCTTGCAGGATCGATTGCCGGATCCACCAGACTGCGTAAGAGATAAATTTGAAACCACGTGTTTCATCAAACCGTTTGGCGGCTTTTATCAGTCCCAGGTTCCCTTCATTAATCAGATCGGGAAGACTGAGCCCCTGATTTTGATATTGCTTGGCTACCGAAACCACAAACCGGAGATTGGCTTTGCACAACTTCTCCAGGGCTTCCTGATCTCCCTGTTTGATACGCTGTGCAAGAACCACCTCCTCATCGGCCGTGATCAGCTCCTCCTTCCCGATATCCTGCAGGTACTTATCCAGTGAAGCGGTCTCCCGGTTGGTGATCGATTTCGATATTTTTAATTGTCTCATTGCACCCTCAAGTTACGCTTTTATAACGGATTTTCAAAATTATTATTTAAACTTTTTCTAAATTTTTATAAACCGATTCCATAAAATGCTTTCAATCCATTGGGATACAGTCCCTCGAGTAAAACACCGCCCCGGCGGTTGGTCAGGGCATTCTTCAGTGCGCTGGCTGAACGGACCGGTTCCCGGTCGACGGCGATCAGAATGAATCCCTCTTTGATGCCGGCACTCATGAGTTTCCCGGGTTCCAGCCGGGTGATCCTGAAACCGAAATCAAGACCCAGTTTCTCTTTTTCAGACACGGTAAGTGGCTCAAAGGTTGCTCCGTGTACGACCACTTTATCATCCCGAACCACTGCCATAGTATTCTCTTCGCTGTGCAGTTTGATGGTCAGATCCACGAGATCGCCTTTCCGTTGAACTTTTACCAGGATCGTTTCACCCGGACTGTGCTGTCCCATGAATTCCGTCAGCTCCGATTTACTGTTGACCGGCACCTTCCCCATCTGGAGAATGACATCACCCTTCTGAAGGCCACCGCTGGAAGCAGAACCACCCTCTATGACCTCCTCTACATAGATACCACGCGGGAATTTCATATCCAACTCTTTGGCAAACTGGTCATCCACCTCCCGGTAATAGATCCCCAGATAAGCCCGCTGGATCTTCCCGTATTTCATGAAATCATCCACCACTTTCCGGGCAATATTGGCAGGGATCGCAAAGGAGTACCCCTGGTAATATCCGGTACCGCTGGCGATGGCTGCATTGATGCCAACCAGTTCGCCCCTGGTGTTGACAAGCGCTCCCCCGCTGTTCCCGGGATTGATCGCTGCATCGGTCTGGATAAACGATTCAATGGCCCCCTGAGATCCGAGAATATTGATATTCCTGGCCTTGGCACTGACAATGCCGGCTGTGACCGTGGAGGTCAGGTTAAAGGGATTCCCGACAGCCAGTACCCATTCACCGATCTTCAGATCATCTGAATTTCCAAAGGTTAAAAACGGCAGATCTTTCTGATCGATCTTCACCAGGGCGATATCCGTGCTGGGATCCGTTCCTATCACCGACGCTTCAAAGACCCGCCGGTCGTTCAACGTCACCGTAATCTCACTGGCATCCTGCACTACATGGTTATTGGTCACAATATAGCCTTCCGGCGATATGATCACCCCGGAACCCATCGCCTCGTAAGGAAAAATCCGCTCCCGCGGAGAGGGACCTCCGAAGTTGAAGAACTCAAAAAAATCATCATAAACCAGGCTCTTTCGCTGAAACTGAGACTTGATGTGGACCACCGCATGCACCGAAAGATCAGCAGCCGCTTCAAAATCGGGCAGATTCATCGGAGCGGATGAAGTTAAACTGACAGGTTGAACCGGCACAGCTACCGGTATATCTGCATATACCGGCGCTTTCTTCGCCACCACCTGGTACAATCCCAGGGCGATAACCCCACCGGTGATGGCTATCAGCAAAACCAGTGCAATTCGTTTCATATTCATCTCTGTTTTGTTGTTCCGAAAACGGCTATCGGTTAAGGATAGTACGATTTCAATGTTAAAAACTGTTAATTTTTCTGCTAAGTACATGACAAAATTTTAATACAATTTTCAAGATCGTTAATTGACAAGGGGTTCAGCAGTGTATGTGCCAGAAAGATCAACCCAAACTTAAACAAGCTAAAGGCCTTTCGACCATGTTT
>Ga0163200_1000879_pt1 | contig 11884 bp, 13 predicted proteins | sample PL_2010_200m_FD_113535 | JGI IMG/M metagenome (GOLD analysis project Ga0163200, IMG submission 113535) | Freshwater microbial communities from Powell Lake, British Columbia, Canada to study Microbial Dark Matter (Phase II) - PL_2010_200m | ecosystem: Environmental > Aquatic > Freshwater > Lake ... | reverse complement strand
CTAACTTTATCAATTGTATTAAATACGGTTTTTAAATCGATTTTTCCTTTGGCTTGTTTTCCTCCCTCATAACAATAATAACACGCCATATTACAGGAATAAGTGGTTTTAAAAATAATAGTAAATAATTCACCTTTAGCATACATGTGCTTGCACTCTTTAGTGATTTATAGCACAACTTTTTACATGGAGCAATATTTTGAATAGCCTTCTTTGCTTAGGCTATATACCAATTTAATCTTCGAAGTCTTGCCGGATCCCCAGCCGCCGAACACGCCGATGGTCAGCGGGGTGCTGGCGGATTTGCACACGTCCACCAGCGTGTCCACGTAGGGCTGGAAGTCCAGCGCGTCGGTGTCGGTGGGCAGGTCGTTCAGGATGAAAGTTTTTGGATCGGGCATAGTCCCTCCTGCGAGACCCTAAAGGTCTGCCAGACCTTTAGGGTCTTCATTTCGTAGTGAGCGCACCAGGCTGAACGCAAAAAAGACCAGCGTGGCGGCTGCGACCGCGTTCCGCGCCAGGTCGAGGATGATCCACTGGCCCCAGGAGAAAAGAGCGCCCGGCAGTTGGTTATAGATAAACATCAGGATGTAGACCGCGATCACCGCAATCGTTCCATAGAGCAGCCAGAGAGTCTGTTTCTTCTCTCCGGGTGTGGAATCCTGGATGTAACGCCGCACCTGGGCGTACACGCCCAGCAGGGAGAAAGCCAGCCAGAGCCAGGTCTCCGGGGAGAACGGCAAAAAATACTTTGGGAAGAACGTATACACCCAGAACAGCAGCGCGTAGACGCCGGCCGCGATGGCGATGCCCTTCGTCCAGCGCGGGAAGAATTTCCCATTGGGGAAGACGAACAGGAACAGCACGCTCAGTCCCAGCGCCAGGCTGCGGACGAACTCGTACAGCGGCAGCAGCCCGAGCCTCTGCGCGCCGGAAAATGGGAGATTCACCACGCCCATCCCGGACGGCAGCAAGGCCAGGATGGCCGCCGCCAGCAGCATCAGCCAGTCTTCCTGGTGCTTTAGGAAGATCCACAGGCTGAGGGCGATGACAACCACCGTCAGGGCGATCTCGATGCCGACAGCCAGCGCGGTGACTGCCGCCGGCTCCAGCCCAACGCTTGCGAGCGCTTCGAGATACTGCTCCGAGCGAACGATGGTATACGCCTTTTCACTTCCGTCCGCGCCCCGCACCGTGAACGTGACCGCCTCGCCCACTTTGCCGCGCAGCATCTCCGCGGCCTGCTCCACGGATGTACCCGCCGGGACGGGCGCGCCATTGATCGCCAACAACACGTCGCCCGCCTGGACGCCGGCCAGGGCCGCTTCGCCGCCTGCAATGGGCGTCAGCACCACCTCGCCCTGGGCATTCTGGGCGAGGGAAGCATGGATATAACCGCGTGATTGCTCGGCCAGGAGGGCGGGCAGACCAACGACCATCAGCCCGATGAGGATGATCAGGAGCAAGGCGTAACCGGCGTGGGCCAGGTGCGCCCAGGTACCATTCAAATGGCGCGCATTAGTGTGGGTCATAAAGGTTTCCTCAGGTTGAAATCGGACAGCATCACTCGATGTACGTATATTCCAGCACGATCACCCCGTCCCGAAGGATGATGGACTCGTAGGCGGTCAGCGGGCCAGCCTTCCAGGCCAGGTAACGCACGTCGCCGCGCACTTCCACGCCGAGCAGGTTGAAGGTCGCGCCGGCCGGCAGACCGTAGAAAAAAGCCGAGTAGCCGGAACGGATCACCGACGCGCCTTTCAAAACCTTGTCCCCGCGCACGTGGATGGCATCTTCGGCGTAGAGGACGGCCACTTTCGCAGCCTGGAAGCTCTTGAGGGCGTTCAGGTATTGGGTCGTGAATCCATCCGGGATGAGGGACTGGGAAGAGAGGCGCGCTTTGATCGCGTCTGCCTGGCTGGCGGGCGCGAGCGGTTGTCCGCCGCCCGCGGGAGGGTAATCCCACTCCTGGCTGGAGGTCGCGGTGGGCGGCTGGACCTGCGGGTGAGGTACAGCCGCCGGTTTGGGGGTCGGCCAATCGGACTCGACGATGTGTTCCCACAATTGGCTGAGGTGAGCGCGGCAGGCGTCCCACGAGAAAAAGTTGACGGCTTCGACGCCCAGCTCTTTGGCGGCAGCGAGGAAATCGTCTAAATCTTCGAGCGTGGGCGCCCAGCCGTCAGGCGTGCCGTAGGCCGCCCCGGTGGGGATGCACGGACGGGCGTTGGGCAGCGCACGATACTGCCGCAGGCTCTCTGTCAATTGCGCCCCGGCATTGTGGGCGGCTTCCCAATAGACTTGCGGCATGACCGCATCGCACTTCTCCAGGAAAGCTGTCCAGGGGAAACTTGGGTGGTAGTTCGGGAAACGGTAAGTGCTCAGCGCGAGCGGGATATTGCTCAATTCGGCGCGCGCCTCGGCTATGAACGCGCGCGCGGCCTGTTCCTTGCTCGTCTGTTCGTAGGCCGCGCCGGCGCAGAATACGCAACCATCCAAGGCAAGCTCGTGGGCGCGGCGGACGGCGAGCGCGGCTTCGTCAGCAGGTTCATCGCCAGAGACGGCCTGCCAGCCCCAGACGGCGATCCCGGCGGCGCGCAATGCCTGGACGAGGGGCATGGTGAGGTCGCGGCCGGCCGAGTCCAGCCCGGAGGCCTGCGTCCCCTCGGCGATCTTGACGAGCACGTGGCTCAGACCCGCAGCCTGGGCTGTCGAAACGATAGACGCAGGATTGCCCCCCTCGCATTCGGAGGGCTGGGAGATAAAGAAGCCTTTACCTTGAAGAGTCATAGCTAAACCTCCAACCGCAGCCGGCGTAGGGCGGACTGCCGGTCCATCCCTACGAATTTCCAACCAACCCAAGCTCCGGCGCGATGCGGCGCATGGCCTGGATGACGTTGCCGACGTGTTCCCATAATTCTATACCAAATTCGCTGGCGGCTTTTTCGATCTCTGCGCGGTTGGCGCCAGCCGCGAAGGTTTTGTCCTTCCATTTCTTTTTAACGGAAGCCGGCTCCAGGTCCAGCAGGGAGCGGGAGGGGCGGACGAGGGCGACGGCGGTGATCAGGCCAGTCACCTCGTCGCAGGCGTAGAGCGCCTTCTCCATGCGCGACTGGCGCGGCACACCCGTATGGTCTGCGTGGGACAACACGGCGCGGATAACGTCTTCCGGCACGCCGCTTTGGCGCAGGATGGGTTCGCCTGCCAGCGGGTGATCTTCGAGGGTGGGATGGATCTCCCAATCGAAGTCGTGCAGCAGGCCGATAACGCGCCATTTTTCCACATCTTCGCTGAACTTTTCGGCGTAGAAGCGCATGGCGGCTTCCACTGCCAGCATGTGCTTGACGAGGTTTTCGTTCTTGACGTATTCACGGACAAGGGCAAGGGCTTCATCGCGGGTCATGATTTCTCCGTAAGGCTGCCTTGAAGGATGACAAGCAAGCGAGGGACATTTATTGCTCGATCATTGCGAACAGCCATTGCCTGGCAAGTACGTATAGATTTCTCGGCGAGAGATTGCACTAATCGCCCAGGCAAAGCTATCCAGTCAACATGCGTCAGAAAATAGTTGGCAATCGTTACATCGCTCAACAAAAAAGCTGCCAGTTTTTCCTCAACGGCAGCCAGGTCAGCCGGGCCTAATCTCCCTACCGTGCGACGGATAAGGCCTTGCTCGATGGTTAACAAACGCCCCCGAACCAGCGAAGGGTAGCGAAGCCCAGCAATAGCCCAGTTTGTCAACACATGGTCGTATGGCCTCGTATTTGTTATTTGTGAGCTAATCCCGGCAGCGACAACGTCGGGCTGCCTCAGATTATAGGCATCACTGCTCACGATGACCGCGGGGCGTACTTTTCCACCCGAGAAATCACTGTAATCATAAGGCACAGCGATGACATCACCGCGCCGGTAAGGCATGGCTCACCTCGTCGGAAATCCAGTCTTCGGGCATGGTTTCCCAGTCTTCACGCATAGTTGCGACTGAAAACCAGTAATCGTTTGATACTGGCGTCTCGTCAAGCTCGAACAGGAGTCCGAGAGCTTGTTCGACAATCGCGTCATCGGTCATGCCACGCGCTTGTGCTGTTGCGTGCAATTTTTGGATGACGCGCTCGGTCAATGTCAGGCGGATTTCAACTGTTGCTGTTTCCATTTCCGTTCTCCTTGGCTGAATTTAGCCTATTTTTACTGATTATATCATCCCCTTTCTTGACTAAACCTTACCGGCTGTTGGCTTCGGGAAATATCGGCTCCGGGTCGCCGAGCACAGGAACCGGGTGCGCAACATGCACATCCCACAGCGCAGCGGCGGTGGCGACCAGTTCGCGCAGATTCCAATACAGCATAGAAACTTTGCGGTAAGGCTGGCGGTCAGCATCCACACCGATGGAATCCAAGCCAAGATGATTGCAGGTATACAGGGCGCGCGGCAGGTGATAGCCCTGCGTGACCAGGATGGCTTCGCTCAAGCCGAAGATCGCCGTGGCGCGATAGCAGGTATCATACGTGCGGCGGCCGGCGTAATCCAGCACGATTGCCTCTTCCGGGACGCCGAGCGAGAGGGCGTAGGCGCGCATCGCGCCGGGTTCGTTGTAGTCGAGGAAGCGGTTGTCGCCGCTCATCAGCAGCTTTTCGACCTTGCCGCTGAAGTAGAGTTCAGCCGCCGCGGCGACGCGGTCGCGCAGGATGGGAGTCGCCGAGCCATCCCGCTGCAATCCCGCGCCGAAGACGATGGCCGCGCGGCGGGGCGGGACCTCGTCCGTGGTATACACGCGTCCGCGCGCCGAGAGCGCCGTCACCAGCCGAGGCACGAGCAGGACGAGCAAACCAAGAGCAGCAAGAATAAGCAGGAATTTCAAAATCATTTCGACGATGCGTTTGAACACAAGCAGGATTTTACCCGATAAAAGAGTAGGTCACGCTCGAAGCGTGACCTACAATCTGAAGCCAGGGTTATGGAGGCAGTCTATGTGATCCGCTTGCGCACCTCGGCGCTGAGGAAATCCAGCACCCAGACAACCACAATGATAGCCCAGATGGCCGTGCCGGCCTTGTGGTAACCGATCATGGAGTTGATCTGCTCGCTGAGGTAGTAACCAATCCCGCCGCCGCCCACGAACCCGATGACGGTCGAGATGCGCACGTTGATGTCCCAGTGATAAACAATGAACGAAACAAAATCCGGGACAATCTGCGGGATGACAGCGTGGATCACCACCTGGAGCCGGTTGGCGCCGGTAGCCTGGAGAGCTTCGATCGGGCCGGGATCAATGCCTTCCACGGCTTCGGAGAATAACTTACCCAGGGAGGCAATGGTCACCACGGTCAGGGCCAGGGTGCCTGCAAACGGGCCGTAACCAAGCCAGAAGGCGAAAACGGTAGCCATCACCAGCGGATCATAGGAACGGGTAAGGTTGAAGAAGGAGCGCGTAATATAGTACACACCCGTTCCAAGCGGACCGCGCTTGGTAATATTGCTGGCTGCCAGGAAACTTAGCGGGGCAGCCACAATGGTTGCAATAGTGGTAGAAAGCAGGGCCATAAAGATGGTGACCATAATGGCTTCGATCACATCTTTGAACGCCTGGCTGGGCTTTGGCCCGCTGACCGGGACGAGCGTATCCGCCTGGATACGGCTGGCTACGCCATCCGCAGAGGCCGCAATCTGCTTGGCGTCTGCTTCCGTCGAGAAATATCCATTGCTGTCAGTGGTTGTATGGGTGATCGTGAGAGTGCGGTCATCCGGGAAACGCCAGCGGACAACAATATCGGAATTCGGCGCAAGGCCGAATCCTTCGATAATGAACTTGTCCTTGACTGCGGCGCACGCGGCGCTGGTCACCAGGCGCGGGCCAGTTTCCACTGGGGTGGCTGCCGGGGCCGAATCACACGGAATCGGGAAAGTCGTTTCGATGGTCGTTGTCTCGTAATCGTGCGTGATCAGGTCCGGGGTCAGGAAAGCCATTACAAAATCGCGCGCCTTGTATGCGTCGGTGAAAAGGCGCACGAAATCCATCTGCGTGACGCGGTAGGATGCGGTATACAGGAAAATCGCAATCGCGATGGCCAGGGCGCTGCCGACCAGGCGCTTCAGGCTCGGGGGAGTTTTTTTCATGGTCAGCCCAGCCTCTCCCGCACCTTGGCGCTCAAGTAATCCAGGGTGATGATCACGATGGCAATGGCGATGAATGCCGAACCCACTGCTCCCAACTGGTTGATCTGGATCCACTGGATGAGATAGAAGCCAATTCCGCCGCCCCCGACCATGCCAATGACGATCGAGGAACGAACGTTAATGTCCCAGCGATAAATCGTGAATGCGGTGAAAGGCGGGACGATCTGCGGGACAACGCCGTAACGCACCACCTGCAGCCAGTTGCCTCCGGTGGCCCGGATGGCCTCGATCGGACCCGGGTCGATCCCCTCGATGACCTCGGAATATAGTTTAGCCAGGGCTGCCACAGAGTGGATCGTGAGCGCCAGCACACCCGCGAACGGTCCCAAACCGACGATGATGACAAAAACGATTGCAATGATCAGCGCCTCTATCGAGCGCACAAAATTCAGGATGGTACGGGCCGCCACGTAAACGGCAAATGTTATCGGATTACCGCCCATCAGGTTGCGCGCCGCCAGGAAGCTGATGGGAATGGCGAGGAATATTGCCAGGGTAGTCGCCATCAATGCCATTGTCACCGATTCGGCCATGCCTTTGAGTACATATCCCCCATTCGTGGAAAATTCGATACCGCCCAAGGGACGATACTGGTCAAAATACACCCGATGCTCCAGCATCAGGGACGGGTCGGGTTGTGCGATCAACACCGTGCTTGGGACGTGAATGACAGCGGTGAGAGCGCCATTCTCGTCAGTGCGGACGACCAGCGGTTTATTCTCGTTCCCGCCCAGCGGTTTATCGTCGCCGATATTTGTCTCCCACCAGATGGTGGTATCCGTATCCGGCCACATCCCGGAGACAGAGACAATTACAGTCTCAAGCACGCCAGCGCAATCCGGCGTGGCAAAGGCTGCTTTCCCATTATCTTCCCGGCTGGCAGTTGGGATTGCCTCGGTTCTGGAACATGGCACGTAGATCGGCGTCCACATCCGGTTGAGTTCCCGGCGCGCCTGGAACATATCCGGATGCAGCATGGGGCGGATGACGGCTGCTGCGCGCTCCATGCTGGCCGACCTGAAATCAACCCCCACCATCTGCCAGCCGATGCCGTAGGCAGCCACGAGTCCAAACAAGACCGGGATCAGGATTGGGACTCCCCGGCCTTTCACCAAGCTGGCAGCATCCCATGCGTTCCACAACCAGACTCCCGCTGGCGCAAGGTACCAAAAAGGCTTGGCATACCAGGCAACCATGCCTGACAACACCGCTGCCGCCAGCAAGATCGCCACGCCGCGATACCAGCGGCGCAGGTACATGTGTCCCAGCCCAGGAAGCAACAAGGATAATACCCCGGCAAGGAGCGCAGACGAGCGGGGGGATTTTCTATCTTTCATGCCGGCGACTCGAAAGACGCGGCGCGTACTTCCTGGGCTTCCTCGCCGTAGATTTCCTTGAACTTGGGGCGGTCTATTTCAGCGGGCAACCCCTCGAACACTTTCATGCCATCCTTGAGGGCGATCACGCGCGTGGCGTAACGATGGACAAGGTCAAGAAAATGCAGGCTGCAAATGACGGTCATGCCTTCTTTATTCAATTGCTCCAGGTACTGGAGGATGGAATGCGACAGCACCGGGTCCAGGCTGGCAACCGGTTCGTCTGCCAGGACGATGCGCGGTTCCTGCATCAGGGCGCGTGCGATCCCGACCCGCTGCTGCTGCCCGCCCGAAAGGGCATCCGCGCGGCTCCCGGCCTTATCGGCAATCCCAACCCGCTCGAGAGCCTTCACCGCCCGCTGCCGGTCGGACGGCGACCAGAAACCGAGCAGGGAGAGCCACGGATTGACATAGCCGAGCCGTCCGCTCAGAACATTGGTCATCACGCTGGAACGTTTGACCAGGTTGAACTGCTGGAAGACCATCCCAATTTGACGGCGGATTTTGAGCAACTCCGCCGGTGACGCTGCGGTAACGTCAGTATCATCCCAGAAGATCTTCCCTTCCGTGGGTTCGATCAGCCGGTTGATGCAGCGCAACAATGTGGATTTGCCTGAACCAGATAAACCAATAACCACGAGGAATTCCCCATCTTTGACTTCGAAGTTGACATCCTTGAGGGCCTTCGTCCCGCCTGGGTATACTTTGGTAAGGTTTTGGATACGAAGCATGGTCCACCCGCAATCAGTTAAAGAAAGAGGGAGGGCATTTGCCCTCCCTCACCAGGTTGATGACTTACTTGTAGGAGTTGATGTCGAAGCCGATCGACTCCAGATAGACACGATAGTCATCGAAGAAGGAGTCATCCACAGCCTTCAAGCCGCCGATGCTGTAGCCGCCGTCCTTGAGCAGTTGCAAACCGTCAGCGGTCGAAGCAATCGTCTCGAAAGCAGCAACGATGTTCGCCCTGATGTCATCCGGAACAGAAGACGCGAGGGAAATCGTATCATTCGGGATGATCGCATCAGAAACCCAGACTACCACAACCTTGTCATTGACATCCGGGAAATCTTTGGTGACAGATGTGCGGGCGTCAACATAGACCGTGCCGAAATCGCAGATTTCGCCCTTCGGGCTCAGGTAGACCGACTTGACGACGGTCGGGTGGCCCTGCACCCAGGCTCCGGCCAGGGTTTTGATGTTATTGGCAGCAAAGAAACCAGCCGGGACGAGGTAACCGGAGGATGACAGCGGGTCGGTGTAGCACGGGCGCTTGCCGGCGAACTGCGCCAGGGCGGTGGCGGCGTCAGCCGTGTTCGCGCCGGCCGTGGCATCATAATAGGACATGAACGTTCCATCATCAATGCGGGCCTGGTTCACGAGGACCTCGAAGGCATAATGGTCGGCGCCGTTACGCAGGGTGATCAAGCCGATGGTTGCATATCCCTTGTAGTAAGCTACGATGTAGGGAACGGTCGGCAGGAAGCCGACGTGCGCATTGCCCGAGCCCATGGCTTCCACCAGAGCGGCGTAGTTGGTCGGAACAGTGACTTCGAAGGCATAACCGGTCAGTTCGGTCAACTTAGCAGCGATGGCATCGCCGCCGGCCATCAGTTCAGTGGTGTTGGCAGAGGGCGCCAGGGCCAGGATGATCGGGTTGTCCGCAGTGCCCAGCGAGGGCGGCGGAGCTTCGGTTGGCGCTGCCGTTGGGGCTTCGGTCGGCGCCTGCGTCGGGGCCTGGGTGACCACTGGCGTAGGTGTCGCCTTAGGTGCGCAGGCTGTCAGCAGCATCGTCGCTGCTACCAGCAAAGATAGAAACAGGTAAAACTTCTTCATATCGTCTTCTCCTCTCGAAAAAAGAATAGGTTTAGGGGGAATGCAATCCCCATTTGACTTTATGGTAGGTAACTGCCCTACCATTATGATGATAACTCGAAATGAGCGTAAAGGCAAGTGCCAAGTCTCATGAATTCGACTATAATCAAGGCATGAGCAAGACAGTCGTTAGAATTCTGCTTATCCTTCTCGCCCTCATCCTGATCTGGGCTGTTGCCAACGCTTTCAGCAATATCACCGATAACATCCGCAGCGCGATACAGCCTCTACAACAGACCAACCGCGACTTGAGCACGCAAGTGGCCGGGCTTTTGCACCCCACCCCTACGATCCTGCCGGACCCGGTCACGATTGTGCACGAGGTGCGCTCGCTGGCCCGGCTGGAGACCATCCAGTACACGGTCGAGAAAGTCATCGCCGCAGAGATCAACCAAGGCATCTTCGGGCCGCTCTTCGGCGACAAGCTGCTGTTCGTGGCGCATGGCATGGTCATCGCTGGCGTGGACCTGGAAAAACTCAGCCCCGAAGATTTGACCGTGAAGGATAATATCCTGTACGTTCACCTGCCAGAGGCCGAGATCTTCAGCGCCACCCTGGACAACCAGAAATCCTACGTTTACGACCGTGAGACCGGCCTCTTGACGAAAGGCGACGTCAACCTGGAAACTGCCGCCCGGCAGGCGGCTGAAGAGGAGATTCGCAAGGCGGCCATCGAAGACGGCATCCTGGACCTGGCGCAGGGCAATGCGGAAACCTATCTCTCGCGCCTGTTCCGGGCGCTGGGGTTTGCAGAGGTGATTTTCGGCCAACCATAGAGGTTGAAGGTTGCAAGTTGAAGGTTGAAGGTTTCGAGGAGGGACCTTCAACCTTCCGGTTTAAATCCGGTGGCTCTCTCCGTCCACTGCGGGTGGGTATATTTGCTTTTCACTAATTCTCCCGAACGCTCTTTTTCCGCACGGGTGAGATCGAGAGGCTGTAAATCCAGTTCGAGTGTATCGCCAAATGCTGTGATAAAGGCGCGCGCGGCATCTTCCCAGGAAACCGGCCTGCCCAGCACGGACTCGACCGTCGCAGCGCGCGCCAGCAGGCGTTCAGCGGCTCGAGTTCGGGAAGCTTCGTCTGGAAAAACGAGGGCCTGGGTGATGCGCGCCAGGTCGCCGTTCAGGGGCAGCGAGCCGTGCTGGAGGATGCCCTCCTTCCGCCGCGCCTGCGCCGAGCCGACCAGCTTCTTCCCGCCGATGGTGATCTCGTAGCTCGAAGGCACCTCGAAGCAGACCGGGTTGATATTCCCGGCGCGCGAGGCAGCCGAGCGTTCCTGCATCTCCACCGGCAGGCCAAGCAGGCGCAAGGCGACCAGCAAAGCTCCCGCCAGGCGGTTATAGGATTCGAGCAACGCGCCAGCCAGGCGAGGCTCGTGCGCTGGCGCAATGACCGCGTAGGTCAGCTCGTCGGTGTGCAGGATGGCGCGCCCGCCGGTCAGACGGCGGACAAGCTCCCAGCCGCGTTTTTTCAGGCGCGGAATATCAACATCGGAAAATGGCTGGGCATAGCCGAGCGAGAGGCAGGGCGGCTGCCACTGATACAGTCTCAGGGTCGAGAGCGAATCGCCGCGCCCGACGGCTTCGAGCAGCGCCTCGTCCACGGCCATATTCCACGCGCCGCGGGCAGGAGGGGTAAGAAGCAGACGCCAGGTATCCATGATGGTCGCCTCGTGGGAGGACAGGGATATTTTACTCAATAATTTGGATGCAACCAGGGTGGATTTTTTACTTGCTTGAATACCCGCTTTGTGCTAGACTTTATATGCAGTAGTGACTCACTTGCGCTCAGAGGGAGGCTGCGCCCCCCGATTTTCTTGGAAAAAGCCGTAGAGTGGGAGCACAGCCTCACAAGCGCAAGATTACGCAACGCCGTTTGGTATATGTTTTCCGAGGGAGCAGCTATGGCCAAGAAAATTCTAATTATTGATGACGACCTGGATACCCTGCGCCTGGTCGGCGCGATGCTTCAGCGACAGGGATATCAGATCGTGGTCGCCTCGAGCGGAGAGCAGGGATTGGTCCAGGCAGCGAATGAAAAACCCGACCTGGCTCTCGTGGATGTCATGATGCCGGAGATGGATGGCTATGAGGTGACGCGGCGCTTACGCAGCGACCCGCAAACGGCCGACATCCCCATCCTCATGTTTACCGCCAAGACGCAATTGGACGACAAAGTCACCGGCTTCGAGTCTGGCGCGGACGACTACTTGACAAAGCCCACCCACCCGGCCGAACTCCAGGCGCACGTCAAGGCTCTGCTGGCCCGTTCGATCAGATGGAAGGCTGGCCCTGCGGTGGCCGAGGCAAAACCGCCCTTCGTCATCGGCGTGCTGGCCGCGCGCGGGGGACAGGGCGTGACGACCCTGGCCGCCAATCTGGCCAAGAGCCTCATGACGGCCGCCCAGGAAGAAGTCATCCTGGCCGAGCTGCGTCCTGGCATGGGTACGCTTGGCCCCGAT
>Ga0163200_1000877_pt1 | contig 11897 bp, 8 predicted proteins | sample PL_2010_200m_FD_113535 | JGI IMG/M metagenome (GOLD analysis project Ga0163200, IMG submission 113535) | Freshwater microbial communities from Powell Lake, British Columbia, Canada to study Microbial Dark Matter (Phase II) - PL_2010_200m | ecosystem: Environmental > Aquatic > Freshwater > Lake ... | reverse complement strand
GTAGGCGGCTATAATTTCATCGGAAAGCTTTTCTTCCATGGGCTTTCCCTTTCTGGATTTGGCGTAATCCCTTATCCAGCGAAGCGCGATGGAAGTACCTCTATCCTGCCTTACTTCAATAGGAACCTGATAGGTTGCTCCACCCACGCGCCGCGGTTTTACTTCCAGGTGCGGCCTGACATTATCTATGGCCTTGTAAAAAATCTTCAATGCATCCGGCTCGTTTAATTGTTTGCTTGATCTTTCAAATGCTCCGTAGACGATTTTTTCGGAGATGGACTTCTTACCCCTCTCCATCACCATATTGATGAATTTGGCTACGACAGCGCTGTTGAATTTCGGATCCGGTAAAATTTCTCTTTCCTGTGCTTTTCTTCTTCTCATTTTTTACTCCAAACTATTATTACGCCTTCGGCATCTTCGCCCCGTATTTGGAGCGCGAACGTTTACGCTGGTTGACTCCGGCGGCATCCAGGGTGCCCCGGACAATATGGTACCGTACCCCGGGGAGGTCTTTGACCCTTCCGCCTCTGACTAAAACTATAGAATGCTCCTGCAGGTTATGGCCTTCTCCGGGTATATAAGAGGTAACTTCGATGCCGGTAGTTAAACGGACCCTGGCAATCTTTCTTAAGGCGGAGTTCGGCTTCTTAGGCGTCATAGTACGTACCTGAACGCAGACGCCCCTTCTCTGGGGGCAGCCTTTAAGCGCCGGCGACTTGCTCTTCTTTCTCTTTGATATCCGGCCCAGCCTGATTAATTGCATGATTGTAGGCATAATTTTATTCCTTTACCCCTGCTGTCTCTTGCTCTTTTTCTTTCTTCTCTGCCTTTGTGCTGTCGGCATTTTTCTCCACGGCAATATCGCGATGGATGCGGAAGCCTGTCCCGGCAGGAATTAAATGTCCGACGATCACATTCTCTTTCAAACCGAATAACTCATCGTGTTTGCCGGAAGCGGCGGCCTCGGTCAAGACACGGGTAGTTTCCTGAAAACTGGCAGCGGAAATAAAACTCTCTGTAGTCAAAGATGCCTTGGTAATGCCCAATAATAAAGGCGTGGCCACTGCCGGCTTTCCGCCTTTTTTAATTACCCGGGTGTTTTCCTTCTGGAATTTCCACTTATCTACCTGCTGTGTGGCTAAGAATTCCGTATCGCCCGGGTCTTCAATCTTTACTTTTTTCAGCATCTGCCTGATAATCAGCTCGATATGCTTGTCGTTTATGTGCACTCCCTGCAGGCGGTAAACTTCCTGGACTTCGTTTACCAGATACTCCTGTAAGACTTTGTCGCCGGAAACCCTTAAGATATCCTGCAGGACTACCGGCCCGTCGGTAAGCTGCTGGCCGGCTATAACCTTATCCCCTTTATAGACATTGGGGTGTTTACCGTGAGGGATGACGTATTCCCGCTGCATGCCGGTCGGGGACTTCACGATAATTACGCGCTGGCCCTTCTTGCTTTCACCAAACTCCACAAAACCGTCTATTTCGCTGATGATCGCCGGCTCCTTGGGGTGCCTGGCCTCGAATAACTCCGCCACGCGCGGAAGGCCTCCGGTGATATCTCTGGTCTTCATAACCAAACGCGGTATTTTTGCCACCAGGTCTCCTGCCCCCATCTTCTGGCCGTCTTTAACCATAATGTGCGCTCCGATGGGAATGGGATAAATACCCATCACCTCGGATTTTTCATCCAGAATTAATATCTGCGGATGATATTCCTGTTTATGCTCTACCACTACGCGTTCGATAAGCTTAGTCACCGGATTCAACTCTTCCCTGACCGTAATATTTTCTTTAAGGTCTTCGAATTTTACCTTTCCGTTTACTTCGGTAAGGACGGGAGAGGTATAAGGATCCCAGCGCATGAAGACAACCCCTTTATTTACCTCTTGGCCGTCATTGATATTGATAAAGGCGCCGTGCGGCACGGCGTAACGCTCCAGCTCTCTTCCCTGTTTGTCATTAATACTGATGGAACCGTTACGGTTTAAAACAATTAATTCCTTATTCTTTACCGCGGTCTTTAAGTTATGGTATTTAATGGTCCCTTTGTTCTTGGACTTGGTGAATGACTGGGCAATGCCGCGGGAAGCAGTGCCTCCGATATGGAATGTCCTCATGGTCAGCTGGGTCCCGGGTTCGCCGATACTCTGTGCGGCGATAACGCCTACTGCCTCTCCCACCTCCACCAGCCTGCCGGTAGCTAAATTTCTGCCGTAGCATCTGATGCAGACTCCGCGCGCCGATTCGCAGGTCAGGACGCTACGGATACGGATCTTCTCAATACCGAGCCTTTCGATCATTTCCGCTTTTTCATCGTTGATTTCCGAGCCCTGCTCTACAATCACCTCGTCGGTGATGATATCTACGATGTTATCCAGCGCCACCCTTCCTACAATACGGTCTTTAAGGCTGACCACCACTTCATCCCCCTCGATGATCGCCTGAACCGTGATGCCGTTTAAGGTGCCGCAATCATCTTCCATAACAATAATTTCCTGTGCCACATCCACCAGCCTTCTGGTCAAGTAACCGGCGTCTGCGGTCTTCAATGCCGTATCGGCAAGCCCCTTGCGCGCGCCGTGAGTAGAGATAAAATATTCCAAAACCGTCAAGCCTTCGCGGAAATTGGCGGTAATCGGGCTTTCGATGATCTCCCCTGATGGTTTAGCCATCAGGCCGCGCATACCTGCCAGCTGTCTTACCTGCAGGCGGGAGCCTCTGGCGCCGGAGTCAGCCATCATAAAGATGGGGTTAAAAGGGTCCATGCCCTTAAACAATAAATCCGAAATTTTATCCGTAGCATGCGTCCAGATATCGATCACCTTGTTGTTACGCTCTCTGTCGGTAATAATACCTTTGCGGTACTGGTCTTCTACCCTTGCCACTTCTTCCCTGGATTCCTTCAGGACTTCCTGTTTTGCTTCCGGGACCTTCAGGTCGTCGATACCGATGGAAATCCCGCCCTGGGTGGCAAATTCAAATCCGAAACGCTTGATGTCGTCAAGCAGCTGGACGGTGCGGATGTGGCCGAACCTCTTATAGCAATCGGCAACAATATCGCCTACCTTGCTTTTGTTCAGTTCGTAATTGGCGAAACCGAAATCCTGCGGCAATACCTGGTTGAAAAGGACTCTTCCGACGGTAGTAGTAATAATGGTCTTGCCCTCGGTGACTTTTTTGTTTTCCAGGTCAAATATCCTCTCTACCCTTAACTTTATCCGGGCATGCAGGTCAACCTCCCTGTCTCCGTAGGCCACGACCACCTCATCGCAATTGGCAAATAATTTATTTTCCCCCTTAGCCCCCGGTTTCTCTTTAGAGACATAATAGGTGCCTAAAATAATATCCTGGGTGGGGGTGACAATCGGCCGTCCGTCAGCGGGGGAAAAGATGTTATTCACCGAAAGCATCAGCACCTTTGCCTCGATCTGCGATTCTATGGAGAGAGGCACATGCACCGCCATCTGGTCTCCGTCGAAGTCGGCATTGAAGGCGGCACAGACCAAAGGATGGATTTTTATGGCTTTGCCTTCGATTAAAACCGGCTGGAATGCTTGCATCCCCAAGCGGTGCAAGGTGGGGGCGCGGTTCAACAATACCGGGTGGTCCTTAATCACCTCGGCTAAAATATCCCAGACTTCGATTTTGCCGCGTTCCACCATCCGGCGTGCGCCTTTGATGGTATGCACAAATCCTTTTTCCCTTAATTTTTTGATAATAAACGGCTCGAATAATTCCAGCGCCATCTGCTTAGGAAGCCCGCACTGATGCAGTTTTAATTCCGGGCCGACCACGATTACGGAACGGCCGGAATAATCTACGCGCTTACCCAGCAGGTTCTGGCGGAAACGGCCCTGCTTGCCTTTAAGCATATCCGAAAGCGACTTTAAGGGGCGGTTATTAGCGCCCATCACCGCCCTGCCGTGCCTGCCGTTATCCATAAGCGCATCCACTGCCTCCTGAAGCATGCGTTTTTCGTTGCGGATGATAATCTCCGGCGCATTCAGTTCGATGAGTTTCTTCAGGCGGTTATTACGGTTGATCACCCGGCGGTAAAGGTCGTTAAGGTCTGAAGTAGCAAACCTTCCACCGTCTAAGGGGACCAGCGGCCTTAAATCCGGCGGGATCACCGGTAAAACCTCCATAATCATCCATTCTGCTTTATTGCCGGACTTATAGAAATCCTCGGCGATCTTCAAAGCCTTAAGTACCTTGCGGTTGCCGAGTATATCCTTTGACTTTTCAAGATCCCGGCGCAATTTACGGCAGTGGGATTCCAGGTCCAGCTCTTTAAGTAAATCCCGCGCTGCCTCTGCCCCGATCTTAGCCTTAAAGTTTGCCCCGTATTTAGCGAGCGCCTCCTGATACTTCTCTTCGCTTAAAAGCTCTTTTTTCTTCAAGGGGGTATTGCCCGGGTCAATTACCACATACTCTTCATAATAGATTATCTTTTCCAGGTCCCTTAAAGCTAAATCCAGCATCGCGCTCATCCGGCTGGGCACGGCTTTAAAAAACCAGATATGGGTAACCGGCGCGGCCAATTCAATATGGCCCATACGCTCGCGCCGCACGCTTGAGCGGTCAACGGTCACGCCGCAGCGGTCGCAGGTAATGCCTTTAAACTTTATACCTTTATATTTACCGCAGTTACACTCCCAGTCGCGCACCGGCCCGAAAATCTTCTCGCAGAAAAGTCCGTCCTTTTCCGGCTTTAAGGTACGGTAATTAATGGTCTCAGCCTTCCTGATTTCTCCTTTAGACCAGGACCTGATGATCTGCGGGGAGGCGATCTTGATATTTATGCTGTCGAAAGAAACTATCTCGTCCATCATTTTACTTTCTCCGTACGTATGTCTAAGCCCAGACCCTGTAATTCCTTGATTAAAACGTTGAACGACTCCGGCGTCCCGTGCGTCAGGCGCTGTTCGCCTTTGACGATGGCTTCATAGATACGGGTCCTTCCGGCTACATCATCGCTTTTTACCGTCAGCATCTCCTGAAGAGTAAAGGCTGCGCCATAAGCCTCCAAGGCCCAGACCTCCATTTCTCCCAGCCTCTGGCCGCCGAACTGCGCTTTCCCGCCCAGCGGCTGCTGGGTAACCAGGGAATACGGCCCTATAGAACGGGCATGTATTTTCTCATCTACCATGTGGATGAGCTTCATCATATAAATGTAGCCGACGGTCACCCTCTGGTCAAAGGGCTCTCCGCTATAACCGTCATGCAGAGTAATCTTTCCGTCTTCGGGAAGCCCTGCCTTTTTCATCATCTCTTTTATCTCGTCTTCACTTGCTCCGTCAAATACGGGGCTGTCCACCTGCAGGCCAAGCAATTTTGCCGCCCAGCCAAGGTGCGTCTCCAGGATCTGCCCTACATTCATACGCGAAGGTACGCCCAGCGGATTAAGGATGATGTCCACGGCAGTACCGTCTGGCATATACGGCATATCCTCTTCGGGAATAATACGGGCGACCACACCTTTATTTCCGTGGCGGCCGGCCAGCTTATCGCCTTCGGCCAGCTTACGTTTGGTAGCGATATAAACCACGACTCTCTTTAAAACGCCGGGAGGAAGCTCGTCGCCGCGCCTGACCTTATCAATCTCCTGTTCCTGCTCGGCCATAAGCTCTTTAATCTGCTCGTCAAAGGAAGCCGCCAGTATCTTTGCCTCTTCGTTATCGCTATAATCTATACGTTCCAATTTCTTCTTATCCACGCCTAAGACCTGGGCTAGGCGGTTTGCTTTTTCGGTCTGCACAAATTCTATTTCCTGTTTATAGTAAGCCTTCAGCTCCTTGATTTTGGCTAATTCCCCGGATTTATCTTCTTTGGATTTCCTACCCCGATCTTTACGCTGGAAGACATGTATTTTTACCACTACGCCCTCCACCCCGGGAGGCACGGTTAAGGAGGTATCGCGCACATCCCCGGCCTTTTCTCCGAATATAGCGCGTAGCAGCCTCTCTTCGGGAGAAAGCTCTGATTCTGTCTTAGGCGTAACCTTGCCTACGACTATATCTCCGGGAGCAACCTCTGCCCCGATACGTATAGTCCCGGCCTCATCCAAGTTCCTCAGTGCTTCTTCGCTGACATTAGGGATATCACGGGTGATCTCTTCATTGCCTAAACGCGTCTCGGTGGCTTCGATCTCGAATTCTTTTATGTGTATGGAAGTAAAGGTATCTTCCCGGATCAATTTTTCATTGACGATAATGGCGTCTTCAAAGTTATATCCGCGCCAAGGCATAAAGGCACAGAGCAAATTTCTTCCTAAGGCCAGTTCCCCGCCCTGCGTGGCTGTACCGTCGGCAATCACCTCACCCTTTTCCACGTGCTGACCCAGTTTTACTATGGGCCTTTGGTTAAAACAGGTATCGGCGTTGGTACGCAGGAATTTCTTCAAGTGGTAAATTTTCTTTCCGATGGTAATAGAGGAAGCGTCTACCGCGGTGACCTTGCCGGATTCTTGCGCTACTAGCAACACTCCGGAATCGTAGGCGATCTTTGCCTCCATCTGTGTCCCGACTAAAGGCGCCTCGGGCATCATCAAAGGCACTGCCTGCCGCTGCATGTTTGAACCCATCAGGGCGCGGTTGGCGTCGTCATGCTCTAAAAAAGGTATCAACGATGCAGCCACCGAAACCAGCTGCTTAGGGGAAACATCCATATATTCGACTTTTTTAGGGCTGACCTTGGGGAAATCGCCTTTATAGCGGCAGGAGACTTCGCGTTCCAGGAAATTCCCGTCGCTGTCTATCGGCATGTTCGCCTGAGCGATCATTTTATCCTCTTCTATATCCGCGGTTAAATAATCGATTTTGCGGGTGACGCGGCCGTCCTCGACTTTGCGGTAAGGTGTTTCCAGGAGCCCTAAATTATTCACTCTGGCGTAGGTACTTAAGGAAGCGATTAAGCCGATGTTCGGGCCTTCGGGCGTTTCAATAGGGCAGATGCGGCCGTAATGGGAGGCGTGTATGTCCCTGACTTCAAATCCTGCGCGCTCACGCGATAAACCGCCGGGGCCCAAGGCGCTGAGCCTTCTCTTGTGGGTCATCTCAGCCAGGGGATTAATCTGGTCCATAAACTGGGATAACTGGCTACGGGTAAAGAAATCGCGCACCTGATTAGATAACAATTTGGAATTAATCAAATAATGCACGCTTAAATTATCGAAATCCCCTAATGTGCCTAAACGCTCACGGATGGAACGCTCAACCCTGGACAGGCCGATCCTTACCTGATTCTGCACCAGCTCTCCGATGCTCTTGACGCGGCGGTTGCCTAAGTGGTCTATATCGTCGACTTTACCTATCCCCTCCTTAAGCTTAATCAGGTACTCTATTACCTTAATTACCGTGGCAGAATCAAGGATGCGCTTGTCCAGGGAAACTTCCATCCCCAGCTTTCTGTTCATGATGAATCTCCCTGCCCTTTCCAGGTCATACCTGGCAGAATCAAAAAATAATCTATAAAAAAGGTTTTCTGCGGCCTCTTTAGTCACCGGCTCGCTAGGGCGCATCTTGCGGTAAAAATCAAGGTATGCCTCTTCTTTATTTTTAGTGTAATCTTTCTTTAAGGTGTTGGTGATTTCCGGGTATTCTTTGCCGAAGGCGGCAATGATCTCCTGGTCCGTGGAAAATCCGAGGATTCTTAAAATCTGTGTGGCGGCAAAACTCCTGCGCCTGTCAACGTAGGCAAGGATGGTTTCGGTTAGATCGTGCTTGAATTCCAACCACACCCCGCGGTAAGGAATAATCCGGCCGTAAAATATTTTCTTTCCGGTGGGGTGGCGTTCCTCTTCGAAAGAGACGCCGGGGGAACGCTGCAACTGGCTGACTACCACACGCTCGTCGCCGTTAATGATAAAACTGCCGGTGTCGGTCATCAAAGGTATTTCGCCGAAATAGGCATCCTGCTCTTTGGTTTCGCGCGGAGTAGTAAGCCTAAACTTTACCTTTAAAGGGGCGGCATAGGTAACCGCCCGACGCTTAGATTCGGCGATATCGTATTTCGGTTTACCCAGCGAGTAGCTGATGAATTCCAGCTTTACCGAGCGGTCGGCGTTCTCAATGGGGAATATTTCGGCAAAGACTTCCTGTAAACCGTGATTCTGCCTATCCTTGGCGGGAATGCCGATCTGTAGGAATTCATAGTAACTTTCCCGCTGGACGTCCAGAAAGTGAGGAAGCCCGTAAGACTCTTTTAATTTTGCAAAATTCTTGCGTTTAGCCATAATTTTTGCGTATCTTACGTCCAGTACTTATCTTGTCGCGGGACAGTCCCCTTGGCTTTACAACAGAGCACCCAAACCTATCGGATGGTTTGGTGCCCCGCCCATTGCGGGGACAGTCCCTGCTGGCGGTACTATTTCAATTCTACGGTTGCCCCGGCTGCTTCGAGTTTCTTCTTCATCTCTTCAGCCTCTTCCTTAGGAACCCCTTCTTTGACCGACTTCGGAGCTGCGTCCACGAGGTCCTTGGCTTCTTTTAACCCCAGGCTGGTCATAGTGCGCACTTCTTTGATCACCGCAATCTTATTTGCCCCGGTTGAAGTCAGGACTACTGTAAAGGTGCTTTTCTCCTCAGCAGCAGCTGCGGCAGCACCGGCTGCGGGAGCGGCTGCTGCGGCAGCCATCATCGGCATATTCGCCTGCACCCCGAACTTCTCTTCCAGCGCCTTTACCATGTCAGAAAGCTCCAATACCGTCATCCCCTCGATGGATTTGATCAGTTCGTTAACTTTTTCGTCCGCCATTTCACTTTCCTCCTTATTATCGCTAAATCGCAAAAGTGCGCAAAAGCGCAAAATTTTGCGTTTTAGCGGTTATTTTGCGTCTTTGCGTTTTTTTATCTGGTCCAAACAATAAACGAATTTCCTTAAGGTCTGATTTAATACCATGACAAATCCGGTTATCGGCGATTTAAGCGTCATTACTGCCTGGGCCCTGAGCACTTCCTTGGAGGGAAGCCTGGCTAAACTCTCAATATCATTTTTGGCTAAAATTTTATCCTTAAGCGCTCCGCCTTCCAGCTTTAAGTTTTCGTGCGCCTTGGCAAAATCCCAGAGCGCCTTAGACGCGGCTACCGGCTCTTCCCTGGCAAAAACTATCCCGCATGGCCCAACGACTAAAGCTATCAGCGATTCAAAACCCGAATCCTTAAAAGCCCGGCGGGTAACGCTGTTTTTTGCCACCAGCATATCCGCATTATTCTTCTTCAGCGACTGCCTTAACGCCGTAATATCGGGGCTAGACAACCCCGAATACCTGACCACAAAAACACTGTTTGCGTTTTTCAGCCTGGTCTTAATCTCTTTTTCGGATGTCTCTTTAAATATCAGGCCTAACTTTTTCATTATAGCGTAATCCTTAAACCCGGGTTCATAGTTGAGGAGATAACTAAACTCTTGACGAACTTACCTTTGATGGAGGCAGGCTTTGCCTCATTTAGGGCATCGATTACCTGTGATGTATTTTCATAGATTTTGGTCTCTTCAAAGGAAACTCTTCCCACGCCTAAATGTATGCCCCCCTGTTTATCGACCCGGAATTCAACCTTTCCTTTTTTGACGTCTTCTATCGCCTTGGCAATATCGTTGGTAACGGTGCCGGTTTTGGGGCTGGGCATCAGCCCGCGCGGGCCTAAAACTTTTCCTAGCTTGCTTAGATCCTTCATCATATCGGGAGTGGCGATGGCGCAATCGAAATCCATAAAGCCGCCCGCTACCTTATCGATTAATTCCTGCCCGCCGACATGATCCGCTCCTGAATCACGCGCCTGGCGCTCGTATTCGCCTTTGCAAAAAACGGCGACACGCACCTTTTTTCCGGTGCCGTGTGGCAGGACCACTGTTCCGCGCACCATCTGGTCTGATTTTTTAGAATCGACATTCAGGCTGAAATGCAAGTCTACCGAACCGTCAAATTTAGGGGAGTTAAACTTCTTAAGCGTAGCGACAGCCTCCTTAAGGGTATAGGTTTTGGTTACCTCCCTCTCTTTATCCGACTCTTTGTATCTTTTACTGCGCGTCTTCACCCCGCTCTTCCTTTCAAATCTATACCCCAACCCTTAGGAAGGGCGGGGTTCATCTTTTTAATCCTGCACGGTAATGCCCATGCTTCTGGCGGTACCGGCGATAATCTTTATGGCTGTGGCCATATCTGAGGTGTTTAAATCCTGCATCTTCTGTTTGGCGATCTCTTCCACCTGTTTTTTGGTTACGCTGCCGATTACCTCTTTGCCGGCAGTGCCCGATGCCTTGGCTAAGTTTGCTGCGCGTTTCAGTAATACCGAAGAAGGCGGGCTCTTGATAATAAAAGAAAACGTCCTGTCTTCATAGACACTGATCACTACCGGAAGTATCAGACCGTCCCTGCCCTTGGTCTGGTCATTAAACCGCTTGCAGAACTGCATGATATTTACGCCGTGCTGGCCTAATGCGGGCCCGACCGGAGGAGCGGGATTTGCCTGCGCTGCCGAAACGTGTAATTTAATCTGTGCGGTTACCTTTTTTGCCATAGTGCTTAAACTTTTTCTACCTGCCAGTATTCCAGTTCTACCGGCGTTGCCCTGCCGAAAATCGAAACGCTTACCTTGACCTTGCCCTTTTCCGGATGCACCTCATCGATGGTGCCGTTAAAATTGACGAAAGGCCCCTCGGTTATCCTTACTGCCTCGCCCTTATCAAAAACGACCTTGGGGCTGGGCTTAACCTGCGTCTCCTGCGTCCTCTTTAAAATACTATCTACTTCCGCCTGGGGTAAGGGCATAGGTTTCTTCCCCAGCCCTATAAATCCGGTGACGCCGGGCGTGCTTTTAATCAGGAAATAGGTGGCTTCGTTCAATTCCATCTCCACCATCAGGTATCCCGGGAAAAATTTCCTCTGGGATATCCTTTTCTTTCCCGAACGCACTTCTGAGACTTGCTCGGTAGGAATAATGACTTTGCTGATCACCTCCTGTAAGCCGCCCGAATTGATCTTCTTCTCCAGGGAAATCTTGACCTTATCCTCTAATCCTGTCTGTGTATGCACAACGTACCAGTTCTTCACCCCGCCCTTCTCCTCCATATCTAACCCAGCCCTTTTAAGAAGGGCGGGGTTCATCATTTAAAGATTACGCTCAACACCTTGGAAAGTGCTAAGTCTATTAACCCGATGAATACCGCCATTAAAAAGGTGATGGTGATAACCACTACCGTTGCGCCCATCAACTCCTGGCGGGTTGACCAGGAAACTTTGGCCAGTTCCATTTTTACTTCTTTTAAAAAATTTATCGGTTTCTGTATTATGTCCACTTTTTAATTAAAGCCTTATTATGCAGGAGCGGCAGGAGTCGAACCTGCAGTCACGGTTTTGGAGACCGTTGGTTTGCCATTAACCGACGCTCCTATTCCCTATTTAAATATATTTATAAGAACAACCTGCACTTCTGTATAAATAAACCTCTACTTTGTCTCTTTGTGCGGCGTATGCTTATGGCAAAACCGGCAATACTTGCTGAGCTCGATCTTCTCCTGATGCTTCTTTTTATTTTTTGTAGTGGTATAGTTCCTGTTTTTACAAACCGTACATTCTAAGGTAATTATTTCGCGCATTTTATGAGCACATAACTTACGAACACGCCAGTGTGAGTAAGTTATTGTGCGAATTAACACCCAGACCTCTATTTAAATATTCTTTCTGGGTGCAAAACAATTTAGTTTCTATCTACAAGGAACGTTTCCCCTCGTTTTATATAATTATGCTATGGAAACTCGATGTAAGTTCGGCCAAACAATTTATGTTCGCTATCCGCTCCATAAATTGTGGCCTCACTTAAAGCTGGAGACGGGAATCGAACCCGTGACCCCGTCCTTACCAAGGACGTGCTCTACCGACTGAGCTACTC
>Ga0163200_1000871_pt1 | contig 11934 bp, 15 predicted proteins | sample PL_2010_200m_FD_113535 | JGI IMG/M metagenome (GOLD analysis project Ga0163200, IMG submission 113535) | Freshwater microbial communities from Powell Lake, British Columbia, Canada to study Microbial Dark Matter (Phase II) - PL_2010_200m | ecosystem: Environmental > Aquatic > Freshwater > Lake ... | reverse complement strand
TAATGAAAATAGTTTTTAGTTTAGAGGAGGCAGAGCTTAATAAAAGATTAAAAAGATTCTCTAGAAAACTTGTTTATGGTTGGTTTACCTTTTTAGAGTGGCTTATTATTAGTGGTTTGCTATTTTATTTATACGCCATGGATCATAGATGGTATATCCTCCTTTTAGGCGCATTATCTGGTGGTATTCTTAGTTTATATATATCCACCTTAACCCAGTCATTTTTTCACAGAATAAACAAAAGAACAAATCTTAAGAATGGGATGGTCCTCTTTGTTGTATTAACACTACTGTCTTTGGTTTTAGTGTGGTGCGTAATAACCATAATAGTTCCTGATTTAGCAATGACTTATGTAAAATAAAATCTCTACCCGATGGGCCGGGGGATAGTAGATTGACATATACCACCTTTCGGTGGTATATTGCTTTTCAGTCAACCGAACTGGTTTTTTTACATACGAAAGGAGGCCTTGATGAGGCAGGTGATTCTTACCGTCGGTCCTCAAGGGGTCGGCAAATCAACCTTCTGCGACCAAATCGTTAAATCTTATCCGGAAATCGTTCTGGTTAGCCGGGACGCCATCCTTATGGAGCTCTTCGGCGAGGTCTATCTTGATTCCTACTCCAGCGGACACTATGTCGCGTTGGAAAGAATGTGGGAGTTAGTAGCCGAACACATGAGACGGGACGATGTAACGATAGTCCTCGACTGCTGGAACGGCTTTGCGGAAGAGCGCCGCAAGATTACCAAGAAACTCCGTTCGTTGAAAACGGATATGATCGGCGCCTGGTATTTCATCACGCCGAAAGATATCTCTTTGGGGTGGCGCATGGAAAAGGTAAGAGCCGAAAATGAGGGAAAAGACACCAGATGGAAGAAGATTTGGGAAGATATCAAACGTGATTCTTTTCTGCATGATTATCAACTCTTTCACTCCCAGCCGATCAATTGTGGCCAAGGATTCAATTTCATCGTAAAAATCAATCCCTTGAATCCTCCTCCATTCGAATCGTTATTCCAAAAGGTTCGCCAGCTGTCCTAAAACAGCTGGTTATTCATTTATAACCCTCCACCCGATGGGGGTTTTTGTTGACACGAATCTCCGGAAGAGAGTATGGTATAGCCAGAACCATTCACACTAGAGGAAAGGATACCGCTATGAATTGGGGACTGCTCGCAATCATCGCCGGCGCCTGCTGGCTTCTTGGTTTCTTCGCCATTTGTCTTCTCCGGAAGATCATCTGGACCCTGTCTCTCAGCTTGTCCTTCAATATCTCGTCGGTCTCAATGGCCCTAGTATTCTCATTCTTGGGCTCTGTCGCGGGCGTATTCGCCGGCCTTGCAACTTATATAGTCGGAATAATGATGTTCGCGGATGGCGGATTCAAGGAAGATCCCTTAATATTGGCCTACGCTTTTGTGGCTATCGCCGTCCTCGGCTTTTCGGCCATCACCACCCTTATCGCACTTTCGGGAAGACCAAAAAGGTCCTACACCGCACAAGCCAACAGCTGAGATGCTCACAATGCATCAGAAGAGATGATATAACTGCCGCGCACAATCGTGCCCGGCAGTTTCTCGTTTCCAAATCTCCACCCGATGGGCCTTGGTCCTGAATCGCATGAAGGGTTTTAATCCTGAATCGCATTGAAGGGTCGTGATCCTGAGCCGGGTCGAAGGACCGGGGGACTCAGGAACCCTGACCTTCAGATCCGATGGTTCTACTTGTAGAACCATGGGATTGTATTGACAGATAGCACGGAAATGTGCTATTTTGTTTTTAGAACAAACAGGACAAATAACGAGTAACGCACTATCTCACAACTTCTTCACAGGAGGTTCGTTATGGGAACACTGGAACGCAAAGGCGATATCTACCTTAGGGTAGATGGCCAGAATCATCCGTTCATGAAATTAGCGGGTGTGAAAGGATTAGTGCTCCAAGCAACGAAGAGAAGCACGGTTTTCGGCAAGTGGGGGGATCTTCAAAAGGTGGATTACCAGCTCGGCAGTTCTCCTTTTGATGTCGGCTACTATGACATCGAGGTCGGCATCATCCAGGAAGGTTCAGCATCCGCTCCGGAAATGGTCGGCGTATTCGTGCCTCGCCGCATCAACAAAAGGTTGGTCGCCGAAGACCTGAGAAAAAGGTTCGGCCCGAACACCTTCCTTTTGACGGAATTCGATTGGGGTTCATACATAGCCGCGATCGAAGAATGTGCAAGAGGAAACGAGACTCTCGAGATCGACCTGCCAAAGAAGGAATGGAGCCGATTGAAAAAGGAGAAAATCGTAACTCTGAAACCGATGCTATCGGAAGACGCCTTCAGAAGATTGATTCTCATGGGCGGCGATGAATTCGAGCGGTATTACCTTCTCGTTGCCCGTGTCGGGATGTGCCATCGTTCCTGACGATGGAAAAGCAAAAGAAATACGGCCGCCGAAGCGATTCCATTCGCATCGGCGGCTCTCTATTTCTAGATTTTACGAAGTTCAACAATCTCCACCCGATGGGCGACTGTCCTGCCGGCCGGGTTCTGATATAATTCATATATATGAAAGAGATTCAAAAACAGGTTGACGAATGGACTAAGCACTATAAGGTCCAGTACTGGCAACCTTTGGAGATTATGACGCGTCTTACCGAGGAGGTTGGCGAACTCGCGCGAGAAATTAATCACCGCTATGGGCCCAAAAAGAAGAAGGAGGAGGAAGATAATAAAGAAATCGGCGATGAAATTGCCGATGTCATCTATACACTTGTATGCATGGCAAACTCTTTGAAGATTGACCTCGATGATAGTTTTAAAAAAATGATGGACAAGCTTTACTCCAGAGATAAGGATAGATTCGAAAAGAAATAGCTTTCGGGAGCGTGCCTGCCAGCCGGGGGATAGCAGATTGACAAATAGCACGAATATGTGCTATTTTGTTTTCATTGCTAGATAACGAATGACCTTGATAACTCCAAACAATCACTTTTGAAAAGGGAGCAGAAATATGCCTAACATCGAGATTCACGGATGCGCTGACCCAGAAACTATGGTCGGTCCGATTTTCGATCTGTTCAAAGGCGAGGAATATGCCAATGATATGGTGGTCACCATCTGTAAGGACAAAGTTCTTAACAAAGATGGCAGGGCACAGCCATTTCTCAGACTCGTCAATTCCTGCCAAGACCACTCGGACGAGATTATCGAAAAGCTAAGAACTCTGCATATCGATATCGAGCATCTTGCCTTGCAGAAGTTCGTCTCAAAATCGGAGCTCCTGTGCAATGACTATCGCTTTCTGCTCATAGCGGGTCCAGAGAGGGGAAAAATGCCCCCCATTGTCCAAAAGATGATGGAAAATCACGAAACAACCTGCAGACTTCACGACGGCCCGGCTGCCCATCAATCGGATCTAGGCACTCTCGTAAACAGAGAGATGGAACAGAGAGCCCTGGGACTGGTGCAAGAGCTAGCTGCGTAGACCCTGCGGATTGAGAACCATTTTATACTCACCTCGGAAGAAGAGATTCTCCCGAGGTGATCTTTTTCTAAATCTCCACCCGATGGGGGATTTAGGAACCTTGGTCTTTAGATCCGATGGTTCTACTTGTAGAACCATCGGATTATGTTGACAAATATCACCATTCAGTGGTATTTTGTTTTCAGTCAGGAACTGAAATGGTTCCCCCTAAAACCAACGAATCGAAAGGAATCCCCATATGGTCCTCTCATGTGACGACTACAAATTTCTGCTTTTAGCAGGTCCGGAAAGGAAAGATATGCCTCCCTGCGTCCAAAAACTAATGGACGCTCACAGTAGCTCATGCAAACAACATGACAGCCCCGCTCAACATCAAGGGGACATTAAAACCCCCGTGAATCCCTGGATGGAGCAAACCGCCCTGGAACTCGTAAAAAAACTGGAACAAGAGCACGAGAAGGAGAAAACCCAGAAGGAAGCAATAGCGCTGAATGACCGGACCGAAATGCTCCTGGACAAAATACTGCGGTGCCATGCCAGAGGAGAAGATTCCCTCATTTACGTGGCCGATACCGATTCTCTCTGGCTCGCGTTGAAAGACGTCAGAAAAAAAGCCGGGAGAGAACTTCCACAATCCCAATAGGGAGAAATCAGACGCTTTTAGTACAACTGCCGCGTACGAGATTCATTCGTACACGGCAGGTTTTCGTTTTTAGCCCTTGATGACATAACCCGGTACTACAACTTTGTTGTAATACCGGGTATAATTGAAATATGCAAAAACAGGCCGTTATTATCTACGGCCCGCCCGGTTCCGGAAAAGGGACGCAGGCGGAGCTTTTGGCCAGAAAGTACAACTTCATCCATTTTGATACCGGGCGCTATATAGAAAGTTTGGTTCGGGCGCCGGGTTGGGAAAAGAGCGCGATTTTACGGCGGGAACGGCACCTTTTTGACACGGGCAAGCTTTGCACGCCGTCCTGGGTCTCCAATATGTCCAAACAGTTCGCCGAAAAGGTGTCTAAATTGGGTTTCGGCATCGTTTGCAGCGGTTCTCCCCGAACCCTGCCCGAGGCCTTCGGCTCCAAAGAGAACGGTTTCGTTAAGACGCTCGAAAAACTTTACGGGAAGAAGAACGTAACCGCAATTCGCCTTCTCGTGAGCGAAAAGGCGTCGCTTGCCCGAAACAGCCATCGGCTCGTTTGTTCCGCCTGCGGACTGCCGCTTTTGGGAAATGCAAAGATAAAAACGTGCACCTTCTGCGCCGGAAAGATGCGTACGCGCTCGCTCGACAAGCCCGAAGTGATAAAGGTGCGCCTAAAGGAATATCAGAATCGCACCATGCCCATCCTGAAGGGAATGAAGAAGCGCGGACTCAGAACGGCCGATATAAACGGCGAACCCCTGCCCTACAAGGTTTTCGAAAGCGTCAAAAAAACTCTCAAGCTCAAATAACAATGGTTAAGCTCAAGACCAAGAAAGACCTGGAGGGATTGCGCGCCTCCGGAAAAATTCTGGTGGATGTTCTCCTCGCCCTCAAAAAGAAGGCGGCGGTCGGCGTCAAGCTCTCGGAGCTGGACGAAATTGCCAAGAAGATAATTCAGGAAGCCGGCGGCACGTCGGCATTCTTGAATTACAAGCCGGAGGGTTCAGCCAAGCCCTATCCGGCGAATATCTGCGCATCTCTGAACGACCAGGTGGTCCATGGCCAGCCGAAGAATTACGCTCTCCAGAACGGCGATGTCTTAAAGATCGATTTGGGCGTGGTCTGCAAGGGCTACATTACCGATGCGGCCTTAACCGTTGCCATCGGAAATGTCTCACCGGAGATCAAAAAACTTTTGACTGTAACCGATGAATCACTGCGCTTAGCCATCGCGGTTGCGCATAACGGGAATACCCTGGGCGATATCGGCTGGGCGATAGAAAATCACGTGGAATCAAACGGCTTCAGCATTATTGAGGGCCTTACGGGCCACGGCGTCGGCTTCAAACTTCACGAAGAGCCAACGGTCTACAATTACGGTCGGAAGGGCGAAGGGATGAAATTAAAGGAGGGACTGGTCATTGCAATCGAACCGATGGTCTCGATGGGTACGGCGCAGATACGCAAAAACGACGACGACAGTTATTCCACGAAAGACGGGAGCATAAACGCCCACTTCGAAAAAACCATCGCCATCACCAAGAACGGCCCGGAGATTCTTACACCTTTCTAATCTTTCAACCTCAAGAGTTTTTCTTTTGTTTTCGAAAGCGGCTCTCGGAGGCCGCAGAAGCTTGGTCTTTTACGAAGTAAAAGTTCTGCGGCCGAGAGCGCAGATAGTCATTCATCGCAGGAGTGAATGAACTATCGGCGCTTGCGGGAATAAAAGAAAAACTCGTACCTACTTATGGACTTTCCTTCCTGACCGGACTATATTGACTTCAGGACTTTAACCCACGGACTTTCACTATTTGCGGAAAGGGACTCCAATGATTATCTCTGCAGTGGCATTTTTTATTTCGCTGGCCTTGGGTTGTTATCTGCTTTGGAAATCAGATGCAACCGAGATGAGGGGCGAGAAAACAAAATCAATGCTTTTATTCGAGGCTTTTCTCATCCTCCTGATCGTCGCGCTCGCTGCATGCCTTGAAACAAAACCGATATCAGAAATGGCTCACATCGATTACACTGTCGTAGACAATATCGGGTCCGGCTTAATTTCGGGATCAGTGGTCGCCATCGTGCTGATTTCGATATTAGTCGTACTGAGAAGAAAACCCGCCCCCGCGAAATAGAAGCGGACCTTTCATCTAAACAAAAAAAGCAGCCCCCTGAAGGCTGCTTATTTTTTAATCTTGTGGGGATTGTGGTTAGGACAAGTTCTGTTCGAGCAGCGTTCGGGGATGGTCTTCGTTCCCTGCATCATGAGCGAACCGCAAAGTTCGCACTTATTGCCCGTGGGCTTGGATTTCATTATGAACTTGCACTTGGGGTAGTTGGAACAGCTGAAGAATGGTCCGAAGCGCCCGCGCCGTTCCACGATCTCGCCGCCGTCCAGCGGGCACATCACTCCCGTCATATTCATCTTGTTGTTCTCGCTTTGCTTGATGAACTTGCACTTCGGATAGTTGGAGCAGGCGATGAATTTGCCGAATCGGCCTTCCTTCTCTATCAATTTCCCGGTCTTGCACTCGGGGCAGGCCTCGCCGGTTTCTTTGGGCGGCTCCATTACCGAACCGTCTATTTTTCTCGCGCCCATGCAATCGGGAAAAAGCTTGCAGCTCAAAAATTTGCCGGTTCGGGAGAGTTTTATGGACATCGTTCCATGACTCTCGTTTAAGGGACATTTGAAGCGCTCATCCTCACCCAAGGTCGTCGCTTTCTCCAATTTTTCTTTCGCCTTAACGTCTTTGGAGAACGGTCCGTAGAATGCTTTAAGGGTTTTTTCGTAATCGCGCTTGCCGTCCGCAATCTCGTCCAGGTCGTTTTCCATCTCAGCCGTGAAGGAATCACTGATGTAATCGCCGAAGTATTTCTCGAGGAACGACGAAACCACGTCGCCCGTATCCGTCGGCTTCAGCGCCTTGCCGAGTTTTTCCACATAGTTCCGTTTCAAAAGCGTGGCGATGATGGCGGCGTAGGTGGAAGGCCGGCCGATTTCCCGTTTTTCCAATTCTTTGACCAGCCCGGCCTCCGTATAGCGCGGCGGCGGTTCCGTCTGCTTTTCCTCGCTTGCGGCCTTCCTGAACGTCAGAAGTTCGTCCGCGGATACCGGCGGCAATTCTTTTTCCTCTCCGCGCGAGCGGGGGTCCCCCGAAAGCCAGCCGGGGAAGGCGATTATGCTTCCGGTAGCCGTAAAATCCGGCATTGCGTTTTCGATGTCGACATTCGCCGTAATGGTCGTTCTTAAAATCCTCGCGTCCGCCATCTGAGTTGCGATGGTCCGTTCCCAGATGAGCGTGTAGAGCCTTTTCTGTTCTTCGTTATTGCCCGCCGATTTCTTCGTAATGGCGGTCGGTCGGACGGCTTCGTGGGCTTCCTGCGCGCTCTTGCTTTTGGTCGCAAAGACCCGCGGCTCCACATACTCCTTTCCGAATTTCTTTTCCACCTCGGAAATAATGGAAGGCAAAATCTCTCTGCTGATATTCACGCTGTCCGTCCTCATATAGGTGATAAGGCCCTGTTCGTAGAGCTTCTGGGCAATGGACATCGTGCGGGAAGGGGAAAAACCCAGCCGGGAGCTCGCCGCCTGCTGGAGCGTGGAAGTGGTGAAGGGCGGACGGGGCGTCCGCTTTATCTCGGTTTGTTTGACGCTGGATACTTTCCAACTGGCATTTTCCGCAAGCTTGGTAATCTTTTCCACTTCTTTTTTGTCGGTCGGCTGCTTCGTACAAACCAGAGTAAGCTCGTCTTTGCGCTTGGTGAGAAAATCCGCCGAGATTACCCAGAACGTTTCCGGCTTGAAGGCCTGAATTTCCCGCTCCCGTTCCATGAGGATACGAAGGGCGGGGGACTGCACCCGGCCGGCCGAGAGCCCGTAGCGCACCTTCCTCCAAATGAGCCCGGAAAGATCGTAGCCGAAAAGCCGGTCCAGTATCCGGCGGGCTTCCTGGGCTTTCAGCAAGTTCATGTCTATCTCGCGCGGGTGCTCCATCGCATCCTTCACGGCGTGTTCGGTTATCTCGTGGAAGACAACGCGCTTGGGATTTTTTATCCCGCAGGCGGCCTCAATATGCCAGGCGATGGCCTCGCCTTCGCGGTCAGGGTCAGTCGCAAGATAAACTTCATCGGCTCTTTTGGCGAGTTTCGAGAGTTCATTTACGATGTGTTCCTTGCCCTTCACTATTTCATAGTGCGGAACGAAACCGGCCGGAATGTCTATGGCCTTTTTGTTACTTTTCGGGAGGTCGCGGATGTGTCCGACGCTCGCCCGAATCTCGAAAGATTTGTCCAAATACTTCGAAATGGTCTTCGCCTTTGTGGGGCTTTCTACGATTACAAGGTCCATTTTGATTTAGTGCTTCAAGCGGAATCTGCCGTTCTTTTCCTCGATCACCCCCCTAAGCGTAAGAAAGGTCAGGCGCTGATTGACTATATGAAGTTCAAGCTTAATGTTTTCCGCCAGGTTGTCAACCGAAAGCGGCTCCGGAGAATCTTTTAGCGCGCTGACGATGAGAATGTCCGCTTCGTCTTTTACCTCCGAAAGCGGTTCCCTTTTTTCCGAAAGAGGCAGGGTCAATTGGTAGTTTGATATCGTGTTTTCCAAATCCTCGAGTATCTCCGCGGCGGATGTGACGAGCCGGGCGCCGTTCCTCAAGAGCATATGGGAACCTCTGAAATTGGGGTGATTGACCGGTCCGGGAACCACGAAGAGTTCCCGTCCCTGCTCCAGAGCGAACTTGGCCGTCACGAGAGCTCCGGAGTGTATCGGCGCTTCGATGACGACCGTCGCGACCGAAAGGCCGCTCACTATCCTGTTTCTCTCCAAAAATTGATGAGGCAGGGCCGGCGCTCCTTTTTTGTACTCGGAGGCGATGGCTCCCTTATTGTCCAATATCTCCCGGGCCAAGTTCTCATGCGTGCGCGGATAGATGAGGTCGAGACCGCTCGCCAAAACCGCAATGGTGCGCCCGTGGACGGAAACAGCTCCTTCGTGGGCCGCGCCGTCTATCCCCAAAGCCAATCCGGAAACCACGACCGCCCCGGCCTTGCTCAAGTCGCTTCCAATCTGTTTCGCGAAGAGCATTCCTTCACGAGTGGCCTTGCGGGTGCCCACTACCGCGATCGTAACATCGCTCGGGGAGGGAACGACGCCCAAAAGGTAGAGCGGCGAAGGAGGATTGGAAATCTCCTTCAGAAGCGGAGGATAAGCGGCATCACCGGGATGAATTTTGATTATTGGCGGGAATTGGGTCATTCGTTCTAATCATTATAGGATAAATAGTTTATAATAAGTAAAATCGATGAACTATTTTAAAAAGCGTTTAATCACCGAAATATCCATCTCCATCCTGATAGTGGGAGCGCTCTTCGCCGGCATTCTCTTTTTCAGCGGTAATATGAGTACGTATGCGCAAAAGATCACGATGAATCGGCAGCTCTTTGCATCCCGGGCCGCAGCCGTAGATCAATTGGCCTCTCTCCGTTCGGATTATAACGGCAAGGCGAGCAAATATCTGAATGTCCTTTACAACATCATTCCTTCTTACGACCAGCTGATAAATCTGAATCAGGAGCTCCAATCGCTGGCCGCCCAAAATAAGCTTGGCTACAGTTTTTCGTTCGCGGGTGAAACCTCAAAAACGGCCGGAGGACTGGGTTTCGTTTCATTCAACATTAACGTGAACTCGGGCGATTTCAATTCCCTGATGTCGTTCGTGAAATCCCTTCAAAATTTCCGCTACCTAAGTTTCATAGACAACATCTCCATGAAAAGCAACGAATCTTTGCTGAGCATGGATATAAGAGGACGCGTATTCTATCGCTAAAAAGATGCTTAAAAAATTAAAGCTATACGATTTAAAAAAGATAGAAAGGCAATCTATCTTCCTGGCTCTCGCCGCCATCATGTATGCCCTCGTTCTCGGTTTCGCCATCTACTCCATAATTTCTCTGGCTTCCAATCTGAATGGCGCATTGAACGCTCCGCTGCCCGGCAATCAAACACTTAAGTTTGACATCAAGGGTTTTGAAGACCTAAAATTAATTCGCTGATTGGGCACATAGTTCAGTGGTAGAACGCTGTCCTGATAAGACAGAGGTCCCAGGTTCAATCCCTGGTGTGCCCACAGGGTCCCATTCATCTTTATGCGAAAATACCGTCCTCTTGTCTTCATTGTTTTAGGAGTGTGCGTTTTTTTGTTTATAGCCGGCTTGGGAATTAAAACCGAAAACCCATCGGATGCTCCTCCGAGATTGAAAGCGGTGGGAAATCAATTGGTAAGAACGGACACCGGTGAAGCATTGAGGCTGAAGGGGTTCGTCTCCAACTATTTCAGGAGAGGCATGCCGACGGCAACGACGACGGACGGCATGCTGGAGCGCATAGACAAGGTCAAAGAATTGGGCGGCAACGCGATAGATTTTTATTACGACCCATGGAAACTCTTCGATGGTTCCCGAAAGGTAAGGGACAAGGTGATTCCGATATGGGATATGATGGTGAATTACGCCGGGGAAAGGGGACTGTACGTAATATTCGAGCTGGCCAGTTTGAAAGGCGACGTTTTACCCGGCAAGGTGGATGAAGTTTTGAAGTGGGTCGTCGAGAGATACAAAGACAAGCCTTTTTTCATTCCCGGGGTATGGTCCGAGCCTTACGACTCCACCGCAGACGAATGGGCGCCGAAATTAAAGGAGATGGTTAAATTGGTAAGGGATGCCAATCCCGACACCCCCATAATCATTCCGGGCGCTGACTTTGGCCGCAGATTCGGATTTTTGCTTAAAGACGGGATGCCGGATCCAAACGTAATCCTTTCAGTGCATGATTACCCGGCAAAAGACATTTCCTATCTGAACGAGAATACCAAAATTGAAATCGAAATTAACCCGGATCTTAAGGAATTGAGCAAGACCGTTCCCATAATGTACGGAGAATTCGGGGGATTTTGGGGAAGAGATTTCTCGAGCCCCGAAGATTTGGCGATAATCAAAGAACAGCTCGCGAAAATAGATGAGTACAAATTTAGCGCAATGGGGTACGTTCTGGATTACACCGACCTCCCCGGACTTTTGATACTCGATGATAAAGGCGATCTTACTCCCAAAGGAGAACTATTCAAGAAAAACTATCTTGTCTCACCGGGCGAGCGGTGATATAAACATATTGCGGGCCCGTAGCTTAGTTGGTAGAGCGCCTCGTTTGCAACGAGGAGGTCACCGGTTCGAATCCGGTCGGGTCCACAACGTTGAGTACTCCCACAACCTAGACCCTCATGAAATGAGGGTTTTTGGTTCGAGAGGATGGAGAAATAGCCCTAAAGGACACTTTTGCCCACCTTATTGGAGAGGGAGCCCCTTGTTATTCTCCAACCATGGAATACGACCGCTACAAATCTATCCCGAATGCCCTTAGGCAGCACCGTAAGGACAATGGCCTCAGCCAAAGAGCTGTAGCCAAATATCTCGGTCTCAAAGACCCCACCTGGATCTCTCACTGGGAGAATGGTAATGCACTCCCAAGTCTTATAAGTGCTGTCCGCCTTTCCACTCTCTATCAAACACCCCTTGAAGCCCTATTTTCTGATCTTGTGGGGGTTATTGATAAGGAGATGAGGGTAAATCTAAATAAGAATCCCTAGCTAGCACTTGATTTTTTGTTCCATATGTGGAAGAATAAAAAGGTGCCTGTCCGTCTCAGCGAGCAGTGCAAGCAAGATGCAAATCAAAACTTGCACATCTCAAAGGGGACAGACAAGACACTGAAGAGGAAGAGCAAAAGCTAAAAGCTAAAACTCTTCGTCCGAAAGTG
>Ga0163200_1000870_pt1 | contig 11940 bp, 13 predicted proteins | sample PL_2010_200m_FD_113535 | JGI IMG/M metagenome (GOLD analysis project Ga0163200, IMG submission 113535) | Freshwater microbial communities from Powell Lake, British Columbia, Canada to study Microbial Dark Matter (Phase II) - PL_2010_200m | ecosystem: Environmental > Aquatic > Freshwater > Lake ... | reverse complement strand
GTACGGTAAGACACTTGTAGAATTAGGCAAGGTAAATAAGGATATCGTTGTTCTGGATGCCGATTTATCCAGCTCTACGCGCACCGCGCTCTTCGCCAAAGAGTTTCCGGAGAGATTTTTTAATTTCGGCGTAGCGGAGCAGAATATGATGGCCTCTGCCGCAGGCCTGGCGTCTTGCGGAAAAACTGTTTTCGTTTCTACTTTCGCAATCTTTGCCAGCGGCCGGGCCTGGGATCAGGTCAGAAATTCCGTATGCTACAGCAATTTAAACGTTAAAATCGTAGCCACACACGCCGGGCTTACTGTTGGGCCTGACGGAGCGAGCCATCAGGCGCTAGAGGATATTGCTTTGATGCGGGTCATCCCGAACATGACGGTGATCGTTCCTTGTGACGGGCCGCAGACTGCGCAGGCAGTAACGGCAGCCTTTAATACTAAAGGGCCATTTTATGTGCGTTTAGGCCGGCCCAAAATAGCAACCGTAGAAAATAAAGGTGAATTTAGAATAGGGAAGGGCCAGCTAATATCGGAAGGCAATGATGTGACGATTATTGCCTGCGGAGTAATGGTCAATGAAGCGTTAATTGCGGTGAATAGCCTGAAGCTTAAAGGAATTAAGGCGCGCCTACTAAATATACACACCATCCACCCCGTAGATAAAGAGATAATTTTAAAAGCGGCAACTGAAACTAGGGCAATCATTGTCTGCGAAGAACATACCGTTGTAGGAGGCCTGGCTTCCGCAGTAGATGAGGTGGTTGCCGAGAATCATCCGGTAAAGGTTGTACGCATGGGAGTAAAGAACAGGTTCGGCCAATCAGGAGAACCGGCCGATCTTTTGAAGGAGTATCACCTCACCGGAGCGGACATCGAGAAAACAGTTCTATCCTGCATAAATTAAGCAAATTGATCCTTAAATCCTACGCTAAACTAAATCTCTTCTTGCAGGTCCTCAAGCCTAAGCGCAAAGATAACTATCATAATCTGGTGACTTTATTTGAGCGCATCGATCTAAGCGACACCGTAATTTTAAAAAAACGTAAAGACAGCCTGATTAGCGTCTTTTGTGATCATCCGCAGGTTCCGTCAGGTAGGAGCAACCTGAGTTTTCGCGCAGCAGAGCTTTTGCAGGATGCCTGCGGAGTAAAAAAAGGCGTAGATATAGTAATTAAAAAGCATATCCCCGTGGGCGCAGGATTAGGCGGCGGGTCATCTAATGCCGCGGCTACATTGCTCGGCCTGAATAAGCTCTGGGGGCTGCATTTAAATTTAAGCAGGCTTGTAAGTTTAGCCGGCAAAATAGGTTCTGATGTCCCGTTTTTTATTTATGATACTTCTTTTGCCCTGGGGAGGGCGCGCGGGGATAAAATCCGGCCGCTGGCTCATATGAAAAAACTCCGGCTCTGGCATCTGCTGGCTGTGCCTAAAGTCCATGTTTCTACGCCCTTAATTTACCGTAAATTTGACCACTTTTCAGGGTTGACAAGTAGCACGTATAATGTTAATATATTAACCTCTGCCTTAAAGAAAAACCCGGTATACTTAGAGCCCGGTTTGCTATTTAACAACTTGGAAGCGGTTACCCAGAAAGAATTTCCGCAGGTTGAGCGCCTCAAGTTCAAACTGCAAAATCTTATCGGTTTTAATTCTGTCCTTATGTCCGGGAGCGGCCCGGCCGTTTTCGGCATTGTCGCTTCAAAAAAAGAGGCTTTTTTATTCAGCAGGAAACTTAGCGCACAAGATAAGGGCGTGCGGATATTTTTGGTAAGGACGTTTTAGTCAGGGCAGGTAGGGAGACTAGCGATGGAGATTACTGAAGCCAGGGTGGTTTTAAAAAATTCTCCGGATAAGAAATTAAAGGCCTACGCCACCGTTACTTTTGACGATGCCTTTGTGGTCAGGAATATAAAGGTGATCGAGGGCACCAGCGGCTTGTTTATCGCTATGCCGTCGAGAAAAATAAAGCACCCCTGTCCCAAATGTAATTTTAAAAACGAATTACGCTCTAAATATTGCAATCAATGCGGCGGCCAGATTCCTGTTGTTTCCAGCGTTCCGGCAATGGCGGCTATTGGAAGTTCCCAGCTGGAACATAAGGATATAGCGCACCCTATCACGCAGCCGTTCAGGGAACATCTGCAGAAGAAGGTCCTGGAGGCATACGAGCAAGAAATAAAGAAGGGTCCGGCTAGCGCCTGAGGCCTAAATTTTGGGATGTCGTCCAACGGTAGGACACGAGAATTTGGGTCTCGCTATTATGGTTCGAATCCATACATCCCAATAAAAATATATCAAATATGAGCAAAAATACAGCAGCGATAATCTTAGCGGCGGGTAAAGGGGTGCGGATGAAATCCGCAATTCCTAAGGTCTTGCATAATATTTGCGGCAGGCCTATGCTGGCTTATGTATTGGACTTGACGCGTCAGCTTAAATTAAAATCAACCGTAGCTGTTTTAGGATTTAAAGCTGCCGAAGTAAAAAAAATACTTCCTCCCGGGGTAAAAATTGCCGTGCAGAAGAAACTTTCAGGTACGGCTGATGCGGTAAAAGTTGCACTTGCGCAGCTGAAAGGCTTTAAGGGTACGGTATTGATTCTCTACGGCGACATTCCGCTGTTAAAGAAAGATGCCGTAGATAAGCTTATCAGGCATCATACACAGAATAACCTGGATGCTACGATTTTAACCGCGCAGGTAAAGAAATCTGCCGGATACGGCAGGATTCTACGCGATAAATATTCAAGCATTTCCGGCATCATCGAGGAAAAAGATGCGGATGACGTCCAGAAGGCGATAAAAGAGATCAACACCGGCATCATTTGTTTTGATAAAGAAAAATTAGCGCTCACCTTGGAAGAAGTCCGGCCTAATAACCGTAAGAAAGAATATTACTTAACGGACTTGATCGGGTTGTTCCATAAAAAAGGATATTTGATCGAGGGCGTCAAAATAGCGGATATTAGCGAGGTCTTGGGTATTAACTCCCGGGTAGAATTAGCTCAAGCTAACGGTATAATGCAGAAACGGATTAATGAGAAGTATATGCATAGCGGCATAACTATCGCAGATCCGGCTACCACTTTTATAAGCTCCGGCACAAAAATCGGCCTGGACACGGTAATTTATCCCTTTACAGTGATCGAAAGGGATGTTAAAATCGGAAAACGTTGTTTTGTAGGGCCTTTCGCGCATTTAAGAGAAGGCACCCGCCTTGAAGATGATGTCGTAGCGGGTAATTTTATTGAAATCACCCGTTCAAGCCTGAAGGCAAAAACCCTGGTTAAGCATTTTTCCTATATCGGCGATACCCGCGTAGGGCGCAATGTGAATATCGGCGCCGGCACGGTCACTGCCAATTTTGATAAAGGAGTAAAGAATATAACGGTGATTAAAGACGGGGCGTGCATCGGTTCGGATACCATACTCATTGCCCCTGTGACTGTGGGCAGGCGCGCGGTAACTGGTGCCGGTTCGGTAATAGCTAAAAGAAAAAATATTCCTGACGGAGCAACGGTCGCCGGAATCCCGGCAAAAGTTCTCAAATCAAAGGGGAAATAATATGGATAAGATAGCGGTTTTTAGCGGGAATGCGCATCCGGAATTAGCCAATGACATCTGCAAGTGTTTAAAAATAAAATTATCCGACGCTTTCGTGGATAAATTCAGCGAAGGCGAGATCCGCGTTAAAATCAACGATAACGTGCGCGGTAAAGATGTTTTTATAGTTCAACCTACCTGCCCTCCGCCAAACGAAAACCTGATGGAGTTATTAATCATGATCGATGCCATGAAAAGGGCGTCGGCTCAGCGTATCACCGCCGTCATTCCTTATTTCGGTTATGCCCGGCAGGACAGGAAAGATCAGCCGCGGGTCCCGATTACCGCAAAATTGGTGGCGAATCTGCTGACCGTTGCCGGAGCCAACAGGATACTTACTATGGACCTGCATGCCGGACAGATCCAGGGCTTTTTTGATATTCCCATGGACCATCTTTTCGCTATAGGCGTATTTATCGAATACTTCAAGAAAATAAATCTCAGTGACCTGGTCATTGTTTCCCCGGATGTAGGCGGCATAAAGATGGCCCGGGCATATGCCAAGAGGATAGGGGCTTCCTTAGCCATAATCGACAAGAGGCGGGAATCGCCGGACAAGACCGAGGCAATGCATATACTCGGCGAGGTCGAAGGAAAAAATGCGATAATCGTGGATGATCTTATCGCAACCGGGAGTTCGTTATTCGAAGGCGTGCATGCTTTAAAGAAGGCCGGGGCAAAAAATATTTACGCGGCTATCTCGCACGGAGTTTTAACCGGGCCGGCGATTGAGCGCCTGGACAAATGCAAGGAATTAAAAGAACTGGTTATTACCGACAGTATACCGCTTGACGGGAAAAAGAAGCACGAACGGATCAAGGTGCTGACTGTTGCCGAGCTTTTATGCGAGGCTATAAAAAGGATCCACAATGAAGAGTCAATCAGTTGTTTATTTGACTAAGAAACGGAGCGTAAGTTAAATGGAAGAGATATTTCTGGAAGTGGAGAAGAGGGAGGGCACCGGAAGGGGGAAGGTTAAGGACCTGAAAGATAAAGGATTTCTTCCCGCGGTTTTATATTCACATGGGAAAGATTCCGTCTCTTTGCAGGTCTCAAACAGCGTCCTGATAAGGCTGGTACATCAGCACAGGATCGAGGGCGTCATCATCAATTTGAAGATCAAAGATGACAAGGGCTCAAAATCCCACCCCTGCCTGATTAAGGAAATACAGTACCATCCGGTCCATGATAATATTATTCACGTTGATTTTAACGAGATCTCGCTTACCAAAGAGATCAAGGTCAATATTCCGATTACGGTTAAAGGCGAGCCTGTCGGCGTTAAGCAGGAGGGCGGGTCCCTTGAGCATATGCTCTGGGAAGTCGAGATAGAATGCCTGCCTACGGATATTCCTAAAGGTATAGAAATAGATATCGCGAATCTTAAGCTTAAGGAATCTATTCATGTCAAAGACCTGCCGGTTCCTCCTAAGGTTAAGATTTTAAATGATCCTTCGGCCATAGTTCTTACAGTTGCCGAACCTATGAAGGAAGAGGTTGTAGTGCCGGTGGAAGGCGAAGTTCCGCAGGAGCCGGAAGTAATCAAGGAAAAGAAAGAAGTTCCTGCTGAAGAAGGTAAGGCCGAAGAACCCAAAGAAAAAGAAAAAGAGAAGAAGTGAAACTCATCGTAGGTTTGGGGAATCCGGGCAGGCTATATTCTAACAGCCGGCACAATATCGGGTTCATGGCGGTCAAGGCGTTGGCTGCTAAAAATAAAGTAACTTTAAAAAGAGGATTATTCGGTTCATCGCTTACGGCTAGATTGAAACTGGGTAATCATACCGTTCTCCTGGTTCAGCCCCTTACTTTTATGAATCTTTCGGGTTCGGGAATAAAGCCCCTGCTTAAAAAACATAAGCTGGCTTTGGTTGACCTCCTGGTTATCTGCGATGATATGGATCTGGAGTTGGGCGTTTTAAGATTAAGGCCGGAAGGTTCATCCGGAGGGCATAAAGGCCTGGATTCGGTAATACACTCTCTGGGAACTAAAGAATTCGCGCGCCTGCGTATAGGCGTAGGCAGGCCCAGCGAAAGAACCGATGCTGCGGATTATGTCCTGGCTCCGTTTAAGAGGATTGATTTAGAAAAAATAGAAGGTGTTATAGATAGCGCAGTTTCCTGCGCCGAGTCATGGATTACGCAAGGCCTGTCAGAGGCCATGAATAACTACAACAAAAGGAGTTAAGGTAATGAATAAGTACGAAGCAATGTTTATCGTTAAACCGGATCTGTCCGACGAAGACAAAAAAACGCTTTTTAGTTTTATGGGGGAGGCGGTCACCAAGCACGGAGGGATGATTTCAAACTCCGGAGTCTGGGCGGAGAGAAGGAAATTGTATTTCCCCATCAAGAAACAGGGCGAGGGGGTGTATTATCTGTTGAGCTTTACGCTTGATCCCAAAGCGGTGAAAGACATAACGCACGCTTATGGGCTGAACGAAAATATCCTGAGAGTTCTTGTTTCCAACCTAGAGTAAGGAGATAATAATGGCGAGTTTCAACAAAGTATTATTGATGGGCAATCTTACCAAAGATCCCGAATTGCGCTATACCCCGCAAGGGATGGCCGTGGTGAATCTGCGCATGGCAGTCAACCGCAGGTATAAAAGTAAAACCGGAGAATTGAAAGAAGAGGTATGTTTTATTACCGCCGTGGTCTGGAACAAACAGGCCGAAACTTGCAATCAGTATCTGCACAAAGGAAGCCCTTTGTTTGTCGAGGGAATATTGCAGTCGCGTTCCTGGGAGGACAATACCGGAGGCAAGCGCAGCGTTATCGAGGTGAGGGCCGAGCGCGTTCAGTTTTTAGGCTCACCTTCAGGTGGGGCAAAAGTTCAATCAACGGATACAGTCGAGGCAATTCATACAGAGCCGTCAACGGAATCAGCATGGTTAGCGGAGAGCGAGGAGCAGGCAGATGAAAGTTAAAACAAAATCAACAACCAGGTCGGGCCCGGGCGGAGCAAGGTCAAAATTAAAGCCGGGTGCCAAGAAGCGCGATTCCCTTATACAGAAGAAGAGGTTCTGCAGGTTTTGCGCGGATAAAGTACAATTTATCGATTACAAAGACGTAAAAAGGCTGGAGGCATTTATTAACGAGAGAGGGAAGATCACTTCTTCGAGGATTTCGGGAAATTGCGCCAAACACCAGAGAAGGATAGCTGAAGCAATAAAGCGAGCCAGATTCATCTCTCTCATACCTTACACACGTTAAAAAGGCGGAAAACATGGAAGTTATATTAATCAAAGACGTTGAGAAGATCGGTAAGGCCCAGTCAGTGGTAAAAGTTAAAGACGGATTTGCCAGAAATTTTCTCATACCGAACAAACTTGCGATATTAAAAACTTCGAATAATCTCAAGAGGATAGAATCAGAAATTCAGAGTAAAGCCGCTCAGCTTGAGAAATTGAAAAAAGAGTGCGAGAGCCTGAAAGAGCGCCTCTCCGGGCTCTCTATAACAATAACCGCATTGAAGCAGGAAGATAGCGATGCCCTTTACGGGAGTATCGCCGGGCATGACATTTCAAAGGCCCTGAAAGAAGAGGGTTTTGAGATCGATAAAACTAAGATTGAGCTTGATGAGCCGATTAAGGCGCTGGGGATTTATGAGGTGCCAATAAGGCTGCACCCGGAAGTGATAGCAAAAGTAAAAATCTGGATAGTCAAGAAATAATGGCTAAAGAATTATTGGAAAAAATACCGCCGCAGAATCTGGATGCCGAGATGGCCGTCTTGGGGTCTATGCTTATTGACGAAGAAGCGGTATCTATCGCCATCGAAACTCTGGATAGCAATTCCTTTTATAAGGATAGCCATAAAAGGATATTCCAGGGGATTATCGATCTTTATAACGGTAATAAAGCGGTAGACCTGATCACCCTCACTAATGAGCTTAAGAGGGTCGGTTCTCTCGATGAAATCGGAGGGGCAAGCTTTCTTACGGCACTGGTTAATTCCGTCCCCACCTCAGCAAATATCAACCACTACGTGAGCATCGTCAAGGAAAAAAGCATCTTAAGGTCGCTGATCAATAACTCCACACGCATAGTTTCTTTGTGCTATGAGAGCGAAGGCAAGATCGACGAGGTCGTGGACTCCGCGGAAAAATTCATCTTTGAAATCAGCGATAAGAAGTCCCAGGGCTCTTATCTGCAATTAAAAGAGATCATCAAGGGCAGTATTGAGACGATAGATAAATTATACCAGAAGAAGCAGCACGTAACCGGGGTGCCTACGGGTTTTATCGATTTTGATATTAAAACCGCCGGGCTGCAGCCATCGGATTTGATCATTGTCGCGGGCCGACCGTCGATGGGAAAAAGTGCTTTAGCCCTCGGCATGGCGGAGTATGCGGGAGTGGTGGAAAAAATTCCTACTGCTATCTTCAGCCTGGAGATGTCTAAAGAACAGCTGGTGCAAAGGCTTTTGTGTTCCCACGCCAGAGTAGATGCGCATAAAGTGAGGACCGGTTATCTCGCTACCTCAGATTGGCCGCGCCTGACTGCGGCAGCGGGAAAACTTTCCGAAGCTCCCATCTTTATCGACGATACCCCGGCGATATCGGTTATGGAATTGCGCGCCAGAGCGCGCAGGCTTAAAATGCATCATGACATAAAATTGATAATCCTGGATTACATGCAGCTGATGCGCGGAACGACAGGTATAGAAAACAGGCAGCAGGAGATCTCCGAGATTTCGCGTTCACTTAAGGCCCTGGCGCGCGAGTTGAGCGTTCCGGTAGTAGCGATTAGCCAGCTGTCGCGGGCGGTCGAGTCGCGCACCGACCATAAGCCCCAGCTTTCAGACTTAAGGGAATCCGGCGCCATCGAGCAGGACGCTGACGTGGTCGTGCTTTTATTAAGGGAAGAATATTACAGCCCTACTCCGGATAACCAAGGGGTGGCCGAAGTGATTATCGCTAAGCAGCGTAACGGCCCGACAGGGACGATGAAGCTGGCCTTCATTAAAGAATATACCAGGTTTGAGAATATCGCCCGCATTGAATAAAACATTGATTAGCGGGATTAATTCTTATATAATAACACTAATGCAAAAAAGAATTTTTGTCCTTTTTCTGATTTTATCCCTTTTTTCCGGGTTGCGTTTCTGTTCTTTTGCCCAGGATGAAGCTCCTGTTTCTGCTTCCGCTACACAGCAGGCTCCCCAGAAGCTAGTCACCGCAATAGAGATCAAAGGCAACAAAGCCATCAGTACCAATGTAATTATTTCTAAAATGAAGACGCGTATCGGTAATCCTTATATGGATACCGTGATCAGCGATGATTTAAAGCGCCTGTATCTTTTGGGATTTTTCTCCGACATAAATATTGATACCGAGGATTACAAGGCCGGCACTAAGGTCATTATCACGGTCGCGGAGCGGCCGATTATCTCCAAAATTAATTTTTCCGGGCTCTACCGCTTGACGATGAAAGATGAAAAGATCAAGGAAAAATTAAAATCAAAAGAAGGGCAATACCTGGATTATCCGTCTTTGGGTGAAGATGTCATCGTCATCCAGAAACTCTATGAAAAAATAGGCTTCAGCCAGGCCGGGATCGAATATAAGGTTGATGTGGATAAGGCTACCAATAAAGCCGTAGTTGAATTCAGTGTTGCCGAAGGTAAAAAAGTCCGGATTAAAAATATTAATTTGAAGGGAAACAAGGCCTTTACCTCCGCGCATATTTTAAAATTGCTTAAGACTAAGAGCGCCTGGTTTTTTAATCCCGGAGTAATTAAGGATGACGTCTTGAAAGAGGACATGGAGCGGATCAAGGCGTTTTACCAGAGGAACGGATATTCGGATGTAGCGGTAAGCTATGAGATCGTCCCTGACGCTAAGAAGCGCTTTCTATTGAATGTAAACATAAATATAGTAGAAGGCAAAAAATACCTGGTCGGTAATGTGGCTATCCTGGGAAATAAGGATATATCGGAGAAGGTGATTATTTCAAACCTCAAGGATTGCCTTCCGGGCAGTGTCTATAGCCAGGAGGCGATGCGCGCGGATGTCTCCAATATCCAGGCAGTATATTTTGACCGGGGGTATATATCGGTGCAGATCGAGGATGCCACATCCGTAAATACGGCCAGCGGCCGCGTGGACCTGACCTATAATATCGCAGAAAATAAAGTATCCTATGTCAATAAAGTCAAAGTCCGCGGTAACATTAAAACTAAGGATATTGTGGTCCGGCGCGAGATGAGGCTTAGGCCGGGAGAAAAATTCGACGGAGAAAAGCTGCGCCGCAGTAAGGAGAGGCTGACTAACCTGGGATTTTTCGAAGATGTCAGCTATGATACCGAAGAGGCTAATGCCGAGGATAAGAAGAATCTGATCGTTGAAGTCAAAGAAACCAAAACCGGGTCATTCAGCTTCGGCGGCGGTTACAGTACGGTCGATTCTCTGGTAGGCTTTGTCGAGATTGAGCAGAAGAATTTTGACTGGCAGAACTGGCCGTATTTTACCGGCGCGGGGCAAGACTTGAAATTCCGCGCTTCCGTAGGTTCTATCAGTAATGCCTTTGATATCAGCTTTACCGAGCCCTGGCTTTTCGACCGTCCGGTATCTTCCGGTTTCGATTTTTATAAGCGCGAACACAAGAGGGATACTAATGTCGGTTACGGCTATGATGAAAACGTTTTGGGCGGGGATTTAAGGCTGGGTAAGGAGTTTAAAGAGTATTTAAGAGGAGATTTAGTTTACAGGCTCGATCAGATCAAGATCTCTAATATTTCGGATAACGCCTCGACTGATCTTACCAGCGAGGCAGGTACAAATGTTATCAGCAGCTTGACTCCTATTGTTACTTTTGACAGCCGGGATAATGTCTTTGATACCCACCGAGGTAACTATGTGAACGGTTCTCTGGAATGGGCTGGTGGGCCGCTGGGAGCGAATAAGAATTACTGGAAATTTTACGGCCAGGCCTCGCATTTTACTCCGATGCCTAAGAACGCGACCATTGAATTCAAGGGAAGGATCGGCCTGGGAGAGGCATACGGTAACTCTAACCAGATACCTATCTATGAAAGATTTTTCTCCGGCGGCGCCTATACTATCAGAGGTTATGAAGAAAGAGTGCTTGGCCCGGTTGACCCGAGCTCAAACGATCCCTTAGGCGGCAACGCTACCCTGATCGGCAATATCGAATACACTTACCCGTTATTTAGTTTTCTAAAATTAGCGGCTTTCTATGATGTAGGTAATACCTGGGATAAAATAGGTAATCTTGGCTCAAGTCAGGATTCCAACGGAGTTATCTCAACCGGCGGATTTAAAAACGGCATAGGTCTAGGAGTGAGGCTGAAGACCCCGCTGGGGCCGATTTCCCTTGATTACGGTATACCGATGGATCCGGCTCCGGGTGCAACGAGCAGGGAGAAGACGGGCAGGTTCCACTTCGCAGCCAGCAATAACTTCTAAAAACCAATTTTATTAACCAAAAGGAGGAACAGATGAAAAAGGGAGCAAAGGTATTTTTGTGGGCGGTATTTTGTTTAGGGATAACTTTAGGGATAGCGCAGGCAGCGGATAAATTCGCTTCCGTCGATATTATGCGTATTGCCAGCGAATATAATAAAGCCAAAGATTACAATAAGTCGATAGAAACCAAAGCCACCGCCGTTGATTCCGAAATCGAAAAGAAAGTAAAAGATATAAAACAATTGCAGGACAAGATCAGCCTTTTATCCGATAAAGAAAAAGAAGCCAAGAGGTCTGAGTTTGAAGGAAAGGTCAAGGATCTGCAGGAGTTTAGAAGACAGAAAGAGATGGACCTGCGTAAGCTCGACCTGGATAACAGCAAGATCCTTGCCGACGACATAAGGGGTGCTATAACCCAGTACGCCACCAAAGACGGTATCACGGTAGTCCTCGATGACCGGTCTATGATTTATCAGGGCAAGGGTTATGATATCACCGATAAAATCATCGACATTCTGAATAAAGGCTACAAAAAGTAAGTGTAGTCATGCGTAAGACTTTAAAAGAAATCGCCCGGATAACCGGCGGAGAGGTTGTGGGCGATGGAGAAACGTTAATCACCGGGATATCCGGTATCAGGGAAGCGGAAGCCGGGGATCTGACTTTTTTAAGTAATCCTAAGTACGCTCCACTTCTTGAAACTACCTGCGCCGCAGCAATAATTACGTCCCGGGAAACAAAGAGCACAGCCAAGCCTCTAATCCGCACTGATAATCCGTCTCTGGCTTTCGCCAAGGTCATTTCTGTTTTTGCGCCGCAAGAGGAAGACCGGCCCAAAGGAATCCATAAGTCCGCGATAATCGGTAAAAATGTCAAGTTAGGTAAGCGCGTTGCGGTCGGGCCTTGTAGCG